>Ga0209118_1001139_pt1 | contig 12928 bp, 13 predicted proteins | sample BlaSpr_A8_Ref_M1_FD_187988 | JGI IMG/M metagenome (GOLD analysis project Ga0209118, IMG submission 187988) | Forest soil microbial communities from Thunder Bay, Ontario, Canada - Black Spruce, Ontario site 2_A8_Ref_M1 (SPAdes) (version 2) | ecosystem: Environmental > Terrestrial > Soil > Boreal...
GGGTCTGAAGCGCTTCCGCGTGCTGCAGTTTCTGGAGGGTTATCCGTTTACCGTCGCACGCGTCGAACTCATCGACGAGCCCGATCGGAGCGACGCGGATATCGAAGGCCGCGCCCATAACCTCAAGCAGCGTGCGATCGAAATCCTGCAGTTGCTGCCGCAGGTGCCCGAAGAAATGGTCGTCGCGCTGCAAAGCGTCGAGGGTGCCGCGCGCCTCGCGGACTTGATCTCCGGTCTGATGGATATCGGTGCCGAGGAAAAGCAGGCGCTGCTGGAAACCTTCGACCTCAAGGCGCGGCTGGACAAGCTGCTCGAGCTTTTGTCTCGCCGCATCGAAGTGCTCAAGGTCTCGCGCGAAATCGACGAGCGCACCAAGGAGTCGATTGGCGACATGAATCGCAAGCACCTGCTGCGCGAGCAGATGCGCACCATCCAGAAGGAGTTGGGCGAAGGTGACGAGGGCGCGGCGGAGATCGCCGAATTGGAGACGGCCATCACCGAAGCCAAGATGCCCGAGGAAGTGGAAAAGCACGCGCGAAAGGAGTTGAAGCGCCTCGAGCGCATGCCCGAAGCCGCCGGTGAGTATTCGATGGTGCGCACGTATCTGGAATGGCTGATCGAGCTGCCCTGGGCCGCCGACCCGGCAACCGAGATCGACATTGCGGAGGCACGCCGCATCCTCGATGACGACCATTACGGGCTCGACAAGATCAAGCGGCGCATCCTCGAGTACCTCGCGGTGCGCAAGCTCAACCCATCGGGCAAGAGTCCGATCCTTTGCTTTGTCGGTCCGCCTGGCGTGGGCAAGACCTCGCTCGGTCAGAGCATCGCCAGAGCGACCGGGCGCAAGTTCGTGCGCGTGAGCCTGGGCGGCGTGCACGACGAGGCAGAGATCCGCGGTCATCGGCGCACTTACATCGGTGCGCTGCCGGGCAATATCATTCAGAACCTGCGCAAGGTCGGAACGCGCAATTGCGTCATGATGCTCGACGAAGTCGACAAGCTTGGCGCCGGCGGCTTTCAGGGCGACCCGTCGTCGGCGCTGCTCGAAGTGCTCGATCCGGAGCAGAACTCGACCTTCCGCGACACCTATTTGGGCGTGCCGTTCGACCTCTCGGGGGTGATGTTCATTTGCACCGCGAACGTTCTCGACACGATTCCGGGTCCGCTGCGCGACCGCATGGAGGTGATCCAGCTGCCGGGCTACACCGCGCAGGAAAAGCTGCAGATCGCCCGGCGCTATCTCCTTCCCAGGCAGCTCGTGGCCAACGGACTCAAGGTGGAGCAATGCGAGATCAGTGACCAAGCGCTGGCGACGATCATCGACGACTACACCCGCGAGGCGGGCGTGCGCAACCTCGAGCGAGAGATCGGCAATGTATTGCGCAACGTTGCGGTGCGCATCGCCGAAGGCAGCGCGCAGCAGGTGAAGATCGGCCCCGACCATCTCGCGGCGATTCTCGGTCCGCGCAAATTCGAGGCCGACGTTGCGATGCGCGCAGGCGTTCCAGGCGTTGCGACCGGGCTCGCGTGGACGCCGGTGGGCGGAGATATCCTGTTCATCGAAGCCGCGCGCATGCCGGGTGCGGGCAAGCTCATCCTGACCGGGCAACTCGGCGAGGTGATGAAGGAAAGTGCACAAGCCGCGCTGTCGCTGGTCAAGGCGCGCTCGCGCGAGCTTGGCATCGAGCCGGAAGTGCTCGAGAAATCGGACATACACGTCCACGTCCCCGCCGGCGCGACGCCCAAGGACGGACCGAGTGCCGGAGTGGCGATGTTCGTCGCGCTGGCGTCGCTCCTCACTGCGCGTCCGGTGCGCAGCGATGTCGCGATGACCGGCGAGATCTCCTTACGCGGTCTGGTGCTGCCGATCGGTGGCGTCAAGGAAAAAGTGCTCGCCGCGTTGCGCGCGGGGATATCGACGGTGATCCTGCCGGCGCGCAACCGCCGCGACCTCGAGGAGATTCCCTCCGACGCGCGCGACAAGCTCGAGTTCGTCTGGGTCGAGCGGGTCGACGACGCCCTCGCCACCGCGTTGTCGGCTGCGCCAGCACCCGCGGTGGCCGCTTAAGGGACCTGCGAGAGGATTCACGCCGGTTCACCGGCGCCTGATTCTGTTGCGCCTGTCGCCAGCGGCATCGACAGGCATCACCCTCCCGGCGGATCGCGCCTGCGGCTTCATGCGGTGAATCGCGGTTAAAATGCGCGACGCTTTTCCGAGCCCATCATGCCATCCGACACACTTCCCAGCATCGAGATCGAAACCGTGCCCCATCCGACCGCGAGCGTCATCTGGCTGCACGGGCTGGGCGCCGACGGCAACGATTTCGTGCCTGTCGTGCCCGAGCTCAAGCTGCCTGCCACGCTCGCGTTGAGGTTTCTGTTTCCGCACGCGCCGGTACGCAAGGTGACGATCAATAACGGCATGGCCATGCGCGCGTGGTACGACATCGCCGCCGCGGATCTGAACAGCCGCGCCGATATCGCCGGCGTCCGGCAGTCGCAAGCCGAGCTCGAAGCGCTGATCGCGCGCGAAAAGTCGCGCGGCATCGCGGCTTCGCGCGTGGTGCTTGCCGGCTTCTCGCAAGGTGGTGTCATCGCGCTGCACACCGCCATCCGCCATCAGGAGCGGCTGGCGGGAGTGATCGCGCTGTCGACCTATCTGGTGCTCGCCGACAGGCTGGCCGACGAAGCGGCGGCGGCCAATCGCGGTCTGCCGATCTTCATGGCCCACGGTACCGCCGACCCCGTCGTGCGCTTTGAGTGGGGCGACGCATCGCGCAGAGCGCTCGTCGCCAACGGCTACCGAGTCGATTGGCACGCTTACCGTATGGAGCACTCGGTATGCATGGAGGAGATCGAGGCGATCGGTGCGTGGCTGGTGCGCACGCTCGCAGCCGAATGAATTGTCAACATCCGTCCTATAGCGTGCGCATCCGCAAACGCGCGCCGTCGTCGCCGATCACCCGGAATCCAAGCCGCGTGTAGAGCCGTTGCGCGGGATTGCAGCGCAGCACGCGCAGTTCGACATACCGGTCGGAGTTCCGCGCCAGCGTCAGCACCGCGTTGATGATGGCCGTACCCACGCCATGATTGCGCTCAGGGCCCATGAGCTCGATGTCGCGCAGAAAAATCTTGCGCCAGTGCCGCGTCAGACTGATGCGGCCCACGTCGCAGAGGACCGTTCCTCCGTGCACGATCACGGCCTGCCGCTCGGGCGCGTAATTCGCCGCGAAATGCGCGCGCTGCCATTCTTCATCCCAGCCCCAGGTCGCATCGACGTAGGCGCGCATGGCGTCGCGATGCAGCGCGAACAGGAAATCCTCGTCCTGGTGCTGCGCTCCCCGCAGCGCCCATCCGCGAAACGCGCACGCGGCGGCGAGCGCCTCGGTCAGCGGCTCAATCCACCCGGCTGCCACGTGACGAAGATGAGGTCGAAGGTGAGGACGAAGACGAGGAGGGCGCACGTGCCGGCGTGCCCTTGGGCTTGATTCCGCGCTGCGCGAGCGCATCGCGAAGCAGGAATTCGATTTGTGCGTTGACGCTGCGCAGCTCACTCTGGGCGAGCCGCTCCATCTCGTCCCAGACGACGGGATCGAGCCTGAGCAGAAAAGCTTTCTTCTCGGCCATGACTAGGATAGGGGTGCGAACGCGCGGCCCCGGTAGCCTCTCACGTCGGCGAAGCGTTTCGAAACCGCAAATAGAACAAAGCTTGCCATGACAGGACGGCGCCGACAAAGCCGCCGAGGACACTCCAGAGCAGCGGCGCGGGCAGCTGCGGCGGTACGCTCGTGTTCGCCTCGAGAATCGTGTAGTGCAGCGCCGCGAAGAAGACGGTCAACAGGGTTCCAAGCCAAGCTCCGAACGCCCCGAGCGCGGCAAGCGTCTCGCCGCGTCGCGGGGGCGCGAGCCAGTAGTCGCGATTCGGCAGCTTGACGCCGCGCGACGTGAGGTGCGGCAGCCCCGCGATCGAAGCGACGATAAACAGCGGGAACAGCGTCGCAAATCCGAGCATGAACAGCAGATATCCGTCGCGAGTCATCCAGGCGTTGACTTGTCCGGCACCGCCGAAATGCGAGGCCACGCGCGGCGGCAATTGGCCGACGGTGCCGACGATGAATGCAGTGCTGGCGATCATCAGGGTGATGAAAAGCACGAGGGCAAGACGTCGCATGGAGGTCTCCGCGTACGGTGTCGTGATCGATACGGATGACAAGTGCGCGCCCTTGTCGGCACCCGCTGCTCAGTAGATACGCTTGCCGGGCCGGCCGGCAAGCAGCGCCAACGCCAAACCCAGTGCCGCGCCCAGCGCGAGGCCGAGGGGGCTGTTACCGAGCGCGGTTCCAACGGCAGTACCGGCGCCCGCGCCGACCGCTGTCCACAGTCCGGGATTTTTCGCTCGCAGGAAAATCATCATGGGCTCCCGTGTCTGAAGCTTTAGTGATACAAGGTGCCGGTATTGATCACCGGTTGAACCTCGCTCTCGGCGCAAAGCACGGTCATCAGATTGCTGACCATCGCTGCCTTTCGCTCGTCATCCAGCTCGACGACTTTCTTCTCCGACAGCTCTCTGAGCGCCATCTCGACCATCGACACTGCGCCATGGACGATCTTCCGTCGCGCGGCGATGATCGCTTCGGCCTGCTGCCGGCGCAGCATTACCTGCGCGATTTCGGGCGCATAGGCGAGATGCATCAGCCGGGCTTCGTCGACCACGACGCCGGCTTTCGCGAGCCGCTGCTGCAGCTCCATGACCAGCGCGCGGGAAATGAGCTCGCTCCCGCCGAGCAGCGTCGGCTCCAGCACGCCGCCGGGCTCGACGTCGCCGTGGTCGTAGGCAAACGACGACGCGAGATGGCGCACCGCGGCCTCGCTTTGCAGCTTGACGTAGTTCTCGTAGTTGTCGACATCGAAGCTTGCCTTGGCAGTGTCGTCGACGCGCCACACCACGACCGCCGCGATCTCGATCGGGTTGCCTCTCTTGTCGTTGACCTTCAGCCGCTCGCCATTCAAATTGCGCGCGCGCAGCGACACCTTGCGCCGGGTATAGAACGGGTTGGTGCCGCGCAGCCCCGCCACTCGCGTCGTGCCCCGGTAGCTGCCGAACAATTGCAGAATCGCGGCTTCGTTGGGCTGCAGCGTGTAAAGGCCGGACAAGAAAAGCAGCCCGGCTACGAACAGCAGAACGAAGATGACGATGGTCGTCACCAGCCCCGTGACCGAGCCCGATCGGCCATAAGCCACGCCCTGGAACAGTTGCCAAAGTCCGAGGACGACCAGCGCGAGGCCGATGGCCAGAGCGATGAAGCCGTTCCAGGTGATGATCGGCCGCTCGACGTGCGCGCTTTTGATTTCGCGAATGCGTTCCATTTTGAGTTCCCTCGACGACGCCCAAGCCGATGTGGCCTTGGCGATATGAAAATGATATCATAACAATATCGAACCTTGTCAAGGCTTTTCTGCGCGGAGCAAGGCGAAGGCCTGGAGCCCAAAAAAAGCGGACGGGGTCGCCGTCCGCTTGGGGATCGACACGGGAGAGGTTCCCGCTGTCGTATTGCCTGGATTACTAACGTCAGTACCGGCTCAATTGGGTTAGCCGAGGTTCACCGGCACGAAAATGCGCGCGTCGTCGCGCTGGATTAAGAGCGCCACTGTGTTGCCCGACTTGGCCACCAGCTCCTTCAGTTGAGCAGGAGTTTTCACCGGCGTGTTGTTGACCGCGACAATGACGTCGCCAGCGCGGATGCCTGCTCGCGCGGCTGCGCCGGCGACATCCTGGACCACCAGGCCGCTGGGCAGCGAGGCATCGCGCATTTCCTCCGGCGAAAGCGGCCGCACCGCGATGCCCAAGCGTGCCTTGCCCAAGTCGGCCTTGCTGTTTTCGGCGACTACGGCCTTGTCTTCGAGCGCGCCGATGGTCACGGTCACCTGCTTCGATTTCCCGTCGCGCCAGATTTCAAGCGTCGCCTGCGTATTCGGCTTCAGGCTCGACACCAGCGGCGGCAGATCGGCCGAGGCGTTGATGTCCTTGCCGTTGAACTTGACGATGACGTCACCGGGCTCGATCCCGGCCTTGGCCGCGGCACTTCCTTTTTGCACCGAGCCTACCAGCGCTCCGGCCGTCGACTTCAAGCCGAAGTTCTGCGCCAATGCCTGGTTGACTTCCTGGATGGTGACGCCGAGGCGGCCGTGCTCGACCTTGCCGTGCTTTTGCAGCTGGTCCTCGACCTGCATCGCGATGTCAATGGGCACCGCGAACGCGAGACCCTGGAAACCGCCGGAATGGCTGAAGATCTGCGAGTTCACGCCGATGACTTCACCCTTCAGGTTGAACAGCGGCCCGCCCGAGTTGCCCGGATTGACCGCGGCATCGGTCTGAATGAAGGGCACGTACGAATCCTGCGGCAACGCACGCGCCTTGGCGCTGACGATGCCCGCCGTCACGGTATTCTCGAAGCCATAGGGCTGGCCGATCGCGACCACCCATTCGCCGACACGCGTCTGCGCCGGGTCGCCGATTTTCACGACCGGGAGATTCTTCGCGTCGATCTTGAGTGTGGCGATGTCGGTGGTCTTGTCGCTGCCGAGGACCTTGGCCTTGAACTCGCGCCGGTCGGTCAGCTTGACCGTGACCTCATCGGCGTTGGCGACCACGTGCGCGTTGGTCAGGATCACGCCGTCGCTGCTGACGATGAAGCCCGAGCCCACGCCGCGCATCGGCCCGCGCTGCTGAGGTGTCGGAAAGTTGCGGAAGAAGGGCGAGTCGCGCAGGAACGGCGGCAACTGGTCCATCTCCGGTGCCGAGTTGTCTTCGTCGGTGGTCAGCTTCCGACCGTCGCTGGTGACGCTGATATTGACCACCGCGGGACCGTATTTCTCGACCAGCCCGCTGAAGTCCGGAAGTGCCGCGACCGGCGCAACGTTGGAAGGCGCCGAGATCGCCGGCGTGGAGACCGTCGGCGGCGAAACCGCCGCGTTGGCGGCATGCATCGACACCCTGTCGGCGGTCGTAACGCCGATCGCGAACGCGCCCGCTATCGCGAGCGCGACCGCGCTGCGTCTGAATGTTCTCGATTCCATAAGTCTGCTCCTTGGGTAGATGACTTTGCCGGGATGTTCCGGCATGCAACCCAAGATACGGCCCAAGACTTAAGCCAGCATTAAGACCCGTCAATAAATTTTTTGTGTCGATGATGGGCGCTCGCGGCAGCACAAGGATCTTGGGCGAGCCAGCGGGGATAGGGACGATTACGGACAGGCGCCGACGCGCTTGGCGCGAACCTTGGTTCCGTTGGAACTTGTCTGTTCATACCAATCGCCATGATAGGTCGTCGTGCTCGTGGCCTGCATGCCGCCGCAAGTCGCATCGGAGGTCACCTGATTCCCGGACACCTTGACATCCTTTACCGTGCAGCCGGCGTCCTCGGCGGTCTTGACCATGGATGCCCGAAACGTCTTCTCGTCCCCATTCGCCACGTTGGCCTCGGCGGCAGTGACGCAGCTCTTCAGCACCCTGTCCCGCGCTCCGGCAGTGATCGTCGTTTCCCATTGCCCGGCCTGTACCCGCTCCGCGGCGCGCGCGGCTGCGACGATCAGCGCAAGCATCGCGATCGAGAGTAGAAGAGACGTGCTGAACTTTTTCAATGGTTCTCCTGGGTGAGAGTGTGCGGCCAAGACTAGCACGAGAGACTGTGTCATCGATGACCCGCCGCATCAAGGCGCGGCAGGAGCGGGCGAGCCGGAAATGGGTTGCGTAAAGCGAACCGTCACGCCCAGGCCGCGGCCGTCGATCCCGGTCCCGAGCTCGATGTCGGCACGGTGGCGCTCGGCGATGCGCTTGACGATCGCCAAGCCGAGACCGCTGCCACGGATGCCGCCGGCGCCGCTGCCGCGATAGAAGCGGTCGAACACGCGCTCGCGGTCCTCGACCGCGATGCCCGGGCCGCTGTCACGCACGGTAAGCACGACGCTGCCTGCGTCGTCGGCGAGCGCGACATCGACTCTGCCGCCGGCGCGGGTGTAACGAATCGCGTTGTCGACCAGATTCGAGATCAGCGTGCGCAGCGCGTCTGCGTCGCCCATGACCATCGACGCAGCAGTGGAGGACAGCCCGAGATCGATGCCTTTGGCACCGGCGAGCGGCGCCAGATCGGCGATGACTTCGCGCGCCAGCGCCGCCAGATCCACCGACGCCGGCGGCACCTCGCTGACTCCCGGTTCCTCGCGTGCCAGCGTCAGCAGCTGCTCGACCAGGCGCGTCGCGCGCTCGAGGCCGCCCTTGAGCTCGCCGAGCGCCGCCGCGCGCTCGGCGTCGGTGGTCGCACGCTCGGCGAGCTGCGCCTGCAGATGCACCGCGGTGAGCGGTGTGCGCAGCTCGTGCGCGGCGTCGGCGACGAACGAGCGCTGCGCGTCGAGCGTATGGCGCAGGCGCGAGAGCAGATCATTGAGCGCGCCGACCAGCGGTTGAACTTCGCGCGGCAGATCGCTCTCGGGCAGCGGCTCGAGCAGCGTAGGAGAACGCCGCGCCACCGCGGCGGCGACCCGATCGAGCGGTTTCAACCCTCGGGCAATGGTGAACCAGATCAGGATGGCGAGAAACGGGAGCACCGCCAGGAGCGGCATGATGGTTCGCAAGGCCATGCTCGCCGCGAGCTCGCGCCGCGCGCTCATCGGCTGCGCGATTTGCACTACCTGCTCCGCGGCGAGCGCGCTGAATACTCGCCACGGACCGCTGTCGGTGGAGAGCGTCGTGAACCCGAGCTGCGCATTCTGGGGCAGAACCCGGCGCGGCTGCGACAGGAAAAGCTGAACACCGTTGCGATCCCAGATCTGCACCACCATAGCGTCGCTGCCTGCGCCAATGGTGCCGGCGCCTGCCGGGACAGCGGCAAACGGCGCGTCGGTGAGCGACGCGGCCATTTCCTTGAGCTGATAGTCGAACAGCGCGTTGGCTTCGTCGCGCGCGCGCCAATACGTGCCTACCGCAGCGGCCGCGACCGCCAATGCGATGCCAAGCAGCAGCCAGACCAGCAACTCGCGCCGGATCGATCTCACGACGTTGCTTGAGGGGCGTCCGGCTTCGCTACCATCCAGCCGACACCGCGAACGTTGCGGATCAAATCCGCGCCGAGCTTCTTGCGCAAGGCATGTATGTGCACCTCCACCGCATTGCTCTCCACCGAGTCGCTCCAGCCGTAGAGCTTGGCCTCCAGTTGCGCGCGCGATAACACCGCTCCCGGCCGCGCCAGCAGTGCTTGGAGCAGCGCGAACTCGCGCGCCGAGAGCGAAACGGGCTGCCCGCGCACACGCGTCTCATGCGATGCCGGATCGAGCTCGATCACGCCGAAGGCGAGGATCGGGTCGGCGCGGCCGGCGCGCCGCCGCGACAGCGCCCGCAGCCGCGCCGCGAGCTCGGTCAGATCGAAGGGCTTGACCACATAATCGTCCGCGCCGGCATCGAGACCGGCGACGCGATCGGCGATGGCATCGCGCGCGGTCATGATCAGCACCGGACGAGTATCCCCGCCGCGGCGCATCGCCGACAGCACCTCGAGTCCTGATTTGCGCGGCAGGCCCAGATCGAGCAGCACTGCATCGTGCACCCGCTCCGCGAGTGCCAACTCGGCCGCGCGGCCGTCCTCGACCCAGTCGACGGTGAAGCCGTCCTGCGACAGGCCACGGCGCACGCTGGCGCCGATCATCGCATCGTCTTCGGCGAGCAGCACGCGCAAAGCGTCACTCTTTCTTCGGCTCGAACTTGAGCGATGCCGAGTTCATGCAGTAGCGGTGTCCGGTGGGCTCCGGACCGTCGTCGAAGACATGGCCGAGATGCGCGTCGCAGGTTGCGCACAGGACCTCGGTGCGGCGCATCAGATGGCTGTTGTCCTCTGCAGTGCGAACGCTTTCGGCCGCGGCCGGCGCGTAAAAGCTCGGCCATCCGCACCCGGCATCGAATTTGGTTTCGGCGTCGAAGAGGAGCGTGCCGCAGCACGAGCAGCGATAGCGTCCGGGTTCTTCGTTGTCCCAATACTCGCCGCTGAAGGGCGCCTCGGTGCCTTTCTTGCGGGTGATGCGGTATTGCTCCGGCGCGAGGACGGCTTTCCATTCGGCGTCGGTCTTGCTTACCTTATCTGGCATGACAGCGTCTCCTTCGTTGCGGGTTTCGGTCGCGATTGCGAAGCTGAACCTTGGAGTGTTGGCCGCGGCCTCTCGTTCCATCCATCCCGCGACAGACTCACGAGCATCATGCGCGCTCATGCGCTGCGGTGTGGATTTTACGCTTGGTGCGCTTCGCCGCCCGGCGCGTAGCGGCGGCCGCGCCGATGGCGGATTCGGTATACTCAGAGCTTGTTGTCGCAACTTTCAAGCGCTGCCGAGTTTGCAAACGCTTCCGAATTCCGCCCAGTGACCGCCGCCTCATCTCCTGCCGACGCACATTCCTTTCGCCGCGATGTCCGCGTGATCGGCGTGATCGGCGTCGCGCACGGCATGTCGCACTTCTTCCAGCTTGTGCTGCCGCCGCTGTTTCCATTGTTGCGCGCCGAGTTCGACGTGAGCTATGCGACCCTGGGCGCGCTGGTGAGCACCTTTTACGTTGCGAGCGCCCTGTGCCAGTTTGGCGCGGGCTTCGCCGTCGACCGCTTTGGCGCGCGGCCCGTGCTCCTCGGCGGGCTGGCCTTGCTCGCCGGCGGTACGCTCCTTGCCGGCAGCGTTCCCGGCATCGTCTGGTTGTTCCCGCTGGCCGCGCTCATGGGCGTCGGCAACGGAGTCTTTCATCCTGCCGATTTCGCGGTGCTCAATGCCAACGTCGCTCCGCGCCGCCTCGGTCATGCGTACAGCTCGCACGGTATCGGCGGCAGCTTGGGCTACGCGCTTGCACCCATCGTCAGTTACGGACTGGGCGACGTCCTCGGCTGGCGAAACGCGCTGCTGGCGATGGGCGCGGCGGGGTTCCTTGCGCTGGCGCTGCTCGCCACTCAGAGCAGCGTGCTGCGCAGCCGCGCTCATGGCGCCAGCCCCCCACAGCACACGCTGGCTAACAGTGTCGAGCTCTTTCGTCAGAAGCCGATCCTGCTTTGCTTCGCCTACTTCTGCGCACTGACCGTGGCGACGGTCGGCATCCAGACATTTGTCGGTACCGGTCTCAACGCTGCCTACGATATTTCGCTGGCAATCGCCACCTCCGCCGTCACCGCCTATCTGCTGGGAAGCACGACCGGCATTCTTGGCGGCGGTTTTCTCGCCGCGCGAACCGCGCGGCATGACCGCGTCGCCGCGACCGGGCTCGCAGTCGGCGCGTCGCTGATGATGCTCATCGCGGTATCGCCGGCGATCGCGCATTGGGCGATTCCGGTGCTCGCGCTGACCGGGTTCGCCATCGGGTCGACCGGGCCATCGCGCGATATGATCGTTCGCGGCGCGACACCGCCGGGCGCTTCCGGCCGCGTCTATGGCTTCGTGTACTCGGGCCTGGACCTCGGTGCGACGATCGGGCCGGTGGCGATGGGCGCGCTGATCGATCACGGCTCGCCGCGAACCGCGTTCGCCGCGGTGTCGGTGTTTCTGTTCCTGGCGATCGGCACCGTGATACAGGTGCGGCGCACAGGTCGCCTTAGCGCGGCGGGCGCGCACGCCGCAGACTAGCAATCGACACGAGCCCTTGCATTCGCACCCGCTGACCGCCATATTGTCGGAGCCAGTACTGGAGAAAACCATGAAGCGCACGTCTACCCTGCTTCTCGCCGTGGTTGCCGCATTGACGCTTGGCTTGAGCGATCTCGCTGACGCCCGGCGCATGGGCGGCGGCCGCACCCTTGGCGCGCAGCGCGAAAGCGTCACGCCATCGCGGCCCGCGCCTGCTCCAACTGCGCCCGCAGGCGCCAGCGCCGCTCAGCCGCAACCTTCCGCGCCCGCGGCGGGAGCAGCGAAAGCCGCACCCGGTCCAACGCCGACCCCGGCACCAACGGGCGCGTCGCGCTGGCTCGGACCGATCGCCGGCCTTGCCGCCGGCCTCGGCCTTGCCGCGTTGATGTCGCATTTCGGATTGTCGGAAGGCTTCGGCAGCCTGCTGCTGATCGCGCTCGGTGTGTTCGCCGCGATCTTCCTGGTGCGGATGTTCCTGAGTCGCCGGCAAACGGCTGCTCCCATGCAATTTGCCGGAGCAGGCACGAACAATGTAATACCTGCGAGCTATGAGACGGAGCCTCGCCCGGCATGGTCCGGTGCGGAGAAGACCGAGCCCCTGATGGCCGCGGAACCCGCGGCGCCGGCATTTGGTGTCGCTCGCAAACCGCTGCCTCCAGGATTCGACGCCGACGGATTCGCGAAAGAGGCGAAGCGTCAATACATCCAGATTCAGCGCTCGTACGACAACGCCGACCGGGCGGCACTCTCGAGCGTGATGACCTCCGAGATGAACGCTGAAATCGGCCGCGAGATCGACGGGCGTGGCGCACATCAGCCCACCGAAATCGTCACCCTCGACGCCGATGTGCTGGAGGTGACGACCGAAAACGACAAGTACTGGGTGAGCGTGCGCTTCACCGGCCTTTTGCGCGAGGATGGCGAACCGCTGCCGAAGTCGGTCGACGAGATATGGAACCTGACCAAACCGGTCAACGGCTCGTCGGGATGGCTCTTGGCCGGTATTTCGCAACTGCAATAGCGCTGCGCGACGCAGCCGCTTGGGACTAACTTGTGGCTGCGAATTCAGGGGCGCATCCGTGTCCGTGTGCCGCGTAAGGATCCAGGATGAGTAGGCATTGCGCCATGCGCCTGCGTTTACCCTCGACAAGCTTGAGCTACATCACCCGTTCGAGCGCGCGTCATGTTTGCGCCTGGCTGGCGACGGCCGCTATCGCCATCGTTCCGGCGTTGGCGCAGGCGGAGACCAACGAAGTCCGCGCCGCGCAGCAATACGGCCTGTCCT
>Ga0209118_1001140_pt1 | contig 12921 bp, 14 predicted proteins | sample BlaSpr_A8_Ref_M1_FD_187988 | JGI IMG/M metagenome (GOLD analysis project Ga0209118, IMG submission 187988) | Forest soil microbial communities from Thunder Bay, Ontario, Canada - Black Spruce, Ontario site 2_A8_Ref_M1 (SPAdes) (version 2) | ecosystem: Environmental > Terrestrial > Soil > Boreal...
ACCATCACTGCCGCCAGAGCCATGAGGGCGACTGGCCGCCGGCGGCGCTGAACCAGCGGTTCGGGGACCACCACGGTCCCTTATTACACCGCCCGCGCGTAGTTCGCTCCGAATGGGAGCTGCGCTTCTCTACTCGCCTACGGTTGATCCAGTGTGATGAGGCCGCAGCGTGCGGCCGCAAGCACCGCCTGGAGCTTGGAGTGGACTCCCAGTTTCTCGATCAGATGTCTCACATGCCACTCGGTGGTGTGCACCGCGATGCCGAGCCGTTGCGCTATGACATTCGTATCCAGTCCCTCTGCCAACAGCCTCAAAACATCCAGCTCACGTGCTGTGAACTGCGCAGCCAGCCGCTCACGATCGTTTCGCTCCGTCCGCATGGCCCGTTGACGCGAGATCGCCTTGGCGAAGAGCGCCACCGGAATGAGCACCTCGCCTCGGCCGGCCCTTCTGACGGCTTCGACGATGTGATCGGCCGTGGCGGCTTTGGTCAGAAAGGCGGTGGCTCCGGCGTCGATGGCATCGAGAAGCGCCGCCTCGGACTCTTCAGCGCTGTGGAACACGATCGCCACATCGGGCATCGCGCTGCGGATAGTGACCGCCGCGCCGGGACCGCTCATATCCGGCAGATTGAAGTCCATGAGGACCACAGCGACCTGCTCTCGCAATGCGACTGCAGCGGCTTCGGCGCCGGTCCGGACGATGCCGCGCACGCTCAGGTCCAGCTCGGTCTCGAGAATCCTGGCGATCGCCGAGGCGAGCAGCGGGTGGTCCTGGACGACCAGGATTCGCAGTTCGTCCCCACGGGCCCCCGAGTTCACGTGCAAGCCGAACCATGTACCGAGCCGCTCTTGGCGTCCAATCGGATTCGGTGATTGGGTAATAAGTGCGAGAGAGGTCGAATGTTGCGGGCCGCTCGCTAGGTCAGCAGCTTGGCGAGGGCCCTCCACTGCTCCATCGGCAGACCTTTAGCGTCCTCGGCGAGGACCTGCAGGCTGACGTGATCGGCGCCGGCCTCCAGGTGCGCGTGGATCCGCGAGCCGATCTGGTCGACGTCACCCCAGGCCACAATGTCGTCCACCAGTCGATCGCTGCCCGCGCCCGTGACGTCCTCCTCCGTGTAGCCCAGCCTCCGCAGGTTGTTCACGTAGTTGGTCAGGCGGAGGTAGTACAGCGTGTGGACGCGGGCGATAGTGCGAGCCCGATCGGGGTTCGTCTCCAGCACCACGGCCTGCTCCGGCGCGAGCAACGCCTTCGGACCCAGCACGTCGCGCGCCGTGCGCGTGTGCTCGACCGGAACGAAGTAAGGATGGGCTCCCCAGGTGCGCTCCGCGGCGAGCTTCAGCATATTTGGCCCCAGCGCGGCGAGGACGGTCATCGGCTTTTCAGGTGGTTCCACCGCCTGGTATGGGGCCTTCGACATGGCTTCGAGATAGTCGCTCATGACGGTCATCGGCTTGCCGTAAACGTGACCTCGCACCTGCTCGACGCTAGGCTGGTGGCTGACTCCGATGCCGAGCAAGAAGCGGTCCGGGTAGGCTTCCGCGAGCGTCTTCTGCGCCGCCGCCATGGTCACAGGGTCGCGGGCATAGATGTTGGCGATCCCGGTCGCCACGACAATCCGGCTGGTTCCGGCAAGCAGCAGACCGGCGTTGCTGAAGGCCTCACGCCGCAAAGCCTCCGGGAACCAGATGGCCGGATAGCCCAGCTGCTCGAGCTCTCGGGCGGCCTCTTGCGCCTTCGCCGCGGGCTGGTAATCGAGAGTGCTGGTCCAGATGCCAATTCGGCCGAGTTTCATTCGCCCAGGATAGGGCCACTCAGATTGTCAGGCGGCTACTTGTTGCGGGTGTTCTTGCCGGCCTTTGTGGCGTATGGTCGCGAGCAGCGGACCGCTCCCCAGCCCGTTACATCTTTTGAGCTAACACTGGCGGAAGCGCCGAGCGGCCCGCTTTGTCTTGCGACTCGGAGCAAGCCGCTTTTGACGACCACCATGGCCTGCCGGTCGGCTGCGGCCTTCGAGCTTCCTTATAGTTAGTCCCTCATAAAATATTAGTGCACAGACACTCTGATTTGTGTTAGACTGACGCTTCGTTCCTGGACTGAGTCGAGAGCCTTAACGGCCCTCGCGGTTGCCGGCCATCAATGGCAGTAGCCTTCTTGGCCCTCCGCTTCGCGCCACTCCTAGGAGGAGACGCAAATATGACCAATGTCAAAGACACGACCGATCGCTTTATCGCCGCGTTCAACGCCCACGACGAGAGGGCTCTACTCGCCCTCCACGCCGCCAACATCAAGTTCGACGCGCCAGGCTTCAAGGCCACCAACTCAACCGATGCGACCGCTTACGCGACGCGCTGGCTGAAAGGCTTTCCGAACGGCAAGATGATCGTTCGCAGCGAGATCGTGAGCGCACCCTGGGTCATCCAGGAGATGACGATGGAAGGTACGCACACCGCCCCGCTTGAGAGCCCGATGGGCACCGTTCCACCGACCCACAAGAAAGTCTCCGGCCATGGAGTCCAGCTGCTGCGCGTAGAGAACGGCCAGATCGCTGAGGCTCGCGTCTACTACGACCAGTACGAGTTCATGAGCCAGCTCGGGCTCATCCCGGCGCCGGCAACAGTCTAAGTAAACACAGCCGTTTGAGAGACTCGGTCCCGACGACAGAAGGGCCGGGTCTCTCTTTTTGCCCTTCGCCATTACCATCTGCTACAGGAGGTGGCGATGAAAACATTGCAGGGAATCGAAGGCGTCAAGTCGATGTCAGGCAAGGAGTGGGGCCACAGCGACTGGCTCAGGGTCACGCAGGACCGCATCGACCAGTTCGCGGATGCGACCAACGACCACCAGTGGATACATGTCGATGCTGAACGCGCGAAGAAGGGACCCTTCGGCACGACGATCGCGCATGGGTTCCTTACTCTGTCCCTCATCCCTGGCTTGGCCGGCTCGTTGGTCAAGGTCGAGGGCGTGCGGATGGGAATCAACTACGGGCTGAACAAAGTCCGCTTTCCGTCGCCGGTCCGGGTTGGGTCACGCGTCCGTGCGGTGTCGAAGAATGTGTCAGTCGACGACGTCGAGGGCGGGGTGCAGGTCGTGAACCAGGTCACCATCGAGATCGAGGGGCAAGAGAAGCCGGCCTGCGTTGCGGAGACTGTCAGCCGCTTCTACTTCTAAAGCGCGTCCCAATCAAGGAGAGGCGCCGCGGTTTGAGCGTGGGGGCGCTTTAGACCGCGGCGCGGGCGAGAGCAGACGGTCGTTCGATCGATTCCGCAATCACCGAGATCAGCTGACGTGCGACGTGATCTGAGTGAGGGCCGACCCGGTCGGACCTCATCGGCATCGCGGAGCGTCCGTTGAAGCTCAGCCTGATTTCCGACGCAGTTGGATGGGCCACAAAGCGAAGCTGTCCCGCGAGCAGGCAGGCGCCGGCGTCTATGTCCTCGAGCAGCCACAGCGTGCAGAGCACGGCTCGCGGCGCGCTCAGTGGAAGCGCAAGCCTGAGCCTCGTGCCCTGACCCAACGCGGGCAGATCGTCGACCTCGAGGCGGACCGGGCTGCTCTGGCAGCGGATGAGCCACCTCCACACGTCGTCCAGGCTGGCTGAAGCAGACGTCTCGGCTGACATGCGAGCCACGATCAACGCTCGGTCTTCTTGCATGATGTCGACTGTATCGGCCGGACCACGAGCCGGTTAGGTGCCGTCCACACAAAGCAGAGCCGCTCCGGTTAGGTGGCCTTGACCGGATCCTAAACGAGCGCTTTGATCTCTTTCTCTACGCTGCCGATGGCCGAATCGAGCGCATCGACGAGGCGGTCGATCTGCTTTTCGCTGATCACGAACGGTGGGGAAGTCGCGATTACGTCGCCCCCCAGCGGGCGAAATATGACGCCGTTCTCAAGGGCCGCCAACCAGACACGGCGCGCGACGCCGAGCGACGCTTCGAACGGCTGCTTCGAACTGCGGTCGCGTACGAACTCGACGCCGGCCAGGAGCCCAAGCCCTCGGACATCACCAACGATCTCGTGGGACCGGAGCTCCTGCAGCCGCCGCTGGAGGTACGCGCCCTTTTCTGCAACGTGCTCGACCAGCTGCTCCTCTTCGAGAATCTGCAAGTTCCGCAGACCGACCGCGCATGCGGTGGGGTGGCCGCTGTAGGTGAACCCGTGCGCGAATGCTCCCTTCACGGTCTTCAACGTTTCGTGAATCGCGCGCGTAAGCATCACGCCGGACAGAGGCAGGTACCCGCTGGTCACGCCTTTCGCGAAGATCATCAAGTCGGCATCGACGTTCCAATGCTCCATCGCAAACCACCGGCCGGTCCGGCCGAATCCCGTGATCACCTCATCGGCGATCAGCAGCAATCCGTGCCTGTCGCAGAGCTTCCGTAAGAGAGGGAAGTAGTCGCTTGGCGGGACGATCACGCCGCCGGCGCCTTGCACCGGTTCCACCACCACGGCCGCCACCGTCTTTGGTCCGGCCTCCAGCACGACCTGCTCGAGCGCCTTCACGTAGCCCTCGCCCGCGGAGCCTTCTCCCGCATAGCGGTAGGGGTCGGGTGCGGGCGCGTGAAGGAATCCAGGAGCAAGCGGTTCGAAACCCTTCCAGAAGTTGGCCATGCCGGTGGCGCTGGTGGCGCCGTACGTGAGGCCGTGATAGTCGCGGATCCGGGAGACGATGTTCACGCGATCGGGTTCGCCACGCAGCTTCCAGTACAGGCGCGCGATCTTGTACGCGGTGTCGTTGGCCTCGGCCCCGCCGGATGCGAAGTAGGTCACGTCGAGCTCGCCCGGCGCCAGCTCCGCCAGCTTGGCGGCGAGCTTGATTGCGGGTGCGTTGCCGAAACCGCCGTAGCCTGAGCTGAAAGCAAGGGTTTTCATCTGCTCGAAGGCCGCGTCCGCGAGCACTGCTCGGCCGTAACCGACGTTCACGTTCCAGAGCGAGGCCATGCCGTCGACGTACTCGCGACCCTCGACGTCGGTGAGAGTCGCTCCGTGTCCCGTGGCGAAGATCAGCTGAGGGACTGTGCCGGCAGGCGCACCCAGGTCGCCTTGTGGATGGAGCCAGTGGGTCCGGTCGAGCTCATAGAGCCGGCTCGATTCGTCGGCGAGCAACCCATCCGATTCCATCGGGCTAGGATAGCCGTCCACCCAGATGACGAATAACGCATTCGACCAGCTCTCGTTGAGCAATCTGAGGCGGCGCCGCAGCTGGAAATGGCAGGCCTTCCCGCCTGATGTGCTGCCTGCGTTCATCGCGGAGATGGACTTCATGCTTGCCCCTCCGATCGAGGCGGCCATCGCCGCGGCGGTCGCGATGGGTGACACCGGGTATGCATGGCAGATTCCCGAGCTGGGAGAGGCGCTATCCGGCTTCGCGCGCGATCGATTCGCCTGGGAGATTGATCCAGCCGACGTCGCGCTGTTGCCCGATGTCATGAATGGCGTGACGGAAGTGCTGCGCGTCGCTTTGAAACCCGGCGATGGCGTGGTTATCAACACCCCGATCTACCCACCCTTCTTCCGCCACATCCTCGGAGCCGGCTGCCTGGTCGTGGAGGCACCTCTCGAAGAGGGGTTCGGGGGCTATCAGCTGGATCTTGACGCCGTCGAGCGGGCATTCAAGGCAGGTGCCCGCGGCTACCTGTTGTGCAACCCTCACAACCCGACGGGGCGTGTGTTCGCGCGAGCCGAGCTGGAAGTGGTGGCGGCGCTGGCCGAACGTTACGGGGTGAAGGTCTTCTCCGACGAGATCCACGCACCTCTAGTGCTGGCCGGCGCGCGTCATACCTCGTTTCTTTCGCTAGGCGAGCCGGCGGCCGAGCTGAGCGCCGTCCTCATCTCCGCGTCGAAGGCATGGAACATCCCAGGACTCAAGTGCGCCCAGCTCGTGGTGGGGTCCGATGCGATGCGGTCGATGGTCAGGCGCCTGCCGGAGGGCCTGTCATCCCGCGCCGGCAACCTCGGCGTTATCGCCAGCATTGCGGCTTATCGGGACGGTGGCCCATGGCTTGACGACCTGCTCGAGGTGATCGACCGCAACCGCCACCTCCTTCGGGAGCAGCTGGCCGAGCACCTCCCACCGATCCGGATGGGTCCGCCGCAGGGTGGCTACCTGGCCTGGCTCGACTGCCGGGCGCTCAATTTGCCGGAAGAGCCCGTGGACTTTTTCTTGAAACGAGGTCGCCTGGCGCTTGGGCCCGGGCCGAACTTTGGCGCAGCTGGCCGCGGCCATGTGCGCATCACGATGGCAACTACCGAGGAGATCCTGCGCGAGATCGTGGAGCGCATGCGAATGGCCATCCGGTAGCGGCATGAAAACCCCCTCGGACAGTCCGAGGGGGTTTCACACCTCGCTTGCGTCTAACCGATCGAGTCGCCCTGCTGCCCGTGGTCCCCGCCTCCGTCTTCGCCGATGTTGCGCGCGTCGAAGGGACGCAAGAACCGGCTCGGCTTGAAGTCGATAAAGCTCGGGGGTGCAACGTTGAGCGTGGTCAGCGCGGCAGCCTGCGCGTTCATGGTGGCCGCGCTGGTGCTCGACCAATGTCCCGTGTCGATACGGTGCACCAGAGTCTCGAACGCGCTGATCGTCTCGCCGGGCGTGAAGGTGCAGTGGCCGGCGCGATGTACGAATGTCTGCCGGAGCAGCTCGCTGTCCCCAGCACTCTTGACAACGCTTGCGTAGGCCTGCTCATCAGTCACCTCGACCAGGCCGTCTCCGGTCGTGTGCAGCGTGAGAACGGGCATATCGATATCACCGTTGTAGGTGATGAATTTGCTGATGTAGCTGACGGCGCGCGGGTCGGCCGCGATCCGCGTGGCGTCGTTGAGCGTATCGAGCTCTTTGTTCAGGTCAAGCCCTGCCGCCTTGTAGAGAGCCTTCACTTCGTTGCGATCGGCGGAGCGGGCCAGTTGATCGCGGTAGTCCACACCGGTGTTCCATGAGTAGTTGCCGCCCGCCCGGGTCTCGAGCTCGAATCGGCCAAAGAATCCGAACAGGAAATCGGGGCTGTTATCCCAATTGAACTGGTTGACCTCTTGGGCGGCGTAGTCGGTGGCCGCCGGCTGCGCGCTGGCCGGATCGAACCAGCCGGGGACATCAGCGAGTGCCGCGGATAATGCAATTCGAGCTTGGCCCTGAGCTGTCGTCTGCGCATCTGCGAGCGCCTTGCTCGCCGCGTTGAAATTGGCCGACGCGCTGCCGAACGTCTTGAAGTCAACGAGCTTGAAGGCGCCTGGTGCCTGAAGGGTCAGGAAGGCGAACTCAGAATCGAGCCCCTGGTTCCAAACTCCCGGCCCACCCGCCACCACGCCGCACATCGGCAATGCCGCCGTGAAGCGGTTGGGGAACAGTTGAACGAGCCCGGCGGTGATCATTCCGCCAAGGGAATGCCCCCACGCGATTGTGCGCTTGGGATGGCCGACCTTTTTGTCGAACACGTCGAGGAGTGCGATCTGGTCCTGGAAGGCCTGCTCCAGCGCCCAACCGCTGGTCGCATATGACGATCCGGCCAGTGCATAGCCACGGCTCAAGAGCCAGGCGCCCGTAGCGCCATCGCCCGCATCCGTTACGTCGTCGGGCCCAATTGCGGTGAATGAGTACCCGTGGCTGTAAAGGACAAGAGTCCCGTTCCAGTCGGACGGAACCTCAATCTTGTAATACGACTTGCCCGCCGCTTCGGTCGTGAATCCCTTGATGAGCGTGACCCCCGCGGCCGATGCCCCAGCCGGAGTAAGGGCCAGACCGAGAGCGAGAATCGCTGCTGCGCCGAGCCATCGAAGCCATGCTGAAGGTGCCCGCATATCCCGTACCTCCCCCCGCGAAAAGGTCTGCCGATCGACCCGCAAAGCTTATTCCTCAATTGATTCCAGTCGCTGTCCGTGTCGAGCCACTTTGAGCTTCCCCTAACCGCGGTCCTCGCTAGCCGGCGGGCGCTTCGGCCTCTAGCTCCTGGCGGACTTCCTGGATGTAGGCCGCGACCGCGACGTCGTCGATCTCCGGCCTGGCAACGCGCAGGCGCTCTGCGGCGACGCCGGCCATAAAGCAGGACAGCGGCGCGAATTGACGTTCCTGCGTGTGCGCCGTGGCCCGCGCCAGCTCGAGCAGCTCGAGCGCTACCCGCCCGTCCAGCGCTGGCGGTTCAATGGCGGCATCGCGCCGACGGGCGGCCGCAACCCACTGTCTACCCTGTAGCTCGAAGAATCGGTTCATGCGTCACGTATAGCACGAGCATTGGCCGAATGGAGGCTGGCGTCGTGCCGCCAGCCTCCGCGGATTCTCTAATCGCTGCTGGCCTTGAGCTGGCCTCGGATCTCCCCGCCGGGGAAGTTGGTCGTGTGGACGTTGACGTACGCATCGCCGCTCTGAAGAATCCGAAGGGCGCCGGCGAAGTCGCCGGCATTGAGGTTTTGACCCGCCGAGGTCGGGGGACCAAGGAGCGCTTGCACGGCGGTGCTCGTGACACTTCCGGTCACGGTGCCTCCACCGGCCGGACACGTTGGCGTACCGACCGGGCCCGGCGCCTTCGCTGATCCGCACAGCCATATGAAGATGCCTCCGTTCACCCCCGGCTGGGCGAAGTGGATGTGAGACATGAACGCGTCGCTGGACAAACCCGAGTAGGTGAGCTTGTACGACAGCGTTCCGCCCTTGACTGACGCTGTGAAGGTCCCGGTGCCATCAGTCAGCTTGGGCAGGTTCTCCTGGAAGCCGCTCAGCTTGGCCCGAGCCGATATGCCTCCATCATCCGCACTGGTGGTCACGACGCTCAGACCAAGAAGCGCAACGACGGCCAAAACCCGGCCGGCCCAGACAAGTCTCATAGGACACCTCCATCACCTTTCCAGCCGACAGAAATGGGACTGAGCGAGGGCTCGGTCTATGCGACTGGATACAGGGAAGGGTTACTCCCTGGTCGTCACTCGGGCCGGTCGATGAGTGGCGTGAAATTCGCATCGGCGAACGACACGGCAAACTCCGAAGGGTCGGCCGTCTCGCCCTGACCGGCCATGAGCTGCTGAAAGTCACGCCACATCGAAAGAATCCGCCGTTTCAGATCCGGCTCCAGCTCGAGCTCGTTCTCCAGCACCTCCCGCCACGTGCGGCCCGGGGTATCGGGATAAGCGAGATGTACAACCTCCAGGAGCACGGGGGGCGTCTCATCGGGAAGCGCCCCGATGACATCCAGCACGTAATCGTCAAGAAGGCGCAGCAGCGGCCTGCTGGCATATCGCTCCTTCAGCGACTGATCGGTCCAATGTGCCATTCGGCGTCAGGCACTACCTTACCCGGGTCCGCGCCCGACTTCCGAGACCACCGTATAAGCTCGTGCCATGCGACAGATCAGCGCCGACGGGAGGTGGTGGTGGAACGGCCGTTCGTGGCAGCCGGTGGCCGACCCCTCCGCAGAATCCGCGGTGGCGGCCGGACCGCCTCCCCCGACCGTTGAGTTGCAATCAGTGAGTCCCAACCTCACCGCCCCCGGGCGCAAGGGAGAGGTTCCTTCAAGCGACGGGACGCCTCGGTTCATGCCCGCCCGATACGTCAAGACGCAGACCCCGACCCCTGGCAAGGGACTCGCCCGTATTGTCTACGCGCTGAGTGGCCGGCGGATCAACCTTGGGCCCAGCCCAGCCGAGCTACGGCGTACGCGGTTGCTCGATGAGGCCAGAACCCCGGCCATCGATCCGCCGGTTCACCTCGCGGTTGCCTCGGCCAAAGGCGGGGTCGGCAAGTCGACCATGGCGTTGTTGCTGGCCAGCCGGATGGGCTTGCTGCGCACCGATCGGATCATCGCCGTCGAGTGCAATCCGCATCACGGCACCTTCCGGAGCCGAGTCCGCACCTTTCACGACCGCTCTATCAAAGACTTGATCGACTTCTTGGACAGCCCGAACGTGGAGCGTGACGAGGACCTGACACTTCCGATGCTCCATCGCTTCACGACTCACGTGCCGGTGTCCCGTCTAGAGGTGCTGACCGCCCCCACCGATCCCACGATTCGCAAGGCGCTGGGAGAGAACGACTACCGGAGGGTCTTCCGAGTCCTCGACCGGTATTTCGACATCATTGTGCTCGACCTCGGGACCGGCCTCCTTGACGAGACGACCAGATACATATTGGAGAAGGTCTGCGATGAGCTTGTGGTGGTCGCGTCGGCAGAGCTCGATGGAGCCGAGCTCGGCGCTTTTACGCTGGAGTTCGTTGCCGACGGCCGTGGCGTGGATTGGGTTCGAGAGCGTGCGGTGGTGGTCATCAACCGCGTCGTCAAGGACACCCAGGTGGACGTCGGCGGCATGGAGATCTATTTCCGCCTGTGGGCACGTGCCTGCCTGCGAATCAGCCAGGATCCGCACCTCAAGACCGGCGGCGTCTTCGATTGGAATCAGATCTCGAAGGCGGCCGACGAGGAGATCCTGGCTCTGACCGCGGAGGTCGCCATGGGGTTTTCGCTCGGGCGATCGGCTCCGCGCAACGCAACGCCCTAGTTATGCTCAAGGTCGGGGTCAAGCTTTCGGCGGCAGCCGGCAGAATCGGTGATTACCTGGCTGATGCAATCGCCCTTGAGACAGCCGGTGCGGACTCGATCTGGCTGGACGACATATCGATGCCGTCTGAGGCGGGCGATCCTGCCGCGCTTCCCGTGGAGCCATGGATCCTGTACGGGGCGCTGGCGGCAGTCACCCATCGCATCAGACTGGGAGTGACCCTTGGTTCTTCGGCGTGGGCGCCCGTCGCCTTCTCGTCTGGATTGGAGTCCCTTGGAAAGCTGAGCGACGGTCGGGTTGTGGTCAGCCTCGCCGCCGGCGGCGAGGTTCAGAAACACATCGATTTGATGATTGGCGCACGACCCGATGTAAGGGCTCCTGCGATCCTCATCGCCTGCAGCGCCTATTTCAAGGCTGAGCGCTACGCACTGCTGGCGGACGGCGTCATCCTTATCGGTGGCGATGACCGGAGAGTCGCCGATGTAGGCGCGAAGATGCGTGAGTTCCGCGAGGCGGGCGCGCACAACAAAGACTTCGAGCTCTGGGCAGCGGTTCCGATGCCTGCTGACCGAGCCGGGTGGGCGGCGATGTTCGGCGCATACGAAGCTGCTGGAGCAACCGGGGTCGTCGTCTCATGGGATCCACGGCTCATCGACCTCCTGCGCAACGCCGGCGAACCAGACGATCGAACGGACCTGCTGATCGCCACCGGCTAGTGAGGCGCCTCAAGCTGCGCAAATTGCGCAGCTTGACACTCCTCCGGCGGTGAGCTAGCTTGCGCCTAGCTTCCCCTTTTAGCTGCTGCGGGAGGGATAGCACTGCAGACGGTCACTCGCCGTGGCGTTCTGAAGGTTGGTGTTGCCGGGGCCGGCGCGCTGGTCGCGTCCGGGCTTGGCTTTGATGTGGCGCTCGCCGATTCGATCAAGGTCAAGCAGAACCTGCGGATCGCGGGCGCCAAAGAGTCGCACTCGATCTGCCCCTACTGCGCCGTCGGCTGTTCCCTGGTCGCATACACGCGCCAGGGCTCGGACGGCAGCACCCAGCTGCTGCAGATCGAAGGCGACCCTGACAGCCCGGTCAATGAAGGCCGGCTCTGCCCCAAGGGGGCGACGGCGATGCAGCTGGCGATTTCGCCCCGCCGCGTCGATTCACCTAAGTACCGAGCTCCCGGCGCGACCAGCTGGACAAGCGTCACCTGGGACTTCGTATTGGCCAAGATTGCCCAGAACATCAAGGCGTCGCGCGACGCCACCTTTGTCACCGCAGACGGAAACGGCAACATCGTCAACCGCTGCGAGGGCATCGCCTTCGCGGGCGGGGCCGCGTTCAGCTCGGAGGAGGGATACCTCGCCACCAAGCTGATGCGCGGCCTGGGACTGGTACACCTAGAACAGCAGGCCAGGGTTTGACACGGCCCCACGGTGGTCAGTTTGGCCGCCACATTCGGAAGGGGAGCGATGACAAACCACTGGCGCGACATCAAGAACGCTGATCTCATACTGATCAACGGCGCCAACCCCGCCGAGGCGCACCCGGTCGGCTTTCAATGGTTCATGCGCGCGAAACTGGATCGCGGCGCGAAGATCATCCACGCCGATCCCCGATTCACCCGGACCTCGGCGGTCGCGGACATGTACCTGCGGATACGTACCGGGACCGACGTCGCCTACTTCGGCGGCCTGATCAACCACGTCCTGCAGAACAACTTGTTCCAGGACGTGTACGTCAAGAACTACACGAATGCCTCGTTCATCGTCAAGGACGGCTTCACCTTCAACGATGGACTTTTCTCGGGGTATGACGCCACCAAACGCACGTACAACATAAGCACCTGGAGCTACGCGGTCGGCCCTGACGGGTTCGCCGCCCGCGACAAGACGCTGCAGGACCCGCGCTCAGTGTTCCAGCTCATGAAGACTCACTACTCGCGCTACACGCCCGACGTCGTATCGAGCATCACGGGGATTCCGGTAGACGAGTTCAACAAGGTCGCGGACCTGGTCGGCCAGATGGGGAAGCCGGATAAAGTCATGACAATCGTCTATGCGGTCGGCTTGACGCATCACACCACCGGCGGGCAGCTCATCCGTTCTGGCGCCGTCCTCCAGCTTTTGCTCGGCAACATGGGTCGGCCGGGAGGCGGCATGAACGCAGAGCGAGGCCACGCCAACATCCAGGGCAACACCGACCACGCCATCTCCTGGGAGCTCCTTCCCGGATACCTGAGGATCCCGGCGCCGGGCCAGAAGAACCTCGATGACTACGTGGCTCAGAGCGCGACCAAGAAGTCGGATCCCAACTCATGGAACTTCTTCGGCACCAACTACCGCAAGTTCATGGTCAGCACGCTCAAGGCGTGGTACGGCGACGCGGCAACCAAGGCCAACGAGTTCGCGTTCCACTTTGTGCCCAAGCCCGGGCAGAACTCGTCGT
>Ga0209118_1001141_pt1 | contig 12910 bp, 15 predicted proteins | sample BlaSpr_A8_Ref_M1_FD_187988 | JGI IMG/M metagenome (GOLD analysis project Ga0209118, IMG submission 187988) | Forest soil microbial communities from Thunder Bay, Ontario, Canada - Black Spruce, Ontario site 2_A8_Ref_M1 (SPAdes) (version 2) | ecosystem: Environmental > Terrestrial > Soil > Boreal...
GAGACTGCCTTACCATGAAGGGGCCGCCGTTTTGACAGCACCCCCACCCCTTGGTAGCCTCAAAGTCAGCCTCAAGCGGGCATCGCGCTGTCGCCTGGCAGCTTCCGCGGACTCCGCTCAGCGTCCCCGTCGTCCAGTGGCCTAGGACACCGCCCTTTCACGGCGGTAACACGGGTTCGAATCCCGTTAGGGTCGCCACGCCGTTCCCTCAGGCATCAGCGGAATGGCACGCCGATCTCGCTGCCGAGCTGCGTGAGGAACTGCTTCAAAAACTGTGCCCGCTGCTGCGCGGCGGCGCGTCCGGCCGCAGTTTGCATCGTTTCCGCCAGTGTCAGTAATTTGGTGAAGAAATGGTCGATGATGCTCGTGCCGTCATCGGCCATGCGGGTGATAGGAAACGGCTCGGAAAAATGGTAGAACGGCGTGCCGTTCGCCCCACCTGTAATCAGGGTTCGGGCAATCCCCACTGCACCTAAGGCATCGAGCCGATCCGCGTCCTGCACGACTTTCGCTTCCAGCGTCTGCGGCGGTATGCCAGCGGAGAAGCTGTGCGCCGCGATTGCATGCTCGATTGCGGGAATATGCTGCGCGGGATACGCCGCCGCGCGAAGCAATTCGCCCGCGCGTTGCGCGGCTAGACGAGATGCTGACGAGCGTTGCGGTAAGTTCTTCGCGATCGCAACGCAGTCATGCAGCCATGCTGCCGGCAACACGACGGCGAGATCAGCTCCCTCAGTCTCGGCAAGTTTCCGCGCATTGGCGACGACTCGCCGTACATGGCCATCATCATGGGCCGCGTCCCTCGCGCTCTCCTCCTCGGCGAGCAACGCCGCAAACCGGGCTTCCCACTCCGCCGTCTCTATCATCACGCCAGCTACGGCGCGTCCACGGCGCGGCGTGTGAAGACCTGAAGGTTCTGGCGCACTTTCACCACGCTCGCGCTCGGCAGCACACCGCGGAAATTTGCGCCGGGATAAATCAGACAGTCCCGACCGAGGACCGAGCCGGGATTGATCACGGCGTTGCACCCAATCTCCGTCCGATCGCCCACAATCGCGCCGAACTTCGTCAGGCCCGTCGCGATGTCGCCGTCCGCCGCCGCCACGCTTATTTCCCGGTGATCGAGTTTCACATTGGAGAGGATCACGCCCGCGCCGAGATGCGCGCGATAACCGAGGATCGAGTCGCCGACGTAATTGAAATGCGGCACCTGCGCTTCATCGAATAGAATGCAGTTCTTGAACTCGCATGAATTCCCCATTACAACGCCATTCCCGACGATCACATTTTCCCGCACGTAACAACCGCTCCGGATGTGGCAGTTCTCTCCGATCCACGCCGGTCCTTTCAAGACCGCGCCCTGCTCGATGATCGTTCCCGCGCCGATGAAAACCGCGTTGCTGATAAAAGGCTTGCCGATCAATTCGCCGAGCACGGCCGGCTTCAGGCGGAACTGGAGATAACTCGCGATTTGCCGGAGCGCGTCCCAAACATATTTCTGCGCCTCGAAAAGTTTCGGATGCGCCGTGTGTTCGAGGCTGAGAAATTCCGCGGGCGCAAACATGTTTTAGGTTCCGCCGCGCCGCGTGATCTTCTGCCCATCTTTTGTGTCGCGGGCTTCCCAACCGCGGGCGGCGATTTCGTCGCGCAATTCATCACTTTTTCGCCAATCCTTTGCAAGCCTCGCCTGCACGCGCGCTTCGGCGAGTGCAGCGATCTCCGCCGGCACAGCACTTTCTTCCCCGCCGATCGCCAGGACTCGGTCGATTCGCTCCCACCATTTCAACCACGAATTCGCCGCGCCCGAGTCGAGGTTCCCCAAATCGAGCGCGCGATTTGTCTCCCGGATAGTCTCAAACAAAACTCCCAGTGCGCCCGAAATGTTCAGATCATCATCGAGCGCGTCTTCAAAACCGTGGGGCAAGTTTGCAACTTGCCCTTCTCCTAGATTCGCAAGTTGCAAACTTGCGCCACATTCCCGCAGCCGCCTCACCCAATCATCCACGCGACCGATCGCCTGCCGCGCTTCTTCCATTCCTTCCCAGGTAAAATTGAGCGGCGCGCGATAATGCACCCGCATCAACGCATACCGCACCTCACGTCCGCTGTAACCTTTCGCGAGGACATCGCGCAGCGTGTAAAAATTCCCCAGCGACTTCGACATCTTCTGCCCATCCACCATCAGGTGCGCGCAATGCATCCAATACCGGACGAATTTTTTCCCGGTGCATCCCTCCGTCTGCGCGATCTCCGCTTCGTGATGCGGAAAGATGTTGTCCACGCCGCCGCAATGAATGTCGAGCTGCTCGCCCAGGAGTTGCGTCGCCATCGCGCTGCACTCGATGTGCCAGCCCGGCCGCCCGTCCCCCCACGGGCTCTCCCATTTCACCGGCCCGTCTTCCTCGTCCCACGCTTTCCAAAGCGCGAAATCGCCGACGTGCTCCTTGTCGTACTCGTCGCTTTTCACTCGCCCAGTCGAACGCAGCTCAGACAAATCGAAATGCGCGAGCCGTCCGTACTCGGGAAATTTGTTGATCCGGAAATAAACCGACTTGTCCTCCGCTTGATAAGCAAGACCGCGTTCCATCAGTCTCTTGATCATCCCGATCATGGCGGCGATCTCGCGTGGATTGGTCGCTTCGGGAAAAAAATCAGCGCGCTTGATCCGCAGCGTGTCGATATCCTCGAAGAATGCTTGCTTGAAGGGCGCGGTGAATTCCGCCAGCGGAACTCCGGCCTCCCGTGAGCCGCGAATCGTCTTGTCGTCGACATCAGTGATGTTCATCACACGTCGCACCTTGTAGTCCCGCAGCTCGAGATGACGTTGCAGCAGGTCCTCGAAAAGGTAAGCGCGGAAATTTCCGATGTGCGCGTGGCTGTAAACGGTGGGCCCGCAGGTGTACATCTTTACCTCGCCTCCCGGATCGAGCGGAGAAAATTCCTCTAGCGCGCGAGAGTAGGTGTTGAAGAAACGGATTGTCATAACCCCGTCATGTCGAGCGAAGTCGAGACACCCCGCCGCACTACCACACGTATTTCCACGGGATTCTTCGACTCCGCTTCGCTTTGCTCAGAATGACGATGCTCCATCACTCCATTTCCACCGTCGCCACCGCCATCGCCGCCATGCCTTCGCCGCGGCCAATCGCGCCGAGGCCTTCATTCGTCGTCGCCTTGATGCTCACGCACGACGGGTCGATCCACAGCGCCGCGGCGATCTTCTCGCGCATCGCCGGAATGTGCGGCGCGATCTTCGGCGCTTCCGCGAGCAGCGTTGCGTCGACATTCACCACGCGCGCCTTCTTCGATTCCAGCAGCGCACTCACCTTCTCCAAAATCTCGAGGCTGCTGATTCCGCGAATCGATTCGTCCGTATTCGGAAAGTGATGGCCGATGTCGCCCTCCGCGATCGCGCCCAGGAGCGCGTCGGCAATGGCATGGCAGAGCACGTCCGCGTCGGAGTGCCCCTCGAGACCGCGCTCGTGCGCAATCTCGACGCCGCCCAGGATTAATTTGCGGCCCGCCGCGAGTCGATGCGCGTCGTAACCATTGCCACACCTGATCATGCCTTAGATTTTTAGATCGATCACGCCGTTCGACGCAACGATGCTGTATTTGTCTTTCATGTCCGCGCGCGGTTTCATCTCCACGGTTCCGCCCGCAGTCTCGACGAGAATCCAGCCCGCCGCGATATCCCAAAGACTGATGCCTTGCTCGATGTAGGCGTCGAACCGTCCGCACGCGACGTAAGCCATGTCGAGCGCCGCGCTTCCCATCAAGCGGCATTTGCGCGCGCGATGCACCATCTGTTGAAGAAGCGGCAGGCCTGCGTCGATCGTCGCGCCCGTCTTCGAGAGTCCGACCGAGAGCACCGCTTCCGCGAGATCGGCGCGCTCGCTCACCCGAAACGGTTTGCCATTCAGCGTCGGCTTCGCGCCTTTCTGCGCCGTCCAAATCTCCTCGCGAATCGGATCGTAAATCACGCCAACGATGATTTCGCCTTTGAAGCGCAGCGCGATCGAAACGCAGAAATGCGGGATGCCGTAGAAATAGTTCACGGTCCCATCGAGCGGATCGACCACCCATTGATGATCGCTTTCCTGATCTCCGACGATTCCTTCCTCGCCGTAAAGGGCGTGCTCGGGAAATTTTTTCAGGAGCGATTCGGAGATCAATTCCTGGCTGCGGACATCGATCTCGAGTTTGATGTCGTGCGCTTCTGCGGAATTGATCCGGAGCGGCTGCTGAAAATTGTGCCGGAGCAATTGGCCGGCGGCGCGCGCGGCTTCGACCGCCGCGTCGAGGTAATGCGTCATGAGAGATGACTAATAGGTTTGCGCTCTCGTGCTGCCAAATGATTTCACGTCCGCGTGCTCGTGGGGATAAAAAAACCGGGAGGAAAAAGTGAATTCTCCTCCCGGGTTGAAGTTATTGGTTGGAACTACGAAAGGCCTCCGTAGTCGTTTCCGCGAAGTTTTTTGAAACTAGTGTTTCTTTTTTTTCGCAGCCGCCTTTTTCTTGGCGGGTTTAGCTTTTTTCTTTGCTGCCATCGACTATCCCCCCTTTCAGTCCGCTAACGCGGTGGGTCTGTGAAGGATTGTGATTTAACTTCACTTACATGTGTCAGTAGTCATCACGATTTTTTTGTCAAACATTTTTCTGACATCTTTGAAATTATTTTCACGAGTTCGCGCGCGATATTTTTTTTTGGAGCGCGCGAAATTTTTTTCGGAACGTCTTCGCGGAAGAAAATCGTCACTTCATTTTCGTCGCTTTCCATTCCGGAATCGCTTCGACTCACGTCGTTCGCCACGATCATGTCGCAATTTTTCGCGAGAAGTTTTTTTCGCGCGTTCGCTTCGAGCTCGTGCGTCTCCGCCGCGAAGCCAACGACAAAATAATTCCGCTTCTTCGGCAGCGAAGCGAGAATGTCGCGCGTGGGAATCAATTCGAGCGCGAAAGCAGTTTTCCGCTTTGGTATTTTCTGGCGCTCGACGGTCGCGGGCTTGAAATCCGAAACCGCCGCGCACATCACGAGCACGTCGCAGTCGCGCACCGCGCGATGGACCGCGTCGTAAAGTTCGTCGCTCGTCACGATGGAAATAAATTCAACGCCATCGGGCGCCGCGATGCTCGCCGGGCCGGAGATCAACTTCACGTCGTGTCCCGCCGCGATGGCGGCTTCCGCGATCGCGTATCCCATTTTTCCCGAGGAGCGATTGCTGAGGAAACGAACGGGATCGATCGGCTCGCGCGTGGGACCGGCAGTGACGACGAACCTCACGCGATCAAATTGTCCTGGCGCGCCAGCAGGAATTCCGCGCGAAACGCGATATCATCCACTCTCCACAAACGGCCGATGCCCTCGTATCCGCACGCGAGCATTCCTTCTTCGGGACCGATGAACTCGACGCCGCGCGCTTTCAATTTTGCGACATTCTCCTGGGTGGCGGGATGCTCCCACATTTTTCCGTTCATGGCCGGCGCGAGCAAAATCGGCGCGCGCGTGGCGAGCGCGATGGCGGCGAGTGGATGAGCGGCCAGTCCGTGCGCGAGTTCCGCGATCGCGTTCGCCGTCGCGGGTGCGATGAGAAGAAGACTCGCGCGATCCGCGAGCGCGATGTGGCCCGGCCGCCAGTTTTCTTTTTCGTCGAAGAAACTCGTCGTGACTGGATTCTTCGAGAGCGTTTGCAGCGTGAGCGGCGTGATGAATTCGACCGCATCGCGTGTCATCACGACGAAAACGTCATGACCTTGCTTTACAAGCAAGCTCGCGAGCTCCGCGGATTTGTAGGCCGCGATCGAACCTGTCACGCCGAGCACGACACATTTCGGATTTGTTGTCATGTCGAGCGTTGTCGAGACACCCCGTGTTGAAATAAACGGCAGGGCAACCAAGGAATCCTCGGGGTCCTTCGACTTCGCTGCGCTTCGCTCAGGATGACAAGCATTAGGTTAACTTCAAACGTCGGCTCAGATAGCGCTCGGCGCCCATGATGTGGCGGAACTTTTGCAAATCTTCTTCCATCGATTTGCTGATGATCGTGTAGCGATAGTCGCGCCAGAGCTCCATCTCACGTGCGGCGGTCACGATGCGCGATTCGATTTGCTGCGGCGTTTCCGTTCCGCGCTTGGTCAGGCGCCGGCGCAATTCATCCAGATCGGGCGGCATGATGAAAACATCGCAGAGCGCGGCGCGAATGGTTGGATCGTCGAAGGCCCGGATGGCGGCGGCGCCCTGGATGTCGACGTCGATCAAAACGTCCACGCCGTTCTGCAAATTCGCGACGAGCGGTTTGCGGAGCGTGCCGTAGTAATGTTCGTGCACTTTCGCGTGCTCCAAAAATTCTCCGGCTCGAACCCGCGCCAGAAAATCCGGCTCGGAGATGAATTGATAATCCTCGCCTTCGATTTCGCCGGCGCGCGGCGGACGCGTGGTGCAGGAAACGGAATAGACGAAGTCCGGAGTTTGGCGGAGCGCGTCGCAGAGCGTGGTCTTGCCCGCGCCGGACGGCGCGGAGACGACGAACAAAATTCCGGTGCGGGTAAATTCTCTACTCAAGGTTTTGGATTTGCTCTCGGATTTTTTCCAATTCGGACTTGCAGGCCACGACGTGCTGGGAAATACCGGCGTCGTTGGATTTCGCGCCCAAGGTATTCAGCTCCCGGAAAATTTCCTGCGTGATGAATTCGAGGCTGCGGCCGACTGGCTCGTTCTTGCGAAGATGATGCGCAAACTGCGCGAGGTGGCTTTCGAGTCGCGTCAATTCTTCCGAGATGTCCGAGCGGTCGGCGAAGAAGGTCACTTCCTTCAGCAAACGCTCGTCCTCGATCGGAAGATTGAGGCCGGCCTTCTCGATCCGCTCGAGCAACGCGCTCCGATATTTCTTCACGACCTCCGGATAGATGGCGCGGATTTCCTTGATCTCTTTGCGCAGGACCTTCAAGCGATGGATCAAATCCTTCGCGAGATGTTTTCCTTCGCGCTCGCGCATCTTGATCAAATCGGCCAGCGCCGCGGTTAAGGCGCGTTGCACGACAGGCCAGGCTTCGTTCGCGTCGACGATGTGTTCCGGAGAACGCATCACGCCCGGCGCCTGCAAGATCGTCCCGATCGTGATTTCGCCCGGCGCGCTCAATTCTTTTTGCAACGTGAGCATGGCCTCATGATACGAGCGGGCCAGGGCGGTATCGAGCGCGAGATTGCGCGGACCATTCGCGCTTTCGTGCAAACCGACCGACACGGTGGTGCGCCCGCGCGAAATTTTTTCATTCACGACCTGGCGAACTCGCGGCTCGAGCTCGGTGAGGTCGCGCGGAAGATTGACGACGATGTCGCTCTGTTTCCGATTAACGGAATACAGCTCGACGCTGAATTTCGCTCCGCCGTGGTCGACTTCACCACGGCCGTACCCTGTCATGCTTCTCATCTAGATTTTGAAATGCGCGGCCGCGTGGGAGACATCTTTGTCGCCCCGACCGGAACAATTAACAATGATCGTTTCGTTAGGCGACATTTTCGGCGCAATTTTCAGCACATGCGCGATGGCGTGCGCGGTTTCAAGCGCGGGAATGATTCCTTCGGTTTCGGCGAGCGTGCGGAAAGCGGCGAGCGCTTCATCGTCAGTGGCGTAATCGTAGGTGATGCGGCCGGCGTCGCGCAGGTAACTGTGCTCGGGACCGATCGCGGCGTAATCGAGTCCGGCTGAAACCGAATGCGTCAGCTCGATCTGGCCGTCTTCATTTGCGAGCAGAAATGTTTTCGTGCCTTGGAGGACACCGAGTTTGCCGCCTTGGAAACGGGCGGCGTGTTTCCCGGTGCGGATGCCTTCGCCGCCCGCTTCGACGCCGATCATCCGGACGGAGGCATCGTCCAGGAACGGGTGAAAGAGTCCGATGGCGTTGCTTCCGCCGCCGACGCACGCGACGAGCAAATCGGGCAGCCGCTCTTCGCGCTCGAGAATTTGGCGGCGCGCTTCGATTCCGATGACGCGATGAAAATCGCGCACCATCATCGGGTAGGGATGCGAACCGAGGGCGGACCCGAGAATGTAATGAGTGGTGCGCACGTTGGTGACCCAATCGCGCATCGCCTCGTTGATCGCTTCCTTGAGCGTGGCCTGGCCGGCGGTGACGGGAACAACTTTCGCGCCGAGGAAACGCATGCGCGCGACATTGAGCGACTGCCGCTCCATGTCGACGGCGCCCATGTAGACGATGCATTCACAACCGAAGCGGGCGGCAACGGTCGCCGTGGCCACGCCGTGCTGACCGGCGCCGGTCTCGGCGATGATGCGCGTCTTGCCCATGCGGCGTGCGAGAAGAATTTGGCCGAGCGCATTGTTGATCTTGTGTGCGCCAGTGTGAAGCAGGTCTTCGCGTTTCAAATAAATCTTCGCGCCGCCGAGATTTTTGGTGAGCCTTTCTGCAAAATAAAGCGGTGTCGGACGTCCCGCGAAATTGCGGAGCAATTCATCCAGCTCGTTTTGGAATGCCGGATCGTTTTTCGCGATTTCATATTCGGCCGTCAACTTTTCAAGCGCCGACATGAGAGTTTCCGGCACGAACATTCCGCCGTAGGGCCCAAAGTGGCCGCGCGCATCGGGAAGCTGTCGAAGGGCGGTCATGTCGGAAAACGTCCAACGTCCAACCCACCTTCGCAAGGCTACGGCGGGCAGGCTGCCCAACGTCCGAATTAGGAAGCGTTCTGTGTGGTCGCGGTTAGAACCTGGTTCAAAGCGCGGCGATGCGGCGTCGGAAGGGGCAGGGAATCGAGAGCGCCGATGGGAAACCAGCGCTGGGTTGGGGTTCTTTTCCGCGGTTCACTCTCCTGCGGAAAAATGGCGAGGGTGATGCGGTGATTCGTGAAGGGAAATTCGGAAACATGCATCGGCTGGCGGAGCGCGGGTGGCGCGGCCAGCCGTGGCAGCATCCACATCCCGCGCCAGCGATCCCGCGATTGCTCCAACAAGACGTGACGGCCGCGGATCTCGAAGCTGTGATGTTCTGTGCAACGCTTGATCGGTTGGCGCGCTTTCTTTATCGGAAGAGTTGAAGGGTCGTTCGCGCGGCAGAATCGTTTCACGGGACAGGCTCCGCATTTCGGCCGCGGGCCGCAGACCAGAGCGCCTAAGTCCATGAGAGCGGAGTTAAACGTGCCGGCTCCGCGATTCGGGATAAGCGCGTCGGCGCAAGTCCAAAGCGCGTCGCGGCCGGCGCTGATATCGATCGGAATTTGCAGATCGAGAATTCGAGCAAGCAGGCGCGCGATGTTGGCTTCGACAATGGGGAGCGATTCGTTGAAGGCGAAGGTGGCCACGGCGTTCGCCGTGTAGCGGCCGAGTCCCGGCAAAGCCCGAATCGCATCCGCGGACCGGGGAAAGCTGCCGCTATGTTTCTCCATGACGATCTGCGCCGCCGCCCGGAGATTTCGGGCCCGCGCGTAATAGCCCAGTCCCTGCCAGGCGTGGAGAACTTCCCGCTCGGAGGCGGCGGCGAGCGTGGCAAAATCGGGGAAGCGCCGCATCCACTCTCTATAATAAGGGATGACGGCGGCGACCTGGGTCTGTTGGAGCATGAGCTCGGAGACAAGGATCGCGTAAGGATCGCGGGTGCGTCGCCAGGGAAGATCGCGGCGGTTTTTTCGGTACCAGGCGAGGAGAGAGCGCCGGAATAAGGCGGCGGGCGGAACAGTGGTCGCGCTGATGGAGCAAACGTCGAACGCCCAACGCCGAACGTCCATCACGAATTCAGAGTCTTTCATTCGACATTGGACGTTGGGCGTTCGGCGTTGGACGTTTGCCCTTCGCTCGGATGAACTCCTACACTCACCCGCTTTCAACGGACCAGGCAACGAAGCTGCGCGCGTTGCTCAAAGAGCTCGGCTTCGAGTTTGCGCCGAAGCCGTACACGATTTTCTTCGCGCAAAAAAACAAACTGAGCGTCGCGGTTTACGAAAAGGGTCCCAAGGTCCTGCTCCAGGGAAAGGGGATCGAGGAGTTCGTCCAGTTCGAGCTCGAGCCGAAAATCCTGGAGGAGGCGAAGCTTGGTTACGAAGAAGTCCATTCGCCGGAGATGTTCGAGCCGCATTTCGGCATCGACGAAAGCGGCAAAGGCGATTTCTTCGGTCCGCTCGTTATCGCCGGTGTTTACGTGGACCACAGTGTCGCGCGGACGTTTCTCGATGCTGGCATTCAGGACAGCAAGCGCATTGGATCCGACGCGAAGATCCGGACGCTCGCGAAAATCATTCGGACGACACCCGGCGCCGCCATCGATATCGTTTCTATCGGGCCGGAGCGTTACAACGATCTCTACGAAAAATTCGGCAACCTCAACAGCCTGCTCGGCTGGGGACATGCGCGCGTCATCGAGAATCTGCTCGCGAAAAAACCGGAATGTCCCCGGGCGTTGTCGGATAAATTCGCCGACGCACGTGTGATCGAAAAGGCTCTCCTGCAACACGGGCAGAAGATTCGTCTCGAGCAACGGACGAAAGCGGAATCCGATCTCGCCGTCGCGGCGGCTTCCATCCTGGCGCGGGAAACCTTTATCGATTGGCTGGACCGCAGAGGAAAAGCCGTCGGGGCGAAGCTCAGCCGCGGGGTTTCGGCCCAGGTCAAAGACGCCGCGAAGAAGCTCGTCGAGGCGGAGGGCCCGGAAGCGCTGCGGAAATTCGCGAAAGTGCATTTTCGCACGGCGCACGAGATCGCTCCGGACAGTTTCGCGGCGCCGCCCCCCCGGCGTGAGTGGCGCAAGTAGCGGGCACCAAACATCGACGCGGCGCGGGCAAGCTTCCTGCTAACTATTTCTAGCTCTCGACGCGTAACTGTGGAAACCAGACTCCTCATATTGAACGCCGATCCGGTCTTTCAAGACCGCGCCCTTGGCATCTTCGACGAGATCGATCAGATCGAAACACGCGTCGTCCGCACATTGGCGGAGGCCGTCTCCGCATTGCTCGAGGAAAACTTCGACGGCTTCGTGGTGGAAGGTGAGGCGGCCATCGCGCTCGAACAAGCCACCCATGCCCGCCAGCATTTCCCCTCATTGCGGATCGTCTGCCTTGCGGCCAAACCGCACGGGGCGGAGTTTATCCGTTCGGCCGAGCAACAGAAAATCATGCGGATCGCGCCGAACGGCAGCGAACGAGATTTGCGCAGGCAATTGCATGGCTTTGTCCGCACTTTGGCGCGCGGAGGAACCCCCGCGGAAGGCATCGATCCATGCCATTCGCTCATCGGCAATCTGAATCAGTTTTCCGCCGCCGAGATTTTGCAAATGAGCTGTCTCGGGCAACGGAGCGGGCGATTTACTTTCAAGTCGGGCCGGGGCAATAGCGAGATTTACCTGGCGCATGGCTCCGTCCGGCACGCGGTCTTCGGGTCGCTCGAAGGCGAGGCGGCGGTCGCGGAAATTTTCCGCTGGCGCCAGGGCCGGTTTTATTTTGAAGAAGGAATCATCAGCCAGGTGGAAACCGTGGATCGTCCATGGGCGCATTTGCTGATCGATAATCTGCAGAAGCTCGACGAAACCCTCGAACTCTCAGCGACAGGCCCCGCATGAGAGATAAATCCGTCGAGACCCAGCTCCGCTTGCTGACGTTGCAACTGGATAACTGGAAGAAACTGCACGACCTGATCACCTACGGGCTCGATAAGGCGAGGCCAATTATTTCCTCCGAGCAGGAACGCCAGTTTACTGAGATTCGGGCGAATCTCTTGCAGGAGAGCGAACACGTTTTCGGCGCTCTGAACATCCTGGCGGAGGTTTCCGGCCGGGCCATGAACGTCCTCCAACGCTGCGTCTCAGTCCGTGGTGTGCGCGAATTGTCGAACGAAGAAGTGCGTCGGTTGGAAACGGAGTGGAACGGCGTTTTCACGAAGCTCGGAGTCGTGCAGGGACAATTGAAATCCCGGCGCAAGGCGCTCGCGGACCAGACGCCGCTCACTTATTATTTGACGCGGGCTTTCCGGCGGCCGGTTACGAGCTGACGGTTCCAGCCAGTTTGGAGCGGGGGATGCTTCGGAAAAGCTCCCCGCGAAATCGGAAATTTCTTGCCGATTGTCCCCACCATTTTAATGCTGGGATACGATTCAGTTGTGCTATGTCGAAGCTTACGAAGAGGGATATTGTTGTGGCCATCAGCAATCAAACGGGCATGGTCCAGCACGACGTTTTCGAAGTCGTGCAGCGGACGCTCGACCATATTACGAACAGCCTGGCCAGTAACGTCGCAGTCGAACTGCGCAATTTCGGCGTGTTTCAGCCGCGCCTGACGAAGCCGCGGGTGGGTCGCAACCCAAACGAACCCGGCAGCAGTTTCGTGATTCCACCGCGTGCCACCGTGAAGTTCAAAGCGGGCAAAATCATGCGGCAACGCGTGGAGAAATTGTCGCGCGAGTTGAAGGAAGCGGCGGAAAAGAAAACGGCGGAACAGGCTGCGGCCAGCGGCGCACAGCCGGTGTAGGGACGGGCTCTGTCCCGTCCCATTTATTTTGAGGACGCCACAGCGGGCGTCCCTCCAATTTTTTAGGCGCCAACCGCCGGCTCGGGCTCGAGCAAACTCTGGATCGATTCCTCCAGCCGATCGAAGTTGATCGGTTTCGTGAGGTGCTCGGAGAAACCGGAGGCCCGCGCCCGGCTCACATCGTTCTCCATGCCAAAACCGCTGAGCGCGATTCCGCGCAATCCTTTCATGGCGCTGAGTTCCCGCATCAATTCGTAGCCGGAGCGGTCCGGCAATCCGATGTCGCTGATCACGAGATCGAACTCTTCGTGCTGCGCCTTTTCCACCGCCTGATCGGCGGTGTGCGCAATGGTCACGCGATAACCCCGCCGTTCCAGCATCATCTTCATCCCGGTGCAGGTGTCGAGATGATCGTCCACCACGAGAATGTTTCGGCCCGAG
>Ga0209118_1001142_pt1 | contig 12910 bp, 11 predicted proteins | sample BlaSpr_A8_Ref_M1_FD_187988 | JGI IMG/M metagenome (GOLD analysis project Ga0209118, IMG submission 187988) | Forest soil microbial communities from Thunder Bay, Ontario, Canada - Black Spruce, Ontario site 2_A8_Ref_M1 (SPAdes) (version 2) | ecosystem: Environmental > Terrestrial > Soil > Boreal...
GGCATAGTCGAAACTATGTCGAGGAGGCGGCCGCAGCCACCAGCCATTGCGGCACTCCCGGCAGGTCGCAACGCCGCCAGGGGGCCGGAGGGCCGGCGAATGGGATGCGGGATTTACGACGCAGTGCACTAGCGCCGGTCTATCGCCGGGATGGCGGGCAGGCTCGGCGGCCGGCGCCTGGTAGGATCCGTCCTCGATCCTGCAGAGAGGAGAGCTCCGGTGAACAGTCTTGGCGTCGGCCTCGTCTATACCGGCTTTCTTGCCGCACTGGCGGGCCTCGTCTCTCTGCTCGTGCCGCTGGCCTTTGTCGGCATCCCGACGCGCGCCCATGCGGTGGCCGTGCTGGCGGGCGCCCTCGCCCTGGTCGCCGCCGGCTGGCTGCTGCCGGCACGCGAGCAGCACGTCGCCGCCGTCGTTTCGCGGCTCGACGAATTCGCTCCCGCCTGGCAATTCGGCGAGCTGCACCGCACCACGATCCAGGCGCCGCGGCAGCGCGTCTACGCGGCCATCAAGGAGGTGACGGCCAGGGAGATTTTCCTCTTTCGCACGCTGACCTGGATTCGCCGGGGCGGGCGGCCCAGCCCGGCGAGCATCTTGAACGCGCCCGAGAACCGGCCGCTGCTGGAGGTGGCGGCGCGGAGCTCGTTCCTGCCGCTCGCCGACGATGCGGGCCGCGAGATCGTCCTCGGCACCCTGGTGATCGCGCCGCCGGGATGGCGGCCAGCCGGCCGGATGACACCGGCGGCCTACCAGGCGCTGGCGGCGCCCGGGTTCGCCAAGGCGGCGATCAACTTCAAGGTCGACGACGGCACCCGAGACACCTGCATCGTCACCACCGAGACGCGCGTCTTCGCGACCGACGCCGCGACGCGCCGCCGGTTCGCTGCCTACTGGCGGGTGATCTATCCCGGCAGCGCCCTGATCCGTGTCATGTGGCTGCGCGCCATCCGCCTGCGCGCCGAAGGGCCGGCCCGGGATTGAGCGTATATCGATGCCGGGGTATTGACGAAAGTTCAGAGACCATCGTAGGATGCCATCGCCTCAGGGCTGCGCAACTGCACGACAGTCGAAGCAGCGGCCCGACATCTTCTCAGTTCTGTGCAGTAAGGAATGGGTGGCGAGCTCGGGTAAGGATCACAGGCCGCATATTCTTTAGTGCCATAAACGCCGCCTCGCGGAGCACGGCACATCCCGGCACCAAGCGACTCGGTGATGTCGCCACGACCGGGCGCTCAATCCCGATCTCGAACGGTTCTACGCCAAGCGGATCGGCGCCAAGACGACCGAAATCAAGTCGAGTCACGTGGTCTTCATCTCGCATCCGGAAGAGGTCGCCCGGGTGATCGAACAGGCGGCGAGCGCCGGAGTGAAGTAGACCGTCTGGGAACAGCCGGCGCTCTTCGCCGAGCTCCGCACGGCCTTCCGCGCTGACCGAGGCCGGAGCCTACGGTATCGGCGATGAGCTGGTGTCGGTCGATCCGCGCGGCCTTGAAGTGGCCGCCGATTGGGCCAAGTTGAAATCTCCGGAGAACTATGCCGGCTATGAGCGCACCGAAAACTTTGCCTCTTCCGGTGGCGCGGCGTTCGACCAGCGTCGCGTCTACGCGGCGCCCGCTCAATTGGCGCTCAACCATTGGGCGCTTGCGGGTGATTGGACGATCGGCAAGCTGGCGACGGCGTTGCACACCGCAGGTGGGCGGATTGAGTACCGCTTCCACGCCCGCGATCTGCACCTCGTGATGGGACCCGCGGCCCGGGGAAGCTCGGTGCGCATGCGCGTGCGCATCGATGGCCAACCACCCGGCGCGTCTCACGGCGCGGACGTCGACGCTCAAGGCAACGGTACCGTGACCGAGCAGCGGCTCCATCAGCTCATCCGGCAACCGAAGCCGATCCTCGATCGCCGGTTCGAGATCGAGTTTCTAGACCCCGGCGTGGAGGCTTTTGCGTTCACGTTCGAATGAAAGGAGCACTTGTCATGAGAGAGACGGCTGAGATGTCAGAAGCGCCCGGCCTCGATCGACGGCACTTTTGCGCCGCCGCGGCCGCAACCCTCGCCGCGGGCCCGCTAAGTCTTCTCGGTTTTCCAGAAAGGAGCGAAGCCATGACTACCATTGCACAACCGACGGGCAGTGATACGACCGCGATTCGTCCGTTTCATGTGAATTTTCCGGAAGCTGAGATGGCTGACTTGCGCCGGCGCATCAACGCGACCCGGTGGCCCGAACGGGAACAGGTCACGGACTCCTCGCAGGGCGTGCAGCTCGCGACGATGCAGTAACTCGCGCGCTATTGGGGGACAGACCACGATTGGCGCAAGGGCGAGGCAGCGCTGAAGGCCGTCCCCCACTTCATCACCGAGATCGATGGGCTGGACGTTCATTTCATTCACGTTCGTTCGAAACATAAAAATGCGTTGCCGGTCATCATCACGCACGGATGGCCCGGCTCGGTCGTCGAGCAACTGAAGGTCGTCGAGCCGCTGACCAATCCCACGGCGCACGGCGGGAGCTCGGCGGACGCGTTCCACGTGGTAATCCCGTCGCTGCCGGGCTACGGCTTCTCCGCGAAGCCGACGGCGCCCGGGTGGAGCCCGCCCCGCATCGCCCGCGCGTGGGCGACGCTGATGCAGCGCCTCGGCTACAGGCGGTACGTGGCGCAGGGCGGCGACTGGGGGAATGCCGTCACGGAGCGGATGGCAGTGCAGGAGCCGCCGGGCTTGCTCGGCATCCACACCAACATGCCGGCCACGGTTCCGGCCAACATCTCGAAGGCGCTCTCCCTCAACGAGGCACCGCCCGCCGATCTCACGCCCGAGGAGCGCAGCGCGTGGGACCAGTTGGACTTCTTCAACAAGAACGGTTTGGGCTACGCCATCGAGATGAACAACCGCCCGCAGACCCTCTACGGCATCGTCGATTCACCCGTCGGCCTGGCGGCCTGGATGTGCGACCACGACGCGCGCAGCCAGGAGATGATCGCCCGCGTCTTCGATGGCAAGACGGAGGGGCTGACCCGGGACGACATCCTCGACAACGTCACGCTCTACTGGCTGACGAACACCGCGATCTCCTCGGCGCGCCTCTACTGGGACAACGTACACCCTGCGACGGGGGGCTTCTTCGACCCGCGGGGCATCAAGATCCCGGTCGCGGTGAGCGTCTTCCCCGACGAGATCTACGCGGCCCCGCGCAGTTGGGCGGAGAAGGCGTATCCGAAGCTCATCCACTACAACAGGCTCCCGAAGGGCGGCCACTTCGCGGCGTGGGAGCAGCCGGACTCCTTCGTGGCCGAGCTGCGTGCATCGTTCAAATCGTTGCGTTGAGGAACCGTCGCGTCATGCGCAAGGTGACTCGTCTCTCAACAACGCCTGGCCAAAGGAGGAGCTCATGAAACGGATCGCTTTCTTCCTCGTTGCGATTGCAACGGTAGCCGGTGTTTTCGCCGCCATGGTCCCCGCATCTGGACAAGCCAATGAAGAGGCCGCCCCGATCTACGGAGTCAAGCTCCCTCCCGGATACCGCGATTGGAGCATGATCTCCGTGGCCCGTGTAGGAAGCATCCAAAACGATTTGCGTGTCAAGCTGGGCAACGATGTAGCGTCGACGGCTCACGGTGACCTAAGGGAGATTCTGGAATGAATATGATCAACCATGATCGCCGCCGCTTTCTAGGCACCGCGGCATTGGCCATCGCCGCCGCCGAGCTCGGCATGATCGGCTCTGCGCCGGCGGCATCGGCGGAATCGGATGAGAAAAAGCCGGCGGGTAGCCGCTCGATCCCGCCGGGGACGAACGCGTCTTTCGGCGCACTGAAGCAGATCGATGCGGGGGTGCTGAACGTCGGATACGCCGAAGCCGGCCCTGCCGATGGACCGGCGGTCCTCCTTCTGCACGGCTGGCCCTACGACATTCACAGCTTCGTCGACGTCGCCTCGCTGCTGGCAGCGAAGGGCTGCCGGGTGATCGTACCGCACCTGCGCGGCCATGGCACGACGCGCTTCCTGTCGAAGGATGCGGTCCGGAACGGCCAGCCGGCAGCCCTCGCTCTCGACGCCATCGCGCTCATGGACGCTCTCAAGATCCAGAAGGCGATCCTTGCGGGCTTCGACTGGGGAGCGCGCACGGCCGACATCGTGGCCGCGCTGTGGCCCGAGCGCTGCAAGGGGCTCGTGGCGGTCAGCGGCTACCTGATCGGCAACCAGGAAGCCGGGAAGATTCCCCTGCCGCCCCAGGCCGAGCTCCAGTGGTGGTACCAGTTCTACTTCGCCACCGAGCGCGGCCGAGCGGGCTATGAGAAGTACCGCGACGACTTCGCGAAGCTCATCTGGCAGCTCGCCTCCCCGAAGTGGAGCTTCGACGATGCCACGTTCGCGCGCAGCGCCGCGTCCCTCGACAATCCGGATCACGTCAGCATCGTGATCCACAACTACCGGTGGCGGCTCGGGCTGGCGGCAGGCGAGCCCAAGTACGACGACCTCGAAAAGCGCCTCGCGACGAGCCCTGTCATCACGGTGCCAGCCATCACTCTCGAGGGCGATGCCAACGGTGCGCCGCATCCCGATCCCAGCTCCTATGCCAAGAAGTTCTCGGGCAAGTATTCGCACCGGACCATCAATGGCGGCATCGGCCACAATCTGCCCCAGGAAGCCCCTCACCCCTTTGCCGACGCCATCCTCGAGGTCGCTGGTCATTAAAGGCCCAAAGGGCTTTAAGCTAGTGGGCGCTCGGAGCACAAACCATAACCGAACCTGCACCGATGATGGCGGAGAGCATGTCGCGGTATCTGATCCGTCGCATCGAAGACAGCCCCGTGATCGACTTGCGAACGCACACCGAAATTACCGCCCTTGAAGGAAACACCCACCTCGAGCGCGTGCGCTGGCAGATCATGAGACGGGCGAAACCGAGACTCACAAGATCCGCCACGTCTTCCTCATGATGGGCGCCGCTCCCAGCACGGGCTGGCTCGACGGTTGTATCGGGCTCGACGCGCAGGGGTTCATCAAGACCGGGCCAGACCTGTCGCGGGAAGACCTGGCCGCCGCGCAATGGCCCCTGGCGCGGGCTCCCTTTCTGCTCGAAACGAGCCTCCCCGGAGTGTTCGCGGTTGGCGACGTCCGGGGAGGCAGCATGAAGCGTGTAGCCTCGGCCGTCGGCGAGGGATCGATCGCCGTCGCCCTCGTCCATCAGGTGCTGCGGGAATGACGCCGGTACCGCAGCAACTGCGACTGGCTGGCGTACCAACGGAATCACCAACCGCGCGCCGACTCGACCCCCGGCAGCGCCTGCCAGCGCTCGGTCAGCCGCTCGACGAAAGCCGCCGCCTGGATCGGCGTGGCATAGGTCGCCCGGGGCAGCGCCGCGGCCGCCGCGCCGCCGGTTCGCTGCCTACTGGCGGGTGATCTATCCCGGCAGCGCCCTGATCCGGGTGATGTGGCTGCGCGCGATTCGCCTGCGATGTCGAGTTGCAGACCGATATGAGGCGACTCCGCGAGGCTGAGGACAAGGCGCCGGGCCGATAGGCGTTACTCGTGCCGCAGCGCCACCGCCGGGGCGACGGCGGCGGCGCGGCGCGCCGGCAGGTAGCAGGCGGCGGCGGCGACCAGGGTGAGGACGGCGGCGACGCCGGCCAGCGTCGTCGGGTCGGTCGGCGAGACGCCGAACAGCAGGCTGGCCAGCACGCGGCGCAGCACCACGGCGAGGCCGACGCCGAGCACCAGGCCGGACGCCGCCAGGCCGAGGCCCTGACGCAGCACCATGGCGAGGATGCCTCCCACCTCGGCGCCCAAGGCCATGCGCACGCCGAACTCGCGGGTGCGCTGCTCGACCGAGTACGCGAGCACGCCGTAGGTGCCGACCGCCGCGAGCGCCAAGGCGACCAGCGCGAACAGCATCACCAGCAGGGTGACGAAGCGGGAGCGCGCCATCGACTGGTGGATCACCTGCTCCATGGGCAGCACATGGGCCACCGGCAGCGTGGGGTCGAGGCGGCGGATCTCGGCGCGCGCCGGGCCGGCGAGCTCCATCGGGTCGCGCGGGCTGCGCAGCACGACGTGCAATTCCAGTGGCGCGTAGTGGATCGTGGCCGGCGACTGCGATTCCAGGAAGTAGAGCTCCGTGCCGGTTTTCTGGTCCAGGCCCTGCTGCTTGACGTCATGCGCGATGCCGGCGATGGTCAGCCATCTGGCGTCGTGGCTTGAGGATTTGACGCGCCGGCCGAGCGGGTTCTTGCCCGGCCAGAAGGTGCGCGCCATGGTCTCGTTGACGACCGCCACTCCCGCTCCCTGGGCGCCGTCCTGGGCGGAGAAGAAGCGGCCGTCCACCAGCCGGATGCGCATGGTGCGGAAGTAGTCGGGGGTGACGAACTGCCAGAAGTCGACGTTGTGCGGCGGACCCTTGGGGTCCACGGGCACGCCTTCGAAAACCATGTCGTTGGCATCCACCTCGCGGCGCGGCGGCAGCCCGCTCATGACCGCAACCGACTCGACCCCGGGCAGCGCCTGCAAGCGCTCGGTCAGCCGCTCGACGAAGGCCGCCGCCTGGATGGGTGTGGCATAGGTCGCCCCCGGCAGCGCCAGCTCCATGGTCAGCAGCCCGCGCGGCTGGAAGCCGGGATCGACGCGCTGCAGCTCCCAGAAGCTGCGCAGCAACAGGCCGCCGCCGATGACCAGCACTGCGGCGAGGGTCACTTCCGCCACCACCAGGCCGCGCCGCAAACGCTGGCGGGCCGAGCCGGCGGTCGAGCGCTGGCCGCCCTCCTTGAGCGCCCCGAAAAAGACCCCGGCGCGGGCATGGACGGCGGGCGCCAACCCGAAGGCGACCCCGGAGACGACCGAGACCAGGAAGGTGAACAGCAGGCCGCGGAGGTCGACGCCGATCTCCGCCATTCTCGGGATGCTCTCCGGGCTGGTCGCCACCAGCGCCCGCACTCCCCAGACGGCAAGCAGCAGGCCGAGACCGCCGCCGAGCAGCGACAGCAGCAGGCTTTCGGTCAAGAACTGGCGCAGCAGCCGCCAGCGTCCGGCGCCGAGCGCGGTGCGCACGGCGATCTCTCGCTGGCGCCCCTCGGCCCGGGCGAGCTGCAGGTTGGCGACATTGGCGCAGGCGATGAGCAGCACGAACCCGACCGCCCCCCAGAGCAGGCGCAGCGCCGGCCGCGCCTCGCCGACGGTGTCCTCGAGCAGGGGCGCGATCACCAGCGGATGCCGCTCTGGGCTGGGCACGTGCTGACCGGCTCCGACCAGGTCCTTCCAGCGGAGCAACAGGCCGGCCATCTCGGCGCGCGACTGCCGCAGGGACACTCCGGGCCGTAGCCGGGCGACGACGTCGAAGAAGTGGTTGCCGCGACGCTGGCGATCGCTCGGACCGAGCCTGACCGGGAGCCACGCCTCGACCCGCTGGCCGCCGATCTGGGCGCGCGGCGGCATCACCCCTACCACGGTGCGGTAGACGCCGTCGACCAGGACGCGGCGGCCGACGATGCCCGGGTCGCCGCCGAAGGCGCGCCGCCAGAGGTCATGGCCGAGCAGCACCACCGGCTCGGCGTTCTCTTGGTCTTCGGCGGCCGAGTACCAGCGGCCGCGCTCGGCCGGCACGCCCAAGGTGGTGAGCGTGGTGGCGGTGGCGAAGGTGGCGGCGACGCGCAGCGGCCGCTCGACGCCGCTGACGTTGACCGCCTGGTTGCGATATCCGCCCATGTCCTCGAAGCTGGCCGCCATCTGGCGCAGCTCCAGGTACTCGGGCGGCGAGATCCAGAAGTGGTCGAAGCCCTGGTTGGTGAACTTGCTATAGATCGAGACCAGGCGCTGCGGCGCGCGGTAAGGCAGCGGCTCGAGCAGCACGGCGTTGACGACGCTGAAGATCGCGGCGTTGGCGCCGATGCCCAGCGCGAGGGTGAGCACCGCCACCGCGGTGAATCCCGGGCTGCGCGCCAGCAGGCGAAGCGAGTAGCGGACGTCCTGCAGCGTCTGGCCGCGTCCGGGCGAGCGCTTGCGGCGTCGTGCTGAAACCTGACCGGTTGCGGGCGAACGCACGCGCCCTGACTCCGGGCTCATTCGAGGCTTCTCCTTGCTGTCCGGGTCCGCTTGCCGCCGACACCGGCCGCGCCGGTGCCGGCGAGCCCGAGAGCGGCAACCTCGAGAGCCGCTGGAGCGGTCCCGGCGGCCTCGGGGCCCTGCTCTCCATACCGCAGACCGCCGGCTGGGGTTACGCGCTCGCCGCCTGTCGAGGTCGCGGTCTATCGCCGCGGCCGGCGCAGCCGGCGCAAGATCTCGGCGAAGTCGGCCGGCGGCGGCTCCTCGAAGAGCAGCATCCGGCCGTCGCGCGGATGCAGGAAGCCGAGCACCGCCGCGTGCAGCAGCGGGCGCGGGGCGGGAATCAGCGGCCCGCGGTAGTCGCGGATGTAGACCGTCTCGCCGACCAGGGGATGGCCGGCCTCGGCGAGATGGATGCGGATCTGGTGCTGGCGGCCGGTCTCGAGCTCGCAGGCGATCCGCGTCGCGCCGCGCAACACCTCGAGCACTCGCACCCGCGTCACTGCCTGCCGGGCCCCAGGCGGCGGAGATGCCGGCAGCACGTCAGGACGGTCGCGTGCCGGCGCCCGCCACGCTCCCCACGAGCCGCGCAGGCCGTCGCCGCGGTCTTCGATCAGCCAGCTCTCGAAGACGGCATCACTCGCCGTGCCATGCACCAGCGCCTCGTAGCGGCGGATGACCTCGCGCCGCGCCAGCTGCAGCTGTAGTGCGCGCTGGGCGGCGACGTTGCGGGCGAAGACCAGCAGGCCGGAGGTGTCCTTGTCGAGGCGCTGGACGGCGCGCAGCGTCGGGTTGACCGCGGGCGGCGGCGATGCTTCCCCGGGGCGGGCGCCGGCGGCGCGACGGCGCGCCTCGATCCGGCGCAGCGCGACGCGCGTGAGCGCCAGCAGAGTGTCGCGGTCGCCGCGGTCGAAGGGCACGGTCAGCACCCCTGGCGGCTTGCGCACCACCGCCACGTCGGCGTCGGCATGGACCACGAGCTCAGCGCCCTTGCCGGCGCCCCCGGCGCCTCCGGCGACCCTGGCGCCCATCTTTCCGTCATCGCTTTCGTCCGCCCGTTGCCCTGAGCGCGGCCGCGTCTCTTGAGCCGCCTCGTCCGCAAGTGGCGCCGCGCGCGCCGCCGCCTCGGAGCGCACCTCGACGTTGCTGCCCGCCGCCGGCCGCCATGCCGGATCGGTCGCCACCCGGCCGTTCACCCACACCCTGCCGCCGCGGCAGAGCGCCCGCGCCTGCTCCCAGGAGGTCCCAGGCGCCAGCTCTCGCACCGTCGCCGCCAGGGTGGGCGGCAGCGGCGGCGGCGGTGAGGCCGAGGGCGGCGATGCGCGGCGCCGGCCTGGTTTGCGGGAGTCGGACACGCCGCCTCCTATAGTACCGTTGCGCCCGTTGCACCGCCGTTGCACCTGCCGTTGCGCCGCGAGCACCGGCCGAGACGACACTCTCGTGCCGCGAGATGAGGAAAGAGACGCGCCGATGCCGTCCCTGCTTCGGCGCCAGGCGGTGACGGCGCGAGAGTGACGCGAAACGCGATGACGACGACAAGCACCAGACCCCACCTGCCGGTGCAAGAGACCGCCGGCGCCGGCGCGACGAGCCACCGGCTGGGCTCCGCCGCGGGCGAGCTGCTGGCCTCCGCGCGCCTGGCGCTGCCGGTGGTCGCCGTGCAGCTCGGGGTCATGCTGATGAGCACGGTCGATACCGCGATGCTCGGCCGCGTCTCGGCGGCAGCGCTCGCCTCGGCGGCGATCGCGCACGTCGTCAGCATCACCTTGTTGATGTTCGGCGCCGGCACCCTCTCTGCCCTCGACCCGCTGGTCTCCCAGGCCTTCGGCGCCGGCGATCGGGGGGCGGTGGGCGGTCACCTGCAACGCGGGCTGGTCCTGGCGGTGGCGCTCGCCCTGCCGGTCTCGTTGCTGATGATCGACATCGGCCCCCTGCTGAGGGCGCTCGGCGAGCCGGCGGGCGTCGCCGCCGGCGCCACGCTCTACCTCCGCCTGCTGATCGCCGGCAACCTGCCTCTGCTGCTCTTCCACGTGCTGCGCCAGAGCCTGCAGGCGATGAGCATCGTGCGGCCGGCGCTGTACGCCATCGCCGCCGGCAACCTGGTCAACGCGCTCGCTAACTACGCCCTGATCTTCGGCCACTGGGGCTGCCCGCGGCTCGGCGCGCCGGGCTCGGCCTGCGCCACCGCCGCGGCGCGCTGGGCGATGTTCCTGTGGCTGCTGCTGGCGGCGAGGCGGCCGTTGCGCGAGAACGTCGAGGGGCTCTCGGGCTGGCGGGGGCTCCGCGGCGTCTGGCGGCGCACCGGCGGCTGGCGGCCGATGGCGCGGATGCTGCGCATCGGCCTCCCGATCGGGCTGCACCTGACCATCGAGCTGCTGCTGTTCGTGGCGATCGCGTTGCTCATGGGCCGCTTCGGCACCGAGGCGATCGCCGGCCACCAGGTCGCGATCCTCCTGTGCAGCGTGTCGTTCATGGTGCCGGTGGGCATCGCGGGCGCCGCCATGACGCGGGTGGGCAACGCCATCGGACGCGCCGACCTGCCGGCCGCCCGGCGCACGGCTGCGGTCTGCCTGGGCCTGGGCGCCGGCGTCATGAGCCTGTTCGCGGCGCTCTTCGCGCTCGCCCCCCGCCAGCTCGCGGAGCTGTTCACCCCCGAGCCGGCGGTGATCGCCGCCGCCGCGGCACTGCTGCCAATCGCCGCCGCCTTCCAGATCTTCGACGGCATCCAGGCGGTGAGCGCCGGGATCCTGCGCGGCACCGCCGACACCGCGCTGCCCGCCGCCGCGGCCGTGCTCGGCTACTGGCTGCTCGGCCTGCCGGCCGGCTGCCTGCTCGCCTTCGGCGGCGGTCTCGGCCCACGCGGCCTCTGGTGGGGCGCCACCGTCGGCCTCGGCATCGTCGCCGTCCTGCTGGTGGCGCGCATCGTCTATCGTTTCCGCGGCGACATCGTCCGCGTCGGTTGAGCCCGCGCCCTGCCTGGTGAACCTGAGCCGGCGCGTCTCGCCTCCCGGGGCTCCCCAGCCAGATCGGGCGGCGGATGCGCCGGCACCCCGCGGCCCTCCCAGGTAGTAGGCTGTACCCCGCTGCCGACGAGCTCGTCGTCGAGGCAGCACGCGAGGAGATCGCCGCCGATGGCGCCAGCCGAGCCGGACGCAAGGGCCGCATCCACGATCGACTTCAAAGACCACTTCTCGGGGCACGCCGCGGACTACGCGGCCTACCGGCCGACCTACCCGCCGGCGCTCTTCGAGCTGCTGGCCTCGCTGCCGCGCCGCCGCGCGCTGGCGCTGGACTGCGCCACCGGCAACGGCCAGGCGGCGATCGGGCTCGCCGATCGCTTCGACCGGGTGCTGGCGATCGATGCCAGCCGCGAGCAGCTCGCCAGCGCGCAACATCACGAGCGGATCGAGTACCGGGTGGCGCGCGCCGAGGAGACCGGCGTCGAGAGCGGCAGCGTCGACCTCCTCAGCGTCGCCCAGGCTGTCCACTGGTTCGACTTCGACCGCTTCTACGCCGAGGTGCGGCGGGTGCTGGCGCCGGGCGGCACCGTCGCCCTCTATACCTACAACCTGGTCCGCGTCGATCCCGGCTTCGACCGGGTGCTCGATCGCCTGGCTCGCGAGGTCGTCGGACCGTACTGGCCGCCCGAGCGCCGCTGGGTGGACGAGGAGTACCGCACCCTGCCCTTCCCCTTCGCGGAGCTGCCGGCGCCGCGCATCGAGAACGAGGCGCGGTGGGACCTCGACCGGCTGCTGCGCTACGTCGCCACCTGGTCGGCCTGCCAGCGCTACCGCCATGCGACCGGCCGCGATCCGATCAAGATGCTGCAGGACGAGCTCATCGCCGCCTGGGGCGATCCTGCCCAGCCGCGCCCGGTGCGCTGGCCGATCTACATGCGCGCCGGGTACGTCACCAGCCCGGGCTGAGCGGCGGCGCCATGCGCGTCAACTCCGCAGGCCGGCGCCGCGGTCGCCTCCGCTCCCGCCTCCTCTGCCTCTTCCGAGAGAGCCGCTGACTCGGCGCCGCCGGCCGGCCCACATCGTCATGGTCACCCTCCTCTGCCCGGTGCGCGGCTGCGGTGCCCCGCTCTCTTCGGCCGAGCGCGCGCTCACCTGCCCGCGCGGCCATCGCTTCGACCGCGCCCGCAGCGGCTACTGCAACCTGCTGCAGCCGCAGGAGCGCCGCTCGCGGCGGCCGGGCGACTCCGCCGCCGCGCTGGCGGCCCGCCGGCGCCTCTTCGACCGCGGTCACGGCGACTGGCTGGTGCCTCACCTGCTGGCCGCTTTCGACGCCCTTGCCCTGCCACCCGGCGCCGCCGTCCTCGACGTCGGCTGCGGCGAAGGGTTCTACCTCGGCGCCCTGGCGCGGGAGCGGCAGATCGAAGCGCACGGTCTCGACATCTCGGCGCCGGCCGTCGACCTCGCCGCACGCCGCTATCCGCATGCCACCTGGATCGTCGCCAACGCCGACCGCACGCTTCCCTACGCCGCCGGCTCCTTCGCCCTGGCGCTCTCGCTGACCTCCCGCCTCAATTCCCGGGAGCTGCGCCGCGTGCTCGCGCCGGCCGCCGACCGCGCCGCCCAGGCCGCCACCGCCGAGGCCGGCGGCTTCCTGCTGCTTGCCGTCCCGGCTGCCGACGATCTCGTCGAGCTGCGCGCCGCGGTGCTGGGCGAGGGGCGGCTCCGAGACCGCCTGCGGCCGGCACTCGCCGCCCTCGCCACCGATTTCGAGCCGGTCCGCCAGACCGTCGTGCGCACCCGCCTCCGCCTCGACGCCGGCGCCGCCCGCGACCTCCTCGCCGCCACCTACCGCGCTGCCCGCCACCGCGAGCGCCGGCGCGCAGCAGGCCTCGTCGAGCCGGCAGTATCAGCCGTG
>Ga0209118_1001145_pt1 | contig 12883 bp, 13 predicted proteins | sample BlaSpr_A8_Ref_M1_FD_187988 | JGI IMG/M metagenome (GOLD analysis project Ga0209118, IMG submission 187988) | Forest soil microbial communities from Thunder Bay, Ontario, Canada - Black Spruce, Ontario site 2_A8_Ref_M1 (SPAdes) (version 2) | ecosystem: Environmental > Terrestrial > Soil > Boreal...
TCCTGTCCTGCTCCACGAAGCCGTGCGATTGCAGGGTCTGCAGCAGGCCGTGGACTGTGGGGCGGGCCAGGCCGAGCCGCTCGGCAAGCTCGCTGACGCCCAACCGCCGGGGCCCGCTGGCCAGCGCCTTGAGGATCGCGGTGGCGCGATCGATGGATTGGATCGAAGACCGCCGGCTTTGAACATCCCCACCGCTCGATGAGGACCTCCCTGCCTTGGGAACGTTTGGGTGGGGGCGCGGATCATTCGGCATTGCTGAATTCCTGTCGGTAGTGTAGACTACGGCCGTCGTCCGGAAACGCGAATGCGAGGCGCTTCAACCTCGCCGGGGAAGATCGAATTTGGTCGGGATTGTACTTGTCTCCCACAGCCGAGAACTAGCCCGGGGCCTCGCCGACCTGGCTTCCCAGGTAGCCGGCGCCGAGGTCAAGATCGAAGCGGCCGGCGGCGGTCCGGGCGGTTCGCTGGGCACGAGCGGCGACGCCGTGCGGGAGGCGATCGCTCGAGCCGATTCCGGCGAGGGGGTCGTGGTGCTCGCCGACCTCGGCAGCTCAATCCTCACCGTCCGCCATCTGCTCCAGGGCAAGGCCAACGGCCACGTCCGCCTGGTCGATGCCCCGTTCGTCGAGGGCGCCGTGGCGGCGGCCGTCATGTCATCAGCCGGCCAGTCCCTCGATGACGTCGCGAAAGCGGCGGAGGAAGCTCGTGGTGCCAGCAAGTTCTGAGTCGACCGTCGCGCTGCCCGCGGGCGTCGCGCTTCACGCCCGGCCGGCCGCCACCTTCGTGAGGACCGCGCTGCGTTTTCGGTCGCGGATGACTGTCGGTCTGGACGGCAAGGTCGCCGACGCGAAGAGCATCCTCGCCGTGCTCGCCCTGGGAGCTGTGGGTGGTACCGTCCTGCGCCTCAGCGCTGAAGGCGAGGACGCGCCCGATGCGCTAGCGGCCCTGTCGACCTGCGTCAGCGGGCTGGTCGAGTAGCAGCTTCTCCGCAGCCTCGCGGCTGGAGGCGAACCGCAGGCCACGGATCGCAGCGCGAACCCCGCCGACACGCGCGGCGGCGACGCTGAGCTCGTCGACTCCCAATCCGACCAATATCGGCATCGCAACCGGATCCGATGCCGCCTCCCCGCAGACGTCGACGGCGATTCCAGCCAGGTGCGCGGCGCGCACCGTCGCATCGATAAGCCGCAGCACCCGGGGGTCGGTCACCGGCGCGGACTTCGAATGCTCGCGGTCGAGGCCGAGCACGAGCTGCGTAAGGTCGTTGGTGCCGATACTGAGAAAGTCGGACGCCTGCGCAATCTCGGCAGCCCGCATTGCTGATTCCGGGGTTTCGATCATCGACCCGACCTGCGGCGCAGGGCGGCCGCCGAGCACCGTCGCGAGCACCCGGCGCACCTCTCGGACCTGTTGCGGACCCGTGACCATCGGCACGAGGATCCGGAGCTTCACCTTGGCGCCGGCATCGACGATGGCCGCCAGGTGATTCTTCAAAGCCTCAGGAGATTCCAGCAACAGCTCAATGCCACGGGCGGCGCTCCCGCGAAGGAAGGGCGGCGTCTTGTCTCCGCCGAAATCAAAGAGGCGCACGGTCGCGGTCCTGCCCGTCAGCGGCGCGAGGACGAGGGTCAGGAATGTCGACTGCTGTCCTGGCGGCGGCCAGGCTCGCGCGTCGAGGAAAAGCAGCTCCGTGCGGAGGAGGCCGACGCCCTCGGCGCCCTGTTCGAGCGCTTCGACGACCTCAGCGACACTGGCGGCGTTGGCCAGAACACAAACGCCATGACCATCTTTCGTTTGCGCGGGTTCCAGCTTGCGGGCGATCGCATCCTGACGCGCTGAATGCCTTCGTTCCGCCTCCGCGTGCGCTCGGGCGACGCTGTCGACGCCCGGGTGTCGAAGCAGGACTCCGGCGTCGCCGTCGATCACCACCTCCTCCCCATCCCCCACTTCGAGGACGTCGGGGCCGAGCCCGACGACCATGGGCACGCCGAGCGATCGGGCCACGATCGCCGCGTGAGCGGTCACGCCGCCTCCGGCAAGCGCGACGCCCTTCGCTGTCATCGCGATCTCCGCGACGTCGGCCGGCCCAAGCGTGCTCGCGACGAGCACGCCGCTGACCGAACCGGGTTCGATCCCGTTCGCCCGAGCGGCGGCACGCCGGCCCAGGCTGCGCACGTCATCTGCGCGTTCCGCAAGCATGGGGTCGGCAAGATGTGCGAGGTCCTGCGCACTTTCCTCAGCGGCATCGCGCAGAGCCTCAGCGGCCGGGCGGCCCGAAGTCAAGATGAGACTTTCCACCCGCGCTGCCAGGCCTGGGTCGGCGGCGATGAGCGCTCCCGTTTCGACGATGTCCGCTTCGTCGCTGCGGCCCGACCTGCGGAGGTCCGCCGCGATCCTCTCCATCTCGATCGCGACGGCCTCCAGCGAGTGCTGGGCGCGAGCAAGTTCGGCCGGGCGCATCGCCTGCTCCACAATCCTGGCGCTGCGCGCCCCCACGCGATCCAGAACCACCGCGACGCCGCTCGCGATGCCCGGCGCGGCGCTGACTCCGCGCAGAACCTCTTCAGTCATATCTGCGCCCTGTGCGCGCCCGGCACACTACGGCCTTTGAGTGACCGCCCGCTGAAGCGCTCGCAGGATGAGCGCGGTCGACGTCGCTCCAGGATCCTGGTGTCCGACCGACCTCTCGCCGAGGTATGACGCTCGGCCCTTCCTCGCCTGTAGAGGAATGGTCGAGCGCATGCCGGCCTCCGCCGCCGCTGCGGCCTCGTCGACCGCCTGCGCGACCGGCTCTCCCGCTGCAATTTTGGAACGCAAGGTTTCTACCGCAGGCTCGAGCGCGTCGACCATCGTCTTGTCGCCGAGCGATGCGGTGCCCAGATCTTTCACCGAAGCCAGCGCCGCCGCGAGGACCTCGGCGAGCTGCGCGCCGTCAAACGTGGTCTCATCGCCGAGCACGCGCCCCGCGCTTTTCAGCGCGCTGCCCCAGAGCGGGCCGCTCGCACCGCCGACAGTCGAGACGAGGGTCCGGCCGGCCACGATGAGCAGCCGGCCAGGAGTTGATCCGGTGTCCGCGTCGAGGGCCTGGACGACGGCCTCGAATCCCCTGACCATGTTGATGCCGTGGTCACCGTCGCCGATGGCCGCGTCGAGCTGGACGAGGTGGTCCCGCTCGGCGCGCACCGACGTGTCGATCTCGTGCATCCAGGAGGTGATCGTGGCCGCGTCCATGACCTTTTCGACGATCAAGGTTATGTCAGACGCCCCACCGCAGGGCTGCCGTGTGAACCGGCGTGTCCCACAGGCGGATCAGCTCGTCGTTCAGCTCGAGGACGGTCAGCGAGGCGCCGGCCATCTCAAGCGAGGTGATGTAGCTGCCGACCAGGTTCCGCACCGGTTCCAGCCCTGCCTTACGGAGCTTGGTGTCGACCTCGCCATAGATAAGGTAGAGCTCGAGCAGCGGGGTGCCGCCCATGCCGTTGACAAACACGAGCACCTTCGCGCCGTGCTTCGCCTTCAGGTCGGACAGCACAGCCTCGACCATCACGTCGACCACCTCGGATGCCCGGCCCAGCTTCGCGCGCCGGCGGCCGGGCTCACCGTGGATGCCGACGCCAAACTCGATCTCGCCTTCGGGCAGGTCGAAGATGGCTTTACCCGCAGCAGGCGGCACGCAAGACGACAGCGCCACACCGAAGGTTCGCGCGCGGTCGTTGACGTGCTTGACGGCGTCGGTCACCTTGGCGAGGTCGCCGCCGGTTTCGGCGGCCGCACCCGCGATCTTTTCCGCGAGCACGGTCGCGCCAACACCCCGCCGGCCTGCCGTGTAGAGCGAGTCCTGCACCGCAACGTCGTCGTCGATGACCACCGAGGTCACCTTGATGCCCTCGTCGGCCGCGTCTTCGGCCGCAAGCTTGAAGTTGAGCACGTCGCCCGTGTAGTTCTTGACGATGTGGACGACACCGGCGCCGCCGTCAACGGCTTTTGTGGCGGCAAGCATCTGTCCAGGTACAGGTGAGGTGAACACCTCGCCCGGGCAGGCCGCGTCCAGCATGCCCCGGCCCACGAAGCCGCCGTGCAGCGGTTCGTGCCCAGAGCCACCGCCGGAGATCAACGCCACCTTGCCCTTCCTGGGAGCGTCCTTGCGCACGATGATCTGGTTCGCGACGTCGTAGCGAAGGAGGTCGGAGTGGGCCGCGGCCAGCCCGGCGAGCGATTCCTTCACGACCATCGCAGGGTCGTTGAGGAACTTCCGCATCTGGGTGGTTTCGACTGCCATTGTGGTTTTCTCCCTGTTCGTTAAAGAGCTAGTTGGCGGCAGCGCGTGCGGGGCTGTCGTCGTGGGTGACGGCTTCCATGATTGGCCGCGCGACGAGTCGTGGGTTGGCGAGGAAGTCGTAGAGGAAGGCCGCGCCGGCTGCGCCGACGAAGCCGGAGACCAGGTAGACGGGGACGTATTGCGTCCAGAACGTCGTGCCACCTGCGACCGCCTGCACCAGCTCGGGCCCGAAAGCACGCGCGGGGTTGAGCGACGCGCCGGTGATGGGTCCGAAGATGAGGATGATCCCGACCACCGCACCGCCGATCACGATGCCGGCGAGCTGGGACGGCGATTTCGAGTCGACGATGCCGAGGATTGCGAAGATGAGGAGCCCGGTGCCGAGCGCCTCGGCGAGCGCGGCCTGCAGGTAGTAGTTGGAGGAAGCATCAGCCGCAAAGTGCGTCTGGCCCATCCCAAAGGTGACGGCGTTCTGGCCGAAGACGCCCCAGATCGCGAACGCGCCGATGATCGCCCCGACATACTGGGCGGCCCAGTAGACCGGCACTTCCTTCCATGGAAAGCGCTTGGTGACCGCGAGCGCGAACGTCACGGCCGGGTTGATGTGGCAGCCGGAGACCTTGCCGATCGCGTAGACGAGAGCCGTGATGATGAAACCGAACGCGAAGCTGATCGCCAGGAGGTCCGCCTCGGTGACTGCGGGCACGGCTTTGCCCGCCAGAGTGAGTGTCGCGATCACTGAACCCGGCCCAACGAGGACCAATGCCGCCGTACCGAACATCTCGGCAATCGCCCGCTGTGACATCGAGTGCATGGTGTGGGAACCCCCTTATCTCTGACTGGTGTTCGACAATGTCGAACTGATTTCACAAACCGTAGTCCTGCCCGGGAGGTTTGTCAACAGGTAATTTGGGTCCTGCTTCCAATCTCGGCCGGATGATCTTCGGTCTTGCCGGACGGTGACGTCACTCGCGTCAGCCGTCGAGTGGGTGGAACCTCGGGGCCGCCCGTTTCCCTAACGACTGGAGTCAAATCACCGCCGCAGGGCGGATTTCGGAGGCAAGAATGGGACTGATCGTCTTCATCCTCGTCGGCGCGCTGGCCGGTTTCCTGGCCGGAAAGGTCATGACAGGCCACGGTCTTGGCGTGATCTGGGACATCGTCGTCGGGATCCTCGGCGCGTTCTTGGGCGGCTGGCTTGCCGGCCTCGTTGGAATCGGAGTGTCCAACATCGTCATCGAGATCGTCGTTGCGTTCGTCGGCGCGTGCATCCTGCTGTTCCTGTTCCGGATGATCTTCCGCGGACGCGGGATGGTTCGCACCTAGGAGTTCGCGGTTCTCAGGAAGAGGCCTCGCGGGGAAATCCCTCGAGGCCTTTTCTCATCCGCCTGCGACTTCTCCCTCCCCCGCAGGGTGAGGGTCGGGGTGGGGGTGGCGCTTTATTGCTTACGGCTCGGTATAGGTCAGTAATCGATGGTGAATGACGTGCTGGCCGGGTCGATGGCACCACCCGAGTCCACCACGAGCTCGTGCCTGGAACCGTTGACCCTGAGGTTGACGCGGCCCACCGTGTAGGCCGACCCGTACTCGGTTGGATCCGTGTACGCGAGAACAAGAGAGCCGCATTGGTTGTCGAGTCCCCGGTCGTAGAAGTACTTCAGCAGATCAGCCGCCACCTGGCGACCCGTCAATCCGGGCGTCACGATCACAGACCGTTTGGGCTGCGGGCACGCGGCCGATCCCACCATCTCGCCAAAGAATTCGGTCACCGCCGATGAGTCCCCTTCGACGCTCGCGAATCGCTTCGCCTGCGCAACCGTCGCGGGTGGATAGACGGTGGCGACTGCCGCCGCTCCGGAGATCGCCGGCGAGGGCGTGGCGACCGTCTGGGAAGAATCGGCGCATGCCACTGCACTGAGCACGACCGCAGCAGCCAGCAATCCGACCAGGCGGATATCGCTCATTTTCCAGTTCAAGGTGGGCTCGGTTGGGATCGAACTAACGACCAGCCGATCATGAGTCCCGATCTTGCACGCCTCAGAGACTGTCGCGGCGTCTCAGGTGTATTTAGCAGGCCCGGTCGATGGGTCGTTTGCGTCTCACGCCGTCTCTAGATCACGCCTTCGAAGATCCCGCTGACGCCTAGGTCGCGAATCTTGGTCAGGCCGTGCGCCTCGTACAGCGAAAGTTGGCCGGCTGGGGTTGCCTCGACAACGGTGTTGGCGTCGAGCCAGCCGAGCGCGGTCAATTGGGAAGGGCCGCTGGCGGCCTGCGGCCCCACCGACACCACGCCCGCCGACGTGACCACAAGGCCCTGAACAGCCACCGCGCTGGCCTCCGGCGATAGCCACATCCCGAAGTAGTAATTGTTGTCCGATGGGACGCTCGCTTGCCAAAGAGTTGTGCCCGTTGAACTGCGCACAGCGAATTGAAGGGGCGCGTTGAGGCTGCAAATGACCGTTCCGTTCGAGATTTCATCAATCGCATCGCAGTTCGGCCCTCCGATGACGTCGAGGTGCGTCCCGTCTGCAGCCAGGTGAATCAGAGGAGTCCCGAAAAGGTGTGCCGAAAGCGGAGCTTGCTGAGCCCCGAGATTGGTGTTCAACGTGGCGAGCGGACCCTTGTTGTCCCAACCCACGATCTGGGTTGCCGCGGGATAAGCGGTTCCGAGGTCGTGCTGTAGCGTGGTCGTGGTGGCCCCGCCTGCGTCGGCCGTCGCCAGCTTCAGCGTCCAGTGACCACCATCCTGAAATAGCGGGTCGCCCAGTGTCTGCGCCGGCGGATTGTGAAGCGGCGGCGTGCTGAGAACGATCGCGATGAGATGAGCTCCATCCGGGCTCACGGCATAGCTCAATTCCTGCTGAGCATTGGTCAGAGGAAAGGTTGCGACCACCGAGTTGGATCCATCGGGCCTCAGCCGGTGCACGGCACCGGTGCTGTCCGCGTAGAAGACAGAGCCTCCGGCCGTGCGCACGGGGGACTGAAGAAGTGGCTCGGCGTTTCCTATCACCGGTGCAGGCGGCGGCGCGAATGAAGCCTGTGCACGCACCCGCCCGTCGGGGCCGACGATCTCAACAGTGGCCTGAGCACCCGATGATGGGTTGGAGTTGATGAGCTGCCCGGCCGGAAGCCCGCTGACGACGACAAAGAGGCCCGTGCTCTCTACCGGCGACTGCGCCGGCTGCGTTTGAGGCGCGCTTGACGTTTGGGCAGACTGGGACGGCGTGGCGGCGGCTCGCGGCTGGCTGTTCGGCCCGCAGGCCGCGATAGCCAGAAAAACGGCCAGCGTCACTAACTTCATCTGCATGTGCCTACGTAACGATCCGTGCGGCGTGGAAGTTACCGACGTTTGTCTACCAGCAACCACCTGCCACGTTGAATATGTCGGGGCTGCTTGACATGACCGTTGCCTCAATTCCATTGAGGTAAAGGGCGAGACCGCCGCCTTGCAGCGAGAGCCACGTCCCTGGGTTTGTGTTGTACGCGCCAGTGACGGAGGGATGGCCGGGCAAGATCCCGAGTGCTGAAATCTGCTTGGGCCCTCGGACCACTTCCGGGATTCCGTAACCGTCCCCTTCGGTGATCAGCACTTCACCGGTTGGAGTCGCAGAAAGCAACCTCAGATTTCCTTTGGTCTGGTACCAGGTGCTGACCTGGCCGCTCGCCAGGTCAAGGCGGTAGAGCGCGTTGTAGGTACCGTCCAGCGCACCCACGGGCTGGTCGAGCGCCCAGGCCGCTCCCCCGGAGACCACGCTCCAATAGTGACTCCCGTTGATAAGCCGGACGTAGCCGGAGTGCGGATCCAGCAGCCAGAGACCAGGAACAGTGGCGATTCCAACACTCCAGAGGTAGATGCCCTCGCGCGCGTAGTCGACGACCTGCCACGAGCCCGAAGCGTTCGGCGGTCCGTCGGCCGAAGTAATCAACTGTTGAGCCCCGGTCCTGGCATCGAACAGGTAAAAGCCGTTCCCTTTGACGATCGGGTCGTTGTGGACCACGTACGTAGCACCATCAGGCGCGACCTTCTCGATCGATACCGGAACCCAGCCGCCGATCGCACGGTCATAGCTCGGAACGTCGGTCTGCAACCGACCCGGGAGGCTCGCGGGGTCGCGCACGAACTGGCCGCCGGGAAACGTGACCCAGCCACCCGGCGCCTGACTATCGCTGGTCGGTGAGGTTATGGGGAGGCGGCAGGAAAGGGCAGCTGCATTCACCGCGGTGGGACTGGCCGATGCAGCAGGCGTGTGCCCAACCTGGCTGCTACCGGCGCCCGTGCTGCACCCAGTCACAAAGACGAAGGCCAGGGTGCAGAGAATCGCTCCTGTCTTCATCACGTACCTGCTCGTCAAACGCCGACCTGTTGGTTCGGTTACAGCCAGATTGGTGGGCCCGGTTGGGATCGAACCAACGACCAGCCGATTATGAGGCCCGCCCCTGACCGTCTCAGAGAGTGTCAGGGAGTGGTCTCGCAGCTGGAGAACGTTGGGTCGACCTTGACCTGGTGTTTCCGAGCGAGCGCGGCACGCTCGCCGACGGACCGAACGTGACGCACCGGTTCCACAAACTCCTAACGAACACCGGCCTGCCACCGATGCGCTTCCACGACCTGCGCCACGCGTGTGCATCGCTGCTACTCGTCCAGGGCGTCCACGCAAGAGTCGTCATGGAAACTCGCGGCCACAGCCAGATCAGCCTGACGATGAACACCTACAGCCACGTGATCCCGGCCCTACAGCGAGAGGCGGCTGACAAGATGCAGGCCGTCCTCGAAAGCGCCCAATGAGGCAGCGGCGCGCTCGGGGACGCCTCCTGCCGTTACCAGAGTGGTGGCACGGAAACTAATCCTCTGGATCCAGGCGTGGTTGACTGGCGGCCGGGTGCCCCGCATTTCCTTAAGGTGTACAGACTCGCCGCGACTCGCCTACTGCCCGACTGAGTGAGTTCTAGTCGGACCCAGCCACCCGTCCGCGCTCGAGCCGGATCACCTGGTCAGCCATCCGCAGCACCGCGGGCCGGTGTGACACCGCCAGCACGGTGGCGGCGGGATACGCGGCGCGTAGGCTCCGCCACAACTCCGCCTCCGTATTGACGTCGAGAGCGCTGGAGAGGTCGTCGAAGACCAGCAGCGCCGCCTCGCGCACGAGCATCCTCGCCGCTGCGACACGCTGCACCTGCCCCCCCGAAAGCCGCATCCCGCGCGGGCCCACCGACGTGTCAAGGCCCGACTCGAGTTGTGCCAGGTCCGGCTCCAGCGCCGCTGCGCGCGCCGCCGCAAGGGCCTGCGACCGCCCACCCGGCAGCCCGAGCAGCACGTTCTCCTCCAGGCTCGCGGTGAACAGGCGCGGCACCTGCGCCGTGAACGCAGAGCGCGGCGGCACCATCCAGAGATCCGGCCGCTCGACCAGCTCGCCGTTCCACCAGATCTCGCCCGACTGCGGCCGCAGCAGCCCTAACAGCGCTCGCAGCAGCGTGGTCTTGCCGGCTCCGACCGGACCGGTCATGACCGTAAAGGTGCCCCCGGCCAGGACCAGGTCGACGTCGGAGATCCCACCGCCGCCCGCGAACCGGTGCGTCAGCGCGCGCACCCGAACCTCCTGCAGCGGCAGCCCGCGCGTGTCGGGGCTTGCGGCGAACGCCGCATCGCCGGAGGGCTGCAGCGCATGCCGCTCCACCAGCATCGAACCCGGCGTGCCGCTGAGCAGGGGCGCCAGCCGGCTGAGGCTGACGAGCACTTGGCGGTAGATCCGCGCGTACTGGCCGACGTAGCTCGTCACCGTCGAGAACCGCGCGAGATAGCTGACGAAGAGAGCGAAGTCGCCGACTGTGAAAGAGCCCGAGCGTAGCGCCGTTGGGATCAGCAGCAGGACACCGCCGACGGCGATGGTCGACAGGTTGGTGGCCAGTGAATCGACCGACTGGCTCAGCACCACGTCGCGGGTGACCGCTCGCAGCCGGGCCGTTCCGAGCTCGTCGAAATGCCGGGCAACACGCTCCTCGGCGCCGGCCCCCTTGATCGTAACGAACATTGCGAACGCCTCGCCGATCAGCCCGGTCACGTGGGCGCCCGCCTGCAGTGAGGTTCGGCGGTAGGTCGCGAGCCGGCGCGCGAGCGTGTTGACGACCAACATCGCAAGCAGCGCCGGCACGACCACCGCCACTGTGACTAGCACGCTGACCCGCGCGAGGATGAACAGTGCGCTGCCCAACATCACGACCATCCCGATCGGGTCGAGCGCGTACGTGAGCGCGTCCGAGATCGCCTGGACGTCGTCGCGCATCCTGCCGACCGCTTCGCCGGGCGACCCCGGCAGCGCCTGGGCCGCAGGCCGCCGCAGGATCGCGGCCAGCAGGTTGCGGCGCATCAAGACGGCGGCCGCCTGGCGCAGCGTCGGCTCAGCCGTGTTGGCGATGCCCTGGATCCCGGCCATGATCGCGACGCCGGCAAGGAGCGCGAGCAGCGTGTACGGGCCGAGCCGCGCCGGCTGGCGGCCCGTCAGGTCATCGAAGAACGCTTGCAGCAGCAGCCCGGGCGCGAGCTGGAGCAGGTAGTGCGAGAACACCGAGCCGCTGCTGATGAAGAACTGCAGCGGGCGGGCGCGGCCGAGCCCGAGGAGAGTCGCGGACAGGCGCGGCGGATTTGAGGCCTGGTCGATCACGCCGTCGCCTCTTCGAGCCCGCGCTGCAGCAGTGCCGCGAAGCGACTCCCCGGGTTCGCCTCGAGCTCGACCCGCGGCCCGAACTCGACCACGCGCCCGCTCTCCATCACGAGCACGTCGTCGACGGTCCGAATCGTCGCCAGCCGGTGGGCGATGACGAACCCCGTGCGACCTTTGAGCAGCCGGTCGAAGGCGGCCTCGAGCCGTTGCTCGGTGACTGGATCGACCCGAGAGGACGCCTCGTCGAGCACCACCAGCGCGGGCTCTGCGAGAAACGCGCGAGCGGCGGCGAGCAGTTGCGCCTGCCCGGCTGAGAGATCGCCGCCGCCCGGGGCCAGGCGGGTGTCGAGCTCCGCGGGCAAACTGCTCAGCCACTCGCCGAGCTCAACCAGCTCCAGTGCCTCGCGAAGCTTCGCATCGGGCACTTCGCCGAAGAGCGTCAAGTTGTCGCGGACCGATCCGAGCAGCAGCTGCACGTCCTGCGGCACGTAGGCGACCAGCCGCCGCAGCTCCTCGCGCGGCAGCTCGCGCAGGTCGTGGCCGTAGATCGTGACGCGCCCCTGTGTCGGGTCTTGGAACCGGAGCAGCAAACGCGCGACCGTCGTCTTGCCGCTCCCGGTGCGGCCGACGACCCCGACCCGGCGACCGGGGCGCAGCTCGATCGTGACGCCGCGCAGCACCTCGCCGCCGCCGGGATAAGTGAAGCTGACCCCGTCCAGCCGGACGGTGGGTGGCTCAGCGGGGAGCTGCACCTGAACCTCGCTCCAGCTGAGCCGGGAACGTTCCGCGAGCAGCTCGCGCATCCGCGCGAGCGCGGCGCCGACCGTCTGCAGCAGCTGAAGCTGCCGGTTGACCGCGTCCAGCGGCGTCCGGATCGCCTCCGCATAGGCGAAGACGAGGTACACACCGCCGACGGTCAGCAGGTGGCGATCGAAGAGCCACGTCGCAAGCGCGAGGCAGGCGGCGGTCGCCCAGCCGTAAAGCAAGAGAGCGCTCGCCCAGCCGGCGTTGGAGACGAGCTGCGCGCGTCGGAACGTCACGTAGCTCACCCAGGCGCGCCGCATGTAGGTCGAGATCGCCCAGCCGGTCGCGCCGTTGGCGCGGATGTCCTCGGTCCCGCTCAGGAGCTCTTCGAGCGTGCCGAACTCCTCCGCGATCGCGCGCCGCTGGAGGTGCCAGCGGCGCTGCGCGCTTCTCCCCGGGGCGTTCAGCGCCACGGCGCAGAGGACGAGGAAGAGCCCGAGCAGCGCCGCCAGGCGCCAGTCGATACGGACGAGCACAACCAGCACGCCGATGATCACCAGCAGGCCGGTGCCGAGCCGCGGCAGAAACGTCGAAAGGAACTCGCTCAGCAACTCAACGTCGCTGTCGATCCGGGAGATCAGGGCGCCGGGCGGGTGGCGCTCGACAAAGTCGAGATCCTGCTCGAGGCAATGGCGGAACAGGCGGCTGCGGAGCCGGTTCGTCGCGCGCCAGGCGACGATCGTGGCGAGCCAGGTCTCGAGGACGCCGAGAACCGGCAGCGAAAAGGCCGTGACGAGGTAAAGGACCGCCGCCAGCTCGATCTGCGCGAGCGTGCCACCCTGCGCCGAGTCGATGTAGCGCGCGAGCAGTAGCGGGCCGGCCAGCGTCGCGACCGCGCCGGCGGCAACCGTAAGCGCAAGTAACGAGAGCGCGCCGGGCTCGGTCCGCAGGTGCTCCCACAGGAACGCGAGTTGCTGCCGAAAGGTGGACACCAGCGCCAACGATGACACTCATCCGCCGGCGGATGGGGCAGCGTCAGAAGGTTTGGCGTGTAGCCTATCCTCTTCAATCGGGCGCTCGCGACGTCATCTAGAGCAAACCGCGGATCCGTCCATCCGAGAGCAGGATCCGTAACCGGCTCCCCACCCCTTTCGGTGACGCCATGCCGACCCGAGCTGAGCCAGGTCACCGCAGCCTGCCC
>Ga0209118_1001146_pt1 | contig 12872 bp, 15 predicted proteins | sample BlaSpr_A8_Ref_M1_FD_187988 | JGI IMG/M metagenome (GOLD analysis project Ga0209118, IMG submission 187988) | Forest soil microbial communities from Thunder Bay, Ontario, Canada - Black Spruce, Ontario site 2_A8_Ref_M1 (SPAdes) (version 2) | ecosystem: Environmental > Terrestrial > Soil > Boreal...
GAGAAGTTGATCGACCGCACCCAGGTGGCGCGCGAGGCGCGCGAGCGGGTCGAGCAGGGCGGCATGATCTTTCTCGACGAGATCGACAAGATCGCCGGCCGCGAGGGCGGGCGCGGTCCGGACATCTCGCGCGAGGGCGTGCAGCGCGACCTGCTGCCGATCGTCGAGGGCACCAACGTCTCGACCAAGTACGGCATGGTCAAGACCGACCACATCCTGTTCATCGCCGCCGGCGCCTTCCACGTCAGCAAGCCCTCCGATCTGATCCCCGAGCTGCAAGGGCGCTTCCCGATCCGGGTCGAGCTCGATGCCCTGACCGAGCACGACTTCGTGCGCATCCTGACCGAGCCCGAGACCGCGCTGACCAAGCAATACTCGGCCCTGCTCGCGACCGAAGGCGTCGCGGTGGAGTTCACCGTGGACGCGGTGGCCGAGATCGCCCGCCTGGCGGTCGAGGTCAACTCCACCACCGAGAACATCGGCGCCCGCCGCCTGTCCACCCTGCTCGAGCGGCTGCTCGACGAGGTTTCCTTCGACGCTCCCGACATGGCCGGTGTCCACGTGAAGGTGGACGGCGAGTACGTGCGGCGAGCTCTCTCCGACATCGTCAAAGACCAGGATCTCTCCCGCTATGTCCTATGACCTGATGGGGCGGGGCTGGATGGCGCGGTCGCTCGCGCGCGCCGCCGGCCCTGGGATGAAGGCGTTTCCAGCCCTGGCGGCGGCGGCGCTGGCCGCCGCGCTGGCCCTGGCCGCCTGCGGCAAGGAGGGTCCGCCGACGCCGCCGCTGCGCGCGGTGCCGGCGCCGGCCAAGGATCTCGCCGTCCGCCAGCGGGGGACCCACGTGCTGCTGAGCTTCACCTACCCGCAGACCACGCCCGGCGGCGCCGCTTTGAACGGCGTCACCAAGGTGGAGGTCTACGAAGCGATCCTGCAGCCGCCGGCGCCGCCCAAGGCGCAGACCAAGCCGCCGGACAAGAAGCTGGCCGCCGGCAAGGGGGCCGCCGCGACGACCCCCGCGACAGGGAAGGCGGGGACCGCGGCGGCGGCGCCGGGGGCGACGGCTGCGGCGCCAGGAGCCACGCCTGCCGCTGCGCCAGGCGCGGCGGGCGCCACCGGCACGGCCTCCACCACCGGCGCGGCGGGCACGGCCGGCGCGGCGGCAGCCACCCCCTCCTCGGCGGGCTCGGGCGGCGCGCCGGCCATGCCGTCGCCGCTCGATCCGCGGCTGTTCGAGAACCTCGCCAAGCTGCGGCTGACTCTGACCAGCAAGGAGCTGGGCGCGGCGACCCTCGGCAACCAGCTGATCATCGACCTGCCGTTGCCCGAGCCGCTGCCGGCGGCAACCGTGCCGGCGCCGGCGGGGACGCCGACCGCGACGGCGACCGCAGGAGCGGCATCCGCCGCCGCGGCGGCCGGTCCGACCCGCGACTACGCGGTGCGCGCGTACGGCCCGAAAGGCGACCGGTCTGCCCTCTCGAACCAGGCGATGTTGATCCCGAAGGTGCCGCCGCAGCCACCCGAAGCGGTGACGGTGACACCCCAGGCCGACGGCATCCTGGCCGCGTGGAAACCGGTCCCGAACGCCGGCGGCTACGCCGTCTACCGGCGCGCCGCCACCGAGCGCTTCAGCAGCAAGCCGCTCGCCCTGGTCAGGGCAGGAGAGACGCGGTACCTCGATCAGACCGCCCACTTCGGACAGAGCTACATTTTCTCGGTCACCGCCGTGGATCCCAAGGAACCCCTGGTCGAGAGCGCGATCAAGGCCGAGCAGGAGATCCATTACGTCGACGTCTATCCGCCGCCGGTGCCCGAGGACCTGGTGGCGGTAGCGGAGGCCGGCCGGGCGCGCCTGGTGTGGCGGCAGAGCGAGGCGCCCGACCTCGCCGGCTACATCGTCTACCGCAAGAGCGGTACGGGCAACTTCTCGCGCCTCACCGCGAAGCCGATCACGCCCACCAACTACGTCGATACGGCGGTCGTCTCGGGCCAGGCCTACGACTACCGGGTGACGGCGGTCGACCAGACTGGAAACGAGAGCGCTCCCAGCGCCGAGGTCCACGTGGCGGTCCCATGACCGCTTTCTTCAAGGTCTCGGGCAGCGGCAACGATTTCGTGGCACTGGCCGAGCCGGCGGCCGATCCGGCACCCGAGCAGATCCAAGCCTGGTGCCGGCGGGGCGTCTCGCTCGGCGCCGACGGGGTGTTCGTGCTGCGCCGGTCCGGGAGCCGCGCCAGCGGCAGAGGCGGCAAGGACGGCGGCGGGAACGGCGGAGGCGGTGGCGAGCCCGCGGAACTCTCGATGGCCTACTGGAACGCCGGCGGCGACGTCGCCGACCTCTGCCTCAACGGCACGCGTTGCGCGGCGCAGCTGGCCATCCATCTCGGCTGGGCGCGGAACGAGGTGCGGGTCCGCACCGGCGCCGGTGCGTTCCTCGCGCGGCGCCTCGATCCGGCGCGCATCGCCCTCGAGCTCGACGTCGAGGTGGCGGCGCCGCGGGAGCTGTCCGTGGATCTTGACGGCACGCCGCACCGGGGCTGGAGCGTTACCGTGGGCGTCCCGCACTTCCTGCTGCTGTGGCCCGGCGATCTCGGCGATCTCAGCCAGGCGCCGGTCGTCGAGATGGGTCGCTCCTTGCGCCGGCACGCCGCCTTCCAGCCCGCCGGCACCAACGTCGACTTCGTCCGTTTCGCCGACCGCGGGCACGTCGACATCCGCACCTACGAGCGCGGGGTCGAGGACGAGACCCTCTCATGCGGCACCGGGGCGGTCGCCGCCGCCGCCCTCGGGCTCGCCCTCGGCCGCCTCAGCGCACCGGTGACCGCCGCCACCCGCGGCGGCTTCGACCTCACGGTCGACCGTGACCCCGCCACCCAGCGCTTCACCCTCGCCGGCGACGCCCGCATCGTGGCTGCCGGCGAGCTGCTCCCCGGGGCCTCCGGGTAACCCTCCGGGGCCTCCGGGGTAACCCTCCGGCCAGGGCCTCGGTGGGCGAATCTCCTCCGGCCTCCGGTTGGCGAGGGTGGCAAGGGCGGGTGGTCGGACTTCGGGGGCTCGCCAAACGGCGGCCGGAGGAGATTCGCCCACCGAGCCCCTCTTCCTCCCTCTCCGGCTGTCAATCTCTCCGGCCACCGATTTCGCCACCTCACCCCTCTTCGGCTGTCAGCTGCCATCTCTTCACCGCTAGCTAGCCGCGGCGCGCATGGCCGCAAGCGGCTCGAGGAGGTGCAATCTCGGCTTTGGACGGCACTTCCATAGTTGAGGCCAACCGCACTCTTGCTCCTGGGATTGCAAGAGGCAGAAGGAGGACGCGATGAAGAAGCCGCGCGAGATCAGGAGACTGATCCTCAGCCGCGAGACTCTGGCGAATCTCGATCGTCTGGACGGTGCACTGCTGGGCAAGGTGGCGGGCGGCAGTGCGCCGAACATCTGCACGGGAGGCAGCTCCTGCTTCCCCCATTGCACCTGTCCGCCGCCGTAGCCTGCTTCCGGGGGTAGCCCCGGCAGGGCCGCAGGAGGGCGGATCTCCTCTCCGGCCTCCCGCGGCCCTCACTTCTCCCCCAGTCATCAGCCTCTCGCGGCCTCCGGCCCCTCCCTTCGCCACCTCCGGCCATCAGCTCTCGGGCTATTCGCTCTGTTAAGCTGCGCGCCCATGGAGCCGAAAGCCACCGCGGCCGCCGCGAAGAAGCGGGAGTTTCCGCCGGTCGCGGACCAGATGGAGCTGCTGATGCGGGGCGCGGTCGACCTCGTCGACGAGCCGCAGCTGCGCGCCAAGCTCGAGCGCTCGGCGCGGACCGGTGAGCCGCTCACTGTCAAGACAGGCTTCGACCCCTCGACACCCGACCTCCACCTGGGGCATACGGTGCTGCTGCGGAAGATGCGGCACTTCCAGCAGCTCGGGCATCGCGTCATCTTCTTGATCGGCGACTTCACCGCGCTCATCGGCGATCCCAGCGGCAAGAAGGCGACGCGGCCCCAGCTCTCCCCGGAGGAAGTGGAGGCCAACGCCCAGACCTATAAGCGCCAGGTCTGGAAGGTGCTGGACGAGCGAGAGACGGTCGTCGACTACAACAGCCGCTGGCTGCTGGCGCTCGGCTCGGTCGGCCTGGTGCGCCTGGCCGGGCGCTACACCCTGGCGCGCATGATGGAGCGCGAGGACTTCCGCACGCGCTTCGAGCAGAACCGGCCGATCCACCTGCACGAGCTGCTCTACCCCCTGGCGCAAGGCTATGACTCGGTGGCGCTCAAGGCCGACGTCGAGCTCGGCGGCCACGATCAGATCTTCAACCTGCTGGTGGGCCGCGACCTGATGAAGGAGGAGGGCCTCGAGCCGCAGGTGGTGTTGACCGTGCCGCTGCTGGTCGGCACCGACGGCAGCGACAAGATGTCGAAGAGCCTCGGCAACTCCATCGCGGTCGAAGACCCGCCGCAGGAGATCTACGGCAAGGCGATGTCGATCCCGGACTCGCTGATGTGGGACTGGTTGCTGCTGCTCACCGACCTGCCGCGCCACGAGATCGAGCGCCGGCGCCAGGCCGTCGCCGCGGGCGATCTGCACCCCAAGAAGGTCAAGCAGGACCTGGCGCTCCGCCTGGTGGCCGACTACCACGGCGAGGAGGCCGCGCGCCACGCCGAGGCGGAGTTCGCCAAGGTGTTCTCGGCCGGAGGCCTGCCGGACGAAGTGCCCGACCACGAGCTCGAAGGTTCGCGCACCCTGCTCAAGCTGCTCTCCGAGACCGGCCTGGCGCCGAGCAACGCCGAGGCGCGCCGCCTGATCGAGCAGGGAGCGGTCGCCATCGACGGCGCCCGCGCCGCCGACCCCTTCCACGAGCTGCCCCCCCGCGCCGAGCCCTACCTCTTCAAGGTAGGCAAGCGCCGCTTCGCCCGCATCCGCATCCGCTGAGCCGGAGCGCCCTCGCTCAACGCTATCCTCCAAGTCCATTCGCGTCCAGCCAAGGTGGCGGCGAAGCGCCGACCGCGACAACGGCGCGCTGAACTGGCATCATGAGGCCATGCTGCTACATCTCGTCCGCCGGCCGGGGCTGCCCCTCGCTCAGGTACTCATCCTCTTCTCGGTGCTGGCTGCCTGCTCCGGAGCGCCCGCCCCCGCCGCGAAACCCGCCGCGCCCGCTCCGGCGGTAACGCCAGCTCCGCCCGCCACACCCGCCGCCCCGGTCGCGGCCGCCTCCCCCGGCTCTCCCGTCCATCCCCTGCGCGCCACCGGTGCGGCGGCGTTCGGCGGCGCCCTCGAAGTGGAAATCCGCGACCTGCCTCGCGAAGCGGCCGACGCCGCCATTCAAGCCGCGGTCGCCGAGGCCGGAGAGATGGAGCGCCTGACCGATCCCAGCCGCCCCGAAGGCGAGCTCGCGGCCCTAAACGCCGCCGCCGGCAAGGGGCCGCGTCGCGTCGACCCGCGCCTCTACGCGGCCCTCGCCCGCGCCCTCGACTACTGCCAATGGTCCGAGGGCAAAGAAGGTCCCCTCGCCGGCAACCTCCACCGTCTCTGGGGCCGCGACTCCGGTGCGCCCCTTGCAGCCCCCCCCTCGCCCGCGGAGCTGGACCGCGCGGTAGACACCGCCGACTGCCAGCGCCTGACCCTGGACAGCCGCAAGCAAACCGCCACCCTCGCCGCCGGCAGCGCCCTCGACCTCGCGGACTTCAGCACCGGCATGGCCATCGACGGCGCCATCGAAGTTCTCCGCCGGCACGGCTCCGCGAACGCCTGCGTCCAGATCAACAAAATCCGCCGAGGCATCGGTCCCGGCCGCGACGGCCGAGGCTGGATGGTCGACCTCCCCGCCATCGGCGGTCTTCGAGAGCCTCTGGGCCGCATCTTCCTCCGCGATCAGTCTCTGGCCATAGCCACCTTCGACGACCGCCCCCTCAGCATAGCCGGCCAGCCCTACCACCACTTCATCAACCAGCGCACCGGCCAGCCCGCCGAAGAAGGCATCTTTGCCACCCTGGCCATCACCGAGCTAGCCGCCGACGCCCAAGCCCTGGCCGCCACCATGACCATTACCGGCAGCCAGGAAGGAGAGATGCTGACCGGCTCCATCCGCCCCCGCCCCTCCCTCCTATGGCTGATGGGAACCGGGACCGGAGTGCCCCTGATGGTCGAATACCGCTGGACCGAGGTGCCCAAACGCTAAGGCTAGCGCAGCCCGCGCGCCACCCTAAGCATCATCAGTGCCGAACCGCCTCAGTTCGACTGCAACGGCCGGGAAGCGCTCGGCGAGGCGCCGGTCGGCGGTGACCAAGGGGACGCCCAGTTCCTCGGCAAGCGCCACGAATTCGCAGTCGTAGGCCGACGCTCCTGATGCTCCGGCGAGCGCCAGGACCCTAGCGGTGTCAACGGGAAAGTCGGGTTCCGCGACCAGCGCTTCGGCCTCGCCGAACGCCGCCAGCGCGTCACCCAGGGACATCCCGCGGGTGCGGACCTCGAGCACCAGGACGTTGCGGAGCTCGCTGCGCCATAGCGATGGCGCTACCCACTCCGGATCTCGCGCCAGCGCCGCGAGGGCGTTGACCGTGGACTGGCCCGGGATGGCCGCATAGGCCAGGACGTTGGTGTCGACCACGATCACGGACGCCCCTGCCCCTTCGCCCTTTCGAGAAACTCGTCGTCGAGGGGCGGCAGGTCCTGAAGCCGCTCGTGAAGGCGCCGCAGGGCAGCGAGCGACTCCTCGGCGCTACGCCGACGATGGCCGAGGATGCGTTCGAGCAGGACGATCGCCTCGCTGTTGAGACTCCGACGATTGAGGCGGGCGCTCTCCTTGAGTCGTCGATAGACCTCATCGGGCATGTTCTTGATCGTCAACGAAGGCATGTCGAGCCTCGGCTTCGAGAAATCTTACCGACAACCATTTTGACATCAAAATGGTTGTAAGTCGAGTACCATGCCGGCCGGACCGAAGTAGACGGCCTAGCGAACCGACGCGTAGAGAAAAACAGAGTGGCAAGACTCTGTACCCTCTGCGTCCTCCTCGCCCTCGCCGCGCTGGCGATCGCTGCCTGGCGGGCGCGATAGCGGGCGTCGCGCCGCGGACCATCATCACCCTCGATCCGCGGCATGGCACGACCTGCCACAACGCGCACCGGACCATTGGCCGGCTGGTGCTGCGGGCGTTCGAGCGCCTGAACCAGCCGGCTCCCGAGGTCTTCCTGCTCGAGAGACGCGTCCGCATTGCGCCGGGGGGCACGAGCATCCGCTTCTCGTCGGCGGCGCCTGGCGATCCCGAGCTCTTGCGCTTCGACGCCAACACGCCCCTGCGTCCCGGACGCGGCACCGCCTGGGACTTTCTGCTCGACGATGCCCGCCGCCAGCCCAGCCAGTTCGATGCCACCTTCCTGGCCTCGATGCTGGCCGTTCCCGCGACCCACCGCGATGTCTACCTGCTGCCGGCCGCGGCCCTGACCACCGATCCCAATCCGATCGATCGCTGCACTCCCTGAGCACGGCCGGCCCGCGTGCGGTCGCGCCTCGGCTCCGCCGCCATCCGCCTCCGGCATCGACGTTCCGGTACGAAGCCCCCGGCCATCGCGATTGCATGTCCGAATCCGGCGAGTCGGCGGCGCTTTCAGGGTGTAGATTGACCGGCATGGAGCACTTGGCCGGATCGCTGATTCTGCTCACCTCGGACCAGTACCACCGCGCGACACAGGCGCGCGATCCGCGCTTCGACGGGGTCTTCTTCATCGGCATCACCTCGACCGGGATCTATTGCCGGCCCATCTGCCCGGCGCGGGTCTCGGTTTTCAGCCATCGCCGCTTCTTCGTGTCCGCGCCGGCGGCCGAGCGCGCGGGATACCGCCCCTGCCTCCGCTGCCGCCCCGAGCTCGCTCCGGGGCGGGCGCCGGTCGACGCCGTCTCGCGCCTCGCCTTCGCAGCCGCACTGCGCATTGGCGCCGGCGCCCTCAACGGCGGCTCCGTGGCGGACCTGGCGAGAGAGCTCGGCGTCAGCGAGCGGCACCTGCGTCGCGCCCTGGAACGGCAGCTCGGCGTCTCGCCGATCGAGCTCGCACAGACCCATCGGCTGTTGCTCGCCAAGCGCCTGCTCGCCGACACCGCGCTCCCGGTCACGCAAGTCGCCTTCGCCAGCGGTTTCCAGAGCTTGCGTCGCTTCAACACGGTGTTTCGCGAGCGCTACCAATTGAGCCCCAGCAAGCTGCGACGCGGGGCGTCTGCGGGCAACGGGCGCCGGAGGAGCAGCACGCAGGCGGCCGCCGGCCCGGAGCGGGACGTCGTCCGCCTGACGCTCGCCTACCGCGCACCGCTCGCCTGGAACGTGCTCCTGACGTTTCTGGAGCGCGACGCCCTTCCAGGGGTGGAGCTGGTGCGCGCCGCGCGATACGGACGAACCGTCCGCGTCGACGGGCGGCGCGGCGTGGTCTTCGCGGCGGACATGACGCCAAGCTCGGCCAGACCGCCGCGCTTCACGGGCACGCACCTCGACCTCGAAGTCTCGCTCGGGCTCGTGCCGGCGCTCATGCCGCTCCTCGCGCGCCTGCGGCATCTGTTCGACCTCGACGCGGAACCCGTCGCCATCGATGCCCATCTCGAGCAGGGCGGGCTCGCATCGCTCGTCGCGCGGCGCCCCGGCATCCGCATCCCGGGCGCGGTCGACGCCTTCGAAGTCGTACTCGGCGCGGTGATCCGCAGCCCAAGACCGTCCAGTTCGGCCGCCTGTGAGGCCACGCGGCGCGTGGTCGCGGCGCTGGGCGAACCTCTCGACACCGGGGTCCCTGGGCTCGATCGCCTCGCACCCACCGCGGAGCGGGTCGCGGACGCGGGCGCCGCGCACCTCAGAAACCTCGGTGTCACGCCCCGTCGCGCTCTCGCCCTCGCGGCGGCGGCGCGCGCCATCGCCGAAGGCCATCTCACGCTCGCGCCGGGCGGCGACATCGTCGCGGCGCGCCGCGCGCTGCTGGCGATCGACGGCATCGGCGATCAGCTCGCGACCGAGATCCTGATCCGCACGCTCTGCTGGCCGGACGCCTTTCCCGCCTTCGATCGTGCGCTGCAACGTGCCGCGGGCGTGAGCGGGCCGGGCTCGCTCCGCGCGCGAGCGGAGCGCTGGCGGCCTTGGCGAGCGTACGCCGCCCTGCATCTCTGGCTCGAGGACAGGGAGCGGCGATCCGACCGTTGAAGAAGACGGCAAGTGCGTGCGGTCGTGGTTCTGCAGCATTGATATTGCGCAGTCGTCGGAAATCAAGGTCCGAAAGCGGCGAGCAATCGAAAGATCTGAGAGGTAGCTTCCAATCGTGCACTCGCGCCGTCGCCGAGTGTCCTCGAGCAGCAAGGGCCAAGCTGGACGCCCTTCTTCAGTATGATGCTGGGCTCGAGAACGCTGCGTAGCGGGATTTGGAGCCGACTCTGCTAACCTTCTTTCAAAGACAAGTGCATTTGCCCACCTCGCTGGAAGGAGGCGCATCCTCGTGAAGGCCAGAGTAGAGTCTGTGAAGCCGGTGCTGATGTCCAGCGACGTACCCGCCTCGATTCGCTTCTACGAGCGTCTCGGGTTCACGTTGAACTTCCAAGACGACCCCGCCAGTCCGAAATATGTCGGCGTTGAGAGGGATGGCGCCGAACTTCACCTCCAGTGGCACGACAAGGCTCAGTGGGCCCACTCCAACGATCGTCCGACCTATCGGTTCTTGGTGCGCGAAGTCGACGCCCTCTATGCCGAGCTCCTGGCGAACGACGCGATCACAGAGCAGGCCTGTGCGAGCAGCGCATGGTCGGCCCCCGGGGACACCCCTTGGGGCACGCGCGAATTCCACCTCCGCGACCCCGACGGCAACGGATTGCAGTTCTATCGCCGGCGCTGACCCTCAGCGCGGTGGGTCCGCGCCCCGCCGCACTGCCACGATGACCGTGTGGCCCTGATCGCCTGGGACGCCGAGAAGGAGCATGGCGCGCCCGTCGCCGCGCAGGTCGACCAGCGCCGCCAGGCGGCCGCCCGACGCTGCTTCATCGCCGCCGGCTGGCTGGCGATCCTCGCCGTCGTCTCCGCCGGAGTCCCGCCCCTTGCGCTCTCGCTTGGCGCCTAACGGCACTGGTGGAGCGGGCAGGGCGTAGGACCAGGTCGGCCGGTCGGCAAGCCGGTATGCCTTCGCCAGACCGGGATAGAGCAACAGGCGCCCATGGCTGCGGACCTGCGGCGAGAGCCACGAGAGCGTTGACCCGGCCGGGAACGCTGGCCACCACCGTGACCAGGTCCGAGCTGCCCAGGTCGAGGAACAGCACCGAGCGGGGAGCGGAGGGCCCCGCATCCCCGCCAGGGTTGCCGGATGGGCCGCTGGTGGCGGGCACGCCGCCATGCGAGTCGGCGGTCGGGCCGATGTCGCCGGCAACCAGCAGCGCGAGCCCATAGCGGCCGCCATCGGCCCGCGCCACCGCCGCCGCGAGCAGGCGTCCCGGCAGGGGCGCGACCGACGTCACGAGCGCGCCCGATCGCGAAGCCGCCACCTCCCGGGGTGCGGCAGGCGCGGCCGCCCACAGGACGCCGGCGAGCGGGAGGGCCAGTGCGCAGGCGCCGCGGCGGCGCGCGAGAGGCGACGAGGTCGTCGCCCTCATGGGCGCCCGCCGCTGAGGTAGAGATCGAGGCGCACCGGCGGCGCGAGACCGGGTTCGGCGGCAGGGCGCGGCTCGACGATCATCAGGTCGGCCCGGCCGTCGCCATCCAGATCGCGCACCTGTACCAGGGCGACGTCCTTGGGCTCACTGCGCAGTTGCAGCGTGGCGTCGGGCCGGGAAGGAAACGAGCAGTCCGGCCTGCCCAGGTGGATGCTGACCTCCTTGCCGCGGCCGAGTTGGACGAAGTCGGCGCGGCCGTCGCCGTCGAAGTCGCCCGCGAAAAAGGCGAGCTGACTCATCTTGAGATCGTTGAGGTTGAACCGGAACCGCCCCGCCAGGTCGAGGCCGGTCACCGGGCGGAAGCGGCCGTCCTGCGTCTGGCACCAGACATGGAAATCGACGGTAACGGTCAGGCTCTTGGTGACCAGCACCCGCATCGCCTTCCACACGCTGAGGTCGAGGGTCACGGTCAGGAAGTCGAGACGATGGTCGCCGTTCAAGTCCTGCAGGCCGCCGGCGAGCTCGGCGCCCTCGAAGGCGTACCCTTTGGCGTCGAACGTCAGGTAATCGCCCGGCGGCTCGGCCGGCCGCGGCGCTCACGCTCGCTCCATGAGCTCGAGCAGACGCAGCTTCACCGCCGGCCACTCCGACGCGATGATCGAATAGCGCACCGAGTCGCGAGCCGTGTAGTCGGCGGCCATCCGATGGGCGCGGAGAATCCCTTCGAATCGGCCACCGATGCGCTCGAGCGCGGCGCGTGAGCGCTGGTTGCGCGCGTCCGTGTGAAAGCAGACGCGCAGCGCCTGCCAGGCTTCGAAGGCATGCGTCAACATCAGGAACTTGGCCTCGGTGTTGGCCCCTGTTCGGATGGCCGCGCGGGTCAGCCACGTGTAGCCGATCTCGCAGGCATCGGGAGCGGCGCGACGGCGAGACGGGTGACCCTCCGGCCATGACCATCGCTCCAGATTCCAGAAGCGGGTTGAACCGATGACGAGACCTTCATCGATACGGACGATCGCAAACGGCACGGCGCTGCCGGCGTCTCTCCAGGCCAGGGCGGTGTCGACGTAGTCGGCGACCTCGCTCCTGCCCTGCGGGACGGGGCTCCACTGGTAGAGCGAGGGATCGACCGCCGCGGCGGCCACCAGGCCGTCGATGTGACGGTGCGCGAGCGGCTCGAGACGAACTCGGCCGCCTTGCAGCACGAGAGCTTCCATTCCCACGCCTTCCACCATGCGACGAGTGCCTTTGCGGTGGCGCGTCGCGATTCAGTCTTCCAGGTGCGCGAGTGCCGCCGTTGCCGTCCATAGGCGCCGCGCGCTGGCGTCGTCGCGAGCTTCCCGGGTGGGTGTTGCCGGCCGGCATTTGTGGAAGTACTCGCCCGTCACGCCGGCAACCTCGCGGGAGGATGCCAGGTAGATCAGCGTTTCCGCGCCCTGTTGCGGCGAGAGCGCAAAGCGCTTGGCAACGCGAACGCCGAACGAGATCAGTCCACCGGACTGATCGCCGAAGCGAGTGGCGACGAACCCGGGGTGCAGGCTGTTGGCCGTCACCCCGGTGCCCGTGAGCCGCCGAGCGAGCTCGCGCGTGAACAGGATGTTGCAGAGCTTCGAGCGGCCGTAGACCTTGAATCCCGGCCCGCCGTGGCGCAGCCATTCCCCGACGCTGCCGCGATAGGCCGCGGCCGATTGCAGGTCATCGAAGTCGAGCCTGGCGCCACGGTGCGCATCTGAAGCCGTGTTCACCACCCGGGCTGGCGCCGACGCCACCAGGCGCTCTCGCAGGACGTGCGCCAGGACGAAATAGGCGACGTGGTTCAGGGCGAAGGTGCGCTCCAGGCCCTCCGCGACCTGGCGGGAACCGAACATGGCGCCGGCGTTGTTGACCAGCACGTCGATCCGCGGCTCGGCACTGGCGATCTCCGCGGCGACCTGCTTCATCTCGCTGAGCCGGGAGAGATCGGCGTAATGGATCGTGTGCGCGACACCCGGGCCACGCTCGCGCAGCCGCGTCAGGGCCGCCTCGCCGCGCTCCGGGTCACGCGCCACCTGGACGATGCGCGCGCCCATCGCGGCCAGGCTCTCCGCCGCCACCTGTCCGATGCCCGACGTCGCACCGGTCATGACGACGACCTTGCCCTTCATGTCTTCGGTCATGCCTTTCTTCAGGCCCCGGTCATGGCATTCGCAGGCCCGTTCGCGATCGACGGCAAGACACGTCGATCGGCCGCCGGCCTCCCGGTCAGCTTACATCAGGCCCCGCCCTCACGACCTCGGAGAAGTCGCCGGTGGCG
>Ga0209118_1001147_pt1 | contig 12865 bp, 12 predicted proteins | sample BlaSpr_A8_Ref_M1_FD_187988 | JGI IMG/M metagenome (GOLD analysis project Ga0209118, IMG submission 187988) | Forest soil microbial communities from Thunder Bay, Ontario, Canada - Black Spruce, Ontario site 2_A8_Ref_M1 (SPAdes) (version 2) | ecosystem: Environmental > Terrestrial > Soil > Boreal...
TTCTTGAACAGCAGCGAGCCGAGCAGCATCGCGGCGATCATCGTCACCGCGTAGGTCTCGAACAGGTCGGCGGCCATCCCGGCGCAGTCGCCGACGTTGTCGCCCACGTTGTCCGCGATCACCGCGGGATTGCGCGGATCGTCTTCGGGGATGCCCGCCTCCACCTTGCCCACGAGGTCGGCGCCGACGTCCGCCGCCTTCGTGTAGATGCCACCGCCCAGACGAGCGAACACCGAGACGAGGCTGGCGCCGAAGGCGAGCCCGACCAGGTCCTCCGGCTTCTTGAAAAGGAGGTAAGCGGCGGAAACGCCGAGCAGCCCCAGCCCGACCACCATGAAACCGGTCACCGCGCCACCGCGGAACGCGACCTCGAGCGCCTGGTTGAGCCCTTTGCGTGCCGCCTCAGCCGTCCGCAGGTTGGAGCGCACGGCAATGTTCATGCCCACGTAACCGGCCGACGCGGACAGGATGGCGCCAACGATGAACAGCCCGGCCGTGGTCCAGTTGATGGAAAGGCCGATGACCACCGCGATGATCATGCCGATCACGGCGATCACGGCGTACTGGCGGTTCAGGTAAGCCGAGGCGCCTTCCTGGATCGCGGCCGCGATCTCTCGCATGCGCTCGTTCCCGGGCGGCATGCGCAGCACGAGAAAGATCAGAACGATGGCAAAAAGCACCGCGGCGAGCCCACCGGCCACGCCGAACCAGACGGTATTCGGATCCACGAGCCCTCCATGAAATGTCGCGTCGCCCTCGCGCCGCGCGGCCAAGATGCCGCGGAGCGTTAGGTTAATGGAACTGGGGTTTTGCTATCGGACCCTTCGGCGGCGCCACCACACGGTTGCCCCGCCGAAAACGATGAGGCCCGGCATGAGCAAGATCGTGATGAAGATGACCGTGCCCTGGTCCCGCTGGGTCAGGTTGAGCGGCAGCGCACGCGGCGGCTTGGGCGGGAGCGAGACAAGGGCATCCTCTCGCGCGAGCCACTGGAACGTCCCGAGCGCAAGCTCCAGGTTGGCGGCATTGCTGCTCGGCGGCATCACCTTGTCCTCCGCGAACGCGGACGTTCCAACCATCGCGATCCGGGCCTCTTTCTGACCGGCCGGAACTTCAAGGGTCTCCATGATCGCGAACGGCCCCGCAATGTCTCCAGCCTGGCGCGGAAGGTCCTGTCTCGGCGTCGCGATCGCATATGAAAGGTTGGTCGTCCCCGATATCACCACGCGTGCCGCGCCGGCGATGCCCGTGCCGGTGATCGCCGTCGTCTGCGGGAAAACCGAGGCGACCCCCTGGAGGTCCCGGGTGATCGGGGATCGACCGTACGCAAAAGTGGCCGGCGTGATGACGTCGAAGGCCCGCGACGCGTCGGGCTCGACGACCAGCGCCCCAGAAAAGGCCAGCCCGTACGGCTTCAACACGTCGTTCAAGGAGGCCGTGGCCGCAGGCGTCGGGCCCCAGGGGTCGCCGGCGATGAGCAGGCTGCCACCACCAGCCATGTAAGCGACCACGGCCTTGACCGCGGCGGTCGACAGCGCAACCGCGGGCGCAATCAGGACCACCTCATCGCAGTCGGTGGGAACCGCGGTCAGGTCGGCCATGGACAGGTCCCTGGTTTCGAAGTCGTTCCTGGTCAGGACGTCGGCTACGCTCGAGTAGCCGTTCTGGCCGGTGTCCGATCGGCTGGGCCCCCCCACTCCAGCCGCCCAGCACACCACCGGCGCGCGGCCCGACTCGAGCTTCAAAAGGGCCGAGGTGAAGTCCTGCTCGGTCTGCAGCACCGGAGTGAGCACCTGTGTCTTGCCGCGATAGTCGAGCACCAGGCTGCCTGGTTCGGTGACCGAGTACCTTCGGGCATCGGCGACGTCGGTGTCGAAGCTCACGCTGCGATAAACGATGCGAGGGCTCTCGGCCTGGTACAGAGCGACGAGTGCTTCGGACTGGGCCCGCGCATCGCCGGGGGCCGAGCGGAAAAGGCCAATCACGAGCAGGTCCGCGTTCAGGCGCTTCGCGGCGACGACGGACTGGGGCGCCAGCGTGTTGATTCCGCTGTGGGTGAGGTCCCAGGACAACGTGGTTCGCGAAGCGACCACGTTCAAACCGATGACCAGAACGAGCGCCACAGCGGCCGCCAACAGGCTGGGGGACCTCGGGTGGAGGAGCCGCGTGGTGACAAACAAGGCGGCGATGCCCAGGCTCAAGAAATAAACCGTGTCACTCAGGCTCAGCAGGCCGAGTCCGAACGACTGGTAGTGGTTGGACCCGGCGGCGTACCGGAATACCTGACTGACCGGTGGCGGCGTGAGGAATCCGAGCAACGTGCCCGCGTACCAGGTCACCAGCAGGACCGCGAGAGCGAGCAAGAACGCGAGGAGTCGATTTTGCGTAAGGCTCGAGGCAAGGGCTCCCACGGCAGTGGCCGCACCTCCGGCCACCAGCAGCCCCAAATAGGCTGAAGCGATCAACCCGAGGTCGAGCGAGGCGAGATGTCCGGGCACATAGATTGCAAGCAGCACGACGTAGGCGAGCGTCATTGCAAGCAGCAGCACGTAGAAGATGAAAGCGCCCAGCCACTTCGCCGCGGCCGGCTCTACGTTCGCTTCGCTTCGCTTCCCGGCGAACACCTGCATCGTGATGAGGGGCACCAGGACGGGCAGCAAAAGGCTGGTGATGACTCCGAAGACGCCGTCCATGGTCGCTGCCTGGCCCGCAAGGACCGGAAGCACGAATCCGAAAGCGGAGCACAGCAGCACGAACAGCGCGATCACCACCCAGCCGGCCGGCGAGATGAACAGCGCGATGAGCTCGCGACGGGCGATTGCGAGGACGCGTTTCAGGTCCACCTACCCGGTCAGATCGAAACCGCCCAGCCCGCCGGCGGCCGGCGACCAACGGGCTTCCACCCTGTCCACATGAGCCATGCGCGGACCTCGCTCGGCGGCCTGCCTGAGCCGTTCCAGGTCCACACGACTCCCCTCGGCGACGAACTCGACGGTTCCGTCATCGCGGTTGCGCACCCAGCCTGTGAGACGTGAGCGCTGAGCCTCACGCATCAGGAAGTAGCGAAACCCCACTCCCTGCACATCGCCGTAGACAAACCCGTGCAAACGCTCCACCTCGTCGAGGTTATATGTTGCCCGTGTGCCAGCTTCCAGCATCGTCGCGATCGGTGACGAGCTGGTCGGCGGGTTCACGCTGGACACCAACTCCCACTGGCTCGCCGAACGCCTGCGCCTGCTGGGCTTCCCGGTGAAGCGCATCACCGCCATCCGCGACCGCCCCCAGGAGATCGTCGAGCAGATCCACCGCGAGCTGGTCGACGAAGAGGTGACCCACGTTTTCTGCTCCGGCGGGCTCGGACCAACGCCCGACGATCGCACCTTCGCCGCGCTGGCCGAGGCCCTCGGGCGCGAGCTCACCGTGTGGGACGACACGCGAGCCCGCATCGAGCGCCGGGTGCAGCGAATGCACGCGGCGGGCCTGCTGGACTCGCCCGAGGTCACCGAGGGGAACCTCCGCATGGCGCGCATCCCAGCCGGGCCCGCGCACGTCTTCAAGAACCGTCGAGGCATGGCCCCTGGCGTCGTGTACGAAGCGAGTGGAAAGCAAATCTTTGTGCTCCCAGGAGTCCCCCTGGAGATGAAGGCCATATTCACCGAGGAGCTGGAGCCCCAGTTTCTCGCCGAGGGCTCGGCTGCGACGGTGCGGGAGCTTCGCTTCACGTTTGCCGTGGAGGCGCGGTTTTATCCGCTGATGAAGGAGCTCGAACAGAGCTATCCGGACGTCTCCGTCGGTTCGTATCCGAACTTCGAGACCAAGGAGCTGGTCATCCGGTGCCTCGGGGCCGATCCGAAGCGCGTCGATGCCGTGATCGAGCTCGTGCGCCGCCGTTCGGCGGACCTGGGGATGGCCGGGTCGGGCTAGCCCCGCGACTTTTGGCTGAGCTTGCGCTCCAGGAGCGATCGCTCGGCGGGGTTCTGGCAGAGTTCGAGCGCGAGCAGCCGGGCGTCGCGGGCAAGGGCTTTTTGGCCAACCCGGTCGAGCAGGTCCGCTCGCGTGGCGTGGAACAGGTGATAGCCCTCGAGCGAGATGGCCAGGTCGTTGACCTCTCCGAGCGCGACCTCGGGCCCCGCGAAATGGCTGAGCGCGACGGCTCGGTTCAGCCTGACCACCGGGCTGTCCGCCATCCGCACGAGGGAGTCGTAGAGCACGACGATCTGGTGCCAGTCCGTCTCTTTCCACGATCGCGCTTCCGAGTGCAGGGCCGCGATCGCGCCCTGGACCTGGTACGGCCCGGTCGCCCGCATCGCGCCGGCCCGTTCCAGCAGCTGGATACCGTCGGCGATCGCAGCGCCGTCCCAGAGGGAGCGGTCCTGGTCCGGAAGGAGCACCATCTCGCCGGATTCGTCGAACCGGGCTCGCGAACGCGCCAGGTTGAGCTTCATGAGCGCGAGCAGCCCGATGACCTCGGGCTGGTCGGGCATGAGAGTCGCGACCAGGCGCGTGAGCCACAAGGCGTCATCGGCGATGTCGCGGCGCATGGCGACCTGCGTGCCGCGGCTCAGGTAGCCCTCGTTGAACATCAGGTAAAGGACCGAGAGCACTCCCTCCAATCGACCCGCCAGCTCGGTCGCATCCGGGATTCGGTAAGGGATGTGCGCATCGACGATCTTTCTCTTGGCGCGCACGATGCGCTGGGCCACGGTCGCCTCTGTGAGCAGGAACGCGCTCGCGATCTCCCCAGTCGTGAACCCGGCGACGGCGCGAAGCGTGAGCGCGACCTGCGCCTCCTGTGAAAGCGCCGGGTGGCAGCACGTGAAGATCAGCCGGAGGCGATCGTCAGCCTCGGCTGCATCAGGCCTCATGTCGGAGCCCTCCAGCAGCGCGAGCTTCTCGCGATATCGCTTGTCGCGCCGCAAGATGTCGATGGCACGGCGCCGCGCCGTGGTCATCAGCCACGCTCCGGGTTTGTCGGGAATGCCTTGTTCCGGCCATTTCTCCAGCGCCGCCACCAGGCTGTCCTGGACGACCTCCTCCGCAAGGTCGAAGTCGCCCAGGGCGCGCACGAGCGCAGCAGTCAGACGGCCGGCCTCTTCGCGGAACACGGCGGCGACTGCCGCCTCTGCGGCGCTACGTCTCCCTTCAGCCGTTCGCAGGGGTCTCCGACATCCTCGCGCGCGATTCTTCGATCTCTGCCGAATGGTCGACCACGGGCCGCACCTCGACGATCCGGCCCTCTCCGCCGCCTGGCCATACCTTGGCCATGGCAAGCGCCTCGTCCAGGTCTTTCACCTCGACGATCGCGAATCCGCCGATAACCTCTTTGGCCTCGATGAAGGGTCCGTCCGTGACGATGGGCTTGCCGTTCTTGAACCGAACGGTCGTCGAGCTGTTCGGGCCAAGGAGCTCCTCACCGCCGACGATTTGCCCCGTCTTGCTGTGGTCCTCGAACCACTTGTTGACGTGCTGGTAAGCAGCCGCCATCTGCTCCTTGGGCAGGTTCTCCCAAACGGCCTGGTTTTCGACGCTGTCGACAAACAACAGGACGTACTTCATGCCGATCCTCCAAACAGTGCGGTCTTGAGCGCCGCTTCATATTCACGACGAACGGCGACGGCCAATTTCGACAAGCCTACGAGCCGGTGAACTCCGGCTCTTGTTTCGAGAGGAACGACATGATCCCGATCGCGGCGTCCGTGCTCAGTGCAGCTCGGGCGAAATTGCGCGCCTCGATGTCGAGCGCCACATCCAGCGGAAGGTCGAAGCCCCGCAGCACGGCGTCCTTGATCATCGCGATCGCGAAAGTGGCGGACTTGGCAAGCTTCGCCGCGAGCCCGTCGATCGCCGCCTGGTAATCGATGGGTGCGACCGCGATATCCACCCACCCCACTGCCGCTGCCTCGTGCGCCGACAGCCGCGTCGACTCGATCAGGTACCGCAGCGCCTTTGCCTTTCCGATCAGGCGCGGCAGGCGTTGGGTCCCTCCAGCGCCCGGGATGATCCCGAGCGCGGACTCGGTCTGCCCGATCCGCGATCGACCGTCCTCGACCATGACACGGTAGTCGCAGCACAGCGTGAGCTCGCTCCCACCGCCAAGCGCGTGGCCGTTGATGGCCGCGATCACAGGCTTCGGGCATCTTTCGATGGCTGAGAAATGGTCGTTCATGCGCTTCATGAAGGCGCCGACCTGGTCGGCCGCCTCGGGCGAGGTGCGGTCGATGCTCCCCAGCATGCCGAGGTCCGCCCCGACGCTGAAGTACTTTTCGTAGTCCGAGGCGAGCACTACCACTCGCACAGCGGGGTCCTCGCCCACCTCGTTGAAAGCAGAAGCAAGCTCCAACATCAAGTCCTCGGCGATCGCGTTGAGGCCGTTGCGATGCATGACGACGCGGGCGATGGACCCCTCGCGGCGGACGTCAACCAGCTCGCCCATCAGGCAGTGAATAATGGGATGCCGCCGGCCACCTCGATGACCGCGCCGGTGATATAGCCGGCCTCATTCGAGCACAGGAACGCGATCGTGTTCGCGATGTCCTCGGGCTGCCCGAACCGTTTGAAGACGGTGCGGGCCTTGAACCGCTCGTAGAGCGGGTTGGTGTCAGCCGCGGCCTTGCCCGCCTCGGATTCGATGATCCCCGGCGCGATCGCATTGGAGGTGATGTTGTGACGCCCACCTTCAAGGGCCGCGGTCTTGGCCAGTCCAATGAGAGCCGCTTTGGTGGACGAATAGCTCGCCTGGCCGAAGCCGCCGAGAGTCCCCGCAATCGACGACATGAAGATCAGGCGTCCCCACTTGTTCTCGACGAGGTAGGGCCACACCTCCTTAGTGCAGTTGAACGCGCCGGTGAGGTTGACGCGTACGTCGCGGTCCCACAGCTCGTACGACTGGTTCGGGATCTGCGCCGCATGGTCGAGGGTCGCGGCGTTGTTGATCAGGATGTCGATCTTGCCGAACTGCTCCCTGACCTTCTTGAACACCTCGCGCACCTGGTCGCGGTTGGTCACGTCCATCTTGATCGCCAGCGACTTGCGACCCATCTTGCGAATCTCTTCCGCGGTGCTGTTGGAGTGCACCCAGCCCTGCGACACCGCGACCTGCGCCAGCATGCTGCCCTGAGCCTCAGCTGTCTTCTGGAGGTCGGGGTCGTCCTCGACCAGCACGTCGGTGATGACCACGTCCGCTCCCTGGCGCGCGAGCGTGAGCGCGTCCTGCCGGCCCAGGCCTCGCGAGGCACCGGTGATGACGGCAACCCTTCCTGTGAGATCGAACATCGACTACCCCCTGAGGTTGATGGTGCCGCGCGACCCGGCGATCGCGCGAGAGATGACCAGCCTCTGAATCTCGGCGGTGCCTTCCCAGATCTGGTAGATCTTCGCGTCCCGAAACCACTTCTCCACCGGGTACTCCTTGATGTACCCGTATCCACCAAGGACCTGGATCGCGTCGGTCGTGACCTCCATGGCCACGTCGCCGGCGAAGCACTTCGCCATCGATCCTTCGGCGCGCTCAAACGCTAGGCCCCGTGTGGCCATCCAACCCGCGCGCCAGATCAGCAGGCGCGCGGCGTCGATCTTCATCGCCATGTCGGCGAGCTTGAAACCGATCGCTTCGTGCTGCCATAGGGGCTTGCCGAACTGCTTGCGATCCTGGGCGTAGTCGAGCGCGAACTCGTAGGCCGCTCGCGCGATGCCCAGTGCGCCCGCGGCCACACCAGGCCTCGTCGCCTCGAGCGTCATCAAGGCGCCGAGCGCCCCAGGGCCGGCGTTGTCCGCGTCAGGCTCGCCGCCCAGGCGGTGGTCGAGCGGCACATGACAGTCCTCGAGGATCACCTGCGCGGTGTGGCTCGCGCGGACTCCAAGCTTCTGCTCCTTGCGACCCATCCGCAGGCCGGATGTGCCTTTCGGAACGAGAAAAGACGCGATGCCCGCCGGTCCCTTCGAAGGATCGGTGTTGGCGTAGATGACGTGGTAGTCGGCGATGCCTCCGTTGGTGCAGAACTGCTTGGTCCCGTTCAGGACGTACCCGTCGCTGACGCGAGTGGCACGTGTCTTCATCGAAAGCGCATCGGAGCCGGAATCAGGCTCGGTCAGGCCAAGGCCGCCGAGGACAAGCTTGTCGGGGTTCGTGAACTCCGGCAGCCATCGCTTTTTCTGTTCTTCCGTGCCGCTGGCGCGGATGCCCGCGATCGCCAGCCCCATCGACTGGATGCACACGCCGATGCCGGCGCAGCCCCAGCTGAGCTCCTCGTTGAGAATCAGCTCGGTCAAGAAGTCGAGCCCTTGACCTCCGTACTCCTCGGGCAAGAAGCCCGCCGGGCTCAAGCCGAGCTTGTGCGCTTTCTTTACGACCTCATAGGGAAATTCCTCGGTCTCGTCAAAGTGCGCGGCGACGGGCCGCATCTCCCGCTCCGCAAACTCATGCGCGAGCTGCTGGATTGCCTCCTGTTCCGACGTGAGCGAAAAATCGAGAGGCATCAGTCGTGCTCCGCGACCGACTTGGTCAGCACCGCGTCGCCTCGCTGGTTGATGGCTCGCAGGTCGAGCTTGCCCGCGGCGAGCGGCTCGGCAGTGAACGTCACCACGTCACCCGGAACCACCATGCCGGCAAAGCGACAATAAATCCGTCGCAGCTTTTCGGGTCCGCCAGCGGCTTCCGCGGCAACCGTCGCCATCAGTCCCATCTGGAGCATGCCATGAGCGATGATGCCTGGCAGCCCGACCGTATGCGCGAAATCGTCGTCGATGTGGATCGGGTTGTGGTCGCCCGACGCCTCGGCGTAAGCAGCGATCTGCTCCCTGCTGAAGGCGACCTCGCGGCGGCTCACGAACGGATCACGAAGAGCGCCTTCGACCGGCAGATGGGTTTCCCTCGCGCGTCGGTGGTGTCCGTTTCGAATGTCACAAAGCGCATGCCGCGGCGGCTGATATCAGTCGCCACATGCCCTTGCGAGGTGACAGTCTCGTCCGGACCCGGATGCCGCGACCAGGTGAACTCTTGCTCGGCGTGCAGCAAGCGCGCGAAATCGATGGCGGCCTCGGGATCGCCGAAGAGTTGCGGCGCCGTCGCTCCAAGCGAATAAACGGCCGCGAAAGTCGGCGGAACTCCGGCCGCGGGATCCGCGCCGATGGCTCGCGCGAAAGCGGCCACTCTGGCCGGCTCGATCTGAAAGGTCACCGGCGGGTAGGTTCGCCCCGCGACACCGAGCTCACCAGTGCCGGTCTTGCTGCTCTCCACCACGCAAGGTTATGCCCTGTTCGGTCGAAGCCGCGCCAGGACCCTGCGCACCAGGAACGGGCGCAGCGCGCTCCAGGCCTCCATCACCGACGGGCGCGTGCCGGCGGCAATCTCCTCGGGCGCGTAGGCGGCGACGACGAAGCCACCCGCGAGCGCGCCTACAGGCTCAGACGCTTCGGGAAAGCTTCGTTGGAGGCGCCGGCCGAGCTCCAGAGGAGTCTCGCCCGGCCGGCGTTTGGCGCCGGCCAGCTCAGACAGGGCGATCATGCGTTTCCAGACGCCCATCACCGTGCGCGGCCTCAGGTACCGCGCAATCGCCGCTGCCAACAGGAGGATGAGAGCCAGCAGCACGCCGACGATGGTGGTGAGCGTCCCGGCGTCCGGGGCCCGGAAGATCGTCGACCCCGTTCCGGGGTTTCCCGGCTCGCGGAAGCCTGGCGGCAGCGCGCTCGGCGTTGGCTGAGTTCCGCCACCGGTTATTGTCCCGCCGGGGTTGCAGTTCTCGTCGCGGAGGCAGAGCGACTGCCCCTGCGAGCCGCGGGTGATCGGCTCGTAGCCTCCTGCGATGTCGGGTGTCGGCTCGAAAGGAATCCATCCGTAACTGGGAAAGTACGACTCGACCCAGGTGTGGGCGTCCTCGCCACGCACCACAAAGCTGCTGGTGGAGCTTTCGAAGGAGCCAGGTCCGAAGCCATTCACGAGGCGGGTGGGGATGCCGAGCGAGCGGAGCATGTCTCCCATCGCGGTCGCGAAGTACTCGCAGTACCCCTGATGAGATGAGCTCAAGAAGAAATAGAGCCGGTCCGTTCCGACGGGGGCCTGCGGGTAGCCGGATAGCTTGTACGTGAAATGCTGCGGGTCGCGCAGGTAGTTTTGAATCGCGGTGGCCTCGTCGTACGGATTGGTCGCGCCCGCGTCGGTCACGATCTTCAGGGCGAGGTCATGTATGTAGCTCATCACCTCAGGGCTGCGGTAGCCGGTCGCCGGCAATATCGAGAACTGCTGGACCCAATCCGGATAGCTGGTACCCGCCGCCTTCAGCTGTGCGTCGGTCGCGCTGGAGTATTCGACAGTCACGACATAGTTGCCGAGCGAGGACGGCGGCGAAACGGACGATAGCCGGTCGACGGAGTACAGGTTGCCGATCTGACTCAGCGGCAGCACCACCTGGGTCGCCAATGTCGGCCGGTCGATCCGGTACAGGTCGCCGGGGTAGAAAACGATGTCCGCGTTGCCGATCGGCGGGCGAAGCATCTTCACATCGACGCCTGCGAACGCCAGCCCCTGGTAGCTCTCGGCGTAGGTCGCTGCCTGGTTCTTTCCGATGGAACGCCGCAGTCCGGGGGTCGCGGAATAACGCCACTCACCGCCGACTGTGGCAGTCACGTCCACGCCTCGGAAGTACATCGTGCTGGCGAAGTCACCAACCTTCGTGTCCTTCGTGTAGGTGAAGACCGGGTCCCTCGTGCGTGTGAGCGGGCCACCGAGAGGAACGTCGGGGGAAAAGCCGGTGGTCCCCGATCCACCGGGCCCGGTCCCGACGACGCCCGCGTGGCTGCTGAGCCTTTGCTGCAGCTGCGCCCAGCTCGTGAAGAGGCTCGACTCCACGTTGGTGGTGCGATCCGCGGTGGAAATCGGGGGCAGCATGACCCCCAGCACGATGAGCGCAGCCATCGCCACAAGCCCGCTCTCCCAGAAGTCCCAGCGCGCGTCGCCGGTCAACTTGACGTGCGCACGATTCGCGCTCGCGATCGAGCCGGTGTAGTTCGTCCACAGGAGAAGGGCAAGCGTCAGGACGAGGATGCTGAGCGTGTAGCCGTTCTGGTTCAACGGGACGTTGAGGAGGTTGGTGGCGAACGCTGCCGCGCCGGGTATGAGCCCGAGCATCGGCTTGCGCCAGCGCAGCACGCACCAGCTCAACCAGGCGCCTGTGACCCACATGAGCCAGCAGATCAGGAACAGGTAGAAAGATGGATCGTTGGCGGCCTCGCCGTCGGTGAGCCGGCCCCACCAGACCGAAACGATTCGCAGCGACAGGCCTCCAGCCCCTACCAGGGCCGGATCGAATGGATGGGCAGCGTGAAGCGCGGGGCCCGCCGCGATCAACGCCACCAACGGGCCGAGGACCATGCCAAGCCCGAGGGCTGTCGGCCACGGAACAGGTAGCACCGCCAGCACGGCCATCAAGAGAGCGCCACCGAGCGCGACCAACGGGATCACCTCGATCCCGCTCACCCAGCCGGCCGTGGAGGTCGAGCTCGCGATCGCGTAGGTAAGGAGGAAGACGATCAGCGCGGACCAGAGCACACCGCCCCCGACCGACGAGCGCGCGCGGCTCCAGAGCTGTCCGCGCGCGAGCGCCAGGCGGCCGCTAGGCGATGCGAATTGCATCCCTGGTCCTTACGAGGCGCGCGAAATCGTCGCCTCGGCGCACGACATAGAGGTCGACATCCTGGCCGAGGTCGAAGCTGGGGTTCTGGTCCGGGCCCCCGAAGCTTCCGACGTCGAGGTAGAACACGATGAGCGTTGAGCGGCGTCCGCGCACCGACTGAAGCAGCCGGACCCACGCGGGGTCGGCGCTCGGGGTGATGACGGCGATGGCTCGGCGGGGCAGCCGGCGGATCTTGTCCCACGCGAGCGTCTGGGTCAGCGGTGTGCGGCCGTCGGCCTGCGCGACGGCGAGATAGTCGAGGATGAGGCGGTCCTGTCGCACCGCGCGGTGCGGCTCGAGGATCGTCCCCTTCGAATCGTTCGCGATCAGGCCGACCTGCCGTCCGCGGCTGTGGACCTGCGAGGCCATCGACGCGGCGAGGCTGATGGCGTACTCGACCGTCGATTCCTCGCCTTCGCCCGTATGCACGTTCCGGTCGAGGTCCAGGAGGATCCAGAGGTCGGTCGTCAGCGGCTGTTCGAACGTCTTGGACATGAGCCGGCCGTGCCGGGCGGAAAGCGCCCAGTGGATGCGGCCGAAGCTGTCTCCTGTCGTGTAGTCGCGGACGCCGCCAGTCTCCGGGGGGTAATCGGCCCACGCGCCGAAGCTGGGCGAGTTGCCCACCTGCTGGGCGCTGGGCGTGAGCAAGTCGGGAATTGGCCTGACGCGCGGGTACACGAGAACCGACGTGCGCTGGGTGAGCTTGAGCTCCTTGTCGAAGAGGCCGAAGGGTTCGCGCACTCGGAGCGAGGTCGGCCCGAACGCCATCCAGCCGCGCCGGCGATAAACGCCTCGCGACTTCCACTTGACGACCTCGCCGCTGACCGAGATGACGCGACCGGGCTGGTAATCGGGGATCTGGCTCAAGTCGCGGACTTCGACCCACGGCGCAGGAATCCAGCCCCGCCTGCGTACCTCGATCGCCTCTTCGAACGACTCACCCACTGTTGGCGTACCCGGGTTGAGCTGGCGCGTGAAGGTCATGCCCCGAATCACAAGCCGCGGCCATGCCCACGCGACGACGAATAGGAGGCAGAGGGCATACGCGTACGCATAGGCCGGCCGGATCCCGGTCAGCCACGTGAAGAAGAGGAGGATTGCGAGGGCTGCGGCGAGGGCGACCTTGCTCATCTGCCCCTAGTGGGAACTACCCGTCGTATGCCATCTGGGGAACATGCTCGCGCTCCAGCAACCCGGCG
>Ga0209118_1001148_pt1 | contig 12860 bp, 7 predicted proteins | sample BlaSpr_A8_Ref_M1_FD_187988 | JGI IMG/M metagenome (GOLD analysis project Ga0209118, IMG submission 187988) | Forest soil microbial communities from Thunder Bay, Ontario, Canada - Black Spruce, Ontario site 2_A8_Ref_M1 (SPAdes) (version 2) | ecosystem: Environmental > Terrestrial > Soil > Boreal...
GTTCTTGTGGCGCGCAATCGCCTCCGTCACCGTCACCGCTTCAATCCCCGGATCTTTCTGCAAAGCGTCATAGAATCTCCGCAGGAATTCCCGCCCCGATTGCGGGTAGTATTCCCAGGCATTCTCGCCGTCCAGAATGATAGAGACCACAGCATCTTGCCCATTCGCAATCATTGGTTGCGCCGACTCCTTAATCTTGTGGATGAGGTTATTGGCAGCGTCTTGCGGCGGCATTCCCGAATACACGAATCCGATCAAGTCGGAGAGCGTATGGTCGCGGAAAAGCAGATTCATCCGTGTATCGGTATTCTCGTAGCGATAAATCGTGTAGAGCTGTCGCGCTAAATCCGAACTCAGATGACCATAACCATCGCGCGAGAAATTTATCCCCAGACTCCGTCCCAGCACGCCTTCGTCGGTCGCCATCCACTGGACTCCAAGCCGGTGTGCAATCGCCAACGCCTCTTCGGAAACGCTGCCCTCCGACGGCCACACCCCTTGCGGCCGCAGCCCAAACACTTTTTCGTGCAGATCCAGCCCGCGCTGCAATTGCTCGCGCCCATCCTCAGGATGGCGATAGCGGTTCTGCGGCAACGCCAGCCCCGGCGAGGAAACCGCACCAATCTGCGTGTCACACACCAGCGGCAAAATGGGATGATAAAAAGGCGAAGTCGAAATCTCGATCAGACCCTTTTTTACAGCCTCCGCATGCACCGGCAGAACTCGCCCCAACAGTTCGCGTTCTCGCGCGATCACGAACCGCTGGTCTTCGAGCGTATAGTTCCGTCCTTTGCGGATCAGTTCCGCAACGTCCGCCTCCGCCAGAAAATACTCATCGAACCATCCAATCTGCGACAGCACCTGCAAGTCGGTGAGATCCTGAGGCTGGAAATATTTCTCCGCGCGTTCGGGTGAATCTCCGGCTCCGCGAAATTTCTCCCACAACTCGCGGTACCGCGGATAGCGCCCGATCACGTTCACCGGATTCGCCTGAAACAAATATTGCAGCGCAAATCGCCGCTCCTCCTGTGTCAGGTCTTTCGCGGGCTTGCTCGCAACCTGCAGAAAAGGGTCCTGAGCACCTCCTGAAACATAATCCTGAATCTGCGCGATCAGCGAGGGCACCAGATTGAACGTCTGATGCACTTGTGGGAATTCGTCCAGCAGCTTCACCATCCCGTAGTAATCTTTCAAAGCATGGAGACGCGTCCAGGGCAGGCGATACAGTCCCGTCACCAGGTCTTTGTAGAACGGCTGGTGTTGGTGCCACAGGACGACAACTCGCAGTTGGGCCATAACTCTTTGATTCCACTGAATACAGCGGCGATCTGTCAGTTTAATTCATCAGCCCCGCCCCTGGAGAGCCGGGCGTCCTCGCCCGGCCACCCGACTGTCAGACGGTCGGCGGGCATTACAATAGTTCTCCGATGAAAACTGTCCGCCTGCTGATCCTTTTATTTCCACTAGCAGTTTTCGCCCAGCCCAACCCCAAGCCGGATCTAGTCGCCGCCTCTCATAAGGCTCTCGCCGTCGTCTCCGGTCAACTGCGGATGCCAGGACTCGATCGCCCCGTCAACGTTCTGCGCGACCGCTGGGGAGTCGCCCACATTTACGCGCAGAACCAGCACGACCTGTTCTTTGCCCAAGGCGTAGTCGCTGCCCAGGATCGCCTCTTCCAGATGGAACTCTCGAAACGCGCCGGCCAGGGCCGGCTCGCCGAAATTCTCGGCCCTTCAGCGCTGCCCCGCGATGTGAACGCCCGCGCGCTGCGCTATCGCGGCGATATGCAGGCGGAATATGAAAGTTACGCGCCCGACACGCAAGCAATTCTGACTGCGTTTACCGACGGCATCAACTCCTATATCGCCAGCCTGACTGCTCCCGGCGGCCCCGGCTTGCCCCTCGAATTTCAACTCGTTGGATTTTCACCCGACGCATGGCATCCGGAAGATTGTCTGAACCGCATGGCCTCGTTTTCGATGACGGGCAACGCCTTCAGCGAACTCGCGCATGCCCAAGCCCTCACCGAGCTCGGCGCGGAGAAAGCTTCCAAGCTATTGGACTTCGATCCCGCGATCGCGCTCGATCCCGCCCCCCATCTCGATCTCACCGGACTTTCTCCCGAGTTGCTGAAGAATCTCGTCGGCAGCGATCAACGCATCGAGTTCCCCGCGCATCCGCTCGAAGGGAGCAACAACTGGACCATCTCCGGCGCGCTCACCGCCAGCGGCAAGCCGCTTTTGGCCAATGACCCTCACCGCGTCATGGGTCTGCCTTCGTTGCGCTACATGGTTCACCTAGTCGCTCCCGGATGGAACGTCATCGGCGCGGGCGAGCCCGGCTTGCCCGGCGTAGCGCTCGGCCACAACCAACACATCGCCTGGGGATTCACCATCTTCGGCCTCGACCAGCAGGACTTATACGTAGAAGAATTAAATCCCGCGAATCCCCTTGAGTACAAAACCGAAGCCGGATGGAAAAAGATGGAAGCGCGGCGCGAGGTATTCCTGATTAAAGGAGCGGCAGCTGCGGAAGTCGATCTGAAATTCACCCGTCACGGCCCCGTGCTCTGGGCTGACGATAAGGATAAGAACGGCGTCAAACGCGCGCTCGCGCTGCGCTGGGTTGGAACCGAGCCCGGGACGGCCGGTTACCTGGCGTCACTCGCAATTGATCGCTCCCAGAATTGGGACCAGTTCGAATCGGCAGTAGCGCGCTGGAAAGTGCCGTCGGAAAATCTCGTGTACGCCGACATCGCCGGCAACATCGGCGAGCACTCTGCCGGACTTGCGCCCTTGCGGAACTGGACCGGTCTTCTGCCCGTTCCCGGAAACGCCAACTACAACTGGGCGGGTTTCGTCCCGACCTCGGAACTGCCACACTTTTTCAATCCGAAAGAAGGCTTCGTGGCCACCGCCAACCACAAGATGATTCCAGAGCACTATCCCTACAACGTCGGCTTCGAATGGGTTCCGCCTTATCGCGTCACCCGCATTCGTTCCGTGATCGAGAGCGCAAAGCAGGACCACCACAAGCTGACCGTGCCCGACATGGAGTCGCTGCAAAACGACATTACTTCGCTGCTCTCGCTCGAGTTTCAGAAGCTCGTGCGCTCGACCCGTCTGAAAGATGATCCCGCGTTAACCAGCTTCCTGCGCTGGGACGGGAAACTCACGCGCGAATCATCCGATGCAGCTCTGTACGAAGTCTGGTTCCAACAGATATGCCTCGCACTCGGGGAGCGCTTTTCGAACAAGGATGGAAGCCGCCTTCAAAAACTAGGCGGACGTTACAACGATCTGCCGCCCGACACCGTCGTACGTATTCTCACGAATCCTGATAAGAATCTTTTCGGCGACAACCCTCTCGCCGGCCGCGACGAGCTTCTCGTGGACACGCTGCAATCTGCGCGCAAAGAGCTTGCGAAGTTACTCGGTCCTGACGCCTCGCAGTGGTCGTGGGGCAACTTACACAAGGTCCGCTTCCGCCACGCACTCGACCAGCAGCCCGGCGCGAAAGACCTGCTCGACCTCGGTCCTCTGTCCCGTCCTGGTGACGAATACACGGTGAATGCCACGGGCTATGGCGATTCATGGGAACAGGTTTCGGGCGCAAGCTATCGCGAGATTCTCGACACGAGCGACTGGGATCAATCGCTCGCCGTCAATACGCCCGGTCAAAGCGGCCAGCCCGGCAGCCCGCACTATTCCGACCTCATGCCACTGTGGGACGCGGGCCATTATTTTCCGCTACTCTATTCCCGGAAGGCCGTGGAAAGTGAAACCACCGACCGCCTCGTGCTCCAACCCTGAAGATGTCCGGCGGCGAATTAAGTCTCCTGTAGAGACGCGGCTTGCCGTGTCTCTTTCGCGGCGGGAGACGGGGCAAGCTCCCTCTCTGCTAACTTTTTTCTCATGAACTCTAAAATCAAAGCCATCTTCTTCGACGTTGGCAACACGCTGCTGTTCCCCAATCGCGAGCGCATTCACGCGCCTCTCGTCGAACGCGGCCTCACCCTCGATGGAGACCTCCTGCGCGATCTGGAATGCCGCACCAAGAATCGGTTCGACGAGATGATGACTGGGATGATTACGAAGACCGGCAGCACCGACCACGGTTTCTGGTGGATGTTCTATTCCCAGTTATTCTCCGAGATCGGGCTCAACGACGACGTAATCCGCGACCAGCTAGTCGCGAGCATCCGCAATTCCGGCAACTGGGACATCATTCTCCCCGCAACCTCCGAACAATTAACTGAAATCGGCGAGCGCTACCAGATCGCGGTCATCTCGAATGCGGATGGCAAAATCGAAGAGGTGTTGCGCAGATGCGGTATCGCTGATTGCTTCCGCACCATCACCGACTCCAGACTTGTCGGATACGAGAAGCCGCACCCGGAAATCTTTCGCCACGCTATGAAGAGCATGAACGCTGCTCCGGAAGAGAGCCTCTATGTCGGCGACGTCTACTCCGTGGACTACCTCGGCGCTGCCGGCGCAGGCATGCAAGCGGTGTTGATGGACGTTCCCGGCGCATACCGCAACAAGGGCGTGCCGCGAGTTGAATCGCTGGAAGAGTTGCAGACCGTCCTGCACGAATGAGTCTGCTTTCCCGTAGAGACGCGGCTTGCCGCATCTCGGGCCGCGTCCAAACAAGACGGGCGTCTCTACTGCACCTCAATCACCTGATGATCGTGGCAGTCAGGATGAACGTGCCGATAGAGACTCGCAAGCAGCTCCGGCCCATAGCGCGCCACAAAACTCACTCCTGCGACCTCGCGTTCCTGAAGCACCTTATTCGGAAATAGCGCGTTGCTCAAGGCATCCCCGTGCCGCGTGATGACCTCATTCCGCTGCTGTTCCGCCCGTGCTACTCGCGCCCGCAGGCGATCGATTTGATGCGACATGCTCGTCCGCGTACTCTCGGCCGTGTCGATGAGGGTTGAATCCAGTCTGCCGATCGATTCGCGAAGAGCCGCCATTGACTGCTCAACACTCGCGTAGGCTTCCGAGAAGCAAGTCTGCAAATCCGGAGGCAGTGAACGAGCGGCAATTGCTTCGCGAACTCTCTCCGGCCCTTGGAACACCTCGGGAAGTCCCAGTTGGTAGCGCGTCAGAATGCGCTCGGCCTTAGCTTCGAGCAACGTCGCCGAAAACCGCGGCAAAATCGGAGTCACTCGTCCCAGCAGTTTTTCGTAAACGACGGCGGCCTGCGCGAAGTACGCCACTTCAGCCGCTCCGCCGGTGTACACAAGCGTCGGCAACAGGTAGTCCTGCACCACAGGACGAAAGATCGCGTTGGGACTGAGAGTCTCTGGAGTCTCGTCGATTCGTTCGACCAGTTCTTTGGACGAGCTCCGCTCCTCACCCACCGCAAACTCGCCGCCGTTGTCGTTCGCGCCATTATTCCTGCGCCGCACCACCGTGCGCGCGCCATTCTTCACTTCAAAAAGCAGCGTCGTCGCAGAAGTCACTTTCACTTGCTGGTGATATCCCGCCGCCTCGAGCGCTTTGCCCCGCGCCAGCAGCGCCTCGTCGAGTTCGGAGACCCGCTCAATCGCCGCGCGAAACAGCGGTTTTGCGAGATCGTGAAAATCTTTTTCGGCCGGATCGAGTAGGATGACGCCAAAATCCGCAAAGAGCCGCGCAAACAGGAGGGCAAACGCACTGCCCAGACTTTCTCCCGGACGATACGCCTGACGCAGCCAAGTCGCGACCTCGGAATCTCCCAACAGCGCGGCGGCGCGCTCGACCACCGGCTCAATCTCCGGCCCGAACTTGACGGTCCCCACAGGCGCATCGGCCACGCCGTGATTTTCAAACGCCGGACTCTCAACCGTGAGGCGTTCCGGCAGCCCGTGCTCGGAGAGCAGCGCGACATGATTGACCTCGGCCAAATCGTGATCCTCGGTCGCCAGCCAGAAGACCGGGACGCAATCCACTCCGGCCGCCGTAGCCCGTTCCGCCAGCTTGACCGCAGTCAGCGCTTTGAAGATCGAAAACAGCGGCCCGCCGAACAGACCGACTTGCTGCCCCGTAACCGCCGCCAGCGCTCCTCGCTTGAATCGCTCAATGTTCGCCAGCGTCTTCGAAGAGGCTCCCCAAGCGCGATTCTGCCGCTCAAGAATTTCGCAAACCTTGCCGCGCCGCACGCCGTCGTAAACGACGCGCTGGGATTCGTCCTTCACCCACTCCGAAAAAATCGGTGAGCGCGGATAAAAGCTGCGAACGGAAGGAGCATAGGAAAGATAATCAAGGAAGAGATGTGTGGTATGCGGAATCTGCTGGAAGGGTAAACACTGTGACTTCATCGACAGCTCCCCGGACATCTCTCGATACACCGGCGTATTTTTGCGATCCGCATACGTTCCTACTATCTAGGACGCCCTCGCGCGGGAATTGTCACCCGCGAAAATCGTCCCTTCCAGGCAGCTAGCGCCAATCAGTTACATCTGATGATATGGAACGGCTCAGGTTGCAGAGAATAACGAATGCGGAATCGATCTACATTCTGGCCCATCGGGAAACATCTATGATTTTGAGACGCACGTTCTCGCCGACGGTTGTCTTCCACTGAACATACTTGTCGTGCGGCTGGATAGATACTCGATCACCTCGCGTCAGAGTTCGGATGTATCCCTGAGATGGAGCGTTGCAAACGTACATCCAGCCATCATCGGCGAGAAATATTTACTTCGATCCTTTCCTTGCGAAGACCGGGAATTAGTGTGGTTTTGCCAATATCCGAAACGGTAGCAATCTGCACTGTGTGTGGATAGGAAAATCTAAGCGGGTTGGGGTGCAAGACCTGAGGGACTGGCAAAGACTGCGAATGCCCCAAGAGTGCCCACACCACAACCACTGCGAGAACAGTCGGCACAGTTCTCATGGCTTCCCCATATTACTAGCCAGCGTTAGCTTCGACGCGGTTACTTGAGATTAACGTCTCTCAACCAACACCGCAACCTTGTCTTCGTACACCACCCGCCAATCCCGCGGACGTTCGCGGAACAGGTTGGCTAATGTCGAGTCAGTGGGCAAGAGCACCGTCCGAATCCGCCACTGTTCCAGCACGCTCTGCCATCCCAGCTCTGCCTGAGTAAGAATCAGGTACTGGCGAATCCGGCCTGAGCCATAGAGGTCGTGACGGTCATCGACTACGACCTTCCGCCCGGGATATATCCGATAGATGAGATACCCTCCCCAGGCATCAGTCGAGAAAACCGGTTCATTAGTCGGCTGCGTCCCCACAAATTCTCCCTGCAGGAAAGTCACCGCCCCAACTGGCACTCTCTGCGGATCAAATTGCGCACGAATCAGCTGCCGCGAGCCAAGCCATCCACCTTGAAGGCAAATCACGAATGCAAAAGCGACCGAGACAACCGGCCACAAGTGCCCGCGAAGCTGCATTTCCTGCGCCCCCATGCGCTCGGAGAAGCTTGAAATTCGGGCCGTGCCGTTGCGCAGCCATCGCCAGGCACCCGGCTTGTCCGCCAGCGAAGTGAGGTTCTCCCAAAGCATCGGCCCAGCCACCAGCACCAGCAGCATCGAAGAAACCGGAAGATTGCGCGACGAATAAAATCCCGCATACACCGCCAGCAGCACGACGAGCAGTTGACTGAGACGTAGCTTCTTGCGATGACCCGCAAACGCGATCAGCACCAGCATAAGGATGACCGCAAAACAGCGCTCCGCCCAGCCGTGAAAATCGGGCGATTTGAACTCGTCGATCCGGTTCATCAGGTAGCGATCGCTCAGATAGCGATAGATGTGCGCGTGCAATCGCCAGCCAAACGGATTCACCAGCGTCGCAATCGCCGAGGCCATCCAAGCCACCGCCATGGCACGCGCCCGATGTGCCGCGCGAATCGCGGCAAACGCATCATTCTTCTGTGCGCGAACACTCTCGACGAACGCTGCGAGAGTGTAGATTCCGAGCAGCGCTATACCAAAGAGCCATCCGCCATGCAGGTTCACCCAAAGCAGCATCGAGGCGGGAAAGGACCAGAGTATCCATCGCGGCGGCCTTCCGCGCTCCGAGCGTTCCCATCGTTCCAGAGCAACAAGCCAGAGCAGAGAAAAAAGCCAGCTCACAATGTGCGGGCGCGCGTACAGATGAATCGTCGAAGCGGCCACTGCCAGCAGCATCAGCACGATTGCCAGCAGCAGGCCGGTTCCGCGTTGCAGCAATTGCGAAAGCAGCAGCGCGAAAATCGCAGCCACCAGCAAGGCGCACAACCAAACCACTCCATTCAGTCCGCCAGCCCGGTGCAGAATCCCAAGCAGGATGTCGTACAGCCACTCCCACGCAAACCATGGCTGACCTTGCATGGTGGAAGAAAACGGATCGGTGCGGGGGAGGGAGTGCGTCGCCCGAATCAGCTCACCAGTTCGAATATGCCATCCAATGTCCGGGTCGGCCAGCGGACGATTCGACAAAGGCCCTGCCAGCAACGACCAGAAAAGAAAAATGAAAATGATGTCCCGGACCGAAGGCAGGAGAAAACGCAGGGCTGACGAACTGGACTCGGCGGAGGGCATCAAAGGGTGAAGGAGCAGTGTATAGGGTTTCAAGGACATCGGGTGATCGGGTGATCGGGCGATCTGAAACCGCCCGATCCCTAGATGACCCGCTGTTCTTGGTTTTAGCTCACCCGATGGCCCGATCACCCGATCACCCGATGTCTAGTAGCGCAAATAGCCAATCCCCACCCGCATGTGGTGCAGCAAGCTGTCCGGCATGGTCACGGCAATGGTCAGCCCCAGCACCGCGTGGACGATGCCGATGGGATAGATGCTGCGGTAGCGACGGAACATCTCGCAGAAAAACAGTCCGCCAGCCAAGGTGAAGGTCGTCAGGATGGGACTGGGCAGGTGAGCCGCGGCAAACAGCGTCGCCGCGACCCAAACCGCCGACGAACTTCCGAACAATTCTTCGCAACGGGTAAAGAAAAATGATTGCAACATGAATTCCTGGATCAGCGCCCAGGCCACGTACTGCCACGTCAGGTGAAGGCTCGGCCACATCGGATTCGCCGGGGCCTGGCCGCCAGCCCAGCGCACCACCACCCCGAGAAAAACAGCCGTCGCAAAACTAACGGCCAGCACCAAGCTGGCTCCAAACCTGGTTGGGAAGCCCAAGCCCATGCGCTTGAGCGAGGGCCGGTCCACCAACACGAAAACAAGAACCGTTATGGCTGTAATGAAGACCCACTTGTTACGAGATTCGACCCGCGAAGACCATAACGCGCACTCCATGAAGACGTAGACAACGATCAACTGGAACCACGCGAAGGAACTCCGCCCGACTAACGGAACCTCCAGCCCCCGCAGCCGCAGATTCCGTGCCCGAACCGGGGCAACCGCCGAGCCATCAAAAGTTTTCGTCTGAACTGCCATTTTGTGAATCTCTATAGTAGAACGCTGGAACCGCTTGAAGGACAGAAACGACCGACAGACGACCGACAAATGAACGACAAATCCATACCGCGAGTAGTGATCGTGGGGGCCGGTTTCGGAGGACTGACCGCCGCCCGCCGGATCGCTCGGCTCCCCGTTCAGGTCACAGTCGTTGACCGCAAAAACCACCACACCTTCCAACCGCTGCTCTACCAGGTCGCCACCGCCGGCCTGTCTCCCGGCGAAATAGCGGCGCCCATCCGCTGGATACTGAGAAGCCACTCCAATGTTGAAGTGTTGCTTGAAGAAGTTGTCGATTTCAACCTGGAACAAAAGAAAGTCATCACGAAGGAGCAAGTACTCCGATACGACTTTCTGATCGTCGCCTCCGGGGCAACCCACGCCTACTTCGGTCATCAGGAATGGGAGCCTCTGGCGCCCGGTCTGAAGACGATTGAAGACGCACTCGAAATCCGCCGCCGCGTTCTGTTGGCCTTCGAACTGGCCGAACGTCAGAACGAGCATCAGAATAAAACTGCCGGCAGCCAAAGCGGATCTCCGCTCCAGTTTGCCGTCATCGGAGGCGGCCCCACCGGCGTCGAACTCGCCGGCACTCTAGCTGAAATTGCCCACCACGCAATGAACCACGAGTTTCGCAACATCGACCCGCGGCAAACCCGCATCCTGCTCATCGAAGGAGGCCCCCGAGTTCTGGCAGCGTATTCTGAAGAACTTTCCCGCAAAGCCGAAGACCAATTGCGACGCCTGGGAGTCGAGGTTCGCACCTCCCACATGGTCACCCGTATCGAGCCCGGAGCGGTCTGGGTCGGCGACGAAAAGATTGCAGCCCCCGTGATTTTATGGGCCGCGGGCGTTGCCGCTTCGCCTCTCGGCCGAAAGTTGGGTGTTCCCGTTGACCGCGCCGGTCGCGTGCTCGTCCAACCCGACCTCAGCATTCCCGGACACTCGGAAGTATTTGTTATCGGCGACCTCGCTGCGCTAAACGACCCAAACGGCAAGATGCTCCCCGGAGTCGCGCCGGTCGCTATCCAGCAAGGTGACTGGGTTGCCGACACCATCGCCCGTGACCTTGAAAATCAACCGAGACGTAATTTCCGTTATCACGATAAAGGCAGTCTGGCCACCATCGGCCGCGCCGCCGCCGTCGCCCAATTCGGCAAGTTCGAATTGTCCGGATATCTCGCCTGGCTGGCATGGCTCTTCATCCACATTCTTTTCTTGATCGGATTCCGCAATCGCCTGATCGTGATGATCCAGTGGGCCTGGTCGTATCTCACCTATGAGCGCGGCGCCCGCCTCATCACCGGCAGCGACGAACTGCCGGGCTGGCCCCAGCCTCAAGAGGACGGTGGAGCGACGGGCGTCTCGCCCGTCCACCCCGGCGCGGACGCTCGGCTCGCCACCAGCACCCAGGACGCGGCAGCAGTAACTGTCACGCCGCCGCGGCACTAGCCGATATAATCAATTTGTCGTGAAACGCGCCACTGTCTTCGCCTTCGTCTCTCTAGTCTTGGTGCTTTTCTGCCCGTCACTTCGAGCCGAGTACACTCCCGTCTCCGACCGAACTCCGGACGGCCGCACCACCGTCGGGCGGACAATGGTCGTGATTCCCTTCGAGAATACTTCTCCAACCCCTGGCCTGGAATGGCTCGGCGAATCCTTTCCCGAAACTTTCCACGAGCAACTCAATTCTCCCGTTCTCTACGTCGCCAGCCGTGACGAGCGCCTTCGCGCCTATGATCGCCAGGGCGTTCCGGCAGGCGTTCATCCTTCGCGCGCCACGCTCTACCGCCTCGCCGAGCAGATGGATGTCGATTACGCGGTCCTCGGCTCCTATAAGTATGACGGCGCGCGCCTGACTGCCATCGCCCAGTTGCTCGACATGCGCGCGGAGAAACTCTCGCCCGCCGTCACCGAGTCCGGGCCATTGGCCGATCTCGGCACGCTGCAATCCGCGCTGGCTTGGGATTTGCTTCGCCTGATCCGCACTGACTTCTCCGTGCCCAAGGACAAGTACATCGCCGGCGTTCGACCCACGCGTCTGAATGCCCTGGAAAATTACGTCCGCGGCACACTGGCAACCAGTGCCGAAGAAAAGGTGAAGTACTATCGCGAAGCAACGCGCCTTGATCCCGCCTACGCTCAAGCATGGCTGGAGCTCGGCAAGACCTACTACGCTCAGCACACTTACGAACTGGCGATTGCCGCGCTGAGCCAAGTGCAGCAGTCTTCCTTAATAATGTCGGGCACCGTCGCTCGCGAGGCAAATTTCTATCTCGGACTCGCCGCCTATTCTCACGGAGACCTCGCGAAATCCGAAACCGCCTTTCAGTTCGTCGCCGCGCGTCTGCCGCTGGCCGAGGTATATAACAATCTCGGCGTGGTTGCATCGCGCCGCGGTCAGAAAAAAGCATCTGAATATTTCCAGCGAGCGATTGAGAACGATCCCAGCGACCCTGACTATCACTTCAACATGGGAGTCACTCTTTCGCAGGCTGGCGATCGCGCCGGCGCGGCACGCGAACTGCGCACAGCGCTCGATCATCGCCCGAACGACGTCGAAGCTAAGATGATGCTCGACTCCCTGGCGCCTCCTGCTGCCGGCAGTATCGTTCCAAGCAGCTCGACGTCGAAGGCTCCAGCGGAGCGCATCAAGCGCAACTACGAGGAAGACGCCTTCCGCCAGATGACCACGCAAATGGGCAGTTGGGCCGAGCAACAATTTGCCCGCTCCGATCCCCGCTCGCACGCGCGCTTTCACGTCGAACTCGGCAAAGAACTCCTGGCCCACGGATTCACCGCCGAAGCCGAGGCCGAATTCCATCACGCCGCTGCGGTCGATCCATCGAGCACCGCGCCGCTCACCGCCCTTGCCACAGCGCTTGCGGACGACAATGACGCTCGCGGCAACGCCCGCGAAGCCCGCGCTCAGGCCGAAGCATCTCTCCGCGTTCGCGAGTCCGCCGAGGCCTATCTGGTTCTTGCGCGCCTCGACTTGAGAGAAAATAGAATGGAAGCGGCCGCCCAGAACATCAATCGGGCGCTGCAACTGGAACCCGGCAATCCGGTGGGCCAGGACCTGAAGCGCACCCTAGCAGCCAAGCTCGCGGAGAAAGCGCAGCCGCTGTCACAGCCATGAAAGCAGCTATCAGTTATCAGTTATCAGTTATCAGTAACAACATTTTCGCCGCCGCCAGTGTGGGGACGGCTAGTGTGGGGACGGGCGCCCCCACCCGTCCAAGCCAAGCGAAGCTCGGCAGCTGCCGGTGGCCACATCCACTCTGGATTCGCCATGCGGCCTGCTCCTTCGCCGTGCTCTTTCTTTTCACCGCCTTCTGCTCCGCCGACGTCTTAAGGATCGCAGTAAACGACGCCATCCAGCCCGTAACCGCCGAATACATTGGCCGTGCGCTCGACCTCGCAGCCGCCAATCACGACCAA
>Ga0209118_1001149_pt1 | contig 12850 bp, 6 predicted proteins | sample BlaSpr_A8_Ref_M1_FD_187988 | JGI IMG/M metagenome (GOLD analysis project Ga0209118, IMG submission 187988) | Forest soil microbial communities from Thunder Bay, Ontario, Canada - Black Spruce, Ontario site 2_A8_Ref_M1 (SPAdes) (version 2) | ecosystem: Environmental > Terrestrial > Soil > Boreal...
CAGCTTCGGCGGCCCCGGCCGCCGGCCGCGCCGGTCAGGCCGGTCACGCCGCAAACGCCGGAAACACCGGAGGTTGATGCGGTCGTTCGCCAGCGCCGCCGTGCTGCTCGGCGGAGCGGCCCTGGCCAGCGCCGGCGCACCGTCCTTTGCCGGACGCCTCACGGCCGCGCCGGTCCCCGCCAGCGGCGCGGCCCAGCCGTCCGCAACGGCACCCGCGCCTGGGCCCAGGCCGGGGGCGAGCGCACCCGCGCCCGCCGCCGCCGGCGCCGCCCGCACCGACCGCAGCCAGGCCATCTTCACCGATCGCGCCGCTGAAGCGGGGCTCGTCTTCACCCATCAGAACGGCATGACCGGCAAGCTGTACATGCCGGAGATGATGGGTCCCGGAGTCGCTCTCATCGACTATGACAACGACGGCAGGATGGACGTCTTCCTGGTGCAGGGCGGGCCCCTGGGGCCGGACGCGAAGCCGGATCCGGCGCACGGTTCGCGTCTCTTCCACAATGACTCCTGGACCGGGCCGGACGGCAAGCGCCACCTCCACTTCACCGACGTCACCGAGAAGAGCGGCATCCGCCCCGCCGGCTACGGCATGGGCGTCGCGGTGGGCGACTACGACAACGACGGCTATCCCGACCTCTACCTTACCGGCCTGGGGTGGGGGCAGCTGTGGCACAACAACGGCAACGGCACCTTCACCGACGTGACCGCGAAGTCCGGCACCGCCAACCCGCACTGGGGAGTCAGCGCCACGTTCTTCGACTACGACCGCGACGGCTTTCTCGACCTCTACGTCGGCAACTACCTCAATTACGCGTTCGCCACCGCCAGGGTGTGCAACAGCGCCGCCGGCAAGCCCAGCTACTGCGGCCCGGTGACGGCCGACGCGGTGCCCGGACGCCTGTTCCACAATCGCGGCGACGGCACCTTCGAGGACGTGACGGCCCGCGCCGGCCTGCTCTCCGCGTACGGTCCGGGGCTGGGTGTCGTGGCCGACGACCTCGACGGCGACGGCTGGCCCGACCTCTATGTCGCCAACGACGAGAGCGGCAACCAGCTCTGGATCAATCAGCATGACGGCACCTTCAAGGAGGTGGCGCTGGTGGCCGGGTGCGCGCTGTCGCCGGACGGCAACCCGCAAGCCAGCATGGGAATCGATGCCGGCGACTACGACGGCGATGGCCGCGACGACCTCGCGATGGACAACCTTACCGGCGAGGGCGACGCCCTCTATCGCAACCTGGGCGGTCAGCAATTCGACGACGGCTCGATCGCCAGCGGCCTGCGCCAGGCGTCGCTGGCGTTCACCGGCTTCGGCCTCGCCTGGCTCGACTACGACAACGATTCCTGGCTCGACCTGCTGGTGGTCAATGGCGCGGTGTTGCCGATCGAGGCGCAGCAATCGGCCGGCGAGCCACTGCCGCTCAAGCAGACCAAGCAGCTGTTCCACAACCTGGGCAACGGCAAGTTCGCCGAGGTCTCGCGCGAGGCGGGCCCGGTCTTCGCGATTCCCGAAGTGAGCCGCGGCGCTGCCTTCGGCGACATCGACAACGACGGCGCGCCCGACGTGGTGGTGGCCAACAACAACGGTCCCGCGCGCCTGCTGATGAACAACCTCGGCGGCACCGCGCACTGGCTGGGCCTGCGCCTGCTCACCGGCAAACCGGGCCGCGACGCGCTGGGCGCGCGGGTGGAGATCCTGCGCCCCGGACAGAAGAGCCTCTGGCGCCGCGCGCGCGCCGACGGCAGCTACGCATCGGCCAACGATCCCCGGGTGCTCGCCGGCCTGGCGAACCGCCCTGAAGTGTCGGGGGTGGTGGTGCACTGGCCGAGCGGGCGGATCGAGGCGTTCGCGGCCGGCGCCGTCAAGGTCGACGCCTACACCACGCTGCGCGAAGGAACCGGCAAGGCCCAGCCATGAGCGCCGTCAACCGGCCGCGGCTCGCCGCCATCCTCGTGCTCACCGGCGCCACGGCGCTGCATGGGCTGAAAACGCAACCAGTCCCGCAGGTGGATCTGGCGGGCATGGAGCCAGCCATTCGCCAGAAAGTCGAGGAGGCCTACCGGGCGGTCGCGTCGGCGGCAACCATGTCCCCTCGCGAGGCCGCGGCGAGCTTCGGAGAGGCGGGGCAGATCTTCCTCCATTACGTGCTGCCGAGGGCCGCCCTGCCGTGCCTCGAGAACGCCGCGGCACTGGCGCCCGAGGACTTCCGGTGGGAGTATTTCGCGGGCTTCGCGGCGAAGATGACGGGCGACCTCGAGCGCGCCAAGAGTCACTTCCAGCGCGCCGTGGCTCTCCGGTCACCGTTCCCTCCTGGACTCGTCCGCCTGGGCAACGTCGAGGTCGAGCGTGGCGACCTCGAGTCCGCGGAGCGCGCGTTCACCGCCGCTCTCGCCTTCCCGGACACGGCGCCGGCGGCCCACTTCGGCCTCGGCCGCGTCGCATTGCTGCGTGGCAACGCCCGCTTGGCCGCCGAGCACTTCGAGGCAACGCTCGCCGCCCAGCCCGAGGCCTCGATCGTGCACTCGCAGCTGGCCATCGCCTATCGCCGGCTGGGACAGCTCGACAAGGCCGCTGCACAGGCGGCTGCGCACGGCAAGGAAGCCGTGCAGTTCCCCGACCTGCTGCTCGAGAACCTGGAAGAGGCCAACCCCAGCACCGGAGTACGCCTTGCGGCCGCCCTCCGCGAACTGCAGGAGGGCCGCATCGCCCTCGCCAAGGCGGCCCAAGACTTCCGCGAGGCCGCCGCGATCGATCCGAAAGACGTCAGGATCTGGCTCGGGCTCGGCCAGGCCCAGGAGAGCCTGGGCGACTCCGTGACCGCCGAGATCAGCTACCGGCGTGCGGTCGAGATCGAGCCGCGCAACCCCCTGGCCCGGCTGAAGCTCGGCACGCTGCTGGCCCAGCGCGGCGCGCGCCCCGAGGGGATCGAGGAGCTGAAGGTCGCGGTGCGCCTGCGCCCTGACAGCAAGGAGGCACGCTTCAACCTCGCCAACGCCCTGGCCCAGGAGGGGAGACTCGCCGAGGCGGAGGCGGAGTGCGATGCCCTGGTGCAGATGGCGCCGCAGGACAGCGGGGCGCGGGCGCTGCGGGACCAGCTGCGCCAGGACCTCGGCAAGCAGCAGCCCGCCAAGGAGACTTCCCCTCCGCCGCCCCGCTGACCGCCGCCGATGCCACGACTCGCCGCGCTCCTGGTGCTCATGGTAGCCACGGCCGTTCACGGGACGACCATGCAACCGGTCCCGCGGCTGGGGGTCCCGGGCATGGAGCCAGCCGTGCGCCAGCAGATCGAGGCCGCCTACGGATCGGTCGCGACGGCACCGACGCTGCCCGCTGCCGAGGCGGCGGCCGCCTTCGGCGAAGCAGGCAAGACCTTCCTCCTCTACTCGCTCTCGGAGGCCGCCCTGCCTTGCTTCGAGAACGCCACGGCACTGGCGCCCAAGGATGTCCGCTGGGCGTACTTCGCGGGCATTGCGGCGCGCCTGCGCGGCGAGCTCGACCGCGCCGGGGATCACTTCCGGCAAGCCTTGGCGCTGCAGTCGCCGTTCCCGGCCGCGCTCGTCCGGCTGGGCGAGGTGGAGATCCTGCGCGACGACCTCGAGTCCGCGAAGCGGGCCTACACCGCGGCCCTCGCCTCCCCGGACGCGGCGGCGGCCCACTTCGGCCTCGGCCGCGTCGCGCTGCTGCGCGGCGACGCCCGCCTGGCAGCCGAGCATTTCGAGGCGACGCTGGCCGCGCAGCCCGCGGCCTCGATCGTGCACTCGCAGCTGGCCATCGCCTATCGCCGGCTGGGACAGGTCGACAAGGCGGCGGCACAGGCGGCGGCGCGCGGCGAAGGGGTCGTGCGGTTCGCCGACACCCTGATGTCGCAGCTGGAAGGGGCCAACGCCAGCAACGCGAACCGCATCACGCTCGCGCTGCGGGCGCTGCAGGAGGGCCGCTTCGCCGCGGCCGCGGAAGCCCTACGCCAGGCTGCCGCCGTGGACCCGCGGGACGTGAGGATATGGCTCGGCCTCGGCCATGCCCAGGAGAGCCTGGGTGACGCCGCCGGCGCCGAGGGCAGCTTCCGGCGCGCGGTCGAGATCGAGCCGCAGAATGCCCGGGCCCGCCTGAAGCTCGGCACGCTGCTGGCCCAGCGCGGCGCGCGCGTCGAGGGCATCGAGCAGCTGCGGACCGCGTTGCGCTTGCGCCCGGATTACAAAGACGCCCGCTACAACCTCGCCACGGCCCTGGCCCAGGAGGGCCGGCTCGCCGAGGCCGAGGCGGAGTGTGACGCCCTGCTGCAGCTGGCGCCGGAGGACCGCGAAGCGCGGGCGCTGCGCGACCAGCTGCGCGAGGACCTCGGCAAGCAGCCGACGCCCGGCAAGGAGACGCCGCCGCCGCCGCCGTCGTCGTCCGGCTCGTCCCGCTCGTCCCGCGTCGTCCGCTGATGGCACCACCAGCGATCCGGCATCTGGGATAGACTTCCGAGCGCTCGCCAGCCGCCCCCGCCCGCCGCCGGCCTGGGTGAGGCGGCCCGCAAGGAGATTCTCTCTGGCCGCCCGCCGCCTTCCCGCCGCCTTTGCCACGACCGTTCTCCTGTTCGCGATGAGTCTCGTCGCGGCGGGCTGCGGCCGCGCGCCCGGAGGCGCTTCCGCTGCCGGAACCTGGAAGGACGCTCCGATCGTCCTGATCTCGATCGACACGCTGCGTTCCGACCACCTGCCAGCCTACGGTTACCGCCGGGTGGAGACCCCCGCCATCGACGCCCTGCGGCGCGACGCGGTGCTGTTCACCCGCGCTTACAGCCACGTGCCGCTCACCCTGCCCTCGCACTGCTCCATCCTCTCCGGGCGGCTGCCCGGCGACCACGGCGTCCGCGACAACGTCGGCTATCACTTCGACGCCGCTACCCACCAGTCGCTGCCCATGGTGCTGAAACAGGCCGGCTACGCGACCGGCGGCGCCGTCTCCGCCTACGTGCTGCGCGGCGAGACCGGGATCTCCCGGGGCTTCGATTTCTGGGACTCGCAGGTCGCGATGCAGTTCTCCGCCGGCCTCGCCCAGAGCCGGCGCCCGGGCCAGGAGACGGCGCGCCTCGCGCTCGACTGGCTGCACGGGGTCGCCGGCCGGCCCTTCTTCCTCTTCCTCCACCTCTACGAGCCGCACTCGCCCTACACGCCGCCCGAGCCGTTCGCCTCGCGCTACAAGGACTCGCCCTACGACGGCGAGATCGCCAACGCCGACGCCGTGGTGGGCGGCGTGCTGGCCGAGCTCAGGCGGCTCGGCGTCTACGAGCGCGCCGTTGTCGTGCTGCTCTCCGACCACGGCGAGGGGCTCGGCGAGCACGGCGAGGCCGAGCATGGCATGCTGCTCTACCGCACCACGCTGCAGGTGCCGCTGCTGCTCAAGTTGCCGGGCGCCCGCCTGGGCGGCACCAGCGTGGCGGCCCCGGCCCAGCTGGTGGATGTCTATCCGACCCTGCTGTCGCTCGTCGGGCTCGCGCCGCCGCCCGCCCTGCCGGGCCGCTCGCTGCTCGAGCTGCGCGGCGAGGCGGGAGGGGAGCGCGAGCTCTATGCCGAGACCGCGTACCCGCGCCTGCACTTCGGCTGGAGCGAGCTCTCCTCGCTGATCCGCGGCCGCTTCCATTACATCCACGGCCCCGATCCGGAGCTCTACGACCTCGCCGCCGACCCGGCGGAGGTCCACGAAGCCAGAGAGCGGGAGCGGCGGAGCTTCGCCGACCTCCGCGGGCGCATCGCGAGGTACCAGAGGTCGCTGCAGGCGCCGGCGGCGGTTGACGCGGAAACCGCGCGCCAGCTCGGCGCTCTGGGCTACGCCGCTGGTTTCGTGCAGACCGGAGCGGGAGGCCCGGCAATCGACCCCAAGAGCCACCTCGCGACCCTGGCCGACCTCAACCTCGCCATGCAGCTGTTCTTCCGCCGGCAGTACGCCGAGGCGGTGCCGGTGTTCCGTCGCGCACTGGCCGCCAACCCCAAGACGGTCGATGCCTGGGAACATCTCGGGGAGGCGCTCGAACAGCTGGGGCGGCTCGACGAGGCGCTGGCGGCCCACGAGGAGGCCATGAAGGCATCGGGCGGCGTGGCGAACGTCGCGCTGTCCACCGGCGCCCTGCTCCTGCGCCTGGGGAGGTTCGACGACGCCCGGGCGCACGCGGAGCTGGCGAAGAAGGTCAGCCCAAGCGAGGCGCAGAGCCTGCTGGCCGAGATCGCCCTGGCGCGGCACCAGCCCGTGGCGGCCGAGCGCGCGGCGCGCGACGCGCTGGCCGCCGGCGGCGACGCCATGGCTGCCCGCCTCACCCTCGCCGAAGTGCTGGTCGCCGAGGGCCGGCTCGAGGAGGCGCTGGGTCAGACCGACCAGGTCCTGGCCGAGCTGGAGCGGCGAGCGCCAGGTCAAAGCTTTCCCAAGCTCTGGTGGGTGCGCGGCGACGTCCTCGCCCGCCTGCAGCGCGACGCCGAGGCCGAGCAGGCGTTCCGGCGCGAGATCCAGAGCTTCCCGGCCGATACCCACACCTATGCGAGCCTCGCGGTGCTCTATGCCGCCGAAGGCAAGCCCGACGCCGCCATCGGCGTGCTGCGGCGGATGGTGGAGAGCCAGGGCGAGTCCCCGGCCGCCTGCGCCGAGGCCGTCAGCACGCTGCGGGTGCTGGGGGATGCGCCGGGAGCGGCGGCGCTGCTGCGCCACGCTCTCGAGCTCCATCCTGACAGCTCGCAGCTGCATGCTCTCGAGCGCACCGGATGAGCCGCGGTGGCGCCGGCGGTCATCGCATCGCAAGCAACCAAACCAGAACTGATCGAGGAGTCCCCAGACCATGCATCGCAACCGCTTCACCGTTCTTTGCCTTTCTTCGGTCACCCTGCTGACGGCAGTCCTGGCGTTTGACGCCTCGGCAACACCAGCCCCCGCCGCACCGGCCTCCACAGCGCCGCCAGCCGCCACTGCGGGACCGGGTGCCGGCACGGCAGGTCCAGCCACCGTCGGTGGAACGGCCGAGGCCCGGCTCAGCGAAGCCAACGCCCTGGCCGCCGCCGGCAAGTTCAAGGAGGCGATCGCCAAGCTCGAGGCGCTGCGACGCGATCCGGCATGCCCGCCGCGGGCGGTGGCGCTGCTGGGAGCGCTGTACCTGAAGGTCAACCGTCCCAAGGAGGCGCTCGAGGTCCTGCGCCCGCTGGCCGAGCCGGCGGACGCTCAGCCCGCGGTGCTCTACAACGCCGGCCTGGCCGCCCTCGCGCTGCATGAAGTCCCGGTCGCGGAAGGTTACCTGGTGCGGGCGGTGCGCCAGCAGCCGGGATCGCCGGCCACCCGCGAGCTGGGGCTGTTGCGGGCGCACCAGGGAAGGGTGGTCGAAGCGTACTCGATGCTCCGTCCATGGTGCCTGCGCAACCCCGCGGACGGCGAGGCGCTGCTGACGGCGGCGGCCCTCGCCTTGCAGCTGGAACGCCCGGCCGAGGCCGAGCAGCTCATCGCCGGGATGCCGCCCGGCGATCCCGCAATCGTGCTGATGCGCGGCAAGATCCTGGTGCAGAAGGGCGACGGCAAGGGAGCCGTGGCGCTGCTGACGCCGCTTCTGGCGCACCATCCCAAGGGCATGGAGCCCGAGGTGCGGCGCACGCTGGCGGAGGCCTACCTGGCAGCCGAGCAACCAAAGGCCGCGGTTGACCTGCTGAAGGACCGGGTGGCCGGTCATCCCGCGGTGGCGCTGGACCTGGCGCTGGCGCAACACAGGAGCGGCGACGTCCTGGGCGCCCTGGTGACCCTGCGGCCCTTCGCTGACCAGCTGCCGGCGGACGCCAAGGGGCTCGGCGATCCGCGGCCAGCGACCGGCATCGCCATCGAATACGGGCGCCTGCTGGTCGACGCGGGGCGCTCGCAGGAGGCGGTGGCGGTGCTCGAGAAGGCCACGCACATCCTGCCGCAGAGCCTGGAGGCCTGGCAGTCCCTCAGCCAGGCGTACGGCGCCGCCGGGCGCCGCACCGAGTCGCAGGCGGCGGCCGCCAGGGCGGAGGCGCTCGAGAAGGCCAGCCTGGCGCCGCCTGAAGGCCAGAAACCGGCGCCGCCGGGTCGGTAGGGGCGACTGGCACCGCCGGTTCGGCTGCCCAGACCTGCCCAGGTAACGCCCGAGTATGAATGCTCCGCGTCCGGCGTCGGTGCTCCTGGCCGCGGTCAGCGCGCCGGCGGCGGTCGCCGCGTTGGCGGCGCTGGCGGCGCTGGCGGCGATCATGGCGTTGGCGGTCATCGTCGCGGGCTGCCGGCGCGCGCCGGCCGCGATGACGTTCCCGGGGGCGCCGATCGTGCTGATCTCGATCGACACTCTGCGCCCGGATCACCTGCCGGCGTACGGGTACCGCGGCGTGGCCACGCCGGCGGTGGACGCGCTGCGCCGCGACGCCCTGCTGTTCGAGCGGGTCTATTGCCACTACCCGATGACCCTGCCGTCGCACGTCTCGCTGCTCACCGGCGAGCTGCCGCCGGTCCATGGCGTGCGCGACAACTCGGGCTTCCCATTCGACAGCTCGCGGCACAGCTTCCTGCCGCGGCTGCTCAAGCAGGCCGGCTATGACACCGGCGCCGTGGTCTCCGCATCGGTGCTCGCCGCCGGCACCGGTCTCGCGGCAGGTTTCGACGTCTACGACGACCGGATGCCGGCGGCGCGCGGTCTGGGCGTCGAGGCGAAGCGGCCGGGCACCGAGAGCGTGCGCGCGGCGCTCGATTGGGTGCGGGGCCGCCCCGCCGGTCATCCTTTCTTCCTGTTCCTTCACCTCTACGAGCCGCACGCGCCCTACGATCCCCCCGAGCCGTTCGCGTCGCGCTACCGGGGCTCACCGTACGACGGCGCGATCGCCGCCGCCGACGCGGAGGTCGGAGAGCTCCTGCGCGAGCTCGCGCGGCTCGGGATCTATGACCGCGCCGTCGTGATGCTGCTGTCCGATCACGGCGAAGGCCTGGGCGAGCACGGCGAGCAACAGCACGGCATGTATCTCTATCGCGCGACGCTGCAGGTGCCACTGCTGCTCAAGCTGCCGGGCTCGCGCCTCGGCGGCGGCAGCGTCACGGCGCCGGCGCAACTGATCGACGTGACCCCCACCCTGGCGCGCCTGGCGGGAGCGCCGGTCCCGCGGGGGCTTGCCGGGGAGAACCTGCTCGAGGTCGGAGGTGTAGCGACAGGGGCGGCAGGCGCGGCGGCGGGCGCCCGGCCGATCTATGCGGAGACTCTGGGCCCGCGGCTGCACTTCGGCTGGAGCGAGCTGACCTCGCTGATCGAGGGCCGTCTGCATCTCCAGGACGGGCCGGAGCCCGAGCTCTTCGACCTCGCCGCCGACCCCGGCGAAACCCGCAACCGCCTGGCCGGCGAGCGCCGTGCCTTCGCGGCGATGCGGCAAGCGATCCGCGGCATCTACCGGCCGCCGGCGGCGCCGCGGCCGGTGGACGCGGAGACCGCCCGGCAGTTGGCGGCGCTCGGCTATGTGGGGGCCACGGCCGGAACGCCCGGCACGCTCGGCGCTCCCGGCGGCTTAGGCGCTCTTCCGAAGGGACCGCTGCCCGATCCGCGCCGCCGGCGCGCGGAGCTCGAGACGCTCGACGCCGCCATGGCCGCGATCGAACGGGGGCGCTGGGCGGCGGCCGCGCCTCTGCTGCAGCGACTGCTCGCGGCCAATCCGCGCATGCCGGACGTGCAGATCCTGCTGGCCACGACTCTGGAGCGCCTGGGCCGCAACCAGGAAGCGGCGGACGGCTACCGCCGCGCGGTGGCGGCGGCGGATGGCGCGCCGATCACGGCACTCGTCGCCGCCCGGGCACTGCTGCAGCTGGGGCGGATCAAGGAGGCGGGGAACCTGGCCAAGCTGGCGCGCGGCGGCGAGCCGGCGGCGGTCGCGGCGCTCGCGGTCGATCTCGATCTCGCCCGCGGCGATCTGGATGCGGCGCTAAGGGAGCTGCGGCGCGGCGGCAAGTATTTTCCGGGGCCTCCGGGGCCTCCGGGGCCTCCGGCGCCTCCGGCGCCTACGGGGCCTCCGGGGCAGACGGGGGCGACCGGACCGCGGGGAGCACCGCGGCCGCCAGCGGCGCCGGCCCTGGCGCCGCAGCAACGCGCGGTCGGCATGGCGCTCGCCGAGGCCGGCCGATCCGAGGAGGCGCTCCCGCTGCTCGAGCCGCTGGCAGGCGGCGGCGATCCGGCGATGCTCGACGCCCTCGCCGTGGCGCTCAGCGACAACGGCCGCGATCAGGAAGCGGCGGCCGTCGCCGGCCGGGTGCTCGAGGCCGCGCCGCGGGACGCCCGCGCCCATCAGATCCTCGGCACGGTGGCGCTGCACCGGGAGCAACCCGGCGAGGCGCGGCGCCAGCTGCAACTCGCGGTGGAGCTCGACCCGCGGCTGGCGGTCGCCTGGAACACCCTGGGCGTCGCGCTCCTCCGTCTCGAAGGCCCAGGCGCCGCGCTCGGCGCCTGGCGCAAGGCGGTCGAGATCGCTCCCGATTACTGGGAGGCGCTCTACAACGTCGGCCTGGTGAGCGCCGAGCTGGGCCGCAAGAACGAGGCCAGGCGAGCCCTCGAGCGCTTCGTGGCCAAGGCGCCGCCCCACCTCTTCGGCTCGGAGCTGGCGAAGGCACGGACACTGCTGAAGGATCTCGGCTAACCCCCGGCTAACCCCCGCGGGTGCCGGCGGTGCTGGAGCAGGTCCGCCGCCGGGTGATCCCGGCGGCGGTGGATGTGGCGAGCTGCTGCGGTGTGGCGCTTACTTGAAGCTGAGCCTTGCGCCGAAGCGGAAGATCCGCGGGCTCAGGGTTTCGTTGATGTAGCCCACGCCCAGGTTGGTGTTGAAGCTCGAGCGGGCGCGAGCGACGCGCTGCAGGACGAACGACTCGTTGAGCAGATTGAAGCAGTCCACGCCCAGGGTCAGACCGAAGTCCTGGAAGGCGAACTCCTTCTCGAGGCGGCCGTCGAGGTCAAAGATGTTGTCGAGCCGGTTGGCGTCCGACGGTTGGAACTGCACCTGAACCGTGGACCCGGACTCCGGGGTGTTGGTGTTGAGGCCGCCGATGCGGTCATAGTACGGAGTCGGGTAGCCCTGCCGTCCGGTCAGGTTGCCGGCGACGTTGAAGCCCCACGGTCGAGTCGGAGCGATCTGGTAGAGACCGTTGACGGCGAACGACCACTTGCTGTTGACGTAGACCCACGCCTTCGAGCCCGAGCCGTTGCCCGAGCCCTGCAGCACCAGGTCACCCTGGCGGACGTAATTGCCGTCGGTGATGCCGCCGGCTTCCAGGATGGTGGGATCGGGGCGGTCGCCCGCCTTGCTGTAATACCAGTCGTTGTAGCTGAAGTTGGCGCGCATCATCCAGCGATTCGAGAGCCGCTTGTTGAAGGTCAGCGAAGCGCCCTTGAAGGTGGTCTCGTAATCGCCGTTGTGCAGGAAAAGGCCGCCGCCGGTCGAGACGCCGTTGCGGAGCTGGTAGTAGGTGACCACTTGCGACGCGCCATTCGGCAGGATGACAGTAGAGGTCAGCGGCGAGTAGTCGGAGCGCACCGACACCCGAGCGGGCGCGAACGGGTTGAAGGTGTTGCTGTCCTGAACCAGCAGGTCCTGCTGGGGGAGGCCGGTCTGTTTGCGGTAGGTCAGGTTGACGCCGACCACGAACTCGGGCAGCAGCGCGTGCTCGACGCTGACCAGGAACTCGTTGGTGATGGGGGCATTGAAGTTCTTGGAGATGGCGTTGACCTGCAGCAGCTGGCTCGGGTTGGCCGGATTGACGTTGCCGCTGTAGCCGAGGCCATGGACGATCTGTCCCGGGGTGACGTTGCCGTCGCCCTGGTTGGTGGTGTAGGCGTAGTAGTAGCTGATGTTGGTCAGCGGGTTCAAGAACGAAGCGAAGGCGGCCGGCAGCTGATCCGCGAAGCGCGAGTAGCTGCCGCGCAGCAGCGTGGAGCGGTCCTTGCCCAGGGCGTAGGTCAAGCCGACGCGCGGGGCCCAGGTGGTCCAGGCGAGGCCGGAGGGGCCGCCGGCAAAGCTGACTGCCGGCAGGAGGTCGGGCCTGACCGAGTTGGCCGGCACCGTGGACGCCACGTTGTCGCCGTACTGCCGGTCGAAGCGCAGGCCGAGGTTGGCAGTCAGGTTACCGGAGGTCAAGGTGTCCTGAGCGTAGGCGTTGGTGTACTTGATCTTGACGTCAGGCAGCGCGGCGCGAGAGAGCCAGAGGTCGTTCTCGCCCGGAGGTGCGCCGAGGAAGTTGTTGAGCCGGTCAGAGATCCAGCCCGACCCGGCCCAGTTGAGGTTGGTCGCCGACTCCGCGATGCGGTAGGCGGCGCCGTACTTGAGCTCGTGGCTGAGAGTGCCGGTGTTGAAGAACGCTGAGGCGTCGAGCTTCTCCTGCGTCTGCGGCCGCTTGATCTGCTGGCCGACGAAGCTGTTCTGCCAGACGCCGTTGGGATCGAAGTAGGAGTCGGGGGTGGTGCCGGTGAAGCCGCCGATCGGCGTCAGGAAAAAGCCGCCGTAGACGTGCGAGTAGAGCACTGTCGCGTACAGGCTGGGGCTGAAGATCTGGGTGTCCTCGGCCTTGAGAATGGTCGGCTTGCCGCCGAACTGGCCCTGGTCCCAGGCAGTGGGCAGCGTGCGGGTGGGGCCGGCGTTGCGGCCCGTCTTCTCCTTGGAGTTATTGCTGCCAAAGAGCGTCAAGTAATTGCTCGGCGTGGCCTGAGCGTTGAGCTTGGCGTTCCAGGTCGGGAGCTTGGTCTTGTCGGTCAAGCCGTTCGGCGACAGCGCGCTCGGCAGCGTCTGCACGCTGACGTCCTGCTGGCCGTAGGAGCCCCAGGCCCAGATGTGGTCCTTGAGGACCGGGCCGCCGATCTCGCCGCCC
>Ga0209118_1001150_pt1 | contig 12846 bp, 11 predicted proteins | sample BlaSpr_A8_Ref_M1_FD_187988 | JGI IMG/M metagenome (GOLD analysis project Ga0209118, IMG submission 187988) | Forest soil microbial communities from Thunder Bay, Ontario, Canada - Black Spruce, Ontario site 2_A8_Ref_M1 (SPAdes) (version 2) | ecosystem: Environmental > Terrestrial > Soil > Boreal...
AAAGAAGGCGGGGGGCCGATCTAACGAACAAGGTCCAAGCCTTAAGGCCCTAGCGGCCTCCCCGGAGAAACCATACCAATCACCACAAATCACTCAATTCCAATATACAAGGCCTTGGCGTCATGGAATACGCCTATTGAACGACAGTGGTACGCTCCGCATCAATCAATTGAGGTGATCCTATGAGGCCGTCACTTGTCGCCGCCCTATCGCTGATGTTCGTGTTCGCAGCCGCCGCGCTCGCAGAGGATCGCCTGCCGACCATCCCACCGGACCAATATACGGACGAGCAGGTAAAGGCGGCCGAGGATTTCAAAGCAGCGCGCAACGTGCCCGTCTACGGCCCCTTTGAGCCTCTCATGCACAGCCCGCGGGTCATGAACCAAGCACGCGCGATGGGCGACTATTTGCGCTATAACTCGGCGATCGGAAACGTACTCAGTGAGCTCGCCATCCTGATCGCGGCCCGCGAGTGGACGCAAGACTACGAGTGGTATGTGCACTATCCGATCGCGCTTAAGGCAGGCATCAAACCGGAAATTGCCGACGCCATTGCGAATGGCACGCGCCCCAATTTGATGAGCGCAGATGAGGAGATTGTCTACGACTTTCTGACCGAGCTGAACAAGTACAAGCGTGTATCCGACCACACCTTCGAACGCGCAGACAAGCGCTTCGGAAAGAAAGGTATCGTGGATCTGACCGGAATCAATGGCTACTACACCTTTCTCGCCATGCAACTGAACGTAGCGCGCTACCAGATCCCGAAGGACGGTAAGAATTTAATACGCTTCCCTTAGTATTGCCGCCCCTTGCTGTGCAATGGCGACTTTTCGGCCTGTGCACCAAACAGCCCTCGCGCGCTGAATGTTCCGCGGACGAGAGATTGCCTTGTCCCGCAACAGACCTGGGTCACCGTTTCTTGCCGAGTTGGCAAAGGGATGAGAAAAAGTCGCGCGGAACGCAGGGATGCCGCTGCGGCCTGCCGTTGCATGACTGCATCTTCTGAGACGTACATTGCAAGCGGCATCGGCAAGGACCGCGACGAGATCGCCGCGGCTTTGCGTCGCAGGCGGCCGCAATCGGGCCGCGTCGGGCGAACGTCGACAAGCTGCAGCCCCTCCACGACGAGCGCGACATGGTGCGCGAACTGATCACGGCGCTCGGCAAGCGACGCGATTGAACTGTTCGAGAACAACGTCGCGAGTTGTCCGCCCGCGCAGAAGTGCCTCTCGCGTTGAGCGCGCTTCGCTGAATATTTCCGGTGTCACACTTTTGCAATGAAGTGCGCTTAACTTTACATGCTCCCGTCTCGTGCTAGGAGGAGTCATGTCGAGAACATTTGCTTTCACCAGATCCGCAGGGCCGATATTCCCGAGTTTGGTGATGATCCTTGCGGCGACCCTCGGCATTTGTGGTCGAGCGTCGGCAGTTCCAATCGCTACACCCGGGTACTCGGTTTCCACATTTGCCACGGCTGCTGCGGGCTACTCCGCTCCCGACTCTATCGCCGTCGATAACGGTAGTGTCTGGGTGGGCTATGGCAATGGACTTAATGGCGACGGAACGATCGGGACGACAACCACGATCGGGACGAGCACTATCGTCCAGTACTCGACGACTGGGGCCGTGCTGAATACCTACATCGTTAGCGGTCACAACGATGGTCTGAAGATTGATCCAACGACGCACAGCGTCTGGGCGCTCCAGAACGAGGACTCCAATTCCAACCTGGTCGTCATCAATCCGACAACACATCTCCAGGCTCAATACAACGTCGGCACCGGGCCGCATGGCGGTGGATACGACGACATCGTATTCCTCAACGGCAATGTTTACTTTAGCGCTTCCGCTCCCAATTTTACCGGGCCCATTAACACCTTGCCGGTGATCGTGAGCGCCGCGCTGAACACCACGACCCACACTGTCGCAACGACGACGATTCTGAACTCCAGTGCTTCACTCAACCTGACGGACCCGGATTCCATGATTGCCGATCCGCACGGACGCTTGCTGCTCGATGGCCAGAGCGACAGCAAGCTGATTCTCCTCAGCAATCCCGGCGCGCTCAACCAGGTCGCGATGGCCCTCTCGCTATCCAGTCCAGGAATAAGTGGCGTGAATGTGGACGATACGTTGTTCACGCCGACCGGCGCCACGGGTTGCCTGCTGGTCACGGATCGGGGTGCCAATGCGGTCTATTGCGTCCATGGTGCTCTCCCGGGCGGAGCCTATTCGGCTGATCCGAACGGTGGCCAGGACTTTCTGGCGTCGTTGAATCCCGACACGGGCGTCCTGACGCCCGTGGTGACCAATATCGCTGCACGTAGCTTGGCATTTCTAGCCGTTCCCGAGCCGGGCAGCTGGGGCCTATTGTCACTTGGTTTTGTTGCACTGATCAGCATGACAGGGGTAGCGCGTCGACGACGCACGGCAGAGTGTTGATGTCGTGCAAAGGGCCCCGGCACCAGTGAGCTCGCAATGTATCGCGAAAGCGTCTCGACAGACCGAGCGAGCGGGGTGGCCGGGAGCCAATGGCGGGGATTTTCACCATCCAAGCGTCAAATAGCCGCTTCGTGGAATACTCGCCCAGGCTCGCCAAAGACGGCAACGGGCGTACGCCGTGATACGCGGCGCTTTTCCGGTGGGTGTGGATACCGGGCGGCCACTGCTCCAGCCGGAAGATTCTACGGCTTCTGTCAAGCGCCGACCTTGGCGTGCTGCGAGAAGCGCTCAGCCGATCACCATCGGCTCGTTAGTTAGACGCCGGACCTCTTCGTCGCGCCCCTAGCGCTTTCGACCCGCTGCAGGGCTTATGCCAGCCTACCTTGGGCAACGCAAAGCTGGCGCTGGGGCAACCGCAAATTGTTCACCGTTATCAATGGCCGCCGCGCGCCAGGGTGGCCGACGGTGTCTGCGCGAAGCGCTGCCGGTGCTCCGCCGAAAACGCCCATGTGGCTCAAGGCCGCAATGTATCGCCACCTGGCTGAGCGTTTCGCCCGGCGGGGCACCTGCGCAATGCTTCGCGCGAAGCATAGCTTCATGCGGGTGGGCGCTTAAAGTGACTCAGCACCCCTGCCCATCCGCGGCGCACGGACCCAGCGATACCCCAGGGCATCAGATACATGAAACCAATCAGAAATAGACCATAGACCGCCCATGGCGCTGACTTGGAAATCTGATCGGCGATATTGGGTATGAACTGGATAAAAAGGGCACCGTAAAGCGCACCGGATATCGAAGCCAGGCCGCCGATGACAACGCCCACCAGAAATGTGATTGACAGAAATACGCTGAAGCTGTCGGGTGCCACAAACTGCACGGCGATCGCGCCCAAAGCGCCGGCGACACCGGTGTACATCGCGCTCACGCCGAAGGTCAGCGACTTGTAGAGCGCGGTATTGATGCCCATGGTTTCGGCGGCGATAGGATGATCGCGAATCGCGACGATCGCCCGCCCGACGCGACCGCGCAGCAGATTGCGGGCCAACCCGAACATGAGCACAGCGACCATCAGCGCGAGGAAGTAAAGCCACTGGTCCTGTGACAACGGGAGTCCGGGCGGCGGGTCGGGCTTGTTGATGACGATGCCCTGAACGCCACCGGTCCAGTGTTCGAGGTGTTTGTATTTTAGTATCTGCGGCAACGCAACGCCGAGCGCAAAGGTCGCCAGCGCCAGATACAAAGGTTCGAGCCGCAGCGCCGGCAACCCGAACAGGAAACCCGCACCCAGACAAACGAAGCCTGCCACCGGGATGGTGAGCCAATAAGGGGCGCCGAAGCGATCCATCAGGATCGCCGCCACGTAGGCACCGATCGCATAAAAAGCGCCGTGGCCAAGGGAAATCTGTCCATTGAACCCCGTGAGCAGGTTGAGGCCGAGCAAGGCAATGGCGTAGATGATCGTCAACGTCAATTGAAACACCCGGTAGCCCGGCAGGAAGAACGGCAGCGCACACAGCATGACCAGAAATAGCGCGATCATCCATGGCCGGCCAGGATGTACCTCCGACTCTTTGACGGTAGCGATGAGGTTCAAGATCGGGACCTCGCGGCCATCATCAGACGCGGCTCACCAGCGGCTTGCCGAACAGCCCGTTCGGCTTGATGACGAGCACGCCGACGATGATGGCCAGTGCTACCGAAAGCTTTAGTTCCGTGCCAACAACGTAAGCGCCGGCCAGGTTTTCCAGCACGCCCACCAGAAATCCGCCGAGCACCGCCCCCCAGGGATTAGAAATGCCACCCAGCACGGCGGCCGCGAAGGCGTAGAGCAGGATGCCCGACATCATGTTCGGGTCCAGGTAAACGATAGGGGCGACCATCATGCCTGCGACCGCGCCTATGGCGGCCGCGAGCCCCCAGCCGAGCGCGAGCATCGAGCCCACTCGGATGCCCACGAGACGGCTCGACTCGGGATTCTGCGCTGCTGCACGCATCGCCAGCCCAAGCGGTGTAAAGCGAAAGAAAGCGTAGACCAAGGCGAGCACGACCAGAGTGACGCCGATTGCACCCAGTTCATGGCTGGAAAGATACGTGTTAGCGAGTAATGGCTGCGCCGGGAATGGGCTTGGGAAAGGCTGGACGGTGTAGCCGTAGATCCAGCCCGCGAGGCTGTTGAGCATGATCAGAAGCCCGATGATGACGATCACCACCGTCAGCACCGGAGCCTTTTCGACGGGGCGGATGATTACCCGTTCGATTAGCGCACCCGCCGCGAACGAGATAGCGACCGTGAAAATAAATGCGGCCCAGTAGGGCAACCCTGCATTGATCATGCTCCACGCGAGATAGGTCGAGAACATCGCCATCTCCCCTTGTGCAAAGCTGATCAGATGAGTGGCCTGATAGATCATCACCAGCGCGAGCGCCAAGCTGGCGTAGATACCACCGGTGGCGAGACCGGAGAGGACTTGATGGAGGAAGGCGTCCATGTTTCAGCTAATATCCAAGATACGACCGCCTTACAGATTCATTCCGCTTCACCACATCCGCCGTGCCGGACAGCACCACTCGGCCGGTTTCCAGCACATAGCCGTGGTCCGCCAGATCGAGGGCGAGCATGGCGTTCTGCTCAACCAGCAGCATGCTCACTTTTTCGTCGCGATTGATTGTGCGCATGATTTGGAAGATAGCCTCGACGACCATCGGCGCCAAACCGAAAGAGGGCTCGTCGAGGAGCAGCAGCCGGGGGCGCAACATCAACGCCCGTGAGATGGCGAGCATCTGCTGCTCACCGCCCGACAGGGTTCCCGCCTGCTGCGCGCGGCGTTCCTTGAGTCGCGGGAAGTAGTGATAGACACGTTCCATATCCTCCGCGACGGCGGCCTTGTCGCGGCGGGTGTAGGCGCCAAGCCGCAGATTTTCCTCCGTCGACAGGTCGGTGAATGTACCGCGGCCTTCGGGCACATGCGCGATGCCGAGGCGAACAATGTCTTCGGTTACGTTGCCGTTCATCCGCGCGCCGGCGAAGCGGATTTCCCCGCTATGCCTGAGCATGCCGCACACGGCACGCAGCGTCGTCGTCTTCCCCGCGCCGTTCGCGCCGAGCAGTGTCGTGATGCCACCTTCCGCGACGTTGAAGCTGAGACCGTGCAGCACATCGGCCGCTCCGTAGCCGGCGTGCAGGTTCTCCACTTCCAGCAGTGCAGTCATGCCTGTAACGTTTTGCGCTGGCCGCCGAGATAGGCACGGATCACTTCAGCGTTCTGCTGCACTTCAGCCGGCGTGCCTTCGGCGATCTTGTGCCCGAAGTCGAGCACGACCACCTTGTCGGAGACGCCCATCACCAACCCCATGTGATGCTCCACCAGCAGAATGGTCAACTTCAGACGCTCTCGGATACTGGTAAGCAGACCCATCAGCGCTTCTAACTCCTCGTGATTGAGTCCTCCCGCCGGCTCATCGAGCAGAAGCAGTTCGGGGCGAGAGGCGAGTGCGCGCGCTAACTCCACCCGTTTCTGGATGCCGAAGGGCAAATCTGCGACGCGGCTGTGCGCGACCGCTTCCAGATCGAGCAGGCAAACCAGCTTCGCCGCGTGCCGGGCCACCTCCTCCTCCTCGCGCCGCACGCGGGGTAGCATCAGCGAACTCGCGAGGAATCCACTTCGCATGCGAGCATGTCCGCCCAGCATTACGTTCTCGAGCGTAGTCATGGTGCGGAATAAGGCCGGATTCTGAAACGTCCTTCCCACGCCAAGCGCGGCCATACGATGCCTGGGAGTTCGCAGCAAGGAGGTTCCATTCAGCAGGATGTCGCCTTCGCTGAAGGGATAAAGCCGCGAAAGACAGTTGAACAGCGTGGTCTTGCCCGCGCCGTTGGGGCCGATCAATCCCACGATCCGGCCTTGTTCGACGGTGAAGGCAACCTGGTCGAGCGCGACAATGCCACCGAAGCGTACCGTGAGGTTGCGAACGTCCAGGACAACGGGACACGCGACCGCCGGGGAGGAAGCGTCTGCAGCACGGGCGCTAGCAATCATGGGACCAACCGCGTGCGCTCCATCGCCGATGTGCGTCCGTGCCGCACTGATGGGCTCCCGATAGCCGTTGAGACAAGAAGCCCTGGTAGGCTCACGGAACCTTCCTTATCGTCCTTTATTCGCTGATGAGATCACCAAACAGCACCCAGGTCTTGCCGTCGAATTTCTGCAACTGCATCTGCTTGATGCCAAATCGGTCGCCAGGATTCGTGTTTATGGCGATCCCCGGCAGCAGCAGCGGCGTGCGCAGGTTCCTTATACTGGTGGCCTGCTTCATCACGTTGTCGCGGCTCAGGTCATCCCTGCATCGCTTTAGCAAGTCCACAAGCGCGTAGGCCTGGCCGTAGCCATAGGAGATATTGATGTTGGCCGGATTGCCCTCGGGGAAATATTTTTTCAACCAGGCGAAATACTCCCTCATGTTTGGGTCGTTCTGCCACTGCGGATCGGTGGGATCCATGCCGTAGTTCGCCGTGATGAGACCGACCGATTTCTCCAACCCCGCGGGTTGCAACACGGCCGAGACGGAGACCGACACGTTGTTGACAAAATGCACAGGTCTCCAACCAATGTCGTACACCTTGCGTATGGCCAATGCGGCGAACTTCGGCGTTGTGATATTGAAGAGGACATCGGCGCCGGAGCCCTTCAGTGTGACGATCTGGGAGTCCACGGTCGGATCGCTCACTTCGTAGCTAACTTCCGAAATAATCATCTTGGCTGCCTTGTCGCCCAGCCCGTCCTTGAAGCCATTGAGGTAGTCCTTGCCGTAATCGTCGTTCTGATAGAGCACGCCAATTTTGGCGTTAGGGTACGTCTTCAGAATGTATTTCGCGTAAATTCTCGCTTCAGTTTGATAACTCGGGTTCCCGGGAGTCGTATAGGGATAGTTTTGCGGGTCGTTGAACTTGCTCGCGCCCGTCGCTAGCAGCAGGTGGGGTACCTTCCTGGAATTCACGTACTTGATGATCGCCGAGTTGGCCGCCGTTCCCAGGTTCTGGAAAAGCAGCAGCACGTCGTCCTGCTCCACCAGCCGGCGCACCTGCTCGACCGTCTTGGGCGGGCTGTAGCCGTCATCGAGGCTGATAAGGTTGATCTTGCGGCCGTTCACGCCGCCTTCGTCATTGATCTTCTGGAAGTAGGCGGCTTCGGCTTTGCCGATAATGCCGTAAGCCGACGCCGGCCCGCTGTAGGGCATGGTCTGGCCGATCTTGATCTCGCTGTCGGTCACGCCCGGGCCGTATGTCTTCTCCGCTAGCACGGGGCCGCTTATGAGTGCGAGCGCGAATGCGGCGATATACACGGCACGAAGCGGTTTGAAGAATGGCTGGAATAACATGCTCTGCTCCTCTGGTTGGTCATGGTTTGGTCCGCCTTACCTTGCCGCAGCCTACACCGTTGTGAGTGGCAGTGAGACCACGACTGTGGCCTCCTGTCGGCTTAGTTGAAGCGGGCAGGCCGGTAATCTGCGTCCGCGGCCTGCGCCGCCCCGTTGTCTGGCGCTGACAATGCCTCAGGTGTTTGCGTCGCGTTGCTCACGATCATCGCGTTCGCATGCCTCACGCTGAATTGCCCCCAAACGCGACGGCTCCCGGAATGAGCGGCCCGAAAATCCGAGTCAGGAGAAGTCGGGAGAGGCTGCGCAATGTGGCAGTCCGCGAGCGGCGTGAGTGTTGCGCTGGAGAGTATAATCGTTTCATGGCGCCCCTCTACTTGGGGATTCGTTGCGACGGACGTTGCGAGCGTCGCACAAGAAAGCAAGGTTGACACCACGGCGCGCCATGCACCGAGGAGCGCGCACTCGAAGAGCGATAACTCCCGAACAAGCGCCGCCAATCGCAGGTGTCAACAGCGCAAATCCGACAGTGCCGACGCTACCCTCGTCTTTGTAGCTTTCCTTTCTTCGAGGGCTGACAACCTACACCGCAACTTAGTCAGCCTGTTCGGCAAATTGCCGCGGGTAGAGATCACCCCCCACGCGTGCCGCGACCTGTGAGCCGCACGCACGGTCCTTCTGTAGGAGAAATTCCATGGCTTCGGTCTATGCGCTCAATCTATTCAACGTGGTGAACAAGGACGAGTACCTCGCCTATTCGCGAAGATCCGCGAAAGAGGTCCAGGCTCACGGCGGCCGGGTCATTGCGCTCGGCAGTTTCCGCGAGGCGGCGGCGGGCGAGATCAAGCCGCGCTCGGTGCTGATTCTCGTGGAGTGGACCTCGAAGGAGGCCTTCGACAGCTATTGCAATGACCCTGAGCTCGACGACCTTCATCCGCATCGCGTCAACGGAACTAGCGACTACATCTGGCACCTCTTCGACAGGCTCGAAGACCTGCGCCCGCTTCTTAAGTAGGCCGGATGCCATCAGGTTCCGATTCCTAGTTCGTGCGCTCATGGAACCTGAGCCGGGTGACGCCGGCATAGAAGATAAAGCCACCAGTACTCGGACTGGCTATTTCCATTCGCCAACTCTGCTGGTTGCCGTCGAAGGCACCATCAACCAGCACGGTGGTCCACCTCGACGCCCGACGAATCCACCATGACGTTGTCGATACCCTGCTCGATCAGCCAGTAGCGCAGCCAGAAGCCGTCGCCCCGCCTCATCACAGCTATGCACGCCCGCCGCCGGGGCAATCCCGCAGCGCGCTTTCGCCTTGGCGATGCGCCCGAGCAGCGCCACCGTGTCTCCTGCCGCCGCCGTATAGCGGCTCGGGTCGCGTGACCCGTCACCCAGCGGTAGCTTCCAGTCCTTCTCCTCGAGCTCGAAGGCCATGTACAGCTCGTTGCTTCTCCCGTCCGCTTTGCTTGGGCTTTTCCAGGTGCATTCATTGCGATCCTCCGTTCGGGAAAACCGAGTTGTTCGAACTCTCGTTTTAACTCATGGGGCTAAGCCAGGAACAGCGCGATATAGCAACTGTTGGGCGCTTTCTACCCTGCTCGCGAACGGGAGCAATGGGCCCCTAATTCGTTAATCGATTTGGTCCTCAAATCGACCCCACACAGGGTCGGACCGGACCTTCATTCGGAGTACGCGCGCCATCGTCCGTTCGTTGTCCTGATGATATAAAACTTTAACCGACGAAAAGGGGCCATACTTGAGCAGGCTTTGACGAGACGTCGGCGAAAACCACGAGATACGCCGGTCGCTTAGCTCAGCGACGAGACGCTGCATGTTGTGGCGCCATCAACCCCATTAGGATGACAGCCATGGACATGTTAGAACCGGGCAAATTTGGCACTGCGGTGCCATTCAAGAAGCGCTACGAGAACTTCATCGGCGGGCGCTGGGTCGCGCCGGTCGGCGAGCAGTATTTCGAGAACACCACTCCGGTGACCGGCAAGGTGTTCTGTGAGGTCGCGCGGTCTACCGCCGCCGATGTGGAATTGGCGCTCGATGCCGCGCACAAGGCGAAAGGTGCCTGGGGCAGGACATCGACCACCGAGCGAGCGAATATCCTCAACAAAATCGCCGATCGTATCGAGGCGAACCTGCCCATGCTGGCCGCGGCGGAGACCTGGGACAACGGCAAACCGATCCGCGAGACGCTGGCGGCGGATCTGCCCTTGACGGTCGACCATTTTCGCTACTTCGCCGGATGCATTCGCGCCCAGGAGGGCGGCGTCAGCGAAATCGACCACGAAACCGTTGCCTATCACTACCACGAGCCGATCGGAGTCGTCGGACTGATCATTCCCTGGAACTTTCCGATCCTGATGGCGACCTGGAAGCTCGCCCCAGCCTTGGCTGCGGGTAACTGCGTCATCCTGAAGCCGGCGGAGCAGACGCCGGTCTCGATCCTGGTGCTAGTCGAACTGATCGCCGACTTGCTGCCCCCCGGGGTGCTGAATGTCGTCAATGGTTTCGGCGTGGAGGCGGGAAAACCACTCGCCTCCAGTAACCGGATCGGCAAGATTGCGTTCACCGGAGAGACCACGACCGGCCGCCTGATTTCGCAATACGCCAGTCAGAACCTGATTCCGGTGACGCTGGAGCTTGGCGGCAAGTCACCCAACGTCTTTTTTGCCGACGTGATGAACAAGGATGATGGTTTCTTCGACAAGGCACTCGAAGGTTTCGCGATGTTCGCGCTGAACCAGGGCGAAGTTTGCACCTGCCCTTCCCGGGCGCTCGTCCAAGAGTCGATCTATGAGCGCTTCATCGAGCGCGCTATCAAGCGTGTCGCCGCAATCACTCAAGGCAACCCGATGGATCCGGCAACGATGATCGGTGCCCAGGCATCGAGCGAGCAGTTGGAGAAAATCCTGTCCTACCTGGACATCGGCAGGCAGGAAGGCGCGAAATGCCTGATCGGCGGTCAGCGTGCCCAGCTCGCGGGCGACCTCAAGGGTGGCTACTACGTTCAGCCAACGGTGTTCAAGGGACATAACAAGATGCGCATTTTCCAGGAGGAAATCTTCGGTCCCGTTCTTTCAGTGACCACTTTCAAGAATGAGGAGGAGGCGCTCGCCATCGCCAACGACACGCTCTACGGACTGGGTGCCGGCGTTTGGAGTCGCGACATGAATACCGCGTTCCGCATGGGTCGCGGAATCCAGGCAGGGCGCGTCTGGACGAACTGCTACCACCACTACCCCGCGCACGCGGCGTTCGGCGGCTACAAGCAGTCCGGCATCGGCCGCGAGAACCACAAGATGATGCTCGACCACTACCAGCAAACCAAGAACGTGTTGGTGAGCTATAGCGAGAGCAAGCTAGGTTTCTTCTGATCCTCGGCTGCTTTTGTGCCCCGCACCGCCGGACTGGCGGTGCGGGTGTCGATATCTTCACGATGGTCGGGAGGCTTTCATGACGGAGGAGGTTTTGCGCGTCACCGCGACTGACGCCGCACGGGCATTGATCGTCACCTTGCGTTCGAAGCACGGCGAGTTGATGTTCCACCAGTCCGGCGGATGCTGCGACGGCAGTGCGCCGATGTGCTATCAGCAAGGCGAATTCATCATCGGTGACTACGACCGACTATTGGGTCACATCGGTGGCGCACCGTTCTACATAAGCGGGCCGCAATTCGAGTACTGGAAACACACTCAACTGATTATCGACGTGGTGCCGGGTCGAGGCGGGATGTTTTCGCTCGACGGCCCCGAAGGCTTGCGGTTCCTCACCCGCTCGCGCCTGTTTACGGAAACCGAATGGACGCAGCTCGCCGCGCTCGAGAACGAGGCGGCTCTGCCGGTTATGGCAGTCTCTCCTTCCTGAGGAGAGCCGGGGTCGCCCAGCACTATCCAGACCTGCACGGCCCCGGTCGTAGTCGCTGCGAAGCGTCCGCTGCGAGATTTCGCATCGGTGTCGGCGCCTGTGGAGACTTACACCGGTCGTGCCGGCCTGCGGGTCGGCGCGCATGAGTCTGCGAAGCAGGAAACCCCCCGCTACGGCTTCAGCTCAGCGGCGGATAATTCATTTTCCTATTCTTTGCTCTTAACTCCGTTCCTCACAAGTTGGCGGCCCGATTCTCCATGCATTTTCTGCAGTGCTTCGTGGTTGCGGTCCGGCACCGTCTGCGATCATGGGTGAGCAACCGTTCGGCTTTGATTTCGATTTCGACTTCAACATCGACCCGTCGACCTATCCCCCGATTGCCCTCCAGTTTCCGCCGGCCACAACCTCAAGATCCCCATGGATATGCCCATGAGGAAGCCCGCCGTCGGCTATTCCGGGAGCGCGGTGGCGCGGGAAGCGACGCGCTGCGTTTTGGGAGAGCTACTCGTCAACTGTTATCCTGCCGCGCAGGTCGCAGCGGCAGCAATCGCCAGATTGCCAAAGCGCCCAAGCCGCTTTTCGCCAGAACGCGGCTGTACATAGATCGCCAGTTGGGTTCGGTTTCCGTCGAGCTTGCCGAGCACGAATATCTGTCGCTCGTACGTACTTTTGCTTGCGAACCATCGGGTGATCTGTACGCCCGACGGGGTTGACGTCTTGAAAGTTGTCGGCTGCGCTGACCCGTACGACTGGAGGTCAAGCGCCCTGACGAGGCAGGCAGAAACGTCTGGCAGAGGACGCGAGAACTCCTGCGTGGTGACTAATTCCCCCGCAATCGGCGAACGGACTTCCGTAAACACCGAGCAGGCTGCCAGCGCGAGCGCGCCAAGAGAAAGTACCGATCGAGTGACTATCATGGTGACGGAATGGAAGCTTGGGTGAAGCCTAGGACCGTTTTCCCCTTTTGTCCAGTACTAGTCTCTTCCAATATGGTATGAGTCTTAGCTGGGGTCCGTGTTTCCAACGGCATGAGAGGCTGAAATAGGGGTTTTGGGTCGATCATCCTATTGATGGTGATCGACATGAACGAAACGCAACTAACCACGGTGGCGCAGCTGCGCGCCTTTCTCAACGGCACACTGGCGGTG
>Ga0209118_1001151_pt1 | contig 12834 bp, 6 predicted proteins | sample BlaSpr_A8_Ref_M1_FD_187988 | JGI IMG/M metagenome (GOLD analysis project Ga0209118, IMG submission 187988) | Forest soil microbial communities from Thunder Bay, Ontario, Canada - Black Spruce, Ontario site 2_A8_Ref_M1 (SPAdes) (version 2) | ecosystem: Environmental > Terrestrial > Soil > Boreal...
CTCGCCGGCAAGGTTGATCTTCTCTTGAATGTCCCCTCGGAAGACGCGCAGCGCATCCAGGAGTGTCACATCACCATCGGCCACATTGCTTGCAGCCTAATCGAGCGTCTGGCTTGTGGGTAGGCCATCCCGCAAAAGAATAGGTTTACAGTCGCCAGTTGAAAGTGAGAAGTAAAGCCGAGAAGAAGCGTGTAGTGGATCATCAGTATCCGGTTGCCACTCAGACAAAATCGCCTCCAAGGTCAACAAATCAGATTTGCGAAGGGATCGCGGTAGGGACGCCGGTTGCCCGGCGCCCCCCGCGCGGATCCGTGCAAGCGCTCGTTAGCGCACACGGCTCTTACCGCAGATACTTAGCGTCGAAGCGCAAATTGGGATGCGGATGAAGAATCTTGGGTTCGGGGAGCCACTCAGCCGCAAATCGGTCCATGAGCTCCCACGTCATCCCGCTCCGCTGGCTGCGACGTCGAATCACCCGCAGCCAGCGTTTGCGAACCTCGAGCCGAAAACTCCGGAGACTGTGGAGATTGCCGGGTACGGCGTGATAGTTGAAGTAGCCTTGAAGCACACGCCTCAACCATTTCCCGACTTCCGCCAGCGACTGATGCATCCGCTTCCAAAGCGCGATCTTCACCTGTTTAGACAGCGTCGGCATCCTGATTTCCCGTTATTTCGCGGCTCGATACCCCACCTGCATGTGCCCCTGTCAACGCTTCGTGCCCAGCCTCACGACTGACCACGCATGACTCGGGGTCGGTGTGGCTCGCTAAGCCTTCACCGTACGGCTTTTTCATCCGCTCCTCCACGCCGGTTTATCCCGGCGCCCCTATTCGTAACGTAAGGCCACCATCGGATCGACTCGCATTGCGCGGCGAGCTGGGATGTAGCAGGCGGTGAGAGCCACAATCGTCAGCAGTACCGCGACGGCAATCATCGTTAGCGGATCGTTGGAGTGGACGTCGTAGAGCATCGAAGTGAGGTAGCGCATCACGCCCAGCGCCACGCCGATGCCCACGACGGCTCCGACAATCACCAGCACAATTCCCTGCCGTAAGACCAGCTTCAGCACGTTTCCCGGTTGCGCGCCAAGCGCCATGCGAATTCCGATTTCGCGTGTGCGCCGCGAAACCTCGTACGAAAGCAGTCCGTACAATCCCACGCACGCCAGCACCAGCGCCAGCAAACCAAAGAAGCCGGATAGCCGCGCGACCAGCCGCTCCTGAAAAAGCAACCGGTCGATTTGCTCCGATTCAGTTTTCACATCGAAGAGCGGCAAATTCGTGTTTACTTGCCCCACGACCTCGCGTATCGCGGGAAGAATGGTCTGCGGATCAGCCGCCGTGCGCAGCTCGAATGACGCTCCCCCGAAGCTTTGCGGCATGTACATCATGGCGTGGATTTCCCGCCGCAGGTCGCTATATTTCGCGTCGCGCACGAGGCCAATGATTTCGTAGCCGGGACTTGCCGGGCCGTTTGCGTCTCCTGGCGATTGGCCGAATCGTTTCCCGAGCGGATATTCCTTGCCAAGATATTTTTCGACGAACACCTGGTTCACAATCACCGGAGTCGGCGCCGAAGTTGGAGTCGCTTCGCTGTTCGAAGCGGACAGCTTGAAATCGGAAGCGTTAAATCCGCGGCCGGCGAGAAATGGAATTTGCAGCGTCGCGAAGAAGTTAGGCCCGACCGGGAGCACGTCCGCTTCGGAACTTTGATCCTGCGGAGTGCCCGGCCAGTGAAACATAGTGACCATCAGGCCGCCACTCAGAAGAGGCCCCATCGAATAGCTTGCCGACTTCACGCCCGGTATTTCGGACAGGCGGCCCTGCAAGTCGCGGTAGAAGGCGTCCACCTGCGGGCCTTTGTAGCCGATCAGCGTCGGGTCGATTCCGAAAATCAAGATATTGCGGGAATCGAATCCAATGTCGATGCTGCGCAGATTCTGGAGGGTACGCATCAACAGTCCGGCACCGACAAGCACAACGATAGCAAGCGCGACTTGCGTAACCACCAGCACGTTGCCGATGCTGAGCCATTTTTCGCCGGTACGGCCCGGACTCGCGGCGCTCCGCTCGCCTTCCTTGAGCGCAGGTGTCAAATCGACGCGGGCGCTGCGAAAAGTCGGAGCGACGCCGAAAAGAACTCCAGTGAGCAGTGAAACCGCGACCGTGAATCCGAGCACACGCAGGTCCACGCCGGCCGCGAATCCCAGGGGACGCGCCTGATTGCTGGACACAAAGGAAATAATTGTGTGTGCTCCCCAGTAGGCCAACAGAATCCCGAGCGTGCCGCCGAGCGCCGAGAGCATCACGCTTTCCGTTAAGAGCTGTCGCACCACTCGCGCGCGGCCCGCTCCTAGCGCCAATCGCACCGCCATTTCCTTTTGCCGTGCGGCAGCCCGAGCGAGTATCAGCCCGGCAATGTTGGCGCAAGCAATCAGCAGAATAATGCCCACAGTGAGCATCAGGACGTAGAGCGGATTGGAATACTGGGTGCGGGCACCGGTCAGGCCAGTTTGCGCCGGCACAAGCGTCACTTTCGGATTATCGGCGACCGTCGATAACGTCCCGGGGCCACTACTCATTTCGGGTGCGATCTGGCGGTCCTTCGGCTGCGCACCTGGCGGTGCAGTGAGAATGAAGGGCTTATTACCACCCGATGGCCAGGGGGCTGGCAAGCCCGTTGGACCTTTACCGCCCGCTGGTACTGGCGCTCCCCCGCTAAGCGTTTCGCGCCGAAGTTGGGCGCTGCCACCTGCCGGTGCCCCCTGTCGGATGGTCGGCCCCACCGGCTCACCTGCATGGAAGAGCGGAACGGAGCCGTGAAGCATTTCATTTCGGAAGAGGCCACTCACCGCCGCTTGCGCTTGAGCAACCTGTGTTCCGGGTTTAAGCCGACCGATGATCGTGAGCCACCAATTACTCACGTCGCCAGAACGGTTTTGCCAGCGCATGGGATCGGTAATCCGTTGGGCGTCGGAGAGCGGAAGCCAAACATCGTAATCGCTGCCCGGAGTAATTCCGGTGAATCGCTGTTCGACTACGCCGATAATCGTGAATGGGACGTTGTTCAGTTCAATCGTATGGCCAACCACGTCGCGAGAGCCGCCGAAGGCGCTCTGCCAGTAGCCATAGTTCAGCACGGCGACGGGTGCAGCGGACCATGCGTCGTCCGCTGCGTCGAACAGCCGGCCGGCGGCGGCTTTCAGACCCATCGTGCCGAAGAAGTCCCCGGAAACGAGCTGACCGTTGATAACGGTCGCAGGACCGTTCCCCGTCAAGTTCAACCTACCAGAGTTGGCAAAGGCCGCCGTCGCCGAAAAGACATTTGCTTGCGCTATTTCGCGAAACATCGGTTCGGAGAACGAGCAACCTGAGGGATTCGCAGCGCCGGGCCGCAGGTCCGTGGGGCAATCTCCCGAAGTCATGTAGCCGTGAATGTTTGGCGCATTGCGCGCGCCCCACTTGAGCAGGACCAACTGCGAAGGATTCTCGACCGGCAGCGACCGCAGCATTATAGCGTCGATCAAGCTGAAAATAGCTGTGTTTGCGCCAATGCCCAATGCCAGCGAGAGAATGGCCACCGCCGCAAAGGCGGGAGATTTGCGGAGCATGCGGAGCCCGAAGCGAATATCCTCGAACAACTGTTCTAACCAAACGAGACTCCACACCTCGCGCGTTTCTTCCTTCACCCGCGTCACGTTGCCAAACTTCCGCACAGCCGCATAGCGCGCTTCTTCTGGCGACAACCCCCGCTCGATGTTGTCTTGCGTCTCCCGCTCGATGTGGTCGCGGATATCCTGGTCGAGTTCCTCCAACATACGCTTGCGGCGACTCATGATTTGCCTCCCTGTTTTGCCGGGCGGAGAATCCGCGCGATCGCTCCTGCCAGCTTGTCCCATTTGCTGGTCTCGACCGCAAGTTGTCGCCGGCCCTTCCCCGTCAGCCGGTAGAACTTCGCCCGGCGATTATTTTCGGAGATGCCCTCTTGAACCGAAATCCATTGCCGTTTGATGAGCCGGTGCAGCGCCGGATAGAGCGACCCCTGTTCGACTTGCAACACCTCGTCGGACTTGAATTCGATCGCCTTGGCGATCGCGTGGCCGTGCAACGGACCCAGCAGCAGCGTGCGTAGAATCAGCAGGTCCAGCGTTCCCTGCAGCAATTCGATGCGCTCGCGTTGTTCTGTGGTAGACATACTAGGTGAGGATATTCAGCTTCCAGTAGAATGTCAAGGTGAGCAGCCTCCGCCGGCCATGCAGGTAATCTCCAGTTGGGGGCTCGAAAGGGGTCACCGGAACCTGATGAACCACTACCGATTCTTGGGACTCTCGACAGCTGCGGCCAGGACGGATGCCGGGTCGAAATTCGCAGAACGGTCCGCCTCCCCGACGAGAGTCGGGGCAAACGCCAGGCGAGCCCTATTTGGATTTGAGCAGCTCGACGCGGGCGGTGGCGAAGGGCATGACGGCCTCAAGCAGCGCCGGTGTTCGCGCCGTGTTATTCGCCACATACAGCGAGAAAGACGCGTCCTTCATCTCCACGCCGTCGTCGAATACGCGAATCCCGATCTTTGACGCGGTGTAGTTTCCCGCCGGAACATCCACCTTCTCGGAAGCGGCTAGGAGCTTGGCGCGAACATCGTACAGCTTGTGGCCGTCGTAGACCGGGCTGCGCACCTCCGGCGTTTTTGTCCAATCGACATTCCGCAGGTACTGCATCATTCCGAGCGGATCGCGTGTTCCCGGCAGCACCCGCGCCTGGGTGGCGTCCGCGGACGCAGGTTCTTTGCCCGTCGCGGTCATACGCTGGACGGACTCGACCTTTTGCCCACGTTCGCTCAGGTGCATCTCATACTGCAAGCTCGCCAGCGTCCCGGCATCGCTGTAGGAATCGAACCGATCATCAAGCTCGAAAACCATTCGAAACGGATTCTGCGTGTGCGCAAACGCCTGCAAATGCCACGTGCTCTTTCCCAGAAAATTGCCCCGCCCGGCAACCTGCAGCCTCAGGGTTGCCACATCGTTGAGCTTGGAAACGTTAGCGGTATATTCGAGAACCTCGCCGGTGCGCAAAGCCAAGCCCGTGTCAACGGGAGGCGCGCTCTTCGCCGAGTCGCCTGGAACGGGCGACTTACTTGCCGGGACACTTGCGGACTTTTCCGCCGGGGGCGCTTCACGAAAACCGGGTGGCTCAGCCGATACAACTTCGGGAGCGCGCTGTTCCCCACGCGAGTGCAGCCAGTAAAACGCTCCCGCAGCGCAACTCAGCACCGCCAGTGCCAGAATGCCGACTGCGGTCTTGTAGCTCATGCTCTTTGTGTGACGCTCCCTTGAATCTGCTTTTTGCCCGCTGCGCTTCCGTCGTACAATATCTTTCCGTACGCGGAAAGCATCCGGCTCCCTTTGCCGGCTAGCCGCGAACTACGAGCGTATCAAAACGCGGGCCGGTCGTCTTTCCCGGGACTCGCGTCACCTGCTGCGGTGGCAAGCTGCCGTTTGCAGACACAATCCTCGGCCGCCTGGCGGCCGCAAGAGCTAGGAGGATTTCCTGAATGCGCTACCTCGTCACGGGCGGCGCCGGCTTCATCGGCTCAAACACGGTGGAGGAACTCGTCCGCCGCGGCCATAGCGTTGTGGTACTCGACGACCTCTCTTCCGGCAAGGAAGACAACCTGGCGGAAATACGCAACAAGATAACTTTCATCAAGGGCAGCATCACGGACATTGAGGTTGTGCGGAAAGCGATGCACGAAGCGGAATACGTGCTGCACCTGGGCGCGCGCACATCGGTACCACGCTCGGTCAAGGACCCCATCGACACGAACAAGATCAACATCGAAGGCACCCTAAACGTTTTGGTCGCCGCGAAAGAGCTGAAAGTCAAGCGCGTCGTCTTCGCCGCTTCCTCTTCCGCCTATGGCGAGACGCCCACTCTGCCTAAAGTCGAAACCATGCAGCCGCAACCGATCTCGCCTTACGGCGTCACCAAGTACGTTGGCGAGCTTTATGGCCAGACGTTTGGCCGGTGTTACGGTCTCGAAAACGTCTCGCTCCGTTATTTCAATATCTTTGGGCCGCGGCAGGATCCCAGTTCGCCGTATTCCGGGGTGCTTGCCAAGTTCTGTACGGCGTTTCTGGAAGATACGCAGCCGCTGGTTTTCGGAGACGGCGAGCAAACGCGCGACTTTACCTACGTCGAGAACGCCGTGCAAGCCAATCTACTCGCGTGTGAAGCGCCCAACGCTTCCGGAAAAGTTTTCAACGTCGGAGTGGGCGAGCGCATTTCCCTCAATGAAGTCCTTCGCGAGCTCGGAAGAATTACCGGCAAGAAGCTCGAAGCGAAGTACGAGCCGCCGCGTGATGGGGACATCCGCGACTCCCAGGCGGACATCTCTCAAGCGCGGGAATGTCTTGAGTACGACCCCCAGGTGAGTTTTGAGGAAGGCCTGGCGCGCACCTTCGAGTGGTATCGCGCGACCCAGACGAGGGCTCCAGCAAAGGCAGAGAAGTGACTGGTGACCCGTGACTCGTGACGGGCGAAGAGACACGAGGAGCAAACGCTCCCTCAAGTCACCACCTTGCAGTTAAGAACTGCCTGTCAGGGCTTCAGGGTTGTTTGGTTTCACCGTAGTTGAGCGGTTCGCCCGGCTTCGGCACGTCGTAATTGTTCCAGAACCACAGGGGCTCCAGCTTTTTCTGCTCGGGCCAGACCTGGTTCAGTGTGTCTCCCTCAAACAATTCACCGTTCTTCATCACCCAGTGAATCGTGTTCGTGTTGTGGATATCGTCGAGCGGACTCTTATCCATAATCACCAAGTCTGCGAGTTTTCCCGGCTCGATCGATCCGAGATCCGCTGGCCTACCTATAATCTTCGAGCCGTTCACGGTGGCGCATCGCAACACTTCGAGCGGCGTCATACCGCCACTGGCCAGCATCCACATCTCCCAGTGATAACCGATCCCCTGCATCTCGCCGTGGCTGCCGACGCCCACCAGGCCACCGGCACGCTCGAGCTTGGCCATCTGCGCCGCAAGCTTCGGAAATTCATACTCGTCCTTGCGGAACCATCCCTGGCGGCGCTTGGTTCGCTGGTCGATGACCCGGTGTGGCATGAAGTGATTTAGTTTTACATTGTCGTGCACTTCGCTGTTCTCAAACCAGTAGTCCTCGCCGAACGGCCCTCCGTAATTCACGATCAGGGTCGGAGTTTCCGCGATCCCCGACTTGGCGAACATCTGGATCACGTCGTTGTAGAGCGGCGTGATCGGCAGGGTATGTTCGTTGCCATGAAAGCCGTCGATGACGTGAGTCAGGTTGAGCTTCAGGTCCAGCGCGCCTTCGGTCGTGGGCATCATCTCCAGCTCTTTCGACGCTTGCACCATGTACTGCCGCTGCCTGCGATTGCCGACGACGTAGCTCTTGATGTTGTGCGTGCCGTAATATTTCTTGTACTTGGTCAGCACACCCTTCACTTCTTCGGCGGACTGGAAGTTGTTGTCGGAAAAAACGCCGGGGCCGGTCGAGAAGGCGCGCAGCCCGAGGATGTCGCCGCTATCGACGAGATCCTGGTACGCGAACATGTCGTTCGTGCCGGTCTGCACGTCCAGCCCAGCCGTCACTCCGAAAGCCAGATTCGCGAGGAACGACCAGTTTTGCGTGTCCAGAATGCCGCGCCGGATTTCCGTCCAGTGCGCATGCGTATCGATGAAGCCCGGCACGATGGTTTTCCCGCTCACGTCGAACACTTTGGCCCCCGCGGGTACGCTGCCCTTCGGGCCCACGCTCTTGATGCGGTTGTTCTCGACGACGATCTCGGCGTTCTTGAGGACTTCATCTTCCTTGCCGCTCCTCATGGTCACCACGGTTGCGCCGCGCAGGATGATCGTGCCTTTCGGCGTTCTCCGCGGGAATTCCAGAACGACGGCGATTTCTTGAACGTCCTTTTCCTGCTCTTTCAGCTTCTTTTCTTCTTTTTTCTCTTCCTTCTTTTCGTCTTTCTTCGCATCAGCCGTTTGCGAAGCGGCATCTTTCTTGTCGGCATCCTTGGCGTCATCCGGCTTCTTCTCGCCGTCTTTCTTTTCCTCCTTCGGCGGTTCGAAAGAGATGGCGCTCAAGGGCTCGCGGAAAAGGCTCGCGCCCACTGCCCAGGTGATGGTCTTGCCGCCATCGGCCCACGCGAAATAATCCGCGCCAATGTCCGTCAGCCGCTTTGCCGGAACGGCGGGGGTGGTCACATTGACGGTTGGCGGCTCTCCACCGACGACGGGCATGGCAATGACGTAGAGTTGATTCATCACATGCGCGAGCACCCATTCTCCGTCGGGGCTCGGCACGATGTCATCCGCCGGAACCGGCTCCTCGAAGAAGTACAGTCCCTGTCCTTTGACCACAAGGTGCGTGCGGCGGTCCGTGCCATCGTAGCGCAGCGAGACCAGCCCTTGCGGCGTGTAAACGTAGATGCGGTCCTTTTCATTCGCGAAATGCGGCCCGCCCGCTCCGCGCGCCGGCAGAATCAGGTTTGCGTCTCCGCCATCGGCGGGAATCCAGATAAGGTCGGCGTTCTCCGTCTGACCGCCATCGAAGGTGCTGTTTTCCCGGTCATAGGTGTTGCCGCGAAGCAGGACGATTTTTGCGCCGTCCGGCGACCATGCCGGATTGCTGTACACCGCCAGTGACTTTGACAACGGCACCGGTGTTCCGCCCGCCGCGGAAATTTTCCAGAGCTGCCCGCCGTCGCTCGACCAGGTCACGTAAACGATGGACCTTCCATCCGGCGACCAAGCCGGCTGAAATTCGTGCGCGCTTCCAGTTGTCAGCCGCTGGGGTTTGCCGCCGGGCAAGTCCATCGTGTAGAGGTGCGTCATGGCGGAAAAAGCCAGCTTCTTGCCATCGGGCGATTCCACCGGGTCCATGATCAACCGCGCCTTCACCGGACCTTGTTCAACGGTCTGCGGGAAATCCAGCTTCGGCCCCAGCTCCTGCGATACCTGCGCCGTGAACGGAATTGTCTTTTCCGTTCCCGTGGCGAGATCGAGGCGCTTGATTTTTCCATCCTGGTTGTAGACGATTTCTTTTCCGCCAGGCAGGAAGGCGTAGCCCGGAAAAACGTCGCGGGTAAAGAGCGACTCCTGATCGTCGCGCGTGACCGGATATTTCACCCAACGGTCTTCGCCGCTTTCCAGGTTGCGCAAGCGCAGGCCGGACTCCGTTTCGTAACGCGTGACGTAGAGAACCTGCTTGCCGTCCGGCGAAAGCACCGGGCGAAACGCGCTCTTGATCTGGTGAATGAGGTCGTCTTCGTCGCCGGTCTTGCGGTCGCGCCGGGTGATGTGCCACGAGGGAAACTGCTGGTTGTAGGATAGCGAGCCTAGCTTCGCTGCAAAGTAGAGATACTTTCCGTCCGGGGAAGCCACCACGCCCATGGCGTTCGGGCGCTCATTCCTTTTCGTGGTGGGGGTCGGCTTCGATTTGGTGATCTGCACGCCCGAGCCGCCGTCCACGTGGTACATCCAGACTTCGCTCGAGCCAATCCCGAATTGCGCTTTCGAAACAAAAATGTATCTGCCGTCCGGCGCCCAGCCCGGTGAAGTGAATTCGTTATTGGGGTCCTTCGAAACCTGCTTCAGGCCAGTTCCGTCCGGATGCATGATCCAGATGTTCTCGCTGCCTTCGCGGTCGGAGAGGAAGGCGATCCACTGCCCATCCGGCGAAAACTTTGGCTGGCTGTCGAAGGCCATTCCGCCGGAGATCAGCTTTGCCTGCCCGCCTTCGATGGGGAGCGTGAAGATGTCGCCCACCAGTTCGAACGCGATTGACTTTCCGTCCGGCGAGACGTCCAGCGAGAGCCACGTGCCTTCATCCGTGGCGAATTCGATCTTGCGGCCGGACTTCAGAGGCAGGCCTTTTTTTTCGTCCTTCTTTTCATCCTTCTTCTCTTCTTTTTTGTCTTTCTCCTGTTCCGTGGCATCCTGCCGTTTTGCGCCGGCCTTCAGCGCTGTTGCGCTTCCGAAAATGAACCCGAGGAATATTGCCAAGACGACAAATCGCGCGGTAAGGCCGCGTGGACTGGGCTGCTTCACACTCATGCTCGATTTCCTCCGTACCGTCTATCGAAACCTTTGAACAGGAATTCGCTGATCGGCCGCCCCATGCTTGTCGGCCTGCCGATTTACACACCCTTTTCTGGCCCTTAGACGCAATCCGTTGGGAAGCGTCTCGGGGACACGGACTCCAGAGTCTGTGCTACTGCTCGAACTCCTCTTCGCCGCCCCGTCCGCTGCGCGGCTGCGGCGGCGCCGGAACGATGTGCGGAATGCCTGCGTCATTCATTTTTTTATTCAGCGCGGGCAGTTCCTCCTCGGCGATTTTCTTGACCTGCGCCGAAGCATCGTTGACCAACGGCGTCAGCTCCGCCAGTTTCTCTTTCTGCTGTCCATCGGGGGCGGCCGCAAACCCATCCAGGTCATCCAGCAGGTTCTGCACTTGGTTCGGCATCGGGTCGGGCTTCCATTCGAACGGCGGGCCGGCATTTCCCAAGCCTTCGCGTTCACGAATGAACTTCTCCGCCACCGCGTCTACTTTTTTCTGCAGCTCATCGGCGGCCTTGACGACGACGTCGGGGATTTTCGTTGCATTCGGTTTTCCCGCATCCTTTTTCCACTGCTCTCGCGCAGCCTTCAGCGCTGCCTGTATGCCTTCAATTGTTTTTCGGTCCTTATCTGTCGTCTTGGCCATCGGGTAGAGCTGCTCGATCATTTCGCGCCGCGCGGAGCGGTCCGCCGCCGAAATCACGATGCGCGTGTCTTCTTCGACCATGACTTTTTGCGAGGCTTCGTTGTCTCCAGCTTTGATCTTGACGGTGTATTCTCCGGGCTCGACGAGCGGCCCGCGCGGCCCGAATCCATATCCCGCCGCGATCGCTTCCAGTTGTTGAGGTGTCGGCTCCGCCGTCGCATCCGAACGCAAATCCCAGTTTGCGCGGTTCACGCCCGCCGCGCCCGGCCCATCCAGCTCCCGAAGCACTTTCCCGTCTATGCCGAGTACGGTGATTTTTACTTTGCCTTCCTTCTTTTCCGCTGCATCGCCCTTGGCCTCGGACTTGGGCTTCTCCTCGGCCGCGTCTTTCTTGTCTTTTTCCTCCTTGTCTTTCTTTGGCGCTTCCGCCGGCAGGGATTCCTTCAGGTAGTAGCTCAAGATCGCGCCGTACGGCGGATTCTTCGCGGTGAACACTTTCTGACCCGCGCTCCAACGGCGGTTGCGCAGGTGCCAGGTCGTGGCCGTCCGCGGCGGGAAGAATGTCAGTGATGATCCCGCCACGCTCGCGTCCATCTTTTCGATCGGAGTCAGATCGTCGAATATCCAGATCGATCGCCCGTGCGTCGCCAGCACCAGATCGTTTTCGCGCGCTTGGATTTCGATGTCGTCCACCGGTACCGTCGGGAAATTGTTTTTCAGCGCGGTCCAATTTCCGCCGCGATCCCACGATACCCACAGCCCGAACTCCGTCCCTGCAAACAAGAGGTTGGTGCTCCGCGGATGCTCGCGCACCACGTGCACGCTCCCGGCCGAATCCGGTATCCCGTTGCGGATGGCCTTCCAGCTCTCGCCGTAATCGCTCGTCGCAAAAATATAGACGCCGTTATCATCGCCGCGATGAGCATCGAACGCCAGCAGCGCCACGCCTTCGCCGGTCTTTGACGCCACCACGCGGCTCACGTAAGTTCCCTTTGGCAGACCGGGCACCTTGGATGCCAAGTTTTTCCACGTCTTGCCGCCGTCGCGAGTCACCTGCACGTTGCCGTCATCGGTCCCCACCCACAACACATTGGGCGTGAGCGGCGATTCGCTCAGCGTCGTGATTGTCGGATATTCCTGCACGCCATCGTGCCGCGACAGGGTGTTCTTGTCCGGCGTCTTCCCAAAAATCTGCAGCTTGCTGCGGTCCACCCCCGTTGTCAGCTCTCCGCCCAGCCTCGCCCAGTTGTCCCCGCGATCCGTAGATTTGAAGAGATAGTTCCCGCCGTAATAAATCGTCGTGTGGTTGTGAGCAGAAACCGCCACCGGCGAATTCCACTGGAAGCGGTAATGCGGCTCTCCTGCTTTCGCCTCCGGCCGGATCGAGCGCTGCTGCCCGGTGCGCAAATCGCGGCGATCGATATACCCGTCCTGCGACTCTGTGTAGACGATCCACGGCTCCACATTGTCGATCGCTGCGTAAAAGCCGTCGCCGCCGTGAATCACTTGCCAGTCTTCATTTACGATGCCGTCGCGCGTCAGCGTCTGGCTCGGCCCGCACCAGCTCCCGTTGTCCTGCAAGCCGCCGCAAATGTGATACGGCTTTTCGTTGTCGAGCGCCGCCTCGTAGAACTGTCCGATCGCGATGGTGTTGACGAAGTCCCAAGTCTTCCCGGCGTCGTAGCTCCAGTGAATTCCGCCGTCCGACCCCGTCAGCATGTGATTCGAATCTGCCGGATTGATCCACATCGCATGGTAGTCTCCGTGGATGCTCCGGACGCGCTGCGTTACAAAAGTTTTTCCTCCATCCTCGGAGTAGAACATCTGTGCGCCCAGCGCCCAGATTCGCAAGTCATTGTTCGGATCGATGCGCACCTGGCTGTAGTACGACGGCCGCGGATTGGTATCGCTCATCTTCTTCCACGTCTCACCTTTGTCCTCACTGCGGTAAGTGCCGCCCTTTTCATGCTGTACCAGCGCATAAACGATGTTTGGATCCTTGCGGTAGATGTCCAGTCCGATGCGGCCGGTTTCTCCGCCGTTCTCATACGGCAGCCCTTTGGTCAGCTTCTTCCAGGTGGCACCGCCATCCATGGTCTTG
>Ga0209118_1001153_pt1 | contig 12825 bp, 14 predicted proteins | sample BlaSpr_A8_Ref_M1_FD_187988 | JGI IMG/M metagenome (GOLD analysis project Ga0209118, IMG submission 187988) | Forest soil microbial communities from Thunder Bay, Ontario, Canada - Black Spruce, Ontario site 2_A8_Ref_M1 (SPAdes) (version 2) | ecosystem: Environmental > Terrestrial > Soil > Boreal...
GGCAAGAGCAAGGAAGCACCTCAAGCTCGGCCCGAATACTATCCTGGCTATTATGCGACATGGGTGCTCGATCCTGACGGCCACGATATCGAGGTCGTTTATAAAAGCTAAATTGATATTCATTGTGCTAATGGTGAATGGCCGTTCCCGCTCGCAGCGGCGATATGGGCCTATTACCTTCAGGGACTCAAGATCATCATGGACAAAAAGTAAGCAGCATCAATCGCTCGGCTATCCGCACGACCTGAATACCTCGTCCGAGCAGCGCGAGGTGATAACCGGGGGTCGTTTTGACCAGATCGACTATCTGACCCATGGCGTCGCCTGACGCGACGCAGGGAAAGAATGTTCAACAGAAACAAGAAAAATCAAAAAATGAATGGTTGTTGCAGGATCACTCTCGAGTGGTCGGCTAACCGGAAGGTATCCGGATTCCACGGTGCGGATTAGTCCTGAGAAGTCGGCTTGTAGGAAGTAATCTCCGCGCTTGGCATCGACTCTGGACGGATTGCGGGCAACTCGGAAACAACCCCATGCCACTGCAGATCTTCTTTCCCAAACTGACTTAGTACCTATGTTGCTTGTAGCTCGCTCACCGCTAGCGCGCGCGAGTACAATGAATTTGCCCAATTTCATTCGCCGGGGGAACTCATGTATCACTACGATGCCAGGACCGCGCTCGAAGAATTGCAGGAAGACGCATTGCTGCCGCACCCCGTGAAACTGCGCGACATGATCTTGCGCACGCAGCTTGGCCCACAGGACGCGAAGGCGCTCAATCACGACTTTCAAGACTACCTCACACGTTTCGGCGAGCTGCAAAAAGTCGCGCGTGGCATTTTGGAAAAACTTGCTGCCGGACGTCACAAAACCGCTTGAGGCCCGTCGGAACAATCGCGCGGGAAGCCGCCCGCAGTTTGGCCCGCCCGGACGCCGCCGCAGCCATCGCCGAAGATGCCCTCTGGCTGGTAAACTGCCATTCGGAGTAGACGCTAGGCGCGGAGGGGCGCGACAAACGGATCTCCATGCGACGCCACACACTGCTGATCGACGCCGACGACACCCTCTGGGAAAACAATGTTTTCTTCGAGAAGCTGATCGAAGATTTTATTAGCATTGTAGAGTCCTCCGGCTACACCCGCGCCTATATTCGGCACATTTTGAACGAGACCGAGCGCAAGAATATTCGCCAGTACGGCTATGGCGTGCGCAGCTTCGGCCGTTCCCTCGAAGAGACGTACCTGAAGCTTGCGGACCAGATGGCGAAGCGGGAAACGCTTGCGCTGATCCATCAGCGCGTCGTCGAACTCGAGCGCACGCCGCCGAAAATTCTCGATGGCGTCCCGGAAACGCTCGCATATCTGACCCAACGGCACCGCCTGATTCTTTTTACCAAAGGCGAGCCCGCCGAACAGGCCGCCAAAGTTGAGCGCTCCGGCCTCCAGGGCTTCTTCGAATTCATCGAAATCGTGCCGGAGAAAAACACGGATACTTACGGCGGCCTTGTCCACAAGCACAAGATCGTGAAGTCACACGGCTGGATGATTGGCAACAGCCCGCGCAGCGACATCAACCCCGCGATGAAAATCGGCCTGAACGCCGTCTACATCCCTCACGAGCACACCTGGCATCTGGAACATGAACCTGTCCTGGCTGGTTCGGGAAAGCTCGTGATTCTGCCCGCTTTCCGTGAATTGCGCGGCCACTTCTAGGGCGCTCTCTATCGCCCCAAATTGGATGTTGCATCCGTGCAGCTTTCCGCGAGTCTAACGGTTTACAGAATTTCCGAAGGAGACCTCCATGGCGACGACAACCGCTTCTCTCAACACCGATTGGCGGCAGGAATGGTTTGAGATAGAGGACGCTACCTACCTAAACCTCGCGAGCGAGGCGCCCATGCCACGGGTTACGATTCGGGCCGTGCAGGCTGCCATCGAGGCGAAGAAATATCCACACCACCAGCCGGATTCCACATTTTTCGAAGTACCGAACCGCATTCGTGCGTCCATCGCGCAGCTGATTGGCGGCAAGCCGGAAGAGATCGCCATCACCACAGGCGCGAGCAATGGAATGGCCACTGTTGCGTATGGCCTGTCGTGGAACCCGGGCGACGAAGTGATTACGTCGAAAGGCGAATTTCCGCTGCAGTATACAACGTGGAAGCCGATGGAGGAGCGCGAAGGCTTGAAGCTCAAAATCGTATCGCCGCGCGAGCGTTTCATCACGGCGGATGATTTGCTTCGAGCGATGACGCCGAAGACGAGAGTGGTGTCGGTGAGTCTTGTACGGTTCGACGACGGCTCGTTGCTCGATGCCGCCCGCGTTGCCGCCGCATGCCACGCTCAGGGCGCACTCCTGCTTCTGGACATCAGCCAGTGCTGCGGCGCGATGCCGCTCGACGTCGAACAACTGGGCGCGGATTTTATGGTATGCGCCGGATACAAGTGGTTGCTCGGCCCCTTTGGGACTGGATTTTTCTGGGCGAAGAGCGAGCTCATCACCAAGATGCGGCCGGGACCTTTCTACTGGATGGCGCTCGCTGGTTCACACAATTTCTCCTCTCTTTCCTTCGACGACCCGAAACCCGCGCCGGCCGCTAAACGCTGGGACACCGCGGAGTCAGCCAGTTATTTCAATTTCAATCTGGTGGCCATGGACGTCTCCGCTGATTTTGTTGTGCGCATGGGTCCGGAGACGGTTGCCGCGCACAACCGCAAGTTGATCGACTTGATGTACGAGCGGCTGCCGAAGGATCGCTGCATTCCGGCGAGCCCTCTGAAAGCGGATCGTCGGGGGCCATATGGCTGTTTTGCGGCGCGCACTCAGGAGAAGACCGTGGCGCTGTATCAAAAGCTCCGCAACGAGAACGTGATCGTGAGCCTGCGCGAAGGCAACATTCGCGTTTCGCCTCACCTTTACAATACGGAACGCGACATCGACCGCCTCATCTCAGTGATCACTACGTGACACCGCAGAACCATTGGCCAAAAATCGCCGTAGTTGGAGCGGGCGCCGTCGGCGGCTACTTCGGCGGGATGCTTGCGCGTGCCGGCGCGCCCGTTGTAATGATCGGCCGACCGGCGTTCGTGGAAGCGGTAAAGAAGAACGGCCTGTTCCTGGATACGCTGCAATTTCAAGAAACCGTGCGAGTCGAAGCGGCCACAGACTTGAATGCCATCCGCGGTGCGGAGATCGTTCTTTTCTGCGTAAAAACGACAGACAATGCGGCAACGGCGCGTGCCATCGCTCCGCTGCTCGCGCCCGGAGCAATTGTTATCAGTTTTCAGAATGGTGTCGACAACGTGGAGCAAATTCGCGCCGCCGCCGGGATAGAAGCATTGCCTGCCGTCGTTTATGTCGCCGCTTCCGTGCCGGAGCCGGGCCTCGTGAAACACGTCGGCAGAGGCGATCTCGCTATTGGTCCGCGAAACGCTAAGACCGAGCGCGTTGCGAACTTGTTCGAGCGTGCCGGCGTGCCCTGCCGAATTTCGGAAAACATTGTTGGCGATCTCTGGACCAAGCTCACTTGGAATTGCGCGCTGAATGCCATCTCGGCGCTCGGCAAAGTCAAGTACGGCAAGATCGCCACGAGCGACGACGCGCGCAAAGTCGTCGAGACTGCCGTGTACGAAGTCCTGGCGGTAGCGCACGCCGCTGGTATTCATCCCCCGGGCCTCGCAGATCCCCTGGCCGCGCTCGACGGCGCGTTCAAGATCACCACGCAGATGGCCGAAGCGTTTTCTTCGACGGCGCAAGACATGAATCGCGGCAAGCGTACCGAGATTGATTCTCTAAATGGATACGTCTCGCGCCGCGGCATCCAGCTCGGAGTGCCTACTCCGGTCAATCACGCGCTGTACGCGCTGGTGAAGCTCGCGGAAGGCCGTTCGTAGCTTTTCTGCGAGAGAAAATATCCTATCGTTCCGCTGGAGCATGGAACGGAATGTGCACAATCGCTTCGAGTTCGACGGGCGCGCCCTGCTTCGTCGCCGGACGGAATTTCCACTGGCTTAGCGCATTCATGGCGTTCGCATCCAGCTGTTCATCGATCCCTCGCACAAGCTGAATACTGTCCACCGAACCGTCGCTGCGAAGGATCGCGTAGAGAATCACCTCGCCTTCGACATGATCACTGATCAGCGTGGGCGGATACTTCGGATCGATTTTCTTGAGCGGCACAGGCCCGGACAAGTCGCTCGAAATCGCGCGAGGTGCATCGGAGTTCGATCGCAGCTCCGTAAAATTCAGGATCCAGCTCCCCGTCGCACTGTTCAAATTTGGCATGTTCACATGCAGCGTATAAACGCGTTTCGACGCAAAGATCTGCTCCGGCTTTGCAGCTGGCGGCAAGGCCGCAAAATTCGGCGGCGCGGTTCTCTCGACTGGATCGTCATTCCCCGCGTTGGGTTCCGGCCTCGTCACGAGCAGTCGGGGTGCGGGCGCGTTTATCTTCGGTGTGCCGCCTAAACCGGAGACTCCGCCGTTTCCACTCGGACTACCGCCGCTGATGCTGACACCAATGGGACTGCTGCCCTTTCCGCCGGCGCCCGCCTCATCTGTCGTTGCTGCTGTTCCACTCGGCGAACCTCCCGGCGCGCCGGGAGTTTTGCCTTCGGGTGAAATCGAAACGCGCGCCGCCAGGTTGCCTTGCGGCATTACCGGTGGTGCTGCTGGTGGTGCGGGCGTCGCCGAGAGTGCAATCAGGGTCGCGGGACTCCCATTGACAGAGCTCACCTGCACCGCGCCTACATCCGGAGCAGGTCCGGTTTCATCGGTTCGTGCGCGCTCTCCAACGCGTGGCGCTGAACCCGCATTTATTTCCAGCTTCGGCCGCACAGGCGCGTTTTGCTGTACTGCCAGGCTGAACTCGGAAGGGCGCTGCTCGGCATTTGGAATATCAGGCAGCGGAGCAGCAACGACCGTGGCCACACGGCGTTGCTTCGGGCGCAATTTTTTCAGCGTTTCTTCGCTGATCTGCAAACGGGGCCGCGCGGGACCTGCGGTCTGCTGCAGCTGAACCATGTTCGGCAAATTCGGCAGAATCTTCGGCGGCTCGGGTGGCGCCGATGAATTAATCAAGGTCTGCCGTGGATGATTCGGATGTACGGGATCAGTGAAAATGCGTTGCCTGGGATGAAACGCATCGGCACCTCGCGCCGGAAGCGGCTTTTCCGGCGTGGCGCGGGCAGCGGGTTTGGCTTTCTCGCGAGGGATCTCGAGAAGCGGAAAATCCTCGATCGGCCCGGACCAAGTGAGTTCTGTGTTTTCAAACGCCGGATTTTTGTGCGGCGCAGAAAATTGAGGAAATGGCACCACGACGAAAGCGAGATGCCACAGCGCGGCCGCGACCACGGCCCGCTTTGGCAGGCGCCCCTCCACCCAGCTATCGCTAAAAAATGCGCCCCTTAGGTTGCTCCTGGCAGCAAACGGACCTCTAAGGAGAACCCCCAGGCTGCTTGCCAATCCTGGATGAAAATCTCCCCAGGCTATCGCGAGTTTTGGCTCCAACTGGCCCGGCAGGTCGCGAGGCTCTTCAGGCGGCCATGCCGGTGGTGGTGGCGGTGGGCCGAAGAGGTCAATGGCATTCTGGATTCGCTGGAATTCCATGTGAGCGCCCATTATACAGCGTCGGGAGGAGAGGGAAAGGTCAGCTTCGCTCTAGAGAAAGCTCTCTTCGGTCTCTCCCTGCCCCTTGCCCGTCATCCTGAAACTATCTGGCCACGGGCCGGCCTGCGCAGGAGATTCGATGAGGCGATTGGACGGCATTTCGATCCTAAGTTATTCGAATCATTGCACTTGTAGTGCTCAGAGGCTCCAGACGTCGCTTGGGGACGCTCTCTTTTGTCCGTTCGAAACGTAAGTTGCGCGAGTTCAAATTTTTGCATCAAATATTTATCTGGTTGCCCGGTCCGAAGAGAGCCGCACGAAACCGTTTCTGGAATATGGGCTTCCAATTAAGGAAAGGAGATCGCTGTGGGCAATGAAGCCGTTATCACGGAAGCGTACGCCAGATTAGAGTCGCTCAGGGACAATCTGCCAGATTTCAGTGTCGGAGAGAAGTACGTCCGGGAATTCCACGAGATTTTGCAACTTTTGGAAAAGGATTCCGGTGCTGACCTCACTAGGTTTCGCGTGCCCGCTGGGGAGGTGAAGCCGCGAGTGACTTCGGCCAACTATCTCCGCGGCACGTGCACCTACTCTAAGACTGGTTATTGCGACCGCAGTTTCCTCAAGATGAAGGTCGACGCCGTCATCCGGTTCTTCGAGTTACAGTCGAGCAATTCGAAACCGGCAATCGGTTTCGCTCTTCCTCAGCGCGGTTAGACCACCTACTGTCAGAGATATGCAAAAGATCAGTCAACTACGGTTCAATGCCCTCGCCGGATACACCCGTGCGCCACAGTACGAGCTGTACGGACAAGAACTTGAGTGGTACTCCGAGGCTAGCGACCGAATCCTCGCTGTCGTAATTCGAGACATCCACGACGACGATTATTCCGCCGTTCTGCTTGGACGCGACGCGCGGGGACGCTTTAGAGCGATAGACATGCTCCCGTCGTTCCTTCCGTCTGTTGAAGCTGCGCGTTTTGCCTTGGAATCAGCGATACGCGTTTCAGCGCTAAAGGCAGATGCCGACTATCATCAAGGAGATGAGCACGGGCAACCCCTGGACCTCTTCGCGCCCGTAGTTACGCGCGAACACTTCCATCCATCCTTCGCCGAGGTCTGGAAACAGGAACAATTCTCCCCGGCACGGGGCATTATCAGCGCTATGGCCTACTACTTTGACGATCCCGACGGGAACTTCGTGGAGCAGTTTCAGACTTCCGGATTCGATGCAAGAATCTGGGAACTATACTTGTTCGCTACATTGCATGAGATGGGGTACGCATTTGATCGAACCAGACCCGTGCCTGACTATTTCTGCCGAGGGCTACCTGGAGAATTCTTCGTAGAGGCGGTCACTGTAAATCCTACAGTGATAAACGGACTGAGCGTGGAAACCGGCCCCCCTGAAGACAAGGCGGGCCGACGCCAGTACCGACGCGAATACATGCCGATCAAGTACGGAAGTGCCTTGTTTTCGAAATTGAACAAGAGGTACTGGGAGCTGCCCAACATTCAAGGAAGACCCATCGTCTTCGCGGTACAAGATTTCCATTTCCCCGGCTCGATGAAATGGAGTGAGCCATCTTTGGCACCGTATTTATATGGCAGGAGTTTTACCCCTTTGTACGATCACACAGGGCGACTGCAGATTCTTTCCAGTCCCGTCTCCAAACACAGGTGGGGTAGCAAGGTGATTCCTTCTGGTTTCTTTAGTTTGCCAGGCAGCGAACATATAAGCGCCGTCGTCACAAACGCGCAAGGAACTCTGACAAAGTTCAATCGAATGGGCTTCAAGGCGGGGTTCGGATCTCGACGAATCCAAATGTTCCGCGCGGGGACGTTCTACAATCATCAGCCACATGCATCTCGGCCTGTCCCGTTTATTGATCATGTTAACGCAGAAAATTATAAGGAAGACTGGACCGAAGGGATGAACGTGTATCACAACCCAAGAGCCGCATCGCCCTTGCGGCCTGAAATGCTTGACGGGGCCGCCCATCATTTTCTCAGGGCCGATGGTCAGATTCGAAGCCTTCTTCCTGACCACCACCCGTATGGGACAGAAACATTAATTCTTGTACCCAGGGCAGCATAGGAAGCTTGCCACTCATTTCCACGCTCCCTGCCTATCCGATTGAGTGTAATCGTTGATGGAGCCGGGCACCGGTACAGTCTCGAAGTGAGAAGAACTGCTCCCCGCTAGGATTTACTTGCGCTCCGTGCCAGACTGTGCCCATGCCGAAACGAAAAAATCCCGGAACGTAAGCGAGCGAAGAAACAACGAAACCTCGATGTTAATCAGTTGGCGGCGTCCGTCATAGCCAAACTGGGTCAGTACCCTACCAAGCCCACTAACCCCTGAATTTTCTTGTAGACAATGGCTGCGGTTTTGGTATGCTTATGCACGAGGTCAGCCATGGCTACAATTACTCCCGAAGAAATCGCCAAAATGAAGGAAGAGTTGCGCAAGGACTTAGAGGCTCTAGAGCGCGTGGAAAAGCTCATTTCTGGGCGCAATGGGACACAACCCGCGAAACAAGATATTCCGAGCAGAGACCTACTAGCGCAGCACTTGCGACCCTTAAGTGAATTACCTCCTCCTGAGCAATTGGGGCTTAAGCAGCTATGCATCCTAGGGCTGAAAACGGCTGGTGACGTGGGAGCGGCACCGAAAGACCTGGTGGTATTTTGCAAACAGAAAGGCTATCGGTTTTCGAGCGACGCCAATGGCTCGGCATCCATCACGACCGCACTTTCTCGATTGATCGTAGATGGGAAAGTAGTGCGAGAGGATGGCCGCTACTACTGGGTAGGGGGTGAAGAGGATTAAAAGAAAAGAGCCGCTTTCGCGGCCCTTTTCTCACCTAATAATCGGGTTTCCGGCAAGGTTCAGTTGCCGGAGTTAGGAGGTGGACGATGCTATTTCTCGCCCACATCTATCACGGGGTCACTGCCTTAGCAGTGGTCCGGTGGCAGGCATGGCACCCGTCCCTTGGGATGGGGCCGTAGTCTGTCAGCCCAACGGGGGAATTATACCATAACTTAGGGTCTATGATTCCCCCAGCGGGCCTTCGCTGCCTTCTGCGCAATCTCTTTGCGACGTTCCGGTGTCAGCGCAGCGGCCCGGGCTTTGCCACCCTTCAAACCCCCTAATTTCCCAAGCATTTGCGCGGCTTTGTTTTTCTTTTTCATGACCGCTCAAGCATGTCAAATGAAATAGTTGAAAATAATGCTTGACATGTCGGGTGCCCCAGGTGCCGGCCTTGCACCTGGGGGTTTTGACTTTGCTTTTTTCTTCTTGGTCTTGCTACCGCCCCCACCGTTAAATCCGCCCCATTGCCGTTCAACCCTCAATTTTCCCCATTCCCTGCAAATCACTTAACCAATCCGTACTGGCATGCTATCCTTCCACATGTTTGTTTGCACTGTTTACCGCGAGTCCGCGCTTCGAGGGGAGTCTCGAAGTGCGACCGGCCGGACTGTTTGCAAACCAGTTACCTCTAGACACTTCAACGGCATTTCGTATCGCCTTTGTTTTCAATACGATTTCCAGCCATCGTTCCCGTCGCAGCTCAACGGGGAGCCCTCTATCTCCTTTCCTTTCACCCCCTTGCGGACTCTTTTTCTCACAACGGACGGGTACGCCCCCCTTCCCCCGACAAAAAGCCCATCTTGTCCAGAGTTTCGAGGGGACCGTTCTTCGCGAAGGGCCTCGATCTCCTCTATTTTCCGCCATCCATCTCTCTTGATTTCACAGGTTTACAAAATGCCCCTCCAGCAACTCCCTTGTTTTGATAACCATCCATTTTCATGGGGGGTGGGGGGAGGGAGTGCATATTGTAGCCAACGAGGGCGGCGCGACGAACAAAGATCAGGCGGCGGGGGCGAAGTGGTAAAAACTGAGCGCAGCATCGCCCTGCTTGAGAATGCGAAAGCGTGTGAGCGAGCCGGCGTGAGCGGGAAGGTCGAACTTTTTGTGGTGCTCCGCGATGATGACGCTGCCGGGCGCAAGGAAAGGAGCCGATCCAAGAACTCGCAACACGCGCGCGTACTCTTCAGCGGCCGCATAGGGGGGATCGAGAAAGACAAAATCGAACGGCGGGTCGTGCGCCGCGTATTTAGCGGCGAGCTTTTCAAGCCCGCGGAGAGCGTCGGCGCCCAGCACGGTCGCGCCGGAGCGCACACCGAGCGATTCCAGGTTCTTGCGAATCAGCGCGACGGCAGGCGAATGCTTTTCGATGAAGACGACTTCCGCGGCGCCGCGGCTGAGCGCTTCGATGCCCACCGCGCCTGTCCCCGCAAAAACATCGAGGAATCGCGCCCCTCCGATTGCCGGACCGAGCACATTGAAAAGAGTCTCGCGCAAACGATCGCTGGTGGGACGCAGAGCAAGGCCTTTGAGGCTTTTCAGGATGCGGCTGCGATAGGTTCCAGCGATGACACGCATGAGATCGCAATCCTTCAAACGCAAGATGGCGAGCTAAACTCGCCGCTACAAAAGCTGGCCCGGCCCGCGGCGACAAACCAGGCAACAGATTGAACCGTTCAACCGATTTTTGCGAGATGGTAGCGCCGCTGCCATTCGGCCGGCAGAGCGCGCAGCATTTCTTCGAGCGAAGCCACACGAGCTGGATCGTCCGAAAGCGAGAACGCTTCGTGCCGCGCCCGCTCCAGTAGCTCGCGGTCGCGCAGCGGACTAGCCACGTGGAAGCCGAGATCCCCTGATTGACGCGTGCCAAAGAATTCGCCCGGGCCGCGGAGCTGCAGGTCGGTCTCCGCGATTTCGAAGCCATCGGCGGTGCGCACCATCGTTTCGAGCCGTATACGCGCGACGTCGTCTTTTGCGGCCGCTGAGCGGCCGACGGTCATGCGCACGGGCGCCACTAAAATGCAGTGCGATTTCGCCGCTCCGCGCCCGATCCGCCCGCGAAGCTGGTGGAGCTGCGAAAGACCAAAACGCTCGGCGTGCTCGATAACCATCACGGTCGCGTTCGGCACGTCCACTCCCACTTCCACGACCGTGGTCGCTACCAGAATCTGCACTTCGTTTTTGCGGAATCGCTGCATGACCTCTTCTTTTTCATCGCTTGACAGCCGGCCATGCAGTAACCCAAGTTTCAAATTCGGAAACACTTCTCTTGAAAGCCGCTGATATTCCTCCATCGCGGCCTTCAGCTCCAGCTTCGATTCCTCAATCACGGGATAAACGATGTAGGCCTGATGCCCGGCTTGAACTTCGCGGCGGAGAAATTCCCATACTCCGGGAAGATGCGGCTCCGTGGTCATGCGCGTCATAATCGGCGTGCGGCCCGGCGGCAGCTCATCGAGGACGGAAACATCCAGGTCGCCGTACAGCGTAAGAGAAAGCGTGCGCGGAATCGGTGTTGCGGTAAGAACGAGAACGTGCGGCGCGTGACCCTGTGAGGCGGCTTTGTCCATCAGCCGCTTGCGCTGCATGACGCCGAAGCGGTGCTGCTCGTCGATGACCACGAAGCCCAGCCGCGCAAACTCCACATTGTCTTCGATCAAGGCGTGAGTGCCGATGACGAGTTGCGCTTCTCCGGATCGAATCCGTTCCAGCGCTTTAGTTTTTTGCGAAAACTTGAGCCCGCTAATGAGCAGCTCGACGCGGTAGCCTCCGGAAGCGAGGACGCGCCGCGCCGAAAGATAGTGCTGCACGGCAAGTATTTCCGTCGGCGCCATCAGCGCAGCCTGGCAGCCATTTTCCATCGCGATAACCGCGGCCTGCAGCGCGATGATGGTTTTTCCGCTTCCGACATCGCCTTGCAGAAGGCGGTTCATTGGCGCAGGCTTTTCCAGGTCCGCGGCGATCTCCGCGAGCACGCGCTTCTGCGCCGCCGTAGGCTTGAACGGCAAGATACGTTTCAGCGCTTCCCGAACTTTGTCTTCACGAACGCGGAAAGCGATAGCGTTTTCCTTGCGTGTGGCCCTGCGCTCCAGCGCCAGACTCAATTGGTACAAAAAAAACTCTTCGAAGATAAGCCGCTGTTGGGCGGGAGAACGAAATGTGTTTAGCGCATCCAGCGATTCCCCTGGCGGGGGAAAATGCGTGTGGATAATTGCGTCGCGCCTTGAAGGATAGCCAAGCCGCGCGCTCAACTCTCGAGGCAGTATGTCCGGCATCTTTGGATCGAGAAGTTGCACCGCCGCATACATCGCGCGGCGAATGGCGCGCGATCCGAAGGTTCCGATGGCCTCGTATATCGGTACGATCCTGCCGACTTCGGTCGAGTCCATTTCTTCACTGCGAAAGACTTCAATCTGTGGATTGATCATCTCCAGCCGCGCGGGGCGCAATTTATCGATCTCCGCCTTGCCATGCAGAATCAACAATTGTCCGGGCTTGAGGCGGTCCTCTAGGTAGCCGCCGTGAAAAAATTTGCAAGCGAGCGAGCCGGAATCGTCCTGCACAAGCAAATGGTAAATGGCGTCGCGGCCTCTCATGCGGCGCACCGCTTGGCCGCTCATGACACGCGCGCGAATGGTGTAAGTGCCATTCGGCTGGATATCGCGAATATTTGAAAAGTGAATGCGATCTTCATAGCGGAACGGCAGATAGGTGAGCAAATCTTCCAGGGTGTAAATGCCGCGCTGCGCCAGCAACTCCGCGCGCTGCGGGCCGACGCCTTTGATCATCCGAACTTCCGTTGTGAGACTCAATGACATTGGAATATGTGTTCCACCACCGTTCAGCCAGTCCGCCCGCGCATCAGGGAATGCCTCTTCTTTATATCATCCCCCGCGGCGGTACCTGTTTGCCTATCGCAACGAAACACGGATGCAGCGAAACTTGCGTCCGCAGTGTACGTATCGCTAGAGTGAAGCATTCGTGTGAAGCAGACTCACAACCTGCTTCACGGCCGCACGTCACGAGGAGGCTCCAGTGTCCGGAGAGCGCCTTACGGGTTCGGACAAACGCGCGCTGTTGTTCTGGGTAATGCTGGGCATCGTGGGTGCGCTCTTCGCCCGTCACTATTTTTTCCGAGCCTTCCCTGAAGCGTCGGTGGACTTTCGCGTCTCGCGCGAAGAGGCCCTCGCGCGTGCCCAGCGGTTTGCGAGCAGCCTCGGCGAGGATGTCAGCAGCTACCAATCGGCCATTATTTTTGTTGTGGACGACGATGCCAAGACCTACCTCGAGCGCGAGCTCGGCCTGCAGCAAGCCAACCGGATGATGTCCTCGGAACTCCACATCTG
>Ga0209118_1001154_pt1 | contig 12796 bp, 19 predicted proteins | sample BlaSpr_A8_Ref_M1_FD_187988 | JGI IMG/M metagenome (GOLD analysis project Ga0209118, IMG submission 187988) | Forest soil microbial communities from Thunder Bay, Ontario, Canada - Black Spruce, Ontario site 2_A8_Ref_M1 (SPAdes) (version 2) | ecosystem: Environmental > Terrestrial > Soil > Boreal...
TTGGTTCCACCATTATCGTGTAAACGGGCGACTGACCCGGGTCGAGAAGGGGCGCACGAAGGCTGGCAGTTGGGCTGTCCAGCAACATCGACTCTGTTTGCTGATGCCCGAGATCGCTGCACTGCCAGAATGCTGCCATGTCTACAAGCGACTCGACGAACTGTAATACCGTGACGGGAAGGGCAATGTCGTCTGTGCAGGTTTCATTCGCGATCGCACTGGCGCTTCCCTATTCGACGGCGTGATCGAGCGGTAGGGGTCGGGTGTCTGCCCAACGATCCGCAATACGTGTGATGTCCGTTATCAAATCGGGAGCAGTTTCATGGCAATCAGGAAAGATATGCTCGGCGCCGCTCTGGGGCTGGTTGTAGTGGTAGGGGTTTTGATCGCGACCCGCGGCGTCGATGGAGCCGCATCGGCGCCGGCGGCAAATGTCCCCACCACCGTGACGACCGTGCCAGGCATGCCTCTCGTCATCGACCCTCGCAATCTGTACAGCGAGACCGGTCCCACCCATCTCAGCCCGGCGCTGCGCGGCGATCTCGAGCGCATCTACGTGCCGAATCTGCGTTCCAACGATGTCAGCGTGATCGATCCGGTGACGATGAAGGTAGTGGACCGCTTCAAGGTTGGCCGCGGGCCCCAGCACGTCGTTCCCTCGTGGGACCTGCGCACATTGTGGGTCGCCAACAATGCCGAGCGCCGCAACGATGGCAGCCTGACGCCGATCGATCCGCGTACCGGCAAGCCGGGCAAGTCCATTCCGGTCGACGATCCGTACAACCTGTACTTCACACCGGACGGCAAGTCGGCCGTCGTGGTGGCCGAAGCACGGCATCGCCTGGACTTCCGCGATCCACAGACGATGGCCCTGCAGTATTCGATCGACACGCCCAAGTGCGGCGGCATCAACCACGCCGATTTCTCGATTGACGGCCGCTATGCGATCTTCACCTGCGAGTTCGACAGCAGCCTTGCCAAGATCGATCTGCTCGACCGCAAGGTGCTGGGCTACCTTAAGCTCACCATGCCACGCACTCGCTTCAAGGACACGCCACAGCCTGCGGACCCCGGCGCGACGGAGATTTACACGTCGACCAAGGGGATGCCGCAGGACATCCGCATCTCGCCCGACGGCAAACGTTTCTATGTGGCCGACATGGAAGCAGATGGCGTGCACATCGTCGATGGCGAGGCGTTTAGGGAGATCGGTTTTATCACCACCGGCGTCGCCCCGCATGGCCTATATCCGAGCCGCGACGGCAAGAGCCTATACGTAGCCAATCGCGGCTCGCACAAAATCCACGGGCCGCCCCACGGCCCCGGCGGCGTCACCGTGATTGACTTCGCCACGGACAAAATCGTGGCGAAATGGCCGATCCCGGGCGGCGGCAGTCCCGACATGGGGAATATCAGCGTCGACGGCAAGTGGCTGTGGCTCTCGCGGCGCTACGACGATGTCGTCTACCGCATCGACACCACGAGCGGCCGCGTCGGGCAGATCAAGGTCGGACTGGAGCCCCATGGCTTAACCGTCTGGCCACAGCCGGGTCGCTACTCCCTGGGGCACACCGGCAATCTGCGTTAATGACGAACGCGACCCAAAAATACACCCCTCCCGGCATTGCTTTACCGGCCTCTGACCGATTGTCCGCAATGGGCTTCAACCCGTCAAAAGTGGACTACCTAAACGCGCCGTCCGGCTTGCCTCGGCGGATCATTTCTTGGCAGTAGGCGTGCAGCGCGTCGTAGACAATCCACTGCCTGGCATTGATCTCGTGGTCGTCCTTGAAGCCGAGATGCCGAAAGCCCTCGGCGACCGCCTTAAGGCCGGCCGCCTCGGGCTGGTGCCACAGCGAGTTGTCGGTGTCGGCGCCGTTGACGATCTTGGCGAGAAGCACCATCGCGGGATCCCGGTCGAGATTGTATTTCTTGATCATCGCGTCAAATGAGCATTCCTTTCCGTGATGTCCGAGCTCGACATCTTTCACGTCGTACGGAATGGCATTTTCCCGTTCGGCGACCGCCTTCACTTCGTCGGCCGGGACAAAGAGAAAGTCCGCATCCGGATCGATGAACTTTTTGATCAGCCAAGGGCAAGCAACCCTGTCTACCTTCACTCGTTCACGCGTAATCCATTTCATCTGAAATCCTCTAGTAGGCAAGGCACACTTGCGATGCTCAAAACCTACCGTACCGTTGCGCTCGGTGTTTGACGATCCGACTCCCGGGGCGTCAATCCAATTTCTTCGAAACCTTCTTCACAGCCTCGCCTTTCATCAGCGTGATGTCCGCTACCGGAGTGCCGGACTTTACCGTCGGTACGACGCTCACCGCGCGATAGCCAACATTTGCCTTCACTGCGGCCTGGACGGCGTCGTCGAGAGCGGCTTTGGCCTTAGCCATGGCCTGGCTCTGTGTCTTGGCGTGCTTCAGGTCGTCAGCGTCAGTGATGGGCTCTGCCTTCTCGATGGCGCCGGACTTGGGATCGACGATGACTTCAGAGAACTTATCGCCTTTCATGGTATAGACGGATAGCTGAAGGGCGCCGTCTTCCATTTCGTACTTTGCGGAAATCGGCGTGCCTTCGCGTTCGCTGGCCTTGAGCCCTTGATCGAGCGAAACGCTGGCCTCGGCCACCGATTTGGCCAGCAACGCCGCATCTTCCTTATTCTCTGCCAATGATGACAAACTGACAGCAGCCCAAATGCCGGCAACAACCAGGCTCATAGCAAAGCGCATCTTTATCATTTGGTTCTCCATCACTGAGTAGTCAGATTCTGCGAGGCTTATGCCGACGCAGCAAACACCACGGATAGAGCTCGGGAACGCAGCTCGCTTTAGACACTAGCCGGATTCGTTTAAGGCAGTATTATGGGACGCCGATCCCAGCCGAACTGCGATCGAAACAGAGCTTTTAATACTGTCATAAACTTCCCGTGCTCTCCTTGGAGTCCATGCCGCAGGCGGCGCACGTCTGGCGTTCCTGTGCGGTGTGGAAAGGACAGGTAACCGGTGCGTCTGCTGGTCGTGGAAGATGAGGTGAGGATCAGGGAGATCTTGAGAGTCGCGTTGCAGCGCGCCGGCTTTGTCGTTGACACGGTTGGGCTCTGCGTCGAAGCGCGGGACGCGCTTTCGTTCACGGCCTATGACGCCGCGATACTCGATTTAGGATTGCCGGACGGGGATGGCATCAAACTTCTCGGCGAAATCCGAGCCGCCCGCAACCCGCTTCCTGTCCTCGTTCTCACCGCTCGCGACGCTGTCGAAGACCGCGTGTGCGGACTGAACGCCGGAGCCGACGACTATCTCGTCAAACCGTTTGCGATGAGCGAACTGATTGCGCGCATCCAGGCCTTGCTGCGCCGGCCCGGTGGCGCTCTAGGCACGATCCTCACTGCGGGCAACGTTACCTTTGATACCATCGGCCGGGACATACGAATCGGCGATACTTCCGTCCTACTCTCCAGGCGCGAAACGGCTATCCTCGAACATCTGATGCGTCGGCTCGGCAGAGTCGTGCCAAAGACGGTCCTGGAGGAGAAGCTCTACGGTATTGACGACGAACTAGAATCCAACGCCATCCCGGTCCACGTCCATCATCTGCGGCGGAAGCTCCTTGATGCTGGTGCGAGCGCAGAAATCCACACGGTTCGCGGGGTGGGATACCTGCTGGTCGAGATGAAGCCTCAATGAGAGTCCAATTGCGCTCGCTACAGGCGCGCCTCGCGCTGCGCTTAGCGATCGTCTATGTGGCTGCCACTGCCGTCGCTGTAGGTTTTCTTGTCTATCAGGCATACGAGGCCGCGGACTCTCTTAACGACCGCGAGCTTGGCCTGCGCGCTCAGGATCTGGGGCACTTCATCGTGGTCGACCGTTCTGGAGCGCCCCGTCTGGACATGCCGGCAAAGCTCGCGGCCGCCTACGCCGCAGGATTAGATAGCGACATTTTCGCCATCCGTGCATCGGATGGCCATGTCATTGCGGCATCGCCCCCGAGTTTCGGAGAGCGTGTGGTGGGATGGCCTGCCGCAAGTGACGAGCCGAGCTACTTTCGCCTCACGGATTTGGGCTTTTCAGCGAGCAATTACTATGGCTTGAGCATCGCCGTAGATAGCGTGGCGGGGCCACTCTCCATTTCTGTGGCGCGCGCCGCGGAGGCCGATGCGCTCGTCCATTCCGTGCTGCGCGAGTTCGTTCTCGACATCTTCTGGGTCGTCCCAATATTCGTTGTCATCACGCTTTCGATAGCAGTCCTGGTGATTCGCGGCGGGCTAAGACCCGTTACCGAAGCCTCCCGCATCGCGGCGTCGATCGATCCCGGTGCGATTGCGGTCCGCCTGCCCGAAGAGGGCCTCCCGAGCGAGGTTGCGCCGCTCGTTAGCGCAATGAATCGTGCCTTGGATAGGCTCGAACAGGGCTTCGCGGTGCAACGGATGTTCACGGCCAACGCGGCGCATGAGCTTCGCACCCCGCTCGCTATCGTCGCCGCCGCACTCGACGCCATGGAAGGGAATGGAGAACTGACCAAGCTGAAAGGCGATGTGGCTCGGATGAACCGCCTGGTCGAGCAGCTCCTGCGCGTGGCGCGGCTCGATGCAGTCGCGCTCGACGTATCGGGAATAGTCGACCTTAACGAGGTCGCGAGCGCTACGGTCGCGGCAATGGCGCCGTGGGCAGTGGATCAAGGCCGGTCTATCGCGTTTGTCGGCACTGAGGAGGTAGTGAAGACTAAGGGCAACACCTATGCCATCGAGGATGCGCTCCGTAATCTTCTCGAGAATGCCGTTGCGCATTCTCCGCTCGGAGAAGAAGTAACCGTGACAGTGGCTGCGGACGCGAGCGTTCGTGTTGCCGATCATGGCCCTGGGATTTCACTCGAAGATCGTGAACATATATTTGATCGCTTCTGGCGCGGCAGAGGGACGCGGAGTCAGGGCGCTGGCTTGGGGCTCGCCATTGTCAAAGAAATCGTAAAGGCCCATCGCGGCAGCATCGCGGTTTCCGACAACGATGGCGGGGGAGCGGTCTTCACCATGTCATTCTCTCGAGCAGCATGAGCGCGCGCCAGACAAAGGTGCCTGCATTTGCCATCCCATATGAAGCTTGGTAACATTTTCTGCATCGGGGCTAAGCAGATCCCCGGTTGCTTCCCGCCCAGACGGTGTCCCGTCCAAATCTGCCGCTCTCTCCTTTATTTGGAGCGGATTATGGACGCCGTATCGATTCACCATTCATTCGATCAGATTTTCCACGCCGCCGGTGCAGGGCTGCGGCTCGTTGTGGGCTATCGCTCGGTTCGCCGCGCGCACAATGTCTCGACGACCGCATCGGCTGACTTCGGGGCTGGGGGAGGCCAGTCATGAAAGACATCCAATCAACCAGCGGCGCTACCACGGACGTCACTGCGACGCCACGCTACTCGCTCTGGCAGCTCGTGTTGTACATGCTGCGGCTCGGCTCCCTTGGCTTCGGCGGTCCAGTCGCGCTGGCGGGTTACATGCATCGTGATCTTGTCGACGACCGACAATGGATCACCGAGGCCGACTACAAGGAAGGTCTTGCGCTAGCGCAGCTCATGCCGGGACCGCTGGCGGCACAACTGGCAATGTATCTGGGCTATGTACACTACCGTGTTCTTGGTGCGACATTGGTGGGTGTCGCGTTCGTCGTGCCCTCGTTCCTGATGGTCGTGGCGCTCGGCTGGGCCTATGTACGTTTCGGCGGCCTGACTTGGATGCAGGCCGTGTTCTATGGTGTGGGTGCCGCAGTGATCGGCATCATCGCCATGAGCGCGCACAAGCTCACTGTCAAGAGTATCGGCAAGGACAAGCTGCTCTGGGCCATCTACCTTGTGTTGGCGGCAGTGACCGTGATCACCGAATCCGAAATCGCCTGGCTGTTTATCGCCGCCGGCCTCGTCGTGTGGTTTTGGCGCGCGCCGCCCAAATGGTTCCCCAAGGGTGGCATCAACGCGGTCGCGGCGATGCAACTGCCGACGGCCTCTGCTGTTGTGGCGAGCCAAGACTGGTCACTGCTCACCCAGATCGGCGTCTTCTTCGCCAAAGCCGGTGCTTTCGTATTCGGCTCGGGTTTGGCGATCGTCCCGTTTCTGTATGGCGGCGTGGTAACGGAGAACCATTGGCTCACCGAAAGGCAGTTTGTCGATGCGGTGGCGGTAGCGATGATTACTCCCGGACCCGTGGTGATCACCGTAGGCTTCATCGGTTATCTCATCGCTGGGCTGCCCGGCGCCTGTGTGGCTGCACTGGGAACGTTTTTGCCTTGCTATCTCTTCACTATTTTGCCCGCGCCGTACTTCAAGAAATACGGCAAGCTGCCCGGCCTGGTCGCATTCGTCGACGGGGTGACGGCGGCCGCGATTGGCGCAATCACCGGCGCCGTGATCGTGTTGGCCAAGCGCTCGATCGTCGATGTCCCGACAGTGCTGCTCGCGGTCGTGACCGTCGCGTTATTGTGGAAATTCAAAAAATTGCAGGAACCGATCATCGTCGCCGGTGCGGCAATCATCGGATTGATTGTGTACCCGTTGCTGCATGCTTAGGCACTGCAAAAGGAGGAATCCAGATGAGCTATTCCGTGCAACCGCCACCCTGCGACCCCGCCCGACTAAGGGGCCTCTCGGAGCGACTCATCGTCAGCCACTACGAGAACAACTATGGCGGCGCAGTTAAGCGGCTTAATGCCATCACGGCGCAGCTCGCTGAACTCGACCCCGCGACTGCGCCCACCTATGTCCTGAACGGGCTCAAACGCGAGGAGCTTGTTGCCGCGAATTCCATGATCCTGCATGAGATCTATTTCGATGCATTGGGCGAGAGTGAAGGGCCGACGGGCGATGTGAACGCCGCACTTGCACGGGATTTTGGCAGCCTCGAGCGCTGGCGGATGGAATTCATGGCGATGGGCAAGGCCCTCGGTGGCGGGTCGGGCTGGGTGCTGCTGACCTATTCGCCACGCGCGGGACGGCTCATTAACCAGTGGGCCTGTGACCATGCCCATACCTTGGCGGGCGCGAGCCCGATTTTGGCCCTGGACATGTATGAGCATTCGTACCACATGGACTACGGCGCCAAGGCTGCGGCCTATGTCGATGCCTTCATGCAGAACATCGACTGGAACAAGGTGGCGGCGCGCTTCGCATCCTGCGCCCGGATTGCGGCCTGATAGGTAGCGTCCGCCATACGGACCCGATCATGGCCAACGCAACGAGGTAATTTTTCATGGAGAAGATAATCATGGGGATTGCGATCGCTGCTCTCGCCGCAAGTGCGCAGGGAGAAATTGTCAATTTCGACAAAGACAGTCCAGGAAAGCTACCGGCAGATTGGATTTGCGGCGTCACCGGCCGCGGCTCGCCGCGTTGGGTCGTTGAAGTCGACCCAAGTGCGCCGAGCGCCCCGAATATCCTGAAGCAATCCGGATCGGGGGACTTCCCCTGGTGCGTGAAGAAAGGGGTCTCGCTCGGCGATGGCTTCGTGGAGACGAAGTTCAAGTCCCTCTCGGGGCGTGAAGATCAGGCCGGCGGCGTGGTGTGGCGCTGGAAGGACGGCGATAACTACTATGTGGCGCGCGCCAATGCGTTGGAGAACAACGTCTCGCTTTACTACACAGAGAACGGCCGCCGGAAGACGATCAAATACGTTGAGGCACCGGTCGCGGGTAATGCATGGCACACTTTGAGGGCCGAGTTCGAGGGCACAAAGATCCGTGTGCTGCTGGACGGCAGGGTCTTCCTCGAACTGGACGACAGCCACATAACGGGGCCAGGTGCAGTAGGCGTGTGGACCAAGGCCGACAGCGTCACCGCCTTCGATGATTTTGCTTACGGGCCGTCAGCCACAAAATGACCCGCGCGCATCAGCAAGCGGGGGGATGTGTATTTGCGCACCCTGCTCATTCACGGAGCACGTTCCGTGGTAAGTCGCGTGGAGGCGCAAGCCGATCGTGGCAATGGCTGGTTAAAAGCATTGCTTACTCGGCGCAACAAGAATGTGGCGGCGGTGGCTCTGGCCAACAAAAACGTGCGCATCGCTTGGGCGCTGCTTGCTAAGGAGCGTGATTACCAAGCCAACTATGCGCCGAGTGCAAAGGTAGCCCAAGCATGAAGCTGTGCTGCCAACGCACCTCGAGGGGCGCTGCCCCTCGAACTCCCTGCACTCGCCGTGAGGCAGGGTGGCAGGGAGAAACACCTTCCCCACCACCCTGCCGGGAAAGTGTATTGAGTTCGGGGCCGTCAAGGGAAGCTGCGCCGGGCGGCGAGCCGCCCGCCCTTGACGGAATATGAGCACAGCGACAATTTAGGCGTTGAAAGCAGACTCCACTGGTTGCTCAGGCAAACTCTAAGTGATGGCGAAACAGGTAAGACCGTGGTTGACCAAACCTGCGTATTGTCATGGGTGATAAACCCGATAACCTGATTAGGTGTCAACCAGCAGATTCCATCAGGGCCAGCGACTAACCTCGCTTGACAGTACCTTCCGATCCGCACTAAGCGTCAAATCCCTCAGTGGCGGGACCCGTTTACAGAGGCGACCGCAGCCAGCTGGGCTGGCGAGTACTTTGTCGGTCGAGCTCGCGCATGCGCTGCTCGAGGTCGTAGACGTCGGTGGCTCCTGCCAAGTAAGCCTCTCGGCGCCGCCGTTCGCGGCGTTCATCATGTTCAGCCAAGTGGCTGAGGAAGTGCAGAATTCGTTTCATAGCTAGTCCAATGACTGGTGATTCATTTCGGTCAAACCGTGTGTCTCGCAAAGCTGCCGACGCATGGCATTGTGTCTGACGCATGCCTTGAAAATAAGGGCGCGCACCACTCAATCAAATCGCATGTTTGGATGCGCCTTATCAATGTAGGTTATGCAATACGGAGGCCAGTCTCTGTTCGATGAGAGCACATCGGGCCGAGGAGGAGTGCCGCTGCCGTCTGCGTTAGCGACCGCCTTGATACCGGACGGGCCGTAGTCGTTGGCTGGGTCGAAGTGCGTGATGCCCAGGTCGAAGGCGTGTACGGACCATCTCCCGCTGGGTGTCGAATGGTGTCGCGTCGCCCAAGTTATGCCACAGCCCCAGCGACAGGAGCGGCAGCTGAGCCCGCTTAGACCGCACAATCGGTAGTGCATTTGATCGTATCGATCGGAAGTTGCTTGGTATTGCATGGTTTGGTCCTCGTTTGTTGTAGCTCTACCGCCTCTTCGGCGGCGCGTAGGATCCTAGTCGCAAGGCTAGCCGGGGGTTCGCTTGCCACTGGTCGACGCCCCTAGTGGAAGGCGTAGGAGATTTCTACGAGTGCGCCGAACAGAACGAGTACCAGCGAGACGGGGACCCAGCCGCCGAGCGCCAAATTCCATGGTTCTGCGTACTGCTCGTAGAAAGCCTGTTCCTCGCGGGCCAGTTCGGCAGGGGAACGCGTATGCGAGAGACGGCGTGATTGGTTAAATGGTACGAGTGTCACTTTCACCTCCAGTGCCTTAGTCAGGCGGTACGTTAAGCAACGAGTCTGCGCAGGGGTACAGCACGCCGAAGCAGCATAATGCGATAGTCTTTCTTAGCCACTGTGGCGTTGCCCCTTGGCCACTCACTAGCTCAGTATTAGATGGCATAATTGCTCAGTTAGGTGCTAAGTGACAAGCGATAAATACTAATGCCAGGCTAAGCAAAACTTAGCCATAATGAATGCATGGGACGAAGCCTTCCCCCGGTTGGTCGCCTTGCGTGCCTTTGAAGCCGCCGCTCGCCATGGCAGCTTCGCGCGGGCGGCGGAAGAACTGAGCGTCACGCCTGCAGCGGTGAGTCAGCAGGTGCGCTACCTCGAGGAGCGTCTCGATGTACGCTTGTTCACGCGACACCCCCGAGGAATTCAATTGACTCGGGTCGGCGCCGAGTATGCTGAGACGCTCGGCATTGCGCTGGACCAGATCGCGGCAGCGACCGACCGCGTCAGAATCTCTGATCGCGCCGGCAAGTTGACTATAGCGACCACGCCTTCCTTTGCGGCGAAGTGGCTGATGCCACGCTTGATGCGCTTTCAAAACAGGCATCCAGAACTGGACGTGCGTTTGTCGACATCGAACGCGCTCGCAGATTTCACTCACCAGGATATCGACGTGGCGGTGCGTTACGGCAAGGGCCGATGGTCCGGCTTGCATGCCGAGCTGTTGCTGACCACTGAACGGTTCCCGGTGTGCAGTCCGTCGCTGCGCGACGGTCCGGTTACGCTGCAAACACCAGACGACCTGCGAAACCATACGATGCTGCATCTGATGGTCGACGAGTGGGCCGAGTGGCTCTCGGTGGCCGGTCTTGGCGAGCTGGTCTGGCGCAGAGGACCTCAGTACAGCGATGCCGGTTTGCTGACGCAGGCGGCAGTCGAGGGGCATGGCGTTGCGCTAGGCCAGCGCGTTCTGGTGGCCGATGACCTGGCCGCTGGGCGCTTAGTAGAGCCGTTCACTCTGCGCATACCCAGTGAGTTCGCATACTACGTTGTCGTACTTCCCGGCGCGCTGGAGCGCCCGAAGGTCACGGCCTTTTATCAGTGGTTGCGTGAAGAGGTGAGCCGAGCACAGGTTGATGGAAGTGCATAGGTTCCGCACTCATCGGTCAAATGAAGGATCGCCGATTCGCGGCAGGTGTCGAGGGCCGGCCAGGCTTTGCGGCTCGGGCCGGCGTGGACTCTAAAACGGGGCTGGGCGCTCGCCGACGCCACCTGCAGTCGCGGTCAACTTGCGAATGTCGCGCTGGAGGAGATCTCCGGCGCAGTGGGCCGAGTCGGTCGGACTCATCTCGCGCAAGTCCACGAGTTCCTGCGAGAGGCGAGATATGTTCTCTAGGACAGCTGGCTTGCTATTTATTGCGCTCCTGGTATCCCGACTCGGGTCCAGCGAGTGTCTGCTTGTGGCGCATTTCTATCGAGCGTGTGACTGACAGATTCTGGCCGAGAGCGTCGGTTCATCTTTTATTGAAGCGGACAGTCGTAGCAGCGTAGCAGCAGCGCTGAGCGCGCTAGCAGCGATTTCCGAATGACCGGATAGGCCGATTATGCTGACCACTCGATTATATGGAGTAACAGGAGCGATATGCCGAGGAAGCGGCGCTACAAGAGGATTGCCAGCGGCTGACGCAGCCCCAAGCTCGACATAATTTTCGCGGGCGTCTGAAGTAGTCATTCCACTTCAGGAGACCGTTATGAACCACACCATTTCGCACCAGGCCGCGCCAAGCGCACGGCTACTGGCGGAGCCCTCGAATCACATCGCCGAGGAACTGCGCCGCTATGACGAACACCTACGCGACGTACGAGGACTGGCGGCGGGGACGCGCCGCGATCGGGTTCGCATCGTAAAATCGGTTGCTGCAGCGGAAGTTCGAAGGACGCGCTGTCGATCTTGCCAAGCTGCGGCCCGATGATGTGCGCCGCTTTTACACATAAGGCCGAACTGCGGTCGCCCGACGACCCAAACGCCAAGGCCCGCTGGTGGCCGGCAAGCGACCATCGGGAATCCATCAAGACAAGACTCCTTACGCAACGATTTCAGGAGCTGAAAGGCATGGCATGTCAGAAGATCGACGGGCTCCTGGCCGAGTGGAAGGACACAGCAGGCGGTACCCGGCGGTTGTCATTTAATAATAAAGTGATTACACTACAACCAGATTGACTAATCGTCACTACGGGCGGAGCAGGCTATGACTTCGGAAACCATAGACCACGGTACCCTTGCAAAATTGGTGGAAGCAGGGACACTGCGCGCTGCCCGTGTTGTTGGGCACGACGGCGGCTGGGGTGTGATCGTCAAGGATCGCAAGACCGAGCGGCCGCTGGCTGCCCAGCGTGGCCAGGTGCGGCTGTTTCGCAAGCTCGAGACCGTCGTCGCTTATCTCAAGAGCATCGGCATCGGCCGCTTTGACGTGGATGCGATGAACTACGATCCAGCTCGCACTGATCGCACTCGGCCCGACCGCGCGGAGGCACTCAAGCAGACGCATGAGGCCGCGGCCTACGACAAGTGGTTCCGAGAGCAAGTGCAATCGGCGCTGGATGACCCGCGCCCGAGCGTCCGGCACGACGAGGTATCCGCACGCTGGGCGAAGAAACGCGCGCAGCTCGTTAAGAAAACCAAGGCAGGGCGGGGGGCGAAGGCTTGAGGATTCGCTGGCGGCCGTTAGCCGAGGCCGACCGGGACGCCATTATTGACTACATCGCTCAGGATAATCCGCTAGCAGCCATCGAACTCGGCGACACGATCAATGAGCGAGTCGCCGAACTGCCCACGTATCCGAAGCTGTACCGATTGGGGCGAGTGAAAGGTACCCGGGAAATGGTCGTCCACCCGAATTACCTCGTTGTGTATCGGGTCCGACGCGACTCCATCGAGATCGTGCGCGTGCTGCACAGCGCCCGGCAGTGGCCGCCGGCGCACTAGATCTCAGTGCTCACGGCAGCGGCCGTCAACGTTGGACGGTCGCTTTCAGGCAAGGACTAGTCAGACGCCGGTGGACCACACGAACATCCTCCGAATATCACCCGTTGCAGACCCAGACTAATTTTGATTTCGTGGTTCACGGACGGTCGCCCGATTCCAGAGCTAGCGCTCAGGCAAGAGTGCACCGTGTGGCGACTCTATTTCCGCAATTTAAGCTGATACCGCGCCAATAGACGCTTCCGGAGCCGCACAATCATGCATTTTTGCGGAACGGATTTTGACGTAATTGATTGATTTACCGCAATTTCGCAGCGGCCTTTTAATCCGTTGGTCGCAGGTTCGAATCCCGCACGCCCTACCAA
>Ga0209118_1001155_pt1 | contig 12780 bp, 8 predicted proteins | sample BlaSpr_A8_Ref_M1_FD_187988 | JGI IMG/M metagenome (GOLD analysis project Ga0209118, IMG submission 187988) | Forest soil microbial communities from Thunder Bay, Ontario, Canada - Black Spruce, Ontario site 2_A8_Ref_M1 (SPAdes) (version 2) | ecosystem: Environmental > Terrestrial > Soil > Boreal...
TTTTTGAACGGTTTCGGCGAAGGCCTCGAGCAGCAGTTCCTTCGCGAGGCCCAGATCATTGGCCAGCTTTCCGATCCTTGCATCGTCCAGCTGTACGACGTCGGAATCGATGAGCAAGGTACTCCCTTCCTTGTCATGGAGTACGTCGCCGGCAAAACGCTTGAAGATCATCTCGGTCCGTCCACCCTGACGGCCCAGCGAGCCTGCGCCTGGGCTGCCGATCTAGCCGGGGCTCTCGCGATAGCCCATCGCGCCGGGATCATTCACGGCGACGTCAAACCCGGCAACATCCTCGTCACAGCGGAAAACAAAGTGAAACTCGGCGACTTCGGTATCGCGCGCTTTGCATCGCAGATTTCCGGCTCCGGGCTGCTGATGGGTACGCCCGCATACTTGGCGCCCGAACAGATTCAGGGTGAGCCTCAAGATCCGCGCTCGGATCAGTTTGCCCTCGGGATTGTTCTCTATCAGATGTTGACCGGTTTAAAGCCCTTCGATGGCAGTTCTCTCGGCGCCGTCTGCGCCCAGATTCTGAATGCCGATCCTGTGGCTCCCTCACGGCACAATCCAGCGGTGCCGCAAGCGCTCGACCTCATCATCGCGCGGTGCCTGGCAAAAAACCCCAAAGATCGTTTTGCTTCCTGCGACGAACTCGCTTCCGCTCTTTATCCTCTGGCGCGTTCGCGCCCTCCATCCGCGGCGCCCAAGACCAGGAAGCCATTTTGGTGGTCGGAGCCGGTCGGACAGCGCGACGTTTGGATCACCGCAGCCACCTGTTTGCTTCTCGCCGCCTCCGTTCAGGTCTCCCGTCCGTTCCGCGCTCGCTTCGTCGTTCCCCCTGCTCCTGCAATCCATTTTTCTCCACCGCGAGTGCCCTCCGAAGCCTTCAGCCACCCATTGCAAACTGGGATCGAAGCCCCGCAGCCTGGCATCGAAGTTAAACGCCTTCCTCAAGTGGCGCAAAAACGCCCAAGCCGGCGCGTCGTTCGCCTGCCGAAGCTTGCGGCCACTCCCGCGAAGCAACCCAGCGATTCACGAGACTCTCAAGGGATTTCGTCCCCTAATTTCATTGCCCCTCCGTCTCTGGCGTCTGAATCTGCGGCCCAGACTGCTCCCGCCTCCACCCTTCACATCGACATTATTTCGACCGTCAACGAAGGCACGCTGGCCATCTTTGCGGATCGCGAATTACTTTTCACGTCAAACTTGGTGACTACTATGCCGGGCGAACCGAGCCATTTCGAGCACCCGCTTCCCGCCGGACCCCATCAATTGCGGGTGGCCCTTTACAAACCGGATAAGAGTCTCCGCTTGGAAAAGGAAGGTCTGGCGGAAATTCGTTCTGACGCGGCAAACACGCTGTCCGTCCATGTAAATCACCGTTCCAAGCTGTTGGTCCGCCGCGAGTTGGCCCTGGATGTCACCTGGCCCGCCGCATCCATGCCGGCTTCCGAACGCGCTGCCGCAACTGCAAAAACCTCCGCTCTGATGAAGTAATTCCTGTTTGAAAATACTTGGGATTGGGTGACCACTCCTCCGGCATTAGGCGGAGGCTTCTCAAGCAACGCTTACCCTTACTTCGGGTTCCGCTTGAAGGCGTAGTCCACGCCCTAAGATTACGAGTACCGCCGCCCGCCCAAACGGGCGAGGTTTTACAGCACCACGGATAAGAAGAGTTCGCCGCGCTACTCGTACCGCAGCGCTTCGACGGGATCGAGCTTCGCGGCTTTCATCGCCGGCCACACGCCAAAAACCAGCCCCACACAGACGCTGACAACAATTCCTGTGGCCGCCGCCCACACTGGCACGCTTCCCGGCCACTTCAATCCTACTCGGATCAGCAGCACCAAACCATTGACCAGGATCAACGCGATCACGCCGCCCGCGCCTGTCAGGGTCATCGCTTCGAGCAGGAACTGCCAGGTGATATCCGCGCTCTTCGCGCCAATCGCTTTGCGGATCCCGATCTCGCGCGTCCGCTCCGTAACGCTCACCAGCATGATGTTCATCACGCCCACGCCGCCGATGAGCAGCCCGATGCCGCTCAGCACGATCGTTGCAACGTAAGTCATGAGCATGATGCTGTGGAACTCCTCAACCTGTTGCTCCGCCGTCTGAATCGAGAAACTATCCTTTGCGTTGTAGGCAACGTTCCGTCTCCGCCGCAGTACCTCGGTGGTCTGGTCCACCAACTGGTCCAGCATTTTCGGATACGCTTGCACGCGGAACATGTTTTCGTACGCGCCGGGGTAAATCTTGTGAAACGTGTTATAGGGAATCAGCACGCGGCGGTCCTCATCACCCATCCCGAACCCGCCCTTCGGTTTTTCCACTACGCCGATCACTTGAAAGTCCGACCCGTCGATCATTACGTCTTTCCCGATCGGGCTCCCTTCCGGAAACAGCACCGGCGCCACGTTTTCCCCGAGCATCACCACTTTCTCGCGATGCAGATCATCCCCTTCGCTGATGAAGCGTCCTGCCAGAGTCGCGGCGTTCGCATACACTTGCCCGAAATTCGCCTGCACGCCGCGAAAATCGATGGCGCTCACGCTCCCGGCTTTAGTGCGGATGGTGTGCGGCTGTTCCCACCAGATGATGAACGTCGTAAGGTTCTTAACCGCGGGACATCCTGCTTTAATCGCTTCCGCGTCCTCCAGCGTCAGCGGCTTCCGCTCGCGCTCATCCTTCGGCCTTCGGCCACCACCGTGCGGGCCCTGATCCCACCGCGAAATAAATGCGGTATCCGCGCCGAACTGTTTGATGCTCTCTTCAATCCGCGCATCGAAGCCCGTGATCAGTGCCGCCACTATCATGATCACGCTCACGCCCAGCACCACGCCGAATACCGTCAGCCCGCTGCGCATCTTGTGCGCCCGCAGCGTGTCCATCGCCTGCTTCAGGTTTTCGCCATGCTGTTGTGCCATTGCTGTTCCTCAGCCGTCTGACCGCAGCGCTTCGATGGGATCGAGTTTCGCTGCCCGCGTCGCCGGATAAATCCCAAAGAACAGGCCCACTCCAGTCGAAAGAGCCAGCGCAATGATGACGGCGCTGATTGGGGTCCGCACAGGGATTGGCGTCAGCGCCCGCACGACGGCAACTGCCGCATAGGCGAGTCCCAAGCCCATTATTCCTCCGACCGCGGCAAGCATTGCTGACTCGGTTATGAATTGCAATACGATGTGCTTCCTCCTGGCTCCCAGCGACCTCCTCAATCCAATCTCTCTGGTTCGCTCCGTCACACTCGCCAGCATAATATTCATGATCACGATGCCGCCTACCACAAGGAAAATAGAGGTCAATCCGACCACCACGGCTTCCAAGTTTCCAGTGATCTCTTTCCACAAGCTCATGATCGAATCCGAGCCCAAAATTCCGAAATTGTCTTCAGCCTCCCATGGCAGATGCCGGGCGGCGCGCAGGAACATCCGCGCCTCATCTTCGGAGGCGGCCATCATTTCCGCGTTTCGCGCTTGGATGAACAGCGTCATCGAATCCCGCTGCGTGTGCCATTCCTTGTAGTACGTCCCCAGGGGAATGAGCATGTAATTGTCTTGGGACTGGCCGAAAGCGCTTCCGATCGCTGCGCCCACGCCAATTACTTCGTAACTGTGCGCGCCGACGCGGATCGTCTTTCCGATGGGGTCCACGTTGAAGAAGAACTTCTTGGCAACGTCGGCCCCGATGTAACACACCGGTGAGCGATGCGTCTCGTCCGCTCCGCTGAGCATCCTGCCGGCGGCGAGATTCATGTTCCTCACTTCGGGGTAATTCGGCGTCACGCCCAGAACGTTGGTGTTCTCCAAGAGCTGGTTCCCGCTGCGCACGTCCATCGTCGTGCCTTCGATCGCCGCGATGGCGTTTGCGGTCCTCATGGTCTCGCGCAACCGGTTGAATTCCTCCATCGTTAGCAGCGGCCGCTTCTGAGCCTTTACCCAGGCGTCCTCGCTGGTGATGATTCCGAAGCGGTCCACAACGAACACGTTGGCCCCGAGATTCGCGATGCGGTCGGCCACATAGAAGTTGAGCCCCGCGACCACGCTCATCACCGCCACCAGCGTGGTCACCGCCAGGATGACGCCCAGCAGCGTCAGAAAGCTCCGCAGCTTGTGCGCCCGCAAGGAGTCCAGCGCCAGGCGAAAAGTCTCGCCCATGGTGACCGCGGCGCTACGAAATCGGCGCAGTTTTCCGGCGATATCGAGCCCTTGGGGCACCACCCGCGGGATCGCGCCTACCCTGCCAATGGGAATTACACCCAAACAGACCTCCGACCCTATCTAGCTAAGACGAATGAGATCGTCGATTCGTTCCTTGGTATATAGACGTGTGGAACGGCACTTTGCTATCAGCGTATCCTGGAGTAGCCTCCCGGTCCGGTCTAATTGCTAGGGTTCAGGCGTCGCACTTTCCATTGTACCGCCTTGTGCGGCTCGCCGGGGAAGAAGATGGCGCGCCAAGTCCGCGAGACCCAGCATCGCTAGGAGGTAGCGATGCGTCGTAAGTATATTTATTTTCTTGGACTTACAGCATTTCCCCGGAGCTTCATACCTTCTAGCCGGGCCGAAGCCATGCCTGTTGGAGAGCTACACTTGGCGTCCCACCGAGGGCCTTCGCTCGGTCGGCGAAGTCTTAACCCACCTTGTCGCGGCAAATTATGGCCTTGCGAGGGCGCTGGATACCGCCCCACCGGCAGGCATCGATCTCAAGGCCATCACGGGGCCTCTCCGGTGTCAAATCTAAAATCCTTCAGGCTATGAAGGACTCCTTCGCGCATTTTCCGCAATGCCCTCAACGACGTCGATGCCGACAAACCGCAAAAAATGTTCAACCGTCAGACCACCCTTGGCGGATCCTTCCTCATGATCTCGGGACATTTTGGCGAGCATCTCGGCCAATCCATCGCCTATGCGCGCATGAACGGGATCGGCCGCCCTGAACCGAGGGATTCCAGCAGCAACAACAAAAGCCTGCGGAAAAACCGAAGCCGCAGGATCCTGGCGGATCGAGCGATCCACCAGTTATACATTCACATCCATAACTACATTCCGGCGTTCTGGCGGTGTACAACAATTATGTACCAATGCGAATCAAATCAGATTGGACATTGGCGGCTCTCTCGCCACTTCGTCTCATGCTCAAACCTGCTCTTATTTCCGTCGCGGTTCTGTGTTTGGCTCTCGCTGCTGACGCCGCCGCGCAATCCGTGGTACCGGATTCCACGCCCGCGAGCGGGCCGGCGAGACCGGATTTCTTCAACCGCGTCATCGCCAACCAGAAGAAAGGCGAGGCTGCCCTCGACTTGTACGAGCGCCTCGAACGCGTGGAGACCCGCAAGAATCCCAGCGATCCCGCTTCCCCGGCGATAAAAATCTTGCGCGTCGTTCCTTCGGGAACGGGCATGTTCCGGATTCCCGTCGGCGAAGATGGCAAACCCAAGGATTCCGCCGCTTATCGCGGCGATCTCGAGAGCCTGGCGCGTGCACTGGCGCTGCTCGTCAACGACGCCGGATCTCAGCGCGACGCCGTGGAAAAATATACAAAGAAAAAGAAAGATCGAAACGACCTCATCGACGCCACGCACAGTGCGTTCCTGTTCACTTTTGCCGCCTCCGAGCCGCGCGGCGACCGCGTGCTTTCCAAATACAAAATGGAGCCCAACCCGGCTTTCAAACCCACCTCACGGTTCAGCGCCGTCTTCCCCAAGGTGCGTGGCTTTGTGTGGGTCGACGAGGCCTCCGGCGAACTTGCTCGCGTCGAAGGCAACGTCACCGAAGACATTTCCGTCGGCCTGTTTCTGGGAAAAATCTACAAGGGCAGCCACTTCATGCAGGAGCGCTACGAATTTCTCCCTGGGCTGTGGCTCGCAAGCTTTTCTCAATACGATTTCGACGGCCGCAAATTGTTTTCGAGCTTCTCCGTCCACGAGCGTACCTTTTATTCAAACTACCACTACATCGGCCCGCCCAAGGAAGCCCTTGCAGCCATTCGCCAGGAGCTCGGGCTTGCCGAGTCGGACAAGCCGCGCGCAAGCGCCGCCGATCGGTGAAACTTTTCCCCCTAGAATGGGTTTAAGACGATAGAGTCCTCGATCTTGAGAGACTGGAGTCTGCATGCCGCGTTCGCTCTCGTTCGCAATGATCTTGATGCTTTTCGCGGCCTTCTCCGCTGCCGCGCAATCTCTGGACAGCAGTGCCACTGCGCCGCCGGCCCCATCCCAGGATTCCGCACCGCCTGCCGAGACCAAGAAACCAAAAAGAGTCTGGACCAACGAAAACCTCGCCGGCGCGAATGGCACCATCTCCGTTGTCGGAGACCCGAAGAGCAAGCCGAAACCGGCATCCTCCAAGCCCGCAAACGCACAATATGTCGCATCGGTTCGCAAACAGCTCGACAAGTTGCAGGGAGAAATCGCCGGCATCGACAAGCAGCTCATTGATCTGAAGAACTTCAGTGCAGGCGAGCCCTCGACGTCCGCGAGCGGCATCAAACTTAACCAAGCCTACCAGCGCGAGCCCATCGAGGTCCAAATGCGCGCCTTGCAGGACCAGAAGAAAGATCTTGAGTCCAAAATCGACGCACTCCTCGACGAAGCCCGCAAGAAAGGCGTCGAGTCCGGCCAGCTCCGCTGAGCCCAGCGCGCCGCGGCGTCCTCTTGCGGCACCGGACTAGCGAATCAGGCTCCAGGGATAAACGCCAACGTTAATTTTCATGATGAAGTAGCTGAAGCCGCCGGGATCCGGCTTGGGCTGGTGCGGCGTGTCAGGCGGAATCAGCAGCCAATCGCCGGCTTTCACTTGGTAGGTATGCCCACGGCCGGCAACTCCCAGTGCGGCGGTCGCTCCGACGGCACCCAGAAAAGTTCTTCTCGTGGTTTGCATGATTCCCTCCCCAGCCCGCAAAAGTCTAAGCCAGCGGAGTGCCAGAAAAAAATATCTCGTTTAGGACTCGCCGTCATGTAGGAGTTAGCTATGGCCGTGGGCACAATCCTGGATTGGAAATTTTTCCAAGCAAAAACAGGGAACTCCGGAGATACACCGCACTTCGTTCAGGAAACTACCGGCGCCTGCTAAAATGCGCGCTATGCGCACACTCTTGCTCTTGATGCTCGTCACCATTCCTGCCGAGGCTCAGTGGTGGAAGGTTCAGACGAGCGGACTCGACACCAATCTGCGCGGCGTGAGCGCGGCCTATGTGCCAGACGCAAAAGGCGTACCTGCGCCGGTCGTTTGGGCGTCCGGTTCGAACGGCGTAATTCTGAAATCCCTCGACGAGGGCACGACGTGGAGGCGCCTGCACGTAGCGGGCGGAGACGCGCTCGACTTTCGCGGCATGGTGGCGTTCAACGCTTCCACCGCCTACCTCATTTCCAGCGGCGAAGGCGAAAAATCGCGCATCTACAAAACAACCGACGGCGGCGAAACCTGGGCTTCGCAATACTCGGACAAACGCAAGGAGTTCTTTCTCGACTCCATCGCCTGCCTCTCTGAAACGCACTGTTTTGCGCTCAGCGATCCCATCGATGGCAAATTCCTTTTACTGAAGACAACGGACGGCCAGCACTGGAATCCGCTCCCCAGCGGCAACATGCCCGCCGCGCTGCACAGTGAGGGCGCGTTTGCCGCCAGCAATACTTGCCTAGCGCTCTCTGGCACCGACATCTTTTTCGGCACCGGCGGCCCGGCCGCTCGCGTCTTCCACTCCTCGGACTCGGGACGCAACTGGACTGTCGCGGAAACACCGATCGCCCACGGCAGCGCTTCCTCTGGAATCTTCTCTATCGTTCGTGCGGACGAAAAGACCATCGTTATTGTCGGCGGCGATTATCAGGATCCCAAGCGCGCGTCCGGCGTTGCTGCGTATTCCCTCGACGAGGGCGAGACCTGGCAACTTTCCACGCAGCAGCCTGGCGGCTATCGCTCCGCTGTGGCCCACATCGATGATGGGCGGTGGGTGGCCGTCGGGCCAAACGGCGAAGAAATCAGCGGCGATTTCGGCGTTCACTGGAAGCGCGCGGACTCGCTGAATCTCAACGCCATGGCTCTGCTGGACATCTGGACCGGGTGGGCGGTGGGACCAAAGGGCACCATCGCGCGCTTCGTCAATCGCTACGGATACGAAATTCATTACCGCCAGCCGCATGGCCGCCAGCAGCCCGCTGCCTCCGCCATTGCCCACTAAGTCCAAAAGGTGTAGTCTCCCGCGTTGAAATGGCCGCACCGTGAATCCTTTTCCATTCCACGCAACGCGCAACAGGAGGCATTGATGGCAAGTTCCTTTTATTTCGGGGGCAACCAGGACGATCAGACAAAGAATCGAGCCGAGGAAAGATGCGCGACCGCGACTAACGAAACACCTTCCGCTGAGATCTTTCCGTCAGCGGATCGCCGTGCCTTCCTCCAGGGCGCTGCTGCAACCGCTGCATCACTGGTCATGCCAAGCTGGGCGCACGCTCATCCCGGCGACATGGACGCGATTCGCGCGGAAATCGAAAAGCGCCACGACGAATCCGTGAAGCGCCTCCAGGACTGGATCCGCCAGCCGTCCATCGCCGCCGAAAACCGCGGCATGAACGAGGGCTGCGAGCTGACCATGCGGATGCTGCGCGAAGCGGGATTCCAACAAGTGGCGAAAGTCCCCACCGACGGCCAGCCCGGCATCTTCGCCACGCTGGATGCCGGCGCTCCGCGCACCCTCGGCCTTTACTACATGTATGACGTGAAGCAGGCAGATCCCGCGGAATGGTCTTCGCCGCCATTCGAAGCAGCCCTGGTTGATAAACCCGGCCTCGGAAAAGTCATCATGGGCCGCGGCGCCGTAAATCAGAAAGGTCCGGAAGCGTCGTTTTTCGCCGCGCTGCACGCAATTCACGGCACCGGCAAAAAACTCCCCGTAAATTTGGTGTTCGTGGCCGAAGGAGAAGAGGAAATCGGTTCACCGCACTTTCCGCAAATTGTGCGCCGGCCGGAGGTGATGGCGGCCCTGAAAAATTGTCTTGGAATTTTCATGCCCAGCGCCTCGCAGGGGCTCGACGGAGAAGTCACCATGACGCTGGGCGCAAAGGGAGTCATCGAGTGCGAACTGGTTTCCAGCGGCGAACGCTGGGGCCGCGGCCCGCGCAAGGACGTGCACTCCAGCAACAAAGCCCGGCTGGACAGCCCCGCGTGGCATCTCGTCGAAGCGCTCGCGACTCTCGTCTCGCCCGACGGCAACGATCCCGCCATCGAAGGCTTTGCCGATAAAGCCCGCCCGATTTCCGAAGCCGAGAAGAAAATGATCGCGGAAGCCGCGCGCCGCTTGAGTGAAACGGAAGCAAAAAAACTTCTTGGCGTGGAGCACTGGGTTCACGACGTGAGCTGGCGCGAAGCCCTGGAACTCTTGATGTCGCGGCCCACCGTGAACATCGAAGGCCTCGTCGGCGGCTACACCGGCCCCGGCGGAAAAACCATTCTTCCCGGAAAAGCCGTGGCCAAGCTCGACCTCCGCCTCGTTCCGGAAATGACGGCCGCCGAAGCGCTGGCCGCTCTCAAAGCCCATCTTGCGAAAAAAGGTTTCGGCGACATCGAAGTCCGCATGACCGGCGGATACGATCCCAATAGCACTTCTGCCGACGCCGCGCTCATCCGTGTTGAGACTGAAGTGTATCGCAAGGGGGGGATCGATCCGGTCATTCTTCCGCGCAGCGCGGGCTCGTGGCCCGGCTACGTATTCACCGGCGAGCCGCTCCACCTGGCGGCGGGCCCGTTTGGTCTCGGCCACGGAAGCGGCGCGCATGCTCCCGACGAGTACTACGTCATCGAATCGAAAAACCCCAAGGTCCACGGCATGGATGGCGCCGTCCGATCGTTTGTCGAAGTTCTGTACGGGCTGGCACAGGCAAGTTGAAGCGCGTTCCTGCTCCAAGAATCAAATCGTTCCGGTCGCTTCGTGCAGCTCGCCTAGTTTCCATTCAGTAGAGATGGAAATAGCCGTCGTTCTGGCCTAGCCGCAGCGCAACCGCGAACAAGTTCGAGAGATGCTGTTCGGTTAGCACGGAGGACTTGGGACCGTCGGCGAGGATGCGTCCTTCGCGCAAAAGAATCACGCGCTCGATCTCCGGAATAATTTCTGAAACGTGATGCGTCACGAGCAAGATCCCGAGCCCGGATTGCGCAAGCTGGCGCATGGTGTCTCGAAGCCGGAGTTGCGCACCGATGTCCAGCGCATTGCTGGGCTCATCAAAAAGCAGCGTTTGCGGCTTATGTACCAGCGCCCGCGCAATCAGCGTCCGCTTGGCTTCGCCGGACGACATCTGTGCAACCGGACGATCGGCCAGATGCGAAATGCCAAGCCGCGAGAGCGTTTCGTTGGCGCGAGCAAGATGCCCGGGATCGGGTTGTTGATGCGGAAAGATGCGCGTGCTGCTGAAGAAGCCAGATAGCACCACATCGCGTCCAGTGGCGTCGGTGGTGCACGAAGCCAGCAGGTCCGGCGAAACAATGCCAAGAAGCGAGCGCAGCTCAAAAACATTCCACCTCTCGCGCCCCAGTATGGAAATGGAGGACCCTTCCCGCGGGAGTGGATAGCACTCCCGGGTGATGGTCTTGATCAGCGTGGACTTGCCGCATCCGTTGGGTCCAAGAAAACAAACGTGTTCGCCGGCCGCGATTTGCAATGTGACGTCGTCGAGGGCGGGCCGCTGCGCCCGCGTGCCGCGCAGGACGGTCACGTGTTCCAGGGAAAGAAGCGGAGGCGCCGAGGAGGTCATTTTTGATAGAAATTACTCGGCCCATCTTAGCTCACAAGGCATTGGATGAAAAACCGATTGAAAATATTGGAGTTAGAGGAAGGAACTAGTCCAAGCAGCCGGGCCGCTGCAATGCCAAGAACTGCGAAAATCCCGCTCCGTTCCATTTTGGAACCAGAACTCGCCTCGTAAAGGTCCGGTCAAATAAAAAGGAGGTGAAAACAGGTTCGCTCTCACCTCCCGGGGTGGGTGGGGTGTTGCATGGCAAGACCCTCGGCGGTTCAGCAGGCCTGCCCTGCCAGGCAGGTCTGCAGCCTCGCTCGCGCACTGCGCTCGGCAATTCGTTAGGAGACTCACCACCAAAGGGCTTGTCTTTCTGCGGTTTGTAGCACCACGGAACGCCAGTGTCAACGGTAAAAAAAGGGACAGATCGCTGGGAAAAGCGCGACCCTCCTCAGCTTCATGCTGGATCTCCAATGAGTGCGTGGTCACTCCACGCCGTTTTGAGCCCTTGGTTCAGCCCGATGCCTTTCGCTTTTTCACCTGGTCAAGAATTTCGCGCACCACGCGGCCGAGTGTCGTGGGGCTGTATGGTTTTTGCAGGTGGCGGGCGCCGGGCGTGGCGGACGAGACGTTTTCCGAATCCTGCGAATAACCGCTGGTAAAGAGAATGGGCAGACCAGGGAACAAAGTCGTGAGCCGCGACGCCACGGCCGGACCGCCTAGTTTGGGCATGATGAGGTCCAGAATCGCCAGTGCGGGCCTTTCTTTCTCGCAGAGCCGCAAGGCCTCCTCGCCATCGCAGGCACAGAGTACGCGGTAACCGAGGTTTATGAGCGCCTGGCGCGCCATCTCCCGGATGGATTCATGATCGTCGGCTATCAGTATGGTTTCCGACCCGCGCATTTCAACAAGAGCAGGAGTGGGCGTTTTGACCGATGATCCTTCCGCTACCATGCCTTCCAGTGCCGGAAGATAAACGCGAAAGAGACTCCCCTGGCCGGGCTCGCTGTAAACGTGAATGAAACCCCCGTGTTGCTTGACGATGCCGTAAACCGTGGCAAGTCCCATGCCCGTGCCCTTCCCGCGCTCCTTGGTTGTGAAGAACGGTTCAAAGATGCGTTCCCGTGTTTCGGAGTCCATGCCCATACCGGTGTCGGAAACCGAGAGTACCGCGTAGCGGCCGGGCGCGACATACGGATAGAACCGGCAGTAAGAGTCGTCCAGCTCCACCATCTCGGTCTCGATCAGCAATCGCCCGCCGCTGGGCATGGCGTCCCGCGCGTTCAGGCACAGATTCATGAGCACCTGCTCAAGTTGAGTCGGATCCGCTTTGACGGGATCGACCGGAGCGGTGACGACTTTGAGCTCGATGTCCCTCGCGATCACTTTGTCGAGGAAGCTGATCAGGCCGCTGGTAACGGCATTGATGTCCACCGCCCGCGGTTGCAGTACCTGGCGGCGCGCGAAAGCCAGGAGTTCGCGGGTAAGCGCGGCGGCTCGTTCGGCTTGTTCGCGGATTCGCGCAAACCGGTCTGCAATTTCGGGGGTCGCGCGATTCTCCTCGAAACCGAGCTCCGCCCATCCGAGAATGGCGCCCACCACATTATTAAAATCGTGTGCGATACCGCCGGCAAGCTGTCCGATGGCGTCAAATTTTTGTGCTTGTCGCAACTGGCGCTCCATCGCGCGCAGCTCGGTCACGTCTTCGGCGATGATTTCGATGGCCCCGGCATGATCGGGAATGGAAAGAATACGCACGTGGAGGCGCACGGCTACGATGCCTCCGTCGCACCGCCGCCATTCGCTTTCGGCGCCGCGAATCTGCCCTTTTTCACGGCAGGAAGCCATGAGTTCGGCGTGCTGTTCGGGGAAGCGAAAAACGTCGCGCGTCAGATTGAGTGCGTTCAGACCTTCGGTGCCAGTGCAGCCGAGGATGGAGAGAAACGCAGGGTTGGCGTCCAGGAAGGCGCCATCCGCCGCCACGCGGGATATCCCGTAGATCGAGTGTTCCACGAGGTCGCGGTTGCGCTCCTCGGATCGGTCAAGAGCTTCCT
>Ga0209118_1001156_pt1 | contig 12770 bp, 5 predicted proteins | sample BlaSpr_A8_Ref_M1_FD_187988 | JGI IMG/M metagenome (GOLD analysis project Ga0209118, IMG submission 187988) | Forest soil microbial communities from Thunder Bay, Ontario, Canada - Black Spruce, Ontario site 2_A8_Ref_M1 (SPAdes) (version 2) | ecosystem: Environmental > Terrestrial > Soil > Boreal...
GATCTTCGACGCGTTGCGCACCCGCTTGTCGATGTCCGGCTTCTTCATGTGCGCCATCTGAAGCGGGAACGCCATGTTGTCGTACACGCTCATGTGCGGATAGAGCGCGTAGGACTGGAACACCATCGCGATGTCGCGGTCCTTGGCCGCCACGTTGTTCACCACCCGGTCCCCGATCAGGATCCGGCCCTCGCTGATCGCCTCCAGCCCGGCCAGCATCCGCAGCGCGGTCGACTTGCCGCACCCCGACGGTCCAACCAGGACCATGAACTCCTTGTCTTTGACCTCGACGTTGAAGTCTTTGACGACGGTCAGGTCCGCTGTGTATCGCTTGACTACGTGGTCGAAAGTGACTGATGCCATCCTCTAATCCCCATCATTTATTTTCTTGACGCCCCCTGATCTGGCAAATCCGGACTTCGTGTGACCTACCCGCTGCGCGCGACCACCTCCTTGGCTTTCGAGGTGGAACCGCGAATCACCAGGCTGGTGCTCATCGGCGACGGCGAATCGACCGTCTTGTCTTTGATCAGCTGAATCAAGAGGCGCGCGGCGAGCCGGCCCTTTTCGATGATCGGCTGATGCACGGTGGTAAGCCCGGGGTTGGTCCACGCAGCCATCGGCAGGTCGTCGAAGCCGACGACGGAGAGGTCGTCCGGCACGTGCAAGCCCGCGGCCTGGGCGGCAGACATCACGCCGATCGCGGCCATGTCGCTCATCGCCAACACCGCGCTTGGTCGCCGCTTGCCCTTGGGCAGCGATTCGAACGCTCGCGTGCCGGCGGCGACGGAGATGCCCGCGGTGACGGTGTGCGGAGAAGGCGCGCCCGCGCTGTCCAGCGCGGCCCGATAACCCGCCATGCGTCTTGCCGCGCTGGGCGTGTTGCCGAGCTGGGAGCGCGTAGGCGGCAGCACGATGACCGCCAGCTGGCGGTGCCCGAGCTCGAGCAGGTGCCGGGCCGCGGCCTGCGCTCCGCCGTAGTCGTCGATGTTGACGCCTGGGTGTGAAGAGGAGATCGCGGAGTCGACGAGCACGGTCGGAATCCCGATCCGGTCGAGCACCTCGAGCGCACGATCGTCAAGGCTCAGACCGATGCTGATGAAGCCGTCCACGGACGCCTGGCGGATCGCACCTTCGAGCGAGCCGTCGAGCGGCGGGACAAGCAGCAGCGTCAGGTCGTGTTCCTCGCACTGCTCGCCGAGTCCCTGGATCAGCTCGCCCAGGAAGGGATTGGCGAACACCGTCGAGAGGCGCTGAGGGATCAGGATGCCGATCGTCCCGCTGCGGCGCATCGACAGGGCGCGCGCCGCGGGATGCGGTGTGTAGCCGAGGCCGTGGGCCACCCCAAGCACCCGCTCGAGCGTCGCCTGCCCCAACCTCTCCGGATTGTTGAAGGCGAAGGACACCGCTGTCTTCGAGACGCCGGCCGCGCCGGCCACGTCAGCGATGGTGACCCGTGACACCGAACCCTGCTCCGGATACCGTCATGCCGCCCCCTAGCGAAAACGGATAAACCGCTTTAGTAAAACGGTTTAGTGGGATCCTAGGCGCGGATGGGTGCGCTGTCAAGAGTGGAGTTTCGCGGCCCGCGACGCGACCCACCCTGTCTGTGGAACACTCCGCCGGATGGCTGACACGACGCGATTTCCGGATGGCTTCCTTTTCGGCGCCGCGGTTTCGGCCCACCAGGTCGAGGGCGGCAACACCAACAACGATTGGTGGTGGTGGGAGCATCTCGAGGCGACGCCCTGCCGGGAGCCGTCGGGCGACGCTTGCGACTTCTACCACCGGTACTCGGAGGACATCGAGCTGCTGGCCGGCTGCGGCCTCAACGCCTTCCGCTTCGGCATCGAGTGGGGGCGGATCGAGCCGGCCCAGGGCGAGTTCTCGCTCGCCGCTCTCGCGCACTACCGGCGGATCCTCGATGCATGCCACGAGCACCGCGTGGTTCCTATCGTCACCTTCCACCACTTCACGGTCCCGAAGTGGCTGCACGACATCGGCGGGCTTGCTTACGAAGGGTTCCCAGCCCTGTTCGAGCGCTACTGCGGGCGCGCGGCGGCGGCGCTGGGCGACCGGATCGGGTACGCCTGCACGATCAACGAGCCGCAGGGCCTCGGCTCCAGCGGCTGGCTGCTCGGCATCAATCCGCCAGGACATGCGGACGATCGCGACGGGGCGCAGCGCGTGGTGGACAACCTGCTGGAGGCCCACCGGCTCGGCGCCGCGGCGATCCGGTCCCAGTCAGGCATCCCGACCGGCGTGACCCTTGCCCTTCCAGACATCCAGTACGAGGACGGCGCGCAGCCCGGCGAGAGCTCGCTCGAGCTGGAGTCACGCGTCAACGACTGGTTCTTTGAGCTTGCACGCAGCGACGACTTCATCGGGGTACAGACCTACACCCGCTTTCGAATCGGTCCTGAAGGGCCGCGCAGCCCCGGGTTCGATTGGAGCGACCTGACGCGAGAGCTCGTCGAGACAGACCAGACGACGCAGATGGGGTATGAGTACTACCCACAGGCTCTCGGCGGGGCCATCCGGCGAGCCGCGAAGAGCTGCCCCGGCATCCCGATCCTGGTCACCGAGAGCGGGATCGCGACCGAGAACGACGCCAAGCGCATCGCGTACGTCGACGCCGCCATCCGCGAGGTGCAGGCATGCCTCGCGGAAGGCATCGACCTGCGCAGCTACCTGTACTGGTCCTGGCTCGACAACTTCGAATGGGCGTTGGGCTACGCGCCAAAGTTCGGCCTGGTGGGGGTCGACCGGCAGACCTTCGAGCGCCATCCGAAGCCGAGCGCGGCCTGGCTCGGCGCGGTCGCCCGCAATAGGGCTCTGCCCTCGGAGTGATCAGACATTCCTCCCTCCCTCCCGCCCGAGCCCGCTTCGCGGTCTGGGCCGACCTCCCCACAGCGTGGGGAGGTCAACTACTCATCCCTACTCCAGGAATATGATCCGGCGGGGATGAGATGAGGCCGCAGGTTGAGAGCAACTCCGGTCTGTCCGCGGTGCTGCGCGGGGTGGTCGCCGACCTTCAGCACGCCTCAGGGGCGGACATCGTGTCGATCTTTCTTTATGAGGAGTCCACCCACACCTATTACGCCCCATTTGCCACCGGCCAGCCGCAGGAGAGCCTGCTCGACTCGCTGACCGACATGCGCGAGCAGCTCGCCCGCTATCTGGGCGACGCCGACCAGGGCAAGGTCCCGGACGAGCTTGGCGTCCACCAGTACGGCTCCACGGTCTGGCTCACGGTCACGCGTCAGCGACTCGTGGCGAGAAACGCGCCGTCAGAGATCGACAGCACCTTCATCCGCCGCTACCAGGTGCAGTCAACGATCGGGCTGCCCCTGATCGCGGGGGACCGGCTGCTCGGCCTGGTCTACCTCAACTACCGATCGCGCGACCATGCGCCAGACGACAACCGGCTGCGAGAGCTCGAGCGACGCGCGGCCGCCGCGGCAGTGGTCGTGCAGACCGTGCTCGCCGGCGCCGAACGGACGGCCCTCGAAGGCATGGCCCGGCTCACCTCTCTCCTCACCACGCCCGTAGGCGACGCGCGGACCGATACCAAGGAGCTCAGGCGCCTGCTCTCGATCGCGCTCGCCGACCTCTTGATGGCGAGCAACCTGGACGGCGCTGCGATCTACCAATTCGGCTCTCAGCGCACGACGCTCGACCTCGTCACCGCGCACCTTCGCGTGGTCGCTCCACCTCGGATCGAGCGCCCCGACCAGTCTTTGACGTGGGAGGCTGCGCTCACCAAATCGGTCGCCGCGGCGACCTCCGAGGGCGACCTTCACCCGGTGGCGACCTACGCGCTAGGGAATCCAGACGAGCCGCACGGATACCTTGTGGTGCTCAGCCGCGACCGGCTCGCGACCGTGCGCCGCGCACCTCCGACGGACCTGATGCTCAAGGCGGGCGCCGAGCTGATCGGCGGCGCGCTGGCGAGCCAGAGGCTCATCGCGGACCTCGAGAACAGCAACCGGCTGCTCGGCGCGCTCGGCGACATGACGAGCGCGATGCTGCAGCCAGGCTCGACCCGTCACCAGGTCATTGACGCCGTCGTCGGACACCTGACGGACGCCGAGGTGCCGGAGTTCGACTTCAACTTCGCCACCGTGTATCTGCTTGAAGAGGGCGAGGACCATGGCGTGCTCGTGCGCATGGCCGCCGGCGCGGCGACCGCGGCTGCGATCGACGCTGCCGAGACGTCCAGGCCAAGCGCCGCGCGGCAGGCGAAAGGGACCCGAGTCCCGCGCTGGGCGCTCGAAGAGGACAGGTTGCTCGCGGAGGACGACGTCCTGGTCCACGTCGCGCGTACCTGGCAGCCGGTCATCGTCGGTCCGTTTCCCGCCGGCGACCGGACTGACGTCATCGCGGGAGGCATTCCCGTCCAGGCGACGTGGACCGAGGTGCCGATCGTGCGCACGGACGGCACCGTGCTCGGCCAGGTCCTGGCGTGCCTCATCGGTGAAACGAAGCGATCTGAAGGCGCCCCATTCACGCTGGCCGGCGAGGTCTTCGAGAAGGGCGGGCACAAGGACCTGATCCGCATCTTCCTGCCGTTCGGCACCGACCAGAGCCGGCGCGCGACCGGCGTGCTCGAGGTTGGCTACCACCGATCTTTCGAGCGCCGTCCGGACTGGGGACAGGTCGAGGCCCTGCGCGCCGCGGCCGCGCAGATCGCGGCCGCCGTCGAGACGGCCCGGCTGTATGAGGACGCACAGCGACACGCCGAGCAGCTCGAGCTCGTCAACGACGTGACCAAGGCGATCGCGAGCTCGATCGACCTCGACCAGACGCTGCGCCTCGTGGCCCACAACCTCTCCCGGCTGGTCGACGCGTCGCTGTGCCAGATCGCGCTGCTCGAGGAGGATCGCGAGGGATGGTTCGGCGCCGCCGCCTCCGACAACGAGGAGCTGTGGCGCAGACAGCATGCCGAGCGCTCGCAGCCGTCTTTCCTGTTCGACGTGCTCGACCGGGGCGAGCCGGTCGTCATCGACGACACCGCGGCCAGCAGCCAGGTCGACCCGGCGTACGTGCGAGCTTTCGGCGTGCGCTCCCTGATGGCCCTGCCACTGGTGGCGGACGATCAGCCGATCGGCGCGGTCATCCTGGCTGAGCGCGAGCGACGGCGCATGTTCACTCCTGAGGAGGTGCAGCGTGCCCAGGCCCTCGCGCTCCAGGCGGCGGTCGCGATCAAGAATGCCCGACTCCACGCGCGAGCCGAAGAGGAGCGCCACCTGCAGAAGGACTTCGTACTGATCGGGTTCGGCCAGTGGGGCCAGAAGGCGTATCAGCACCTGCTGACGCTGAAGCAGTTTTTCAACTTCAGGACTCACGTCGTCGAGCAGGACTCACCCGGCGCGCGCGATCGGCTCGGGGTCAAGGAGGAGGAGGTTCGCGCGCACGGCGATTCCTTCTACTGGGACAGCCACTCGACGCCCGCGCACGACCAGCTGGAAAGAGAGCTCGAGTCGAGCTCGTACGTCATCACCTATATCGCCACGCCCGCGGCGACGCACCTACCGACGCTCGCTCTTTATTACGACCTGAGCGATGTGGTGCTCATCGAAAAGCCGCTCGGCGCGCCACCCGAGCAGTACCGCGAGTTTCTCGACCATGCTCCAGGCGGGGTCGAGATCGTGGCGGCCGACCACTACTACTTCAAGCTCGAGGTCCGCCTGCTGCAGCTGCTGCTCACCGAAGAGCGCACCCTGCGCAATTTCCTGGACACGGTGGAGGAAATCAGGATCGAGATCCTCGAGGAGCAGCCTCTCGTCGGTGCTGCCGCCGACATCGGCGTGATCGCGGACCTCATCCCGCACGCCTTCGCGATCATCTCCCTGCTCACGCCGATCGACCGGATCAAGCTCGACGCCGAGTCGCCACTGATGGTCGGCCGCCACGAGGGCCTGACCGGGCAGCGCGAGAGCTACGCGCGGATGAACGCGAGCTTCAACCACCAGGGCCGGCCGGTGAAGCTGGTGATCGACGTCGGCAAAGGGGCGGACAACGCCAAGTGGATCAAGCTCAGCGGCGAGCGCCGCGCCGCGGGGCGGAGCCCGAGCTACAAGTTCGACTTCGGCAAAGGTGAGGCCATCGACGGGACGCAGGCGACTGTGCGCGCCGCGGTGCGCAGGATTCGCGAGCCGGGCGTGCCGGACAACGCGCACCTGAACATGCTCCGTCACGTGATCGAGAAGCGCCACCCGGCGGTCGGCATCCTTTCCATCCGCGAGGCGATCCGCGCCAACCAGCGGGTTCGCGAGCTGGAGGCGATCGCCGTCGAGCTGCTGGCGCGCGGCGAGTGGACGAGCTACGCGGTCGGGACCAGACCGGCGTTCGATGCCGGCGTCCAGTCGCCCGCTCAGCAAGCGATCGGCACGACCCGCTGAGCGGAACCAGGGTCGTCGACCGCGTAATCGTCAAGCACGATCGATTCTTCGCGGTCTCGGCTGATGACGGGTCGATGCGCGCGCCGGCCGACGTCGGCGACGGCGTCTGGTTCGCCGACACGCGGCTCCTGTCGGAGTTCCGCGTGCTGATCGGCGGGTCGGAGCCCGAGCCGGTCGATGTTAAGTTCGAAGACGGCTCTGCGACGTTCGAGCTGAGCGCCGGCGGTTTGCGTGTGACGCGCGCTCGCTACATGGACGGCGGCCTGCGTGAGCAGATCACGATCGCCAACCCCGGGCCGGGCATCGTCGAGCAAGACGTGGAGCTTGTCTTCGCAGCCGATTTCGCAGCGATGCTGGCGATCCGGGGCAACGTGCCGGAGCTGCCGCCCCCGGTCCCAGCGCCCGCGATCGACACGCCGGACGGCCTGCTCATCACGCGGAAGGACTGGCCCGGACAATCGTCGCTCGTCATCGTGCGGCCGGCCGGGTTCAAACGCCGAATGCGGCTGGGCCCGGGCAAAGAGCAGACGATCTTCGTCGATGTCGTGCCCGGCGCCATCGGCGCGACGGTGTCCGACTTTGACGAAGGGCTGGCGCGCACGAAGGCCGCCTACACGCGATGGTTCGCCGGGTCCGCCTCCATCCGGACGGACAACCCGGCGATAAATGAGCTGCTGGACCGCAGCCTGAGCGACCTTCGAATGCTGTGCGACCGGTATCCGACCGGCCTCTACCCCACCGGAGGTCTGCCCTGGTACGCGGTGCCGTTCGGCCGCGACCAGCTCATCGCGTCGATGCTGACGCTGCCGGTCAACCCAGAGATCGCGCGCGGCGTGCTGCGCTACCTCGCCGCGAGGCAGGGCAGGCGCATCGATCCCGACAGCGAGGAAGAGCCCGGCAAGATCCTGCACGAGGTCCGTACCGGTGAGGTGGTGGACCGTGGGCTGTGGCCGCATCACCTTTACGGCACGATCGATGCCACTCCTCTATTTCTATGCGCGCTGGCGGAAACCGTCGACTGGACCGGTGACGAGTCCATCCTCGACGAGCTGTGGAGCAACGCCGAGGGCGCGATCGAGTGGTGCGCGAAGTACGGCGACCTGGACGGCGATGGATACATCGAGTACTGGGGCGCGCGCGCCCGCAACCAGGGATGGAAGGACTCTGACGGCTCGCTGACCAATGTCGACGGATCCGATCCGCAGCGGCCAGTCGCGCTGTGCGAGGTCCAGGCTTACCTGTACCGCGGCTTGCTTGGCATGTCACGCAAAAGGCCGGAGTTGAAGGAGCGAGCCGAAGAGCTGGCGAAGCGATTCAACCGCGATTTCTGGATCGCCCATGAACGATTTGTCGCCCAGGCGCTCGACGGGTCGAAGCGTCGCGTCGAGGCCATCACCTCAAACCCGGGCCACTGCCTGTGGGCCGGCATACTGCCCGGCGACCTCGCCGCGAGCGTCGCCGACCGCCTGGTCTCGCCGGAGCTGTTCAACGGCTGGGGCATCCGCACGCTTTCGACCAAGGCGATCAACTACGACCCCGCCAGCTACCACAACGGGTCGGTCTGGCCGTTCGACACCGCGCTCGCCGCGGCCGGGCTGCGGCGGTCGGGATTCAGCGCACACGCCGAGACGGTGGCGCGCTCGCTGATGGAGGCGGGGATGGCGACGCCGCTCCGGCGGCTGCCAGAGCTGTGGTGCGGCGACGAGCGAGAGCCAGGCCGGTCGCCCGTCGACTATCCCAATACCTGCACCCCGCAGTCATGGTCCGCCGCTTCCGCATTTCTCCTGGTCAGCACGCTGTTGGGCCTGCAGGCCAACGCCGCCGCTGGGACCCTCCGGATTGCGCCGATCGAGACGCCGCTGTGGCGGCGGGTGGAGGTGACTGGGCTGCATTTTGCCGGGCACCGGATCGATTTCGCGGTCGACGGGACGGACGTCAAGGTGGGCGCTCTGCCCAGCGGAATCACTGTGCAGACGGGTGACACGCACGGCTGACGCCAAACGCGCGGAAAGCAAAGGCCTGAAGCGAGCGTTTGTCGCCAAACGTGCCGAAGCTAGAGCTTTTCGAAGGTGCCCTGACGCCGTCCTGTCCTGAAAAGCCGCTGAAGCTTCTCGCGCACGCAACACCCGTCGCGATAAAAACACTTGACTTTCGTTCCGGGCGGCTGCGACAGTAGTCCAGTTTCGTGAGGTGTGTGGACGCACCTCGATTCGGGGCTGTTACGCGGTGGAGAGGAAGATGGGGAAGGGTGCACGCCGGCGGTTTGGTTTGACGTGGGCGCTGGCGTTGGCGGCCGGCTTGAGCGTGGTCGCGACCATGGGCGGAGCGGCAGCCACAGGAGATGACACGACCCAGAATGTGTCGCGGTTCGCCAAGATAGACCCGTCTCTGTTCGAATCTACCGGCGCGCACTCCGCGTTCCTGCCCGCCTCACTCAGCAACCGGCCGGTCTCCGTTGTGATGCAGCTGGCCACCGCCCCGGTAGCCGTTCAGGACGCCGACGCGAAGCAGCGCGGCCAGAAGCTGACCGACGACGACAAGAACGCGATCCGGCAGCAGGTCCAAGGCGAGCAGGACGCCCTTCACGGCTCGCTCGCCCAGGCCGGCGCCAACGTGGTCGGTCAGATGCAAGACGCGTACAACGGCATCCAGGTTGTAGTCCCACAGAGGAACCTGGCGCAGCTTGCGAGCCTCCCTGGCGTCTTAGCCATCCACGCCGTGCAGACGTTCACCCCATCGAACACCAACGGCGTGCCGTTCATCGGCGTGCCACAGGCGTGGCAAGACTTTGGAGTCACCGGGACTGGCGTGAAGATCGCCGTCATCGACACCGGCATCGACTACACGCACGCTGACTTTGGCGGGCCCGGCACCGTGGCCGCATGGAACGCCGCGAAGGCAGCGAGCACCGCCCCCGCCAACCCAAGCCTGTTCGGCCCGGCGGCACCAAAAGTCAAGGGTGGCTACGACTTCGTTGGTGACGCATACAACGCAAACACCCCCGGCTCAGTCCCCGTGCCGGACCCGAACCCACTCGACTGCAATGGCCATGGAACGCACACCGCCGGCACAGCTGCCGGGTTTGGCGTGCTGAGTAGTGGCGCAACCTTCCACGGCACCTACGACGCATCGACGATCACGTCGCGTTCGTGGAAGGTGGGTCCGGGCGTCGCTCCGCGCGCCAGCATCTACGCCTACCGCGTCTTCGGTTGCGTCGGCTCGAGCGACATCGTCGCCCTGGCGATCAACCGAGCCGTGGCCGACCACGTGGATGTGATCAGCATGTCGCTCGGTTCACCCTTTGGCGGGACCGATGACCCGACGACTGTGGCTTCTCAGAACGCCTTCAACGACGGCATCACCGTGGTCGCGTCTGCCGGCAACGAGGGTTCGAGCGCTTACATGGTCGGCTCGCCCAGCACCGCCAACGGCGTCCTCTCGGTCGCCGCGATGGATGGCAGCACGGCAACCTTCTCGGGCGGCGCGATCCTCACCCTGACCAAGCCGGATGGCACGCCGGGCGGCACCGTGCCGACCATCAACGCCAACGGCGCCTCCCTCCCCCCCGGCCCATTTCCCGTAAAGGTGCTGACAAACGTGCTCGGCTGCAGTCCCGGCGATTACACCGGCTCCACCGGCACGGTCGTCATCACCGTTCGCGGCACGTGTGCGCGCGTCGCTCGGGCGGTCTACGGCCAGAAGGCCGGCGCCGTGGCCGTGGTCATGATCAACACCAGTCCCGGCTACCCCCCGTTCGAGGGCCAGATCACCTCGAACCCGGACACCGGCGAGAAGTACACCGTGACGATTCCGTTCCTTGGCGCTCTTCAGGCCGATGGAGCCACCCTCCTCGCAGCCGGTGGCGAATCTGTGACCCTAACATCGGCCAGCGTCCCGAACCCCGGCTACAAGACAGCTGCGTCTTTCACCTCGGGGGGACCGCGGAACCCCGACTCTGCGCCGAAACCTGACGTCATCGCACCCGGCATTAGCGTCACGTCCGCCGGCATGGGCACCGGCACTGGTTCGCTGGTCGCCTCCGGAACCTCCATGGCATGTCCGATGACCGCCGGCGTTGCCGCGCTGGTCAAGCAAAAGAATCCGACGTGGACCGGCGCCCAGATCAAGGCTGCGATCATGAACACCGCCGACCCTTCTCTGAATCTCGGCTACAACAGCCGGCTCGCCGGGACCGGCGTGGTCCAGGCCCAGAAGGCGGTCAACTCGTCTGTGCTGGCCAGGACGACTGATTCGCTTGACGCGATCAAGTTCGGGTACGTCCCGGGCTCTCGCGATTACTCCGCTCGGAAAACGTTCACGCTGACGAACAGTGGCACGTCGTCCGCGACATACAACCTGAGCGTCGTGCGGAACAACGGCGCCAGCGGGTCGGTCATCACCTTGTCGCCATCTAGCGTTTCGGTGGCGTCAGGCGCGACCGCTACCGTCCAGGTTTCACTTTCAATGTCCGCCGCGGCCTTCGCCGCTCTCCCGACCGACGACACATTCTCACCCGGCCCTGGCCTTGGCAACGTCGTGACGGTTCGCGGCGTCATCGTGGCGACGCCGGTTCCCGGCCACGCCAGCCAGCAGACGCTCAGACTGCCCTTCATGCTCGTACCGCGCGGCCTCTCAAACGTGGTCGCGGGGACTCCGAGCAAGTGGTCCAATACCTCCTCGTCGATGACTTCAACTCTGCGGCTCACCAACAACGGCATTCACACCGGCACGGCCGATCTGTATACCTGGGGCATCTCCGATCCCAGAGAGACCGGGCAGCCGATGGACGTGCGCGCCGTAGGCGTGCAGGTGCTGCCTGGAGATTTGCCCCTATTCGGATCCACGCCAAGCGACCGCGGCCTCGTATTCCTGATCAACACGTGGGGCCAGAGCACGAACCAGTCCATCAACGAGTTCGACATTCAAATCTGGACGAGGGCTGACGGTAATCAAGGCTCGCCTGACTTCGTGGTCGTGGGCGCGGATCTTGGCGCCGTCCTGACCGGGACGCCCAATGGAGTCTTTGCCGCATTCACGATCAACGTCAAAACAGCCGCCATCATCGACTCGTACTACGCCGATGCCCCCATGAACGGCTCGACGATCGAGCTGCCGACGCTTGCCAGCGACTTCGGACTGACTGCGAAGGACCAGGGACTCACCTACAGTGTCAACGCATTCAACTCCGTGCCGGGAGGCCTGGTCGATGTCACTGGATCGGCCTCGATCAACCCGTTCAGCCCGCCGGTCTCGAGCGGAGACTTCGCCACGTTGAAGCCCGGTACCTCGGCTTCCTTCCCGCTTACGGTCTACACGAACCAGCAGGAGCAGGAGCAGGGGCAGTCGAGCGTGCTTGGGTGGCTGATCGCGTCTGTCGACAACGCCAATGGCGCGCGCCAGGCGCTCGAAATCAGGGCTCCACAACAGCGACAGCAGCAACAGCAGCAGCAGTAGTCATCGCGCGGGGCCGGCAGTAACGCCGGCCCCGCATCTCAGCGCACATGTGCTGCTTGCTCGGAGCGCGTAAACCACCGCCCGGCACTCGCGGGAATCACGAGTTGGGGCGGCTCCGCGTGGTCAGCTAGACGACTGTGATTCGCTCGCGGCGGCCTTGCGGCGGCGCGGCCGCGACGCCCTCTTCGCCCGATGCGGCAGGTACGAGCGGTCCCCGATCCACTGCGCGGGCGGGATGGCGAGCCACAGCGCCATCTGGTTGAGGCCGGTCGCATATCGCGCCCTCAGCTCGGCAAACTTCTTCCAACCGGCTTCGACGTCCCGGATGCGGTAACCCGCTTTGATCAGCCGCTGCACCGCAGCGTCGTACTCGGCCCGCTCCACGATCGGGTCGTCCGAGCTCTTGATGTTGAAGACCCAGCTCATGTCCTCCACGAGATGGGTGCCGACCGTGAACATGAGGTGCGCCGGGCCTTCCGAGCCGTCGTCGATGGTGCTGAGAGAGAGGATCGCCGCGTCCATCACCGCGCCGAACGAGTTGATCCAGGCCTCGTTGTCGTGGCTCGACCGGAAATAGACGAGCAGCGGATACGCGAGGTGGCTTTCCAGAACCATGGCCGACCACTTGCGCCACTCCTCGAACGTGTCGTCGAGCGGTGGACGCATATGGTGCTTGGCGGCGGTCTCGAGAAGCTGAACAGCCGTCGGCGGTGCGCCGGCCAGGGCGTCGAGCGAGACAACCAGCTCCTCCCGGGCTCGAAACGACTCGTAAAGAGAGAAGAGCAAGGTGATCGCCAGCGCAGCGAGGCCAACGCCGGTCGCGCTCTCGGCGATGATCACCAGGCGCGCCAGGCCACCCTCCGGGACGAAGTCTCCGTACGCGAGCGGCACGAGGGTGCTGGCGGAGATGTA
>Ga0209118_1001157_pt1 | contig 12768 bp, 11 predicted proteins | sample BlaSpr_A8_Ref_M1_FD_187988 | JGI IMG/M metagenome (GOLD analysis project Ga0209118, IMG submission 187988) | Forest soil microbial communities from Thunder Bay, Ontario, Canada - Black Spruce, Ontario site 2_A8_Ref_M1 (SPAdes) (version 2) | ecosystem: Environmental > Terrestrial > Soil > Boreal...
GTACGGAGCTTGCCCGCCGAGCCACTCGCCGCGCGCCGCCTTGCGCTCCATTCCAGCGATTACGCGGTCGATCAGAGTCGCGCGCTCGAACTCGGCGAATACACCGAGCATCTGGACCATCATCCGACCCGCCGCCGTACCAGTGTCGAAGGGCTCCGTCGCTGAGCGGAAGTTCACGCCGGCGCGGTCGAGGTCCTCGAGGATCTGCGCCAGGCCTCGGACAGAGCGCGACAAGCGATCGACTCGGTAGACGAGAAGCATGTCGTAGCGCTTCGCTCGCGCGTAGGCGAACGCTTGCTGCAGGCCGGGACGATCCAGAGTCGAGCCGCTCATCTGATCGGTGAAGCGATGAACGAGCTGCCAGCTGTCCTGGCTTTGTATGTACGAGCCGAGCCGCTGGGCTTGGGCTTCGAGCGAGAACGGCTGGTGTTCCTCGTCGGTCGAGATTCGCGTGTACGTCGCCACGCGCACGGCGCTGCTCACGAATGGTGATCGCTTGTCAGACACGGACACGTCTTATCACGGACTCGGTTGAAGGGGAATCCCCTTCACGCTTTTGATCGCCCAGCATCTCGGCGAGGACTTCAACCGCGCGGGCGAACTGTTCATCCGACATCGGGGCGATCCGCGGAGTAGCAATGTTCAGCACCAGCGAGTCCCGTGGATACCGGGGTCCGAGTCTGACCCCCGGTCGCATGGGGGCCGAGGGCAAGGCTCGCCAGCGCGGCGCGTGACGGTTCACATCTATACAATCTCCATTCAGACATGTCCCACTTACCTTGAACCTGGCAGGATTGGCGAACTGGCGGCTTTGACGTTGGTGAAGCTGGATAAAGCTGCCCGCCGCCTCGGGTGCCATGTCGAGACGCTGCGAGTCCACATCCGTACGGGACGGTTGCGGGCGATTCGAGGGCCGCACGGGGCTTACTACGTGGACGCTGAGGACCTTGCGGCCTACCCCAGACCACGGCGGGGTTGGCCTGCTCCGGAGGAGTTCTCGGAGGAGGAGGTGGAGCGGTCGTGGTCTCTTGTCGAAGGCGTCCTTCCAAAAGCCAGAGCGTGGCGGCATCGCGAGCTTGCACTCGTTGATGAGCTCCACGTGCATCCCGAACGAAACCGTCGCCTCTTCCGCCTGGCGTCGGTGCATCGCCTTCGCCGGCTTGGGCTCACGTTTGGTCAGATCGCTGAGGAGTTGGGCATCACGTCGCGGCACGCCCGCCGCCTCATCGCCGCGAGCCTGTTCCTGGCCCTTCGCCGGGAGTTGGTGCGTAGAGACAAGGCGCTCGCACAGGCTGACGCTCAGGCGGCACGACAGACGATGCAGGACCTGCCTCGGTGGCGCCGGCGATGGCCACCCCGCCGCGCCATTTGACTTGCGGTCTCGGTCTCTGTCGAAGGTCTCCACGCTGAGGACCAGGCGACTAGAAGCTTGTTCGGATCAGCCCATTGGTCGATGTCGAAAACCCATTTCCGGCCGAATCTTCGGTGCGAATGCGTCTTCTCTGGTGAGGCTGACAACACAACTGGCATGCGCCACTTGAGCGACTACTGGATTGGCAGTAACCGGACGCACGTGTTTACGGATACTGTCCGGAGTTGTAAATGCGTTTTTGAACTCGTTTTGGACGGTTTTGCGGAATTGACTGCGACCCCCCTTGCGACCCCCCTTGCGAAAGTTTCGTCGGCTCTCGTCTTTCCATAACGCGAACCGAAGGCGCAACGTCCTGATGAGGACTAGGCCGGAGTGTCTCCAGGCTGCTCCGGGCAGATCGATCGCCACCACGATTCCTCGGGCCCGCTGACGTTCAGATACCTCGCCATATCCGAGATCTTGGCCCGATCCGTGCGGTACTCGACAGCCAGACGTAATCGCCCGTTGACGACATCGATCGCATGGAGATTGATCCAGTGTCGAGAGGCATCTTTGCGTATCTGCACGTATCGCGGCTTGAAGTCCTCGAGGTCGCGCCAGTCCTCGCTGCGCCGTCCGTTGACCTCCTCAGTCAGCACGACGCTGGTCCACGTTGGGTGCTGGCAGTTCCGAGCCTGTGCCCAAATTGCCATGAGCTCGGTGAGCCTAGCAATCCCCGAATCCAGTGAGGGGGATCCAGCACCCGGACGGCTCCAAATGCCCGATCGTCCAGGCTTGTGCTCACCCAGTTGTCTCGATCGGTCCTCAGCGTCCCAGTCCAGATGCTTCGACCAGTGGTCTGCTGGCATGTCGGACACGTGGCCGAGGCCTTTGGACTCCAGCGCCCAGGAGCCGTGGTACGGAACCAGTACTCCTTCCGCTATTAAATAGTCGGCCAGGTCGTCGCCATTGGAGTCCTGCTCGTAGACGCGGAGGGGCATGCCCTCGCGTGGTTCAACGCCGCGATCGGCTAGCTCGCGCATACTCCCGACTCCGAGCGCAAGCAGCTGGGTGGTGCGCCAATTGTTGAAGTCGGCCCAGATCAGCGGCGGCGTGACGCCTTCGTCCGACATATCTGCTAACTCAAGGAAACCGGCGGTGGGCGGGACATCTGGCTAGGTCTCGTCTGAAAATGGCAACGCGAGGGTCTCGTCACTCGTCCGAGGTTTGGGGGGAATTCCTGCCCGACCAGCGGCGGGCGTGCGGCGCTGGCGAAGTCGGCGAGCGCGCGGCGGACGCTTCCGTGGTCGCCACAGACTTCGTCCGTTAGGCGTGTATCGAACGATGGAGCTGGGCTCTTGCACTTCCATCAGGTGAACCCAGCGATGGACAATCTCCCGCTCCCACGACTGCTCGGTGAACTCGTCGCTAGCACGCGGCGCCACGACCGCGATCGTCAGTTGAACCGACGCTATAGCACCTTCATGCTCGGATGGCATGTTGTCGTCACGTGTTAGCAGGATCGTGTCCGTCCATGAACCAATCGTCTTGATGAGGTCCTGATCGTCGCTGCCCACCAGTTCGGTGTTCTTCAACGCGATTGCTTGCTTTCCACGGCCTCGGAGCTCAGTCGCAAGTCGGGGCCACATATCTTCATCGAGCACCATGAAGTGGCCCACGAAGCACTACGCAGCGGCTTCTAGTTCTTGCACGGCATCCATCCATCGGACGGCATCGTCGATTTGGCGCTTGTGCAGGCCGTAATCCGTTCGAAGCACTCTTAGTCCGTCGCGGTTCCGAGCCAAGTCCGCAACTCGCTCAGCCGAGATCCTCGTTCCCCTGATCGTTGGCCGACCACTGAGCCGATCTGGGTTGACCTCAATCGACTCGACGTCGGGAACCAAGAGGATCGCCCATCCGCCTCGATGAAGTAGACCCTGGATCCGAACCAAGTCTCCGAGTGTCGGCTCAATGAACTGTTGGCCTCCAGTTCCCCTGGATATGTCCAGCGGTAAGCCGCCCTCTTTCAGCACAATGGATTCGCGTCCGGCTTTAGCCCCAGTCACGTTCATCGACGTGGTCCAGAGATCCGCCGCGGACAGAGGCCAATCGCCGTACTTGGTCCGAAGGTTTTGGATCGCTCGCCGAATGTCCTCATGTCTAGCGCGCCGGTCGAGCAGTTCATGCACGACGATTGCTTCCGCGACGTCCTGAAAACTGTAGATGCGGGGTGAAATGTCCGACCACGACGATCGAATGTAACCGCGCCGTGCCCACTGCCCAATCTTGTCGCCCGAGACTCCAGCCAGCCAGCCAGCCTCACGGGCAAGGTACCGTCCTCGTGGCTTCCAGGCGCTGCCGTTGGAGCCCATGGCTGCCAGCCTAGCGTGTCGAATGGGTGTTTGCCCTCGCTCTCGGATCGCCGCCTGCCGCAGAAACGCCTGTCGTCAGGTCAGCGACCCTCCTGCTCAACCTTGTAGCGACCTCGAGCGCTCTCGGCAGCTTCTTCCTGTGATCGTCCTCGGCCGTACCTCGGGACTGACACAATCAAGCTGGTTTTGGGAAACAAGTGGGCCCAGTACTCGCCGTCCTCCTCGGTGAGAATCAGACCAAATCCGCGCTCGCCAAACCAGCCGTCGACCTCGCGGAGGATTGCGATGCGGCGCGTCAGTTCAGTCACGAATCAACCCTATCTGACACCAGGTCTTAGCCTTCGTCCTGGCCAGCCTCGGCAGCGTGGGCTCGGCTCAGCGACTGCCAGCGGCTGGGATCTTAATCTGCTTGCCGACGATATTCATCCCGCGGTTCGCGTTCAGGAAACTACGGCCCAGTGCAGCCGCTCGACCGTAGCCTGTTGAGGGAAGATCGCGTTTAAGTGATCGCGATGGCGATTCGCACGACGGCCGTCCTCGCGCTTAGCGCCCTCGCGGCGCTCCTCGGCGCCGCCTGCGAGACTGGCCATGGTCCGGTGGCTCCACTGGTAGCCTCGCCAGTCCTCTACGTCCAGCACTCACCAGGCTGGCAGCTCATCGACTGGACCGGCAAGGCCGAAGGTCGGATCGGATCGGATCATGTGGGCATCCCCTACCAATCACCCGACGGCTCGCGGCTCGCATGGCAGCCACAAGGCGATTGGCAGGTAGTAGACCTACAAGGAAAGCTGCTCTCGCACCTCGATCTCTCGCGGTCTAGGTCCATTGCCTGGGCAGACGACAGCTCCGGCCTGTGCGTAGTCCGTGGGCTCACAGACAACCAGCCGCCGGGAGCCGGACCCTACGTGCTCGACTTTGTCTCGGCGACCTCCGGCAAGTCCAAGGCGATCACGCCATTCACGATTGGCATGGGACCCGATATCGCCGCGTGCAGCGCGATGTCGGGCCGCGCGGTGATCGTGAGCGCCAGCGGCTACAAAGACCCGAAAACCATGCAGCTCGTCATCACGTTCGGCGACCTGCGCGTGATCGACCTCAAGACAGGAGCTGTCGCCTTCAGCCAGGCGTTTCCGGTTGGCAGCCGTTCCTCAGAAGTGAGCTGGGTCGCAGTGAGCCACGATGGGACCATCGCTGCCCTGCAGACACAGGCGGGCACCGGGATCGTCGACCTCACAAGCGGCCGCGTCGTACGCACGCTTGGCGCGCTCGTGCCTTGGTCGTTCTCCTGGGACAACGCTCGTCTCGCCGCAGATGGGGGTTCAACTCAGAATCGCGGAGAGATCGTCAACATATCGACCGGCAAGTTGCTGTGGACCGACTCGGTCGCAGGGCGCGCCACTCAAGGCGCGATTCCCGAGCCTGGGGCAAGCGATCTCATGCTCTTCACGACGTCAGGCGGGTTGAGCGACCTGGTGGTCGTCTCGGCGGGCGGCGCAGATCACATCATCGCGAGGAACGTGTTCTCCGCGCAGGTTGGACCATGTCCGAGCTGCAGCGCGCTATGACGCTGGTTTAGGGGACGTTCCTTCGAGGTGCTGGCTGATCCAGATGATGATCTCGGCCAGGGGAGGTCTGAAGTCGTCAGTCGAGTCGACCTCGAGGGTGGGCTTATCGATGTCCGGGATCCCATACTCGCCGTTCGCGATGCGGAGCCGCAGATCGGGCAAGGCTTCGAGTCCCCGATGTCCGGGATGACGGTGCGGATGGCGCAGCACGTAGCGCTGCTCAAGCACATCAAGTGGGCAGGTCACGCTTACGACGACGGCATTTGCGAGCTTCGCCAACTCGGCGATCTCTGTTTGTCCCTTGAAGAATGCACCCTCGAGGATGATGCCCACGCCGGACTCGAGGAGCTCTGTTGCGATCGCGAACTGCACGGAGAACGTCGCCTGGCCCACCTCGGGTGGTCCTCCTAGGTGGGTCATCATCGCTTCCTTGACCAGGTCCTTTGAGATGACCGGCAAGGAGAGGTGCTTGCTCAGTGCCTCGGCCAGGATGGACTTGCCGGACGCCGGTGGACCGCTGACGATCACAAGGGGAGGCACCGGTCGACTTTAGTCGCTGGCGGCTGTGGCGGCGGGCGCCAAGTCAAGCGAGGTTAATGGGTCGACCGACGATTCGCGGTTGGTTCGCGTTACGGAAACTACAGCCCACCACGATTTGATCTCACATAGACACCGATTCTTGTTGTGGCTGGCATAGTTACCCTGGGATGATCGCCCGTTTCGTTGCCGCATTGGCGGTCATGGGCTTGGTCGCCTGTACAACCGGTGATGGGTGCGCGCGGTCAGGAACGTGCGCCTGCACCAACTGTCCGAATGCTTCGCTCAGCGAGGCCGACAGCGGCTCCTCCGTCGACTTCCCGCAGGGTTACAGGGTCGAGGTGACGCTGTCCGAGACGGCCACCGGCGCTGTCCAGGGCGGCACGCTGGCGGTGACGGATGACAACGTCCTGCTCGTCCAGGAGGCGTCATACGGCCACGCCATGCAGTTCGTGACGGGCAGGCCGGGCCACGCTCGGGTCACGGCCGCAGGGACATCCTTTGCCGTCGATGTCGTCGTCCATCGGTGGCCGCCGCGAGGAGACAACGTGCTTAACCCTTACAACCCTGTGACTGTAAATGCAAGGGTGGGTGATGAGTTCGGGATCCTCTTCTATACCTCCGACCGTGTATCGACCACGGTGGTGTCCAGTGACAACGGCACGGTGCAGGTGCTGGATACCTTCACCGCGCCTGGTCGAGGGGGTGGAGACCACTTCGGAGTGTTTCGCGCTGTCGGACGGGGGACCACTAACGTCACGGTGACCGCCGGCGAGGCCAAGCTCTACCCGATCAAGGTGCAAGTAGCCAGCGCCTAGGCATCGGCGCCGCAGCCACCACTCATGGCAGAGGTTGACGGGGGTCGACTTGCTGCGGATGAGCGCCGCCGGTTGGGCCCAGCGGGTCAACGGTCCAGCCGGCCAAATCCGGATCCAATTTTGGTGCCGGCGCAGGGATTTGAACCCTGGACCATCGGTTTAAAAGACCGTTGCTCTGCCAAGCTGAGCTACGCCGGCTGAATACGAATTGTCCCCTGACGAGCCTCTTCCGCGTCGGATGTGCAGCTATGGAACAAGCCTCAACGACTCCTCAGCCATCCGATCCGCGGTGCCTGAGGCGCTCGACCAGGAATGACAGACCTCCTGCCAGCATCACAGCCGCAGCCCATGCGATGACGGCCCAGGAGCCCAGCGCACTTTCGGCTTGTTCTGTCCAGGTCAGCGAGCGCCCGGCTACCACGTAGCCTCCGCGGAACGAATCGATGACTATCGCGCTGCGCACGCCCGCGGCCGGCTGCCAGCTGATGACGTCCTCGCCATGATCCCGCACGTAGGTGAAGACTCCTGCGGGGGGAATCACGGAACTCCCATCGAGCTGGGCCGACGTGGCGAGCAGCGCGCCCGTGGAATCGACGACGATCAGGTACGTGTCCGATGAGCTGGCGATGTTGATCGGGATGCCGGTCACGACCGATTGTGGACTCGCCCCAGCGCTCAGCTTGTCCGCGGCCGCACGGGCAATCTCGATCTGTGGATGATCGGCGGCCGTACGGAGCACCTGCTGAACGCCGACGAAGGACACCAAGGCAGCCACAGTAGCCAGGCCGCCGAACAAGATCCAGAGGGGCAGAGCTCGCTTCATCAGCACCGAACGGTCAACACTGCGGCCCGACAAATAGTTACCACTGACGATTCCCGGCGTACCGGCCCGCGTAATTGAGGAGACTCGCGTCGTGCGTCCGCGATGAGCGGCGCGGCACTCCTGCTGTAGCCTTGCCCGGGTGAAAGCCTGGGTGGTTCGGCAGCTCGGCGGTCCTGAGTCCCTCAACCTCGAGGACCTCGCACCAGGCGACCCTGCTGACGGCATGGTGCGCATCCGGGTTCGTGCCGCTGCCATCAACTTTCCCGACGCGTTGATGGTCGCGGGGCTGTACCAGGTGAAGCCCGAGCTTCCATTCGTGCCCGGTGTCGAGGTTAGCGGCGACGTCGTGAGCGCTCCCCCCGCTTCCGGTTTCAAGCCCGGAGAGCGGGTGATGGCGTTGCTCGACAGCGGTGGCCTCACTCGCGGCGGGTACTCGGAGGTCGCGGACGCCTTTCCGCAATCGATCACGCGGATGCCGGACAAGATGTCCTTCGAAGAAGGCGCGGGGTTCGCGCTGGTTTACCAGACCGGTTGGTTTGGGCTGCACCGTCGCGCCCACCTGCAGGCGGGCGAGACTCTTCTCGTCCACGCCGGTGCAGGCGGCGTCGGAAGCGCGGCCATCCAGCTGGGCAAAGCGGCCGGGGCCAAAGTGATCGCCACAGCCGGCTCTGACGAGAAAGTCGAGGTGTGTCTCCGGCTGGGCGCCGACCACGCGGTCAACTACAAGACGCAGGACTTCGTGGAAGAGGTCAAGCGGGTCACCGAAGCTCGCGGTGCTGACGTGGTGTTCGACCCGGTCGGTGGCGACATCTACGACCGCTCGACCAAGTGCATCGCGTTCGAGGGAAGGATCGTGATCGTTGGCTTCACCTCCGGCCGCATCCCACAGGCCGCCGCCAACCACGTGCTGATCAAGAACTATTCCGTGGTTGGGCTGCACTGGGGCCTGTATTCAAAGCGCGCGCCGGAGCTCATTCCGCCGGCCACCCGCGCCCTGCTCGACCTTTACGACTCAGGGAAGATCAAGCCGCACATCTCAATCCGGCTTCCGCTCGCCGAGGCGCCGCGTGCCCTGGCGACCGTGGCGGAAGGCAAGAGCACCGGCAAGGTGATCCTCACTGTCTGATCAAGTCCCGCCGGATCAAGTCGCGCCGGAGCCAGTCGTGCCGGAGCCGGTCGTGCCGGACCCTGTCGCGCCGGAGCCAGTCGCGCCGGAGCCTGTCGCGCAAGAGCCCCTCGCGCCGGAGCCGGTCGCGCCGGAGCCGGTCGCGCAAGAGCCAGTCGCCCCGGAGCCAGTCGAGCCCGCCACGGTCCCGGCGCCTTCACGGCCCGGGTTTCGCAGGTACCTGCCGGCGACCGCGGGCGTGGCGATTGGATTGATCGCGGTTTTGATCGTCGTGATCCTCGGCTCCCCTGCTACCTCCGCGCCGCCACCGGAGAAGCTCGCAGCCGACCAGACGCTGAGCTTTCCGATCGCTCAGGATGTCGTTGATCTCGACCCCGCGCTCATTTCCGCCCCCGCCGACGTCGACATCATGCGCAACGTCTTCTCCGGCCTCTACAGGTTCGACGCGCAGCTTCGCGAGGTGCCGGACCTGGCCGTAGGTCAACCCACACTCTCCGCGGACGGGCTCACCTACACCTTTCATCTGCGTCACGGCGGCCAGTTCTCCAACGGCGACCCCATCACCGCCGACGACTTCATGTACAGCTGGAACCGCGCCGCGGCCAAACAGGGCGATTTCGCAGGACTCTTCAACGTCGTCGCTGGATACGACGCGGTCGCTGCGGGCCGGTCCAACCAGATGAGCGGGCTCGCCAAAGTCGACGATTTCACATTCACCGCCACGCTGACCAGGAAGGCGGGCTACTTCTTCACCGAGCTCGGGCTGTGGCCCTTCTGGGTTGTGGACCAGAAGGTGATCGCGGCTGCAGGCGAAGACGCATGGTTCACAAAGCCTGAGACGCTCATCGGGAGCGGACCATTTCGAATGACCGGGCGAGTGCCGGGGCAGTCGATGGACTTCGAGCCCGCGGTTGGTTGGTATGGAGGTTCAACCGGCAAGCTCACACACGTTCACGTCGCGGTGGTCCCGGATTCGACCGCCCAGGTCACGCAGTTCGAGTCTGGCGTCTTCAGCCTCATCGGCTATGGCCGGCAGGGACTGCCGCCGGCAGCGGCCACGCGCTACACGTCCGACGCCAAGCTCAAGAGCCGGCTGAATCTAGTGCCGATCGGCCTGACGTTCTGGGTCGGCTTCAACCTGAAGAGCGGTCCGTTTGCGGGCGTCGACGCGGGCCGGGCAGGACGGCACGCTTTCAGCACCGCCATAGACCGCTCCGCGTTGGTCGACGCACTGTGCAACCAGAAGACCGCATGCATCGGCGCCACGGGTGGGTTGATCAGCAAGGGTCTGCAGGGTTATCTCGGGGACGGGGTCGACGCGAACGCCACGTTCGACGCAGCGGCGGCGAAAGCCGAGTATCAGGCGTGGGATCCCAATGGATCCAAGGTCAAGGGCCTCACGTACACGTACGACACCAATCCGTTCAACAAAGCGGTTTGCACCAACCTGGTGGCGCAGTGGCAGAAGAACCTCGGCGTCTCGGTCGCCTGCGTTGAGATGGATCGCAAAACGTTTTTCGATGATCGAAACGGACGCTGCGCCTACCCGGCATTTCGCCAGAGCTGGAGCGCGGACTACGACCATCCACAGGACTGGTTCGACTATCTGTTCGTCACCGGCGCGCCCTCATCGGGATCGTGCTACTCGAACCCGAACCTGGACAAGGTGGTGGCCTCCGCCGACGGAGCGGCGTTGAGCCAGAGCCTGGTCGACTATAAGACCGCCGGCCACATGTTGATCAACGACTCGGTGTTCGCGCCGCTCGTGTATGGAGTGCAGCAGTACCTGTCGCAGCCTTACGTGGCGGGTGTCGGCGGGAATGCCTTGTACGACTACGACTGGACTCTGGCACGCATCCTCGCTCATTAGCGATCCTCCCCCCATCCGGCCGGCCGCTTCGCGGCGGGCCACCTTCCCCCAGCGGGGGAAGGGAGACTTCTCAACCACGCGCCGGCCGGCCGCTTCGCGGCGGGCCACCTTCCCCCACGGGGGGAAGGGAGAAATGACTTCAGACGTCCTGGGAGAAATGGCAGGCGGCCAGGTGGCCTCTCAGCTTTTCTTCCAGCGGAGGCTCCACTTCGGCGCACGGAGTTGGGACGCGGGCGATCGGGCAGCGCGTGTGGAAACGGCAGCCTGAGGGCGGGTGGAGCGGCGAAGGGATCTCTCCCGACAGATCAACCAACCGCTTGCCCCGCTGGATCTTGGGGTCGGGGACGGGGATCGCCGAAAGCAACGCCTTCGTATACGGATGCTTGGGGTTCGTGTAGGTGCCGGCGCTGTCCGCGACCTCGACGATCTTGCCGAGGTACATCACCATCACCCGGTCACTGATGTGCCTGACGACCGAGAGGTCGTGCGCGATGAAGAGGTACGTCAGCTTGAACTCACGCTGGAGGTCCTCGAGCAGGTTGACGATCTGCGCCTGGATCGAGACATCCAGCGCGGAGATGGCCTCATCGCACACCACCAGCCTCGGGTTGAGCGCCAGGGCCCGCGCGATCCCGATGCGCTGCCTCTGGCCTCCAGAGAACTCGTGTGGATACCGGTTGTTGAAGTTCGGGTTGAGCCCCACGATCTTGAGCAGCTCCTGGACACGCTCGTTGCGCTTGCGACCGCGCATCACGCCGAAGTTGACCAGCGGCTCCGCGATGATGTCGCCGATGGTCATGCGCGGATCCAGCGATGCGAACGGATCCTGGAAGATCATCTGCATCTGACGTCGCTGCTGCCGCAGCCGCTCGCCGCGGAGCTTTGTCACCTCGACGTCGTTGATGAAGATTTTTCCCGACGTGACCGGGAGCAGCTGCGTTACGAGTCGCGCGAGCGTCGACTTTCCGCAGCCCGACTCTCCGACCAACCCGAGCGTTTCGCCTTCCACGATCTCGAAGCTGACCCCGTCGACCGCCTTGACCGATTGGCCGAGACCCGCGGGGAAATGCTTGACCGCGTTCTCGACGCGCACCAGCGTCTTGGCGCCGGCCCCCAGCGGCACCGTGTCCTGGCGAGCGGCTTGCGCCATCAGTCGGTGATCTCGCCTTTGTGCAGGCCGGATCCGGCGCCCGGCCGGATGTCGACCAGGTTGTCGGCATCCATCTCCTTGCGCGCGCGATCCATCGTGACCCAGCAGGCGGCCTGCTGACCCAGCGCAACCTCCTGCAGCCGCGGCTGATCGGTGAAGCACTTTTCGACCCGGAAAGGGCAACGTGGATGGAACCGGCAGCCCGCGGGAGGATGCAGGAGGTCGGGCGCGAGCCCTTCGATGGAGCGCAGCCGCTCGTGCCGCAACGCATCGACACGGGGGATGCTGCGAAGCAGGGACCACGTGTAGGGATGCTGCGGATTTTCGAAGATCTGCTCGACCGGCCCCTGCTCCACGATCTCGCCCGCGTACATCACGAGGACTCGCGAGCACAGCCCGGCGACCACGCCCATGTTGTGCGTGATCATCACGATTGCGGTCCCCAGGTCGCGATTGAGGTCCGCCAGGAGCTCGAGAATCTGCGCCTGCACCGTGACGTCGAGCGCGGTCGTAGGCTCATCCGCGATGAGGATCGACGGCGCGTTGGCCAGGCCCATCGCGATCATCGCGCGCTGGCGCATCCCGCCGCTCAGCTGATGTGGGAAATCTCTGACCCGCGTTTCCGGCGCCGGGATGCGCACGCGCCTGAGCAGCTCGACCGTCCTCTGCCGCGCCTCTTTGGGCGTCGCCTTGTCGTGCGCGAGCATGGCCTCGTCGATCTGAAACCCGGTGCGCAGGACGGGGTTCAACGAGCTCTGCGGATCCTGGAATATCATCGCGATATCGCGGCCACGGATTTCGCGAATCTCCTCGCCGCTGATCTGCAGAAGGTCCTGGTCGTGAAAGAGCACCTGGCCCGATACCACGCGACCCGGTTCCGGCACCAGCCTCAAGATCGAGAGGGCGGTGATGGATTTCCCGCTACCTGACTCGCCCACGATGCCCAGGCTCTCACCCGGATAGAGATCGAAGCTGATGCCGTCGACGGCTTTCACCATGCCGCCGTCGGTCTTGAACTGTGTGTGCAGGTCCTTCACCTGCAGGATCGGCGTCGGCACTAGTGTCCTGCTCCGGAGGTTCGGCGGAAAATCGCCGCATCGGCGGCCGAGATCAAGGCGCCGGCGAGCAACGCAGCGCGCATGTCGGTAGACCTGTA
>Ga0209118_1001158_pt1 | contig 12767 bp, 10 predicted proteins | sample BlaSpr_A8_Ref_M1_FD_187988 | JGI IMG/M metagenome (GOLD analysis project Ga0209118, IMG submission 187988) | Forest soil microbial communities from Thunder Bay, Ontario, Canada - Black Spruce, Ontario site 2_A8_Ref_M1 (SPAdes) (version 2) | ecosystem: Environmental > Terrestrial > Soil > Boreal...
CATTGGAACTGGTTGCCGGTGACCAGACCGACCGTGGCGGCTGCTGCCGGAGCGTTGTTCGAAGTGACCTGACACTCGTAGTTGGTGATGCACGCCGTATCGCCCGTCGCAGCGGCCTGCTGCACCTTCAACTGCCGGTAGTAGGGATGGTCCTCCACACCGGGACCGAGTGAGCGGTAGCCTGCCTGCAGACTGACGAGCGCGAATGCGACCTTTGTCTGATCCGCGGCCGCGACCGTAAGGGCCAATTCCAGCGCATCGCCTGGGTGGATTCTGCTCCACAGCTCGCCGCGATGAACATCGCGCGCACCATAGGTGGTCGTCGTCTTGGCGCCGCGCACAACGAGCACGGCACTGTCGGGCAGCGAAATCCGCACCGCGTGAAACGACAGGGACACGGCCGTCGGGACCGCCACCGCATAGCGCCAGGTGGCCTGTGCACCCTCGACCGACCAGTTCCCGGCGTTTTCCGCCGAGGCCGCGTGCGGGATAAGCACCGCGAACTGCACCGGCGAATCTGCCGCCGCGCGGATCAGGGGTTTGAGATCCGTCTTGACGATGTGCACCGCCACAGCTGCGCTGGCGGAGTGTGCGAATGCAGGCAGCAGGACGGCCAGCGCCGCGACGGCGGTGCGCCGGATGCGCGAAGCGGACATAACGACCCCCCTGGCTGTTCGTTCTGGTTCTTCTAACTGCGGTCACCCGCCTCAGCCGCCTCCCATACTAGCGCTTGAACGGCACTCGCGCAGGCCCAGGAGGTTGTCGGGCGATTCCCCGTCGCCCACCGTCTTCAGATACTTCTGACCCGACCGGCTTGCAACCACCACGCGCACCGCGCGGCCGCCGGCGTTGACGAAGAAATCGAACATGCCGCCCTCGATGAAGCTGATCGCCTGCGCTTCGGTGAATCTCCAGGCCGATCCCCCGATATAATCGATGCGCTCGTGCGGGCCGCCGCAATGGGTCTTGCCGATGCAGGTGACCTGGAGTGTCTGCGCCATCTTTTGTGCCTGTTCAAGGCGTGGGCCTCTTTCTAGTACTGTGCCGACACCCGCAACTATCTCGGGACGGCCAAGCCGGGCGGCCCTGCGGGAGGCGGGCCTTGACAACGCCCGCTGGCGGGTACCGGGGCTTCGCCCATGGCGCTGCAGTGGCTTTGCGCAGTTCGAGCGCCATTACCGGCGCATCGACTTCAGTACAGCAGCGCCTGCTGCCGTTCCACACGCCAGGCGGATTCGTCGGCCCCCGCCAGCGCGTCCAGGTCGGCGGGAGTCGCGGCCGGGTCATCTACCCAGCGTCGCAGCAGTTCGCCGCCGCTGATCACGTCGATGGCGAGGCGTCCGCGCTCGTACTCGTAAGGGAAATCCCGCCACAGCGGATAGTCGGGTCGCAGTCGCCGCAGCGCCTTGAACGCGAGCGCGAACAGCCGCCATGGTCGGAACGCCTCGTGATCGTAGTAAGCGGCGTCCTCGACGTGAACCTGGAATCCCGCGCACAGCTTGCCGGCGTGCTTGTGGAACATGGGCTCAAACCAACAGGGACGCAGAAGGCAACCACGCAGCCACGCCGGCGCCAGCGCCCGCATCTGCGCCAGCAGCGCCGCGACATCCAGATCCGGGGCGCCGAGCAGCTCCAGCGGTCGCGTCGTGCCGCGGCCTTCCGAGAGCGTCGTGCCCTCGACCATCACCGCACCGGCATAACAGCGCGCCATCCACAGGTTCGGGGCGTTGGGACTCGGGTTCACCCAGGTGCGCTCGCGCACCGGCCAGCCGTGCCCGGGTGGGGCCTGCGGCTGCCAGCCCTGCATCGGCACCACCTGACAGTCGACGTCGAGGCGCAGCGTCGCGACGAACCAGCGTGCGAGCTCCCCCATGGTGAGCCCATGGCGCATCGGCAGTGCGCCGGCGCCGACAAAGCTCTCCCAGCCCGGCCGCAGTGTCAGCCCTTCCACCGGTCGCCCGACGGGATTGGGCCGGTCGAGCACCCACACCGCCTGGTGCCTCCTGGCAGCCTCCTCCAGCACGTAACGCAGCGTGGTGATGAAGGTATAGATCCGGCAGCCCAGGTCCTGCAGATCGATCAGCAGCACATCAAAGCTGTCCATCATGGCCGCGGTCGGGCGCCGCACCGTGCCGTACAGGCTGAAGACCGGGATCTGGTGCACCGGATCGAGGTAGTCCGGCGACTCGATCATGTTGTCCTGCTTGTCGCCACGCAGGCCGTGCTGCGGGCCGAGCGCCGCGGCGAGCTGCACATCGCCTGATGCCGCCAGTGCGTCGAGGGAATGCCTCAGGTCGCGCGTCACCGAGGCGGGATGCGCGAGCAGCGCCACGCGCCGCCCGGCGAGCGGCTTGCGCAGCCCGGGTTCCTCGAGCAGCCGGTCGATACCAAACTTCATGGGAGACGCAGCTGCATGGTGAAGCCGTCCGGATGGTGGAAATCGGGCTTGCCCGGCGGATGCTCCAGCGACCAGTAGGACAGCCCGCCCCGATAGTCTTCGATGACCGCCGCCAGCGCGAGGCGCAGCGCAGGCGCGTCGCACAGCGCCGTGAGTCCGTCGAAGTGTACGGTCGCCGTCAGCTCGAGCTGATCGGAAGATCGGTGCAGTTGCAGGCCCGGGGCTTGCGTGAGGTTCGCCGGCGCCATGCCATCGCGGTAATCCGTGAACTGATAAGCCGCCCAGTCGAGCTGCGGTGAGAAGTTGAATTCGTAATAGCCCGCACCGCCCTGCGCGGCGATGAATACCTCGAAACAGGTGTGCTGCCACAAGCCATCAGCGCGGTGAGCGGCACCTGCGCCGGACACACGCACGCGTCCAACATCCCCGTGCAGCGAGTAGTTGCACACCAGCGTAGTGGCGCTCGCCAGGCGCACCTCGACTGCGATGCCGGACACCGGGGGACGCGACGTGTGAGGATGGGCGACCAGCACCGTCCAATGCGCATCGGCGGTCTTCATGGCGGGCGCTGCCTCAGGCCTGCAACCACGCCAGCAGCGCGGTCGTCACCTCGCGCGGCCGTTCGAGAGTGGACAGGTGTCCGCAGTGGGGCACGCTCACCAGTCGCGCAGCAAGGATGCCTTGCGCCATCTCGGCGGCGCGGTCGGGCGGGGTGAGCTCATCGTCCTCCCCCACGAGCACCAGGGTCGGCGCGCGGATGCTGCTGAGCATCGGACGTGAGTCGATGCGCCCCATGACGGCGGTCTGCTGCCGCAGGAAAGCTCCGCTACCGACGTCTTCGGCCATCAGCATGTTGAGCGCGCGCAGTCCGGCGTCAGCGCGCCGCGAGACATGCACGGCACGCACGAATTGCACCTCCACCACTTCCTCGAGACGCCCGCTCGAGGCGAGCGCCATCTGCGCGCGGCGCGCGGCGCTCTGCTCGGGCGTGTCCGGTCGCGCGCTGGTGTCGAGCAGCGCCAGCTTCGCGACCCGCTCGGGCGCCTGGCGCAGGATCTCAAAGGCAATGTAACCCCCCATCGACAAACCCACGAGCGCGAAACGCGGCGGCGCGCCGGCGAGGATGCGGCGCGCGATCGCCGGCATGCTGTCATCGCGGGTGTGGTCGGCGACCGTCACCGCACCCGTGCGCCACAACGCCGGAATCTGCTCCGCGTACAGGCGCGCCGAGGCGAGCAGGCCCGGGATCAACACGACGGCAAGAGGCTCGGTCACGGGCATGAGCGTAACATGCAGCCATGAGACGCCGCATCGCGCCGGCGCTGCTTGCTCTGGGCCCGCTGCTCGCGCTCGCTGCACCGCCGCCCATCCCCACGACGTCGCTCGACGCCGAGGCGGCTGCGCGCTTCGCGGCGCTGGCGCTCAAGTGCCTGCACCAGGAGTATCCCAACCACATCTCGCATACCCTCGGCGGGGAGGCGGACGTGCGTGCGCCGCGCGCACTGACGCCGGCGTTTTACGGCTGCTACGACTGGCACTCCGCCGTGCACGGCCATTGGCTGCTAGTGCGGCTGATGCGTCTGTTCCCCGCCGCGCCGTTCGCGCCCCAGGCGCGCGCCGAAGTTTCACGCAGCCTCACTGCGCCCAACATCTCCGCTGAAGTCGCCTACCTGCGCGGCGCGGGCCGCGCATCCTTCGAGCGCCCCTACGGGCTCGCGTGGCTGCTGCAGCTGGCGGCGGAGCTGCGCGGCTGGGATGACCCGGATGCGCGGCGCTGGTCGGCGGCATTGCAGCCGCTCGAGTCACAGGCGGCGGCGCGGCTGAAGAGCTGGCTGCCGAAGCTTCACTACCCGATCCGCATCGGTGAGCACGACCAGACCGCTTTTTCGTTCGGGCTCATGTGGGACTGGGCGGGCGCGGCCGGGGACGATGAGATGCGCGCGCTGCTCGGGCGTGCCGCGCAGCGCTTTTACCTGCGCGACCGCAACTGTCCGCTCGCCTACGAGCCTTCGGGAGAGGATTTCCTGTCGCCGTGTCTGGCGGAGGCGGACTTCATGCGTCGCGCGCTCGGACGCGGCGCGTTCGCCCGTTGGTTGTCGGGATTTCTTGCGCACCTACCGGCCGGCGCCGCAGCGGCCGGCCGTGCGCCCTGGCTGTCGCCGGGCGTGGTCACCGACCGCGCCGATCCCAAGCTCGCGCACATCGATGGCCTGAACCTCAGCCGCGCCTGGATGCTGGAGGGCATCGCGTACGGTCTGCCAGCGCATGATGCGCGCGTTCCCGCGCTGCTCGCCGCCGCCGCGCGCCACCGCGATGCGGCGCTGCCCGCCGTCACGGGCGAGCACTACGAGGGCGGCCATTGGCTGGGCACGTTCGCGGTATACCTGACCAGCGCAGCGGATCTGCACCGTTGAGCGGCTCGTCCCCGCCGCCCCCGGCCGCCTCAGCTGAGCGCCTGGCGCAGCTCCGCGATCAGGTCCTGGACATCCTCCACGCCGACCGACAGCCGGATCAGCCCGTCGCTGATCCCTAAGGCCTCGCGCGTCGCTGCGGGGAGTGAAGAGTGCGTCATGATCCCCGGATGCTCGATGAGGCTCTCGACGCCGCCCAGACTCTCCGCCAGCGCGAACAGACGGCAGCGCTCGAGCGTGCGGCGCGCCGTCTCGAGGCCCCCGCGCACCACCGCCGTGACGATACCGCCGAAACCACCGGCCATCTGAGCCCTGGCGAGCGCGTGCTGCGGATGACTCGCCAGCCCCGGGTAGTAGACGCGCTCGACCTGGGGGTGTTGTTCGAGGAACTGCGCGATGGCGAGCGCATTGGAGCAGTGTCGCTCCATGCGCAGCGCCAGGGTCTTGATGCCCCGCAGGGTCAGGAACGCATCGAACGGGCCCGGCACGCCGCCCACCGCGTTCTGCAGATACGCGATCCGCTCGGCAAGCTCCGGGTCGCGCACGATCGCCGCGCCACCGATGGCGTCTGAATGTCCGTTGAGATACTTGGTGGTCGAGTGCACGACGATGTCGAACCCATGTTCGAGCGGGCGCTGAATGAAAGGTGTCGCGAAGGTGTTGTCGCACACCGCCAGCAGCCGGTGCCGGCGCGCGAGCGCTGCAACGGCGCTCAGGTCCACCAGCTTCAGCAGCGGGTTGGTCGGGCTCTCCACCCACACCAGCCGCGTGTCAGGACGGATGGCGCTGGTGAGCGTCGCAGGGTCCGACAGATCGACGAACGAGACGCGATGCCCGGCCGAGCGCTTGCGGACGTTCTCCAGCAGGCGGTAGCTGCCGCCGTACAGATCGTGCATGGCGACGATGTGCGAGCCGGCATCGAGCAGCTCGAGCACCGTGGCGCTCGCGGCCATGCCGGAGGCGAACGCGAAGCCGGCCGTGCCGCCTTCCAGACTCGCCACCGCTGCCTGCAGCGCGTCGCGCGTCGGGTTGCGCGTGCGCGAGTACTCGTAGCCCTGGTGCACCCCGGGGCTCGACTGCACGTAGGTGGAGGTCGCGTAGATCGGCGGCATGATCGCACCGGTGAGCGGATCCGGGCGCTGGCCGCCGTGGATGACGCGCGTCGCGAAGCGCTGCCCGGGAGTCTCGTCACTCATGCGATCGTTACCTCTCACCGCTGTCACAGCCGGCGGCGCAGCCAATTGAGCAGATCGATGCGCGTGATGAGGCCCTGGAACTCGTTGTCGTGCATGACGATGGCCACCATGCCGTGCCTGAAGATCTCCATGAGCTGCGACATCGGCGCATCCACCGGTACGGTCACCAGGTGACTCGCCATGGCGTGGGTCACCGGCTCGTTGAAGTGCTCGGGGTTTGCGACCACCTCCAGCAGAATGTCCTCCTCGTCCACGATGCCGACGATGCGTCCCTCGTGCATCACCGGAACCTGCGAGACGTCATACAGCTTCATGCGCCGGTACGCAGCCATCACCGACTCGGTCGAGTTCACGGTCACCGCGGCGTGCTCGGAGTGCCGGCGCGCAATGAGATCGCGCAGGTCGCCCAGGTGTTCGCGCTCGAGAAAACCCTGATCCAGCATCCAGTAATCGTTGTAGACCTTGGACAGATACTTGTTGCCGCTGTCGCACACGAAAGTCACGACGCGCTGCGGCCGCTGTTGCGCACGGCAGTAGCGCAGCGCCGCAGCCAGCAGCGTGCCGGTGGACGTGCCGGCGATGATGCCCTCCCTGGCGAGCAGCTCCCGGCAGGTGCGGAAGGCTTCCGCATCCGGGATGCTGTAGGTGCTGCTGACACGCGAGAAGTCGGCCACCGGCGGAACCGAATCGCCGCCGATGCCTTCGACCATCCAGGCAGTCATCTTCGCGGGGAGCCTGCCAGTGGTGGCGAAGCTCGCCAGCCCCGAGCCCACGGGGTCGGCCAGCACCAGCCGCACGTGCGGCGCGACACGCGCGAAGAAATGCGTCAGCCCCGCGAGGGTGCCGCCGGTGCCGGCGCCGCAAACCACGGCGTGCAACTCATGACCCATCTGCTCCCAGATCTCCGGCGCGGTGGTCTCCTCGTGCGCCTGCGCGTTGGCCGGGTTGCCGAACTGGTTGACGAAATAGCTCGCAGGGATCTCGCGCGCCAGGCGCTCGGCGACGTCGCGGTAGTACTCGGGATGACCCTTGCTGACGTCCGATCGGGTCATCACCACGTCCGCGCCCATCGCCTTGAGGTGAAAGATCTTCTCCTGGCTCATCTTGTCGGGGATGACCAGCAGCAGGCGATACCCCTTCTGCGCCGCTACCAGCGCCAGTCCCAGGCCGGTGTTGCCGGCCGTGGCCTCGATGAGCGTGCCGCCGGGCTTGAGGCTCCCGGCACGCTCGGCGGCCTGAACGAGATACAGACCGACGCGATCCTTGATCGAGCCGCCCGGATTCTGGTTCTCGAGTTTCAGGAACAGCTGGCACGGCCCGGTATCCAGACGGCGCACCGCCATGAGCGGCGTGTTGCCGATCATCTCCAGTACATTGCCGTACGCCGGATTCGACATGCGCGAGCCTTGAGGGGGCGAATCGCGATTGTACGTCATGGGGGCGCACCCCAGCGGCTCGCTCAGGCAGCGCTGCTGATGAGTCCGGAGCCGACCCAGTCGCGCAGCAGCGCGGCGGCGTGCGCCGGCGCCTGTGCCTCGCCGAGCTCACCGCACAACAGCTCGCACAACTCGCCGAACGGCCAGCCATTGCGCGCGGCATCCAGCAGCGCCGCTTCCGTGTGCGTCAACGAGCGGAAGTAAGTCGTGAGCTCGTGACGCCACAGGAGCCATTGCACCGGCGCCGCATTCAGGCTCGCCTGTGGGCGCTCGCTGTCTGCGGTCAGCGCCTGCCAGATCTGCGGCACATTCCAGCTCAAGGCCAGCCGTCGCACGCTCGGGTGCCAGGCAAAGCGCAACTGCGCCCACTGCTGCGGGGCGACGCGTGCCAACGCCTCATGCGTGAGCGGCGCGGCGTCCGCCGCGTCGAACACGCCCGTCATGGTCCACTCCCAGCGGGCGAGCTCGGCGAGCACCGGGGCTGCCACGTAGTCCTCGTGAGCGCAGAGGAACTGCGGCAGCGCATCGCCGTAGTAGCGGATGGAGAAGTACGGCGAATCGTGCGTGCGCACGTACTCGGCGGCGAGGGTGTGAAAATCCGCCTCGCCGAGCAGCTTCGCCAGCGCCGGAAAGTTGCTCTGCAGGGCGTCCGCGAGACGGCTGCCATAGGCGCCGGCGTAAATGCCGAGACGCGTGGCCACCGGCACGCGCGCGGTGCCGAGGACATGGGCCCCGACAGCCTCGCTGGCGCGCAGCAGGTAGTCCTGAAAATCGCCCTGCAGGCGCGCGAGGCCGCTCATGAGCCCGCCGCCGCGGCGCGCCGCGGGCGGTGCGCACCTTCCGGCGCCGCCAGGGTGCGTGCGCACAGCGCGCGCGCCTGCGCGAGCTCCGCACACAACTCGGCGAGCGGCGGGATGTGGTCGTCGCGCTCGATCATGGTCGAGACGGCCCCGAAGCGCTTCACGGCGGCCGCGTACAGCTCCCACACCGGATCGGGTACCGGGTGATCGTGGGTGTCGACCAGGTAGTCGCCGTGATTCTCGTGCCCGGCCAGATGGATCTGCTGCACGCGCTCCGCCGGAATGGCGTGCAGGTACTCGAGCGCATCGAACTCGTGGTTCACCGCGCTCACATAGATGTTGTTGACGTCGAGCAGGATCAGACAGTCGGCGCGCGCGGCGACCTCGCGCAGGAATTCCCACTCCGTGAGGCGCGAATCGCGGAACGCGACGTAGCTCGAGACGTTCTCCAGCAGGATGCGCCGCCCGAGCAGCTCCTGCACCGCGCGCACCCGCTCCACTACGTGCGCCAGCGCTTCCTCGGTGTACGGCAGCGGCAGCAGGTCATGCGTGTTGCGTCCCGCCACCCCGGTCCAGCACAGGTGATCGGAGATCCACGCGGGCTCCAGGCGTGCGGCCAGCGCCTTCACCTGCCGCAGGTACTCGCGATCCAGCGGCGCGGTGCTGCCGATCGACATGGACACACCATGCATCGCCAGCGGGTAGCGCTCGCGGATGCGCGTCAGGTAATGCAGTGGCTTGCCGCCCGGCACCAGGTAGTTTTCGGTGAGTACTTCGAACCAGTCGATGGGGGGGCGATCGGCGAGGATCGCCTCGTAGTGATCGACCCGCAGGCCAAGACCGAATCCGAGCGCGGGGGGCTTCAGCATGGGCAGCTAAAGGGCGGGCCGGGCGGTCAGCACGCCCGGCCCACCACGGCTTACTTGGCTTTTGCTTTCGCCGCGTCGCACTCCGCCTTGGTCATTTCCAGGTACCCCTTGCCCTTGCAGGAGTTCTGGCCCTTGCAGGCGTTGTTGGCGCTCTTGCACGCGGAGTGTCCCTTGCAGGAATTGACACCCTCGCACTTCACTTTCCCTTCGTCGGCGCGGGCAGTGCTCACCGCCGCGGCCGAGAACATCACCGCGGCAGCCGCGGCCAGGGCAACACTGGACAGGATTCTGGAATTCATTAAGCAATCTCCTTAAGAGGACGATGGGGCGCCGCCGATTGTAGCGCTGGCGCTGCAGGATAGTCGCGCGTGTGTAAGTGCTTCGACGCAAACGCAATTCCACCCCACATGGCCGCCAGCTATGCGGCTGTACAGTAGACCGGGGAATGTGACACTGGATTGCACGCGGCTGCCGCTACGCGACTGCCGCTCATCCGCGCGGGAAGGATCCATTACAATTTCCGAAGCCCGCGCCTGCCTGCCGCAGGTGCGCTCCCCTCACCACACCCGACAGTGACGGAATGACCGACGCCTCCGGTGACGCCATCCTCGTGCGTGGCGCGCGCCAGAACAACCTGAAGAACCTCGATCTCGACCTGCCGCTCAACGAGCTGATCGTCGTCACGGGCGTGTCGGGTTCGGGCAAGTCGTCGCTGGTGTTCGACACCTTGTACGCGGAAGGCCAGCGGCGTTACGTCGAGACCTTCTCCCCCTACGCCCGGCAGTTCCTCGACCGCATGGACAAGCCGCAGGTCGAGTCGATCTCGGGAATTCCGCCCGCCATCGCCATCGACCAGACGAACCCGGTGCGCACCTCGCGCTCGACCGTCGGCACGATGACCGAGCTCAACGATCACGTGAAGCTGCTGTTCGCGCGCGCCGCGGCGTTGTTTTGCCGGCGCTGCGGCCAGCTTGTGCAGCGCGACACGCTGGACAGCATCTACGCCGACCTGCGCTTGCGCGCGCAGCACGCCGGTGATCCGCGGCTGCTGGTGAGCTTTCCGGTGCCGGTGCCGGCGAATTTCACCGTCGAGGAAGTCCGCGAGTTGCTGGCAAGACAAGGCTATACGCGCTTCTTTGGCAGCGCCGCTCCCGCGCCACCCTCCGCCGCGGCGGCGACGCCGGCGGCCCCCGCGCGCCGTACCCGGAAGCGCAGCCACGCGGCGGGGAACGCCCCCGCCATCACGCTGGAGGTGGTGCAGGACCGGCTGCGGGCCGGCAGCGCCGAGCGCGGCCGGGTACTCGAGTCGCTCGAGGCGGCGCTGCGCGTCGGGCGCGGACGCGTCAACGTGCAGGTGGTGGACGACAGCGATCCGCCGCAGCGTCTCGACGCCTGGCGCTACTCGAGCGAACTGCACTGCGCGCACTGCGACCTGGCGTACCACACGCCCACCCCCAGCCAGTTCTCGTTCAACTCGCCGCTGGGCGCGTGCGAGACCTGCCGTGGCTTCGGCCGCACCATAGGCATCGACTATGGGCTCGTCATTCCCGACGAGACCCGATCGCTGCGCGGCGGGGCGATCAAGCCCTGGCAGACCAAGTCCTACACCGAATGCCAGCAGGACCTGGAGAAATTCGCCAAGCAGCGGGGCATTCCCCTCGACACGCCGTGGCGCGAGCTTCCCGCCGACGCGCGCCGCTGGGTGATCGAAGGCGAAGGCGAGTGGACCCGGAAGGTCTGGTACGGGGTGAAACGCTTCTTCGCCTGGCTGGAGACGCGCGCCTACAAGATGCACGTGCGGGTGTTGCTGTCGCGCTATCGCGCCTACACGCCGTGTAGCGCCTGCGACGGGGCGCGCCTGAAGAGCGAAGCCCTCCTGTGGCGCATCGGCAGTCGCCAGCTGGCTGACGCGGCACTCGGCGATGCGGGGCGCTTTCGCCCCCGGGGAGTGCAGTGGAACGCCGACACCGCCGCAACGCTGCCTGGCCTGTCGATCCATGACCTGATGCTGCTGCCGCTCGAGCGCGGCTACCAGTTCTTCGGCAAGCTCACACTGCCGCAGCCGCTCGATGAGGCCACGGAGCTGCTGCTGGGGGAGATCCGCGGACGCTTCCGCTACCTGGTGGACGTGGGGCTCGGCTACCTCACGCTCGATCGTCAGTCGCGCACGCTCTCGGGCGGGGAGGTGCAGCGGATCAATCTCACCACCGCGCTCGGCACCTCGCTCGTCAACACTCTGTTCGTCCTCGATGAGCCCTCCATCGGCCTGCACCCTCGCGACATGCAGCGCGTCATCGGCGTCATGAAGCGGCTGCGGGACGCCGGCAATTCGCTGCTGGTGGTCGAGCACGATCCGCAGATCATGCTGGAGGCTGACCGCATCCTCGACCTGGGGCCCGGGGCCGGCGAGCGCGGCGGCGAGATCGTCTTCTATGGCACTCCGGGCGAAATCCGCCTGAGCGCCACTTCGCTCACCGGCCAGTACCTCGGCGGCCGCAGGATGGTCGCTCCGCTCACCGAGCCGGCAGCGGAGGGCGCACCTGCCGCGCAGGGCGTAGTGGCCGTGGCCCGCTCCAACCGCTGGCTCGAGCTGCGGGGCGCGGCCGAGCACAACCTGAAAAACCTCGATGTGCGTATTCCGCTCAAGCGCCTGGTGTGCGTGACGGGCGTGTCGGGATCGGGCAAGTCCACGCTGATCGAGGACGTGTTGTATCCCGCGCTTCTCAAGTATCGCGGCAAGCCGACCGAGGCTCCCGGCCAGTTCGCAGGCCTGGCCGGCGCGGAGTTGATCGATGACGTCGTGATGGTCGACCAGAATCCCATCGGCCGCACCACCCGCTCGAATCCTGCCAGCTATATCGGTGCCTTCGATGCGATTCGGGCGCTGTTCGCCGCCGAGCCGGCGGCGCAGGAGCGCAAGTACAGCCCCGGAACCTTCAGCTTCAACTCCGGCAACGGCCGCTGCCCGGCCTGCAATGGCAACGGCTTCGAGCATGTCGAGATGCAGTTTCTCTCCGACGTGTACCTGCGCTGTCCCGACTGCAACGGCCGCCGCTACCGCGATGAAGTCCTCGACATCCGGCGCGAAGGTGCCGACGGCCGCCGCTGCAGCATCGCGGACGTGCTGGATCTCACGGTGACGCAAGCGCGCGCGTTCTTCGCCGACGCACCCGAGGTGGCGGCGCGACTCACGCCGCTCGCCGACGTGGGCCTCGAGTACCTGAAGCTCGGCCAGCCCGTGCCCACGCTCTCGGGCGGCGAGGCGCAGAGACTGAAGCTCGCCGGGCACCTGGCGCAGGCCGGCTCGGTGCTCTCGAGCACCACTCACCGCGGCAAGCTGTTTCTGTTCGATGAGCCGACCACCGGACTGCACTTCGAGGACGTGGCCAAGCTGCTGAAGGCGTTCCGCAAGCTGCTGGTCGCCGGTCACTCGCTGCTGGTGATCGAGCACAACCTGGATGTGATCCGCGCCGCCGACTGGATCATCGATCTCGGCCCCGAGGGCGGCGAGCGCGGCGGCGAAATCATCTGCGCCGGAACACCCGCGCAGCTACGCGCGCACACGCGCTCTTTCACCGGCCAGGCGCTGCGCGCCTACGAGGAGGCCCTGTCCGTGGCGGCGCAGGCCACGGCCGCGCCCGCCACCGCGCCCGCCGC
>Ga0209118_1001159_pt1 | contig 12765 bp, 11 predicted proteins | sample BlaSpr_A8_Ref_M1_FD_187988 | JGI IMG/M metagenome (GOLD analysis project Ga0209118, IMG submission 187988) | Forest soil microbial communities from Thunder Bay, Ontario, Canada - Black Spruce, Ontario site 2_A8_Ref_M1 (SPAdes) (version 2) | ecosystem: Environmental > Terrestrial > Soil > Boreal...
GATCGATGAGACGGCCGCGTTCCTCGATCCGCTCATCGTGGTGCGGGGCGAAGACGGGCGCTTGTGGACGCCCAACGGCCGCCACCGCCTGGCTGCGGGCAAGATGCTGGGACTGAAACAGATCACGGCGCTGATCTCGCCGGACGAGTCGCTCGCCTACCGGATACTGGCGCTCAATACCGAAAAGGCTCACAACCTGAAAGACCGGAGCCTGGAGGTCATCCGCATGGCGCGTAACCTCGCCAAGCGCCGCGGGCGCGAACGCGAAGCGCAGTTCACCGCGCAGTTCGAAGCCGCGGAACTGCTGACGCTCGGGATCGTCTACCAGAAGTCGCCGCGCTTTGCCGGCGGCGCCTACAGCGCGTTTCTCAAGAAGGTCGACCGCTTCAGCGATCGCACTCTCGCGGCGAGCCTGCGGCAACGCGAGGACTACGCCGCGCGCCTCACAGAAATCGACGCCCGTGTCAAAGGGATCATCGCCGGCTTGCAGGCGCGCGGGTTCAAGTCCCCATATCTGCGCAATTACGTCGTCGCCCGCATCAACCCGGTGCGCTTCCACAAGACCAAGAAGGGCGACATGCAGCCGCCGATGCCGATCGCCCAGGCGCTCACCCGCATGGCCGCAGCCGCCCGCAATTTCAACATCGGCTCGGTATCGAACTCCGATCTCGCCTGGGTGGCGGTGGGCGCGGGTTCGGGGGATCAGGGCAGCGGCTGAAGGTCGCCGTCGTCCTCGTAGCTGAGTCCGTAGCCGTAAGGAAACAGCGGCGGCTCGCCGGGCCGGTGATCCACGGCCGGCACGCGCGCGGAACGCGGCCAGGAGAACGGCAGCCTGCCGCGAAAGTCGTAGCGCACCGCGCCGTCCGGCGCCCGGAACAGCACATCCGCGACGCCCTCGCCCTCGGGCCCCGGGAGCCAGGCCGCCACGAAGCTGTCGGCGGCATTGAGCTCGGCGTTGACCCATAGCGGGCGCCCGGAGAGCAACACGGCGACCACCGGCACATCCGCGGCGCGCAGCCGGCGCAGCAGCGCCACATCGCGCTTGTCGCCCGGACTGTATTCGAGCGAGGGCACATCGCCCGTTCCTTCCGCGTACGGGTTCTCGCCGAACACCACGATCGCGACGTCGGGACGGGTGTGGAACTCGCCCGCCTCGCTCAACTCCGCCGTGCCGCCCGCGGCCGTCACGCAGCGCGCGATCCCGGCGTAGATCGATTGCGCATGCGGAAAGTCCTGGTTGGGCTCGGTGCCCTGCCAGGTAATGGTCCAGCCGCCGCTTTGCCTGGCGATGTTGTCGGCGCCATTACCCGCCACCAGCACGCGCGCGTGCGGCGACAGGGGCAGCAGGTGATGGCGGTTCTTCAGCAGCACCAGCGACTCGCGCACCGCCTGGCGCGCCACCGCGCGATGCGCCGGCGCGCCGAGCAGCGCGAAGCGGCCGGCAAACGGCCGCGATGACGGACGCCCCTCGCGATCCAGGTGTGCGCGCAGCTTGACACGCAGCACCCGGCGGACCGCATCGTCGAGCCGTGCCGCGGAAATCTCGCCTGACGTCACTTGCGCCAGTGTGTGGGCATGTAGCGCGCGCCAGCCGTCCGGCGCCATGAACACGTCGAGGCCGGCATTGAGCGCCGCGGCGCAGTTGTCGGGCGTGCACCCGGGCAGCTGCGCGTGGCCGTTCCAGTCCCCGAGCACCAGACCGTCGAAGCCCATGCGACCCTTGAGGACATCGGTGAGCAGCGCGTGGTAGCCGTGCATCTTCACGCCGTGCCAGCTGGAGTAGGACGCCATCACGGTCTGTGCGCCGGCGGTGATCGCTGCCTGGTAGCCGGCGCCGTCGACGTCGCGCAGCTCGCTCTCGGTGGCGCTGTTGTCACCCTGGTCCTGGCCGCCGGTGCCGCCGTCGCCCAGAAAGTGCTTCGGTGTGGCGATCACGTGAGCGGCGTCGAGAAACTGGCGCGTGCCGGGCGTGCCCTGCAACCCCCTCACCATGGCGGCGACGTACTGGCGCACGAGTGCGGGATTCTGCGAGTAGCTCTCGTAGGTTCGTCCCCAGCGGGCATCACGCGCCACGGCGGCCGTGGGGGAAAACGCCCAGTCGAGCCCGGTGACCCGCACCTCGAGCGCGGTGATCTCGCCGATGCGGCGGATGAGCTGCGGGTCGCGCGCGGCGCCCAGCCCGATGTTGTGCGGAAATATCGTGGCTCCCGGGATGTTGTTGTGCCCGTGCACCGCGTCCGCCCCCCACAGGGCGGGGATCCCGGGAGACCCGGGCGCGGCGAGCGAGGCGTCATAGAACCGGTCGGCGAGCGCCAGCCACTCACCGGGTGGAGCGAGCTTATCGCCGTGGGGCGAGGAATTGCCGCCGTTCAGAATGGATCCGAGGGGATAGTGACGCAGGTCATCGGGAACGATGCTGTCGATATCGGCCTGGATGAGCTGACCGACCTTCTGCTCGGGCGTCATGCGCCCGAGCAGCTCATCGATGCGCCTCTCGAGCCTCTGATCGTGCGGCAGCGCCGGCCGCAGCTTCGGCCACCGTTGCGGGTGCACCCGCGCCGTGGTCGCGGGGCTCAGGTCGGCGCCGGGCGCCGGGCTCAGCGCGCACAGCGCCAGAGCGTACACGACGCAATAGCCCGCGATGCGGGCCGGTCTCCTTTTCATGGTCAACCATAGGATACACATTGATGTCGACGCCCATGCTGGAACCAGTGACTCAGGTCCGTAGCCTCGAGACGAGCGACGCGCGCGCGCGGCGCGGGGGCACCCCGGCCGCAACGGCCCCGGCCGCAACGGTCGAGCTGCCCGACCTGCTGCTCATCGAGCGTGCGCGCGGCGGGGAGGAACGCGCGATCGAGGCACTGATCCGGCGCTACAGCCGGCGGATGTTTCGCGTCGCCCGCAGCGTGTTGCCGGATGAGGACGCGGCGGACTCGGCGGTGCAGGACGCGTATCTGGCCGCATTCGGCGATCTGAATCGTTACACGCCCACCGGAAAATTCGCCGCCTGGCTGACGCGCCTGGCGTTCAACCAGGCACGGGCGCTGCGCGCCACCGTTCGATCCGGGCCGCCCGCGGCGCCGCGGCAACTAGCGCCGCCACCGACGCCCGCGAGCGCCGGCGCAGACGAGATGCAGGAGCGGCGCGCGCTCGAGCAGGCGATCGGCAGCCTGCCGGAGGTCTTTCGCACCGTGTTCGTGCTGCGGGTGGTGGAAGGCATCAGCAGCATCGAAACCGCCGCCTCCCTCGGCGTGCACGAGACGACCGTGCGCACACGCATGTACCGCGCGCAGCGGCGGCTCGCGCCGGAGGTGGCGCGCCGGGTGCGCGTCGCACCCGCCTTCCTCGAGCTGACCCCGGAGCGCCTCGATCGCATCGTCAAGCGAGTACTGGCGCAGCTGCCTCACGGCTCGATGCTGACGATCAGCGCCTCGCCTCCCTGAAAGGGCACACGGTCGCCGGCCGCCTTGCCCAACAGTGACTGGGCCAGCGGCGCAATCCAGCTCAAAAGCCCGTGGGCGGCGTCCGCTTCGTCCTCACCGACCAGCTGGAACGTCTGCATGGCGTCGCCGCCGAGCTGCAGGGTGACGCGCATGCCAAAACGCACCCGGTCCGCGGACGCCGCCGGCCCGACCACGCGGGCACTGGCGCGGCGCACGCTCCAGTAGCGCAGGTCCCGCTCCACGCGCGCGCGTGCCGCGGCGTCGCCGCTGTCGCGCGCCGCCTGCCGCTCCCCTTCCAGCTCGCGCACGCGCGCCTCGATCGCCGCAAGTCCGCGCGGCGTGACGAAGTTCGGATGAGTGCTCACCGCGCGATCCGGCAGCGCGCCCGTGTCCGCGTCGGACTCGCGCACGAATGCCCGGCTCATGCGGCCAGCCCCGTCAGGCGCGCGCTTTCCTGCCACAGACGCTCGGCGCAGGCATCGCTCTGCGCAGCGGCGCTCGGCGCCACGCGCCTGCAACCGTGGTAGTAGCCGCCCGACTGGCTGCCGACCTCCGGTGCTGCCGCCAGATACACGCTGCCGCGCGCGCCTTGTTGCGGCGAGAGCATGAACCAGCGTCCGACGCTCGCGAGGAGGACTCTCAGCAGCGCCGGGCTGTTGTGAAACAGGTGGCTGTTGACCAGGCCCGGATGCAGCGTGTTCACGGTGACGCCGCTGCCCGCGAGGCGCCGGGCGAGCGAGCGCGCGAACAGCACGTTGGCGAGCTTGGAGCGCTCGTAGGCGGCCCGAAACCCTGCGACCCTGGCATTCATGAGATCACTGAAGTCGAGCCTGGCGCGCCGATGGGCATTGGAGGCCACCACGATCACGCGCGACGGCGCGGACTCCTTGAGCTTGTCCAGCAGCAGATTGGTGAGCAGGAACGGCGCCAGGTGATTGACCGCAAAGGTCAGGTCGTAACCGTCCGCGCTGTGTGCGCGCGCGGCGGCCATCACCGCGGCATTGTTGATCAGCACATCGAGGCGCGGCAGCTGCGACTGCAGCTCGTGCGCCAGACGCCGTACCTGTGCGAGCTGCGCGAAATCCGCCTGGACGAAGCGCACGCCGGGGTTGCCGGTATCACGGCTGATGTCGCTGGCCACGGCCCGTGCGCGGCTCAGGTCCCGGCCGTGGACCAGGACGCTCGCGCCGCTCGCGGCCAGCGCCCGGGCGGTGGCCAGGCCAATCCCGTGCGTGGCCCCCGTGACGAGGCAGATCTTGGCATTCATACTGCTGCAGAGAACTAAGCCCTCGCGAGAGATGATGGTATATGAAGGGGACGAAACGCATCGCGCTTATGGCACTGACCGCCTGGGCGGCCGTGGGCTGCGCCCGCGGCGCCAGCCCGAGCGCAGCGCCCGAGTTCAGTCACCGCGGCGCAGCGGACTGGATCAATTCCGCGCCCCTGACGCTCGCGGGCCTGCGCGGCAAGGTGGTGCTGGTGGAATTCTGGGCCTTCGAGTGCGTGAATTGCCTGAATTCGACAGCGTGGGTGGAATCGGTGGCGCGCGACAAGGCCGCCGCCGGGCTCGTGGTGGTGGGGGTCCATACCCCTGAGCTGCGGGAGGAGAGATCGCCCGGGAACGTACGCCAGGCGGTGGCGCGCCTCGGCATCCGCTATCCGGTGATGCTGGACGGGGATTACTCCTACTGGGGCGCCCTGCACAATCAATACTGGCCGGCGTTCTATCTGATCGGGCGCGACGGGCTGCTGTACGGCAGCGCGATCGGCGAGATGCACGCGGGCGAGCACGCGGCCAAGACAGTGGAGGCCGCGATCGACCAGCTGCTGCAGGCAAAAACGCCATGACGATGCCGCGGGCTTCGCGGTTTCGGGCCGGAGGCGCGCCTGCGTGAACGCTGTCGCCAGCGCGTTCCTGCTGACGTTCGCCGGACTGTTTCCCATCGTCAATCCGCTCGAGGCCGCTCCCTTCTTTCTCGCTCTGACTGCGAACCTGCCCGCCGCGGAGCGGCCGGTGCTGGCGCGCAAGGCGGCCATCAACGGCTTCGCGCTGCTGTTGGGATCCATGGCCCTGGGGCCCTGGCTGCTGGAGTTCTTCGGTATTGAGCTGCCGGTGGTGCGCATCGCGGGGGGACTCGTGGTCGCGGCCCTTGGCTGGAAACTCCTGACACAGGAGCAGTGGTCGGATCACGCCGGCTCCACGGGCCTGCAGGGCGGACCGGGAAAGAAGGTCGGCAGCTTCTATCCGCTCACCATGCCGCTCACGGTCGGTCCGGGCTCCATGTCGGTCGCGATCACCATCGGCAGCCGCAAGCCCGCAGGCCTTCCGGGGCTCTCGCAGCTCGCCGAGCACGCAACCGGCGCGGTGCTCGGGGTGGTGGCGATCGCCGTCACGATTTATCTGGCGTACCGCTTCGCCGAGAACATTGCCCGGCTGCTGGGCGAGACCGGGCTCGAAGTGCTGGTGCGCTTATCCGCGTTCATCCTGATGTGCATCGGGATCGAGATCATCTGGAACGGCTACAGCGCGCTCACCGGCGCGCACTGAGGCGCGCCCGGCACTGGGCGCGCGCCCGCGGCAGCGCGTCATGACCCTTCGAGAAGCGCCAGTACCTCGGCGCGCGCCGCGGCAGAGTGCACCGGCAGCGCCAGCACATCACCCGGCTGCGCCCACTCGAGTGCGTAACGCGCCGCCTCGGTCTCGCTCATGCGCACGGCGAGCGAGGCTTGCGGCAACCCGGCGCGTAGCAGCGCCGCGCGGATGATGCGCGGTATCTCGCCCGGCTCGCGGCCGCGCAGGTGCGCTTCGTTCTCCTTCACGACGACGAGGGCGGGGCGAAACTGCGCAGCGGTGCGCGCCAGTTCCTCGATCTCCGTGTCCTGGCGGTTGCCGGCATGGCCAAGCAACAGGCCGAGGCGCCCCGTCCCGCCGCGCAGATGTTCGGCGACGTTGAGCAATCCCCGCAGGCCTTCGGGGTTGTGCGCGTAGTCCAGCAGCACCCGCACGCCGCCGCGCTCAAAGCGCATCAGGCGTCCGAAGTTGTCCGCGGCATTCGCCCCGAAGCGCGCCACAACGGCCGCGATGGTCGCCGCGGGCACGCCGAGCGCTGCCGCCGCGAGCGCCGCCCCCGCGAGGTTCGCGATGTTGTAGGTCGCACTGCCCTCGACGGTGAGCGGCATCGCGGCGATCGAGCCCAGGTCGTGGTCGGCGCCCGCGTGACTTAAGACAAGGTGCCCGCCGCGCACACCGCAGGTCGAGCCGCCGCGCGCACGATGCTCGCGCAGCAGGGCAACATCGGCGTCGAGCGCGAACCAGCCGAGCAGCGGGCTGTGGCCGAAGCGCGGCGTGAGACCGGGCGCCTTCTCCACAAGCTGTGCATCGTCGGCGTTCAGCACCAGAAGTCCGTCGGGCGTCACGAGGCTCGCGACCGACAGCTTCACGTCGGCGAGAGCTGCGAGGTCGTCGATCCCGTATTCGCCGAAGTGATCCGGGCTGACATTGGTGACGAGCGCCACCTGCGCCCCGGACACCGCGAGGCCGCGTCGCAGAATGCCGCCGCGCGCGGTTTCCACGATCGCGGCCTGGGCGCGGCGCTCGCGCAGCACGCGACGCGCACCCGCCGGGCCGGAGTAGTCCCCTGTTTGCTCGAGCTGCTGGTCGAGGAACACCCCGTCGGTGCAGCAGTAAGCGGCGCGCCAGCCGTGCGCCCGGGCGCAGGCACTGAGCAGCCGCACCGTGGTGGTCTTGCCGTTGGAACCGGTCACCACCGCGGTCGGAATGTTGCGCAGCTCGCCCCAGGGAACATCGGCAACATCCGGCAGGGCGGCGAGCTCGAAGTCGCGTCCGCCCTCACCCGCGCCCAGTGTGAGCAGGGTGTCGTCCAGCAGGTGCGGGAGTCTGCGCTCGTTGGCCGCATCCAGAAGCGCCATGAGCCCGGGCCGCGCCTCGCCCGCGGCGAGGCGTTCGAAGCGTGCGAAGGCCGCGGGCTCATCCAGCACCGGCGTGATGACTGCGGATGCGTCCGCGGCGTCCTCGAGCGCAGAGGCGGCCAGCGCCTCCTCGAGTCCGCTCCAGTGATGCGGATCGCGCGCCACGAGCGCGGCGCACAGTGCCCACTCGTTGACTTCCGTCGCGACGAACAGCTGATCGCAGGGAGCGGCGAGCGCGAGCGAGGTGCCGCCCGCATGGCGGCGCGCCACCACACCCCGCATGCGCCACCCGAGGTGCGCGCGGGCCCGCTCGACGCGCGCGCGCCAGGCACAGAGCAGCGCCTCATCCACGGCCGTTTCGCGGGTCTCGAGCAGCGCGCCGCTGGCGGCGAAGAACAGGTTGGCGCCCGTCAAACGCCTCGATGAGTCGAACGGCAGCGCGATGGCGGCGTTCAGTCTTCGGCCTCCGGTGCGACCCGCACACCGCGCTCATCCCGGATCAGCCCCTCGAGGCTGAATGCGGGAGCGACCGCCTCGCCCGGGTTGAGGCTACCCTCAGCCGCGGGCGTCGCTGCGCCCGTGTACACGGGCGCCGGCCGGGGCGCAGGCTGAGGAGCTGCCGATCCCGCCGGCCTGAACTTGGTGATCTGCTTCCAGGAGCGCACCAGCGCGTCGGCGAATACCAGCAGCAGATCGCCCGGCTGCCCCATGTCGAGCGCCGCGGCGATGGCCTGCTGTTCATCGGGGATGAGCGAGATCGCCTGCTCGCGCACACCCGCGGCACGCAGCGCCGCCGCCATGATGCGCGGCACCTCCTCCGGTGTGCGATCACGCAGGTTGTCGTCGCGGCGGCAGATGTAGTGATCGAAGCGGCCCGCGACCGCACGGGCGATGGCCACCAGGTCCTCGTCACGGCGATCGCCCGGACCTGCGAGCACCACGATGCGCCGCCCGGTGACGTCGAGGCGCTGCGCGAGATCGGTCATCACCGCTACCGCGTGCGCGTTGTGCCCGTAGTCGAACAGCACCTTGAAGGGGTGCTCGTTGAACACGTTCATGCGGCCGGGCGCCTGGAAAAACGTCGAGTCGAAAGTGCGCAGGCCCTGGCGGATGGCGTCCAGCTTGATGCCGAGCGAGAACGCTATTGCCGCGGCAAACATCGCATTCTGCACGTTGTGCGTGGCGCGGCCCTCGAGGGTCGCGGGAATCAGGTGGGTCCACAGGAGCGGAATGTGGCCGTTGTGGTCGTAGAGCGTGATCATCTGCCCGTTCACGCCCGCCTCCAGCGCGCAGGCTCGCCCGCCGGCGCGGATGTGCTCGCGCACCAGGGTGTGCTGCGGGTTCATGGTGACGTAGCAGATGTTCTTCGCCTCCGTGTAGCCCGACATCTTCAGCACCAGCGGGTCATCGGCATTGAGCACCGCGCAGTCGGTGGCGACTTCAACGACGATGCGCTTGACTTCTGCGAGCTGCTCCAGTGTCTCGATGCCTTTCAGGCCCAGGTGATCGGGCTGCACGTTGAGCACCGCGCCGACGTTGACTTCGTTCACGCCCATGCCGGCGCGCAGCAGGCCGCCGCGCGCGGTCTCGAGCACCGCGATGTCGATCTGCGGATCCGCGAGCACCATGCGCGCGGAAACCGGGCCCGTCATGTCGCCCTGCACCGTGCGCTGGCCGTCGATGTAGACGCCGTCGGTGGTGGTGAGTCCGGGGGTGAAGCCTGCCATCTTGGTGAGATGCGCCAGCATGCGCGCGGTGGTGGTCTTGCCGTTGGTGCCGGTGATGGCCGCGATCGGCACGCGCGAGGCCGCGCCCGGCGGGAACAGCATGTCGATCACCGGGGCTGCGACATCGCGCGCCGTGCCCTCGGAGGGCGCCACGTGCATGCGAAAACCCGGCGCGGCATTCACCTCGCAGATGCCGCCGCCGATCTTGCGATAGCTCTCAGTGATGTTCTTCGACAGGAAGTCCACGCCCCCCACGTCCAGTCCGATGGCGCGCACGGCGCGCTCGGCCATCTCGCGGTTGTCGGGATGAATGACGTCGGTGACGTCGGTGGCGGTACCGCCGGTGGACAGGTTGGCGGTCGAGCGCAGATACACGATCTGATCCTTCCCGGGCACCGACTCGGCGGTAAGTCCTGCGCGCGTGAGCATCTTGTGCGCCTGCGCATCGAGCTCGAGTCGGGTGAGCACTTTCTCGTGCCCTACCCCGCGGCGCGGATCCGAGTTCACGACCTCGATCAGCTGCGCGACGCTGTGCTCGCCGTCGCCCACCACGTGCCCGGGGGTGCGCCGCGTCGCGGCCACCAGCTCACCGTTCACCACCAGCAGGCGATGATCGTCGCCCTCCAGAAAGGTCTCGACGATCACGGAGCGCGAATGCTCGCGCGCCACCGTGTAGCCGTGCGCCACTTCCTCATCAGTGGTCAGGCGGATGGAAATGCCGCGCCCGTGGTTGCCGTTGTAGGGCTTGGTGACGACCGGAAAGCCGATACGCTGCGCGGCGCGCACCGCCTGCGTTTCGCTCTGCACCAGCTCCTGCTGCGGTACCGGCAAGCCGAGTCCTGCAAGGATCTTGTTGGTCTCCTCCTTGTCACTGGCGAGCTCGACGGAGATATGCGGGGTGCGCCCGGTGACGGTCGCCTGGATGCGCTGCTGGTACTTGCCGTGGCCGAGCTGCACCAGTGACTGATCGTTCAGGCGCAGCCAGGGGATGCCGCGTGTTTCCGCGGCGCGCACCAGCGATGCGGTCGAGGGCCCGAGCGCGCGACGCTGCGCGAAGCGGATGAACTGATCGCGTGCCTCGGGCCAGTTCCAGCCCTCGGGCACGCTGCCGGCCGGGCGCACCGCATCCGGCAGCAGCCAGCACAACAGCCGCAGCCCGAGCTCGCCGGCCGCGATGCCTTCATCGCGCTGCGCGTACTCATAGACCACCGTATATACCCCGGGGGCAACCGCGCTGCGCGTCTTGCCGAAGGTGACCGCCTCGCCGGCGATGTTCTGCAGCTCGATCGCGACGTGCTCGAGCACGTGCCCGAGCCAGGTGCCCTCGCCCTCGCGCATGCGGCGGAAAAAGCCGCCGGGCTCGCGGTACGAGCAGCCGTGCTCGGCGAGGCCCGGGAGTGCCTCGCTCAGCGCATCGACGAACACGCCCCCCAGGCGCCCGGTGGGCCAGGCTTCCAGCGCCCCCAGGTCGAGCTCCAGGCGGATGACCGGGAAGCGCGCGTACAGCGAGGGACCGACATAGACCGAACGATCGAGGATGCGCATGAGTGTTGCTGACAAGAATCGTAGTAGTTGTTCAAGGCAACTCGCCGCGCGTGGGCTTCCCTGGCAATCACTCCCTGGACTGGGTCACCGTACCTATTGTGGCGATGCGGGTGTGCAGGTTGAAAGTCGCGCCCGCCACCAGCACGTGCAGCCGCAGGCCCAGCATGCAGACCGGCTGTCCCTCCACGACCGTGTCGACGGACGAATAGCTGACGTCCGCCCCATCGACGATGGTCACGCCACCGCTCCCCTCGACCTCGACGGTCTCGTCGGGCCCGATGAACGCCGCCGTGTCCTCATCGAGCCCGATACCGACCGCGAACGGGTTGTAAGCGAGCGCGGTGAGCAGGCGGCCCAAGCGGTCACGCTGGCGGAAATGCTGGTCGATGATGAAGCGGTTGGTTAACCCTAAGCCCGGCGCCAGCCGCACGCTGCCGGCGATCATGGAGGAGCCCTCATCGCCCGAGGCGATCATGTGCTCGGAGAGGATGCTGGCGCCCGCGCTGGTGCCGCCGACGGTGACGCCACCCGCGTTACGCAGCCGGATGAGCTTCGCGACCGGCGTGCCGCCCAGCAGCGTCGTGAGCCGCAGCTGGTTGCCCCCGGTGAAGAATATACCGCTCGCTTCCTCGATGCGCTTGAGGCGCCCCTCCTCCTGGCAGTCGCGGCGGGTATCGAAATCCATGACGGTCACGCGCGCCGCGCCGATGTCCGAGAACACCTGCTCGTAGCGCGCGCCGGTCTCGTGCATGCGGCTGGCGGTGGGGATGACGACGATGTCGGCCTCCTCAGCGCCCGAGACGCGCACGAAGCGCTCGAGGATCCGGCGGTCATTCTCCTTGTTCTCCGCACCGCCGATCGGAACGATCCAACCACGCCTGTGGCCATCGGGGACTTTGCTGGGCATCCGGGACTGACTCCTTATTAATGTCCAGGTCACGAAGGTACCACGGCCGATGGGCGTCCCGGGAGGGTAGCCCCCGCACAAGGGTGGATTGCGCAAACGACCGCCTGATCCGTGACCGCGGTCACGCCGGGAGGGCCCACCTCGCTCACGCGCACGGATACCGGCGGCGGCGCTTCCTGCGCGCGCCCTGGCGCGATAACATTCGGCCTGGGTTCAGGGGAGCGACCAAATGAAATTCACCATGATGGTTCTGACTCTTGGCGCAACACTTGGGGGCAGCGCGACGTGGGCTGGTCCCCCGAAGACCATTCGGGTCACCGAGACCGTCGAGATCAAAGCGCCCATCGACAAGGTCTGGGCGACCGTGAGGGACTTCGACAGCCTGAACAAATGGCATCCGGGCTTCGCCAGCGACGAGCTGGTCGCCGGAGGCAACGGCAAGGTCGGCGCGGTGAGAAAACTCACCATCAAGGACGGCCCGACATTCACCGAAAGGCTGCTCGCGTTCGACGCGGCGCATCATTCCTATCGCTACAAGATCGTGGAATCCCCGCTGCCGTTCACAGGATATGTGTCCACGATTTCCGTGCGACCGGGGCCTGCGGGCACGACCAGGGTGATCTGGAGCGGGAGCTGCAAGCGCAAGAACGCTTCCGACAATCCGCCCGAGGCCGAGAGTGACGCGGGCGTTACCAAGCTCCTCAAGGGCGTTTATCGCGGCGGTCTCGACAATCTGAAGAAAATGCTCGAGAACTGAGTCAGGCCCGGGTGCGCATGATCTGCGCCAGGGCCTGCAGGATCTGCCGCAGCGCGCTGCGCGCCGCTTCATCGGCCACACGTCCGCCAGAGTCGAACGGCGCATCCGGCTGGGCGAGGTAGAGCGCGGGCCCCGTCACGACCAGCGACTCCGTCGCGAACAGCGCCTGGCGCACACTGAGGCTTGCCCGAAAGAGTCTCGGCAATCTGCTGCGCGTAACTCTCGCGCTCCAGGCGTACGAATCCCGTGATGGCCCGGACCTTCGGCCGCGTATAGTTTTGCCCGTGACCCTGCTTGCCAACCTCGTGCGCACGTCGCAGCGCGTGAGCGCCACTGCCGCTCGCCTGAGCAAGGTGCGGGAGTTGGCTTCGTTCCTCAGAGCGCTGCAGCCCGATGAGATCGAAACTGCCGCACACTACTTGTCGGGAGAGACCCCGCAGGGCCGAATCGGCATCG
>Ga0209118_1001161_pt1 | contig 12757 bp, 8 predicted proteins | sample BlaSpr_A8_Ref_M1_FD_187988 | JGI IMG/M metagenome (GOLD analysis project Ga0209118, IMG submission 187988) | Forest soil microbial communities from Thunder Bay, Ontario, Canada - Black Spruce, Ontario site 2_A8_Ref_M1 (SPAdes) (version 2) | ecosystem: Environmental > Terrestrial > Soil > Boreal...
CGCGGGAACGGGGAGCACGAACGGCGCGGGACCCGCGAGCGCTGCCGATCGTCGGCCCTGGCGGGTGCTGCTGTCGCCGCAAGGGGTGCGACTCGACGACGCCAGGGTTCGGGAGCTGGCCGCCCGGGAAACCTTGATCCTGCTCTGCGGCCGCTACGAGGGGATCGACGAGCGGGTGCGGCAGACGGTGGTGGACGAGGAGGTCTCGATCGGCGACTACGTGCTGTCCGGCGGCGAGCTGCCGGCCATGGTCCTGATCGAGGCGGTGTCGCGGCAGGTGCCCGGAGTGGTGGGGCAGGCGGAGTCGGTGGCCCAGGACAGCTTCCGCGAGGGGCTGCTCGACCATCCCCACTACACGCGCCCGCCGGTGGTCGAGGGTCTGGCGGTGCCGCCGGTGCTGCTGTCCGGCGACCATGCCGCGATCCGCCGCTGGCGCCGCGAGCAGGCGGAGAGCGCGACGCGCGACAAGCGGCCCGACCTGCAGGCGGCGCTTGCGCGGTCCCGCGGAGTTGGCCAATAATGACCGGAAACGTTCCAACTGCGGAGCGCCGGGCCTGAGATGGCGAGGTGATGTGATGAATCAGCTGCAGCAAGTGGAAAGCCTTTACATTCACAAAGAGCAGCCCGAGTTCCGCGCCGGCGATACGGTGCGTGTCCACGTGCGGGTCGTCGAAGGCGACAAGGAGCGGATCCAGGTCTTCCAGGGCGTGGTGATTGGCAGGCGGGGCGGCGGCACCCGCGAGACTTTCACCGTACGCAAGATCTCGGGCGGCATCGGCGTCGAGCGCATCTTCCCGCTGCACTCGCCGTCGCTCAGCCGCATCGAGGTGGTCCGGCGCGGCAAGGTGCGGCGCGCCAAGCTCTACTACCTGCGCGGGCTGCGCGGGAAGGCGGCCCGCATCGAGGAGCGGCGGGACGAGCAGGGAGCGTCACGCGCGGCGGCCGGCGGAGCCGCGGCCGAAGCCGGATCCGGGCCCGGCGAACCCGGCGAGCATCGGCCGCCGAGCTCTTAGCCCTTCACCGGGCGACCAGCGGACGCCGCCGCAGGTGCGCATTCACGATCTCTTCGCGGAAGCCTACCGCCTGCGGTTGCTGCGCGCGCTCGAGGAGCAGCTGGCGCATTGCGGCTTCGCCCGCATCGCCGGCGCCGACGAGGTCGGGCGCGGCGCCCTGGCGGGTCCGGTGGTGGCCGCCGCGCTGATCGTGGACACCCGCTGCCTCGTTCCCGGCGTCGACGACAGCAAGTGCCTGCTCCCGCCTGACCGCGAGCGGCTGGCAGGAGCGATCCGCGAGCGCTGCCTGGCGGTGGCGGTGGCGAGCGTCTCGGCCGAGGTGATCGATCGGATCAACATCCTCGAGGCCTCCCGCCTGGCGATGCGCCAGGCGCTGGCCGGCCTCTCGCCGCCCCCGGATTGCGCGGTGATCGATGCGGTCGCGCTGCCAGGCCTCGGTTTCCCCTGCCTGCCGGTGGTGCGCGGCGACGTCATCAGCTACGCTGTAGCCTGTGCTTCCATCGTTGCCAAAGTGGAGCGTGACCGCCTGATGGTCGAGCTCGGTCAGCGTTATCCGCACTACGGTTTCGGCGCGCACAAGGGCTACGGCGTGCCCGAGCACCTGGCGGCACTGGCAGCGCGCGGACCGTGCCCCGAGCACCGGCTCACCTTCCAGCCGGTGCTCCCACGCCGCGCCCACCGGACGGCGCCGGCAGCGGAGTGGGAAGACTGATGGCGTTCAAGCGCGAGCAGGTGGTGCAGACCGCCGAGAAATACGTGGCGCGGGGCAAGATCGAGCCCGCCATCCGCGAGTATCGCAAGCTGCTCGAGGAGAACCCGAACGACATCAATACGCTGAACCGCGTCGGCGATCTCTACGCCCGCATCCAGCGCATCGACGAGGCGGTCGATTTCTTCAACCAGATCGCCGAGCAGTATGCCAGCGAGGGCTTCTTCGTCAAAGCCATCGCCATCTACAAGAAGATCATCAAGCTGGACCCGACGCGGCTCGACGTCTACGAGAACCTGGCCGAGCTCTACCATCGCCAGGGCCTGGTCACCGAGGCCCGCACGCAATACCAGGTGCTGGCGGACTACTACCAGAAACACGAGAACGCCACCTCGACCATCGCCATCTATCAAAAGATGGCGGATCTCGAACCGAACAATCCGACCTATCACGTCAAGCTGGCCGAGCTCTATCAGCAGCAGCAGCTGATCGACAAGGCGATGGGCGAGTACCGCATCATCGCCGAGCTGATGCTCGCCCACGGGCATCCGCAAGAGGCGGCCCAGGTGTACGAGCGGGCGCTCGCCATCGACAGCACCAATCTCGCGTTCATCACCGATGCGGCGCTGAAGCTCAAGGAGGCGGCCGGCACGGGGATCACCGTGCGCTTCCTCTCGGCGGCGGTCGAGCGCAACCCGCAGGCTGCGCAGGTCGCCCGCATGATCGGCGGGGCCGGGGCGGCGGGCTTCGCGGCCGGCCTCAGCGGCACCCACTCCGGCATCGTCTCGCCGGCAGCGCCGCCGCCGGCGCCGGCGGCCGCAGCGGCTGCGGCAGCACCAGCCGCAGGCGCCGCGGACGGCGCCGCCGGCAGCGCGCGCGCCTGGGCGTCCGATGTCGACCTCGATCTGGAGATGGAGATCGACCTCGACCTGGGCAGCGAGCTGGTCGTCGAGGAGGAAGCGGGGCCGGCGCCGCCACCGGCCCAGGGTTCGGCGAGCGCGGGGGAGCAAGGACCGGCCAGCCAGTTGGGGCGGGCCGCCGGGTACGAGCCGGCCTTCGAGGTCGACGAGGAGACCGCTGCCGGACTGCCCGAGGCGGGGATGGCCGGAGGTCAGGTGGCGCGGCCGACGCAGGACGCCGGCGGCGCCGACCTCGAAGACGTTTTCGTGCTCGACATCGAGGATGAAGAGGAGCCCGCGAGCCTGGTCAAGCCGCCTCCCGACATGCTGCACGAGCCGCGGCGCCCGTCCTGGGCGCAAGAGGCCGCGCCCGCCGCCGGGGCGGCGGCGGCGCCGTCCGGGACGGCGCTACCCGAGCGGTTGCCGGAGCTGCCGGAGCTGCGGCTGACCGGCGAGTTCGAGCTGATCAATCCGTTCGCGACTTTCGACCAGCCGGTGGACATCGCGGGGGGTGCCGCTCGGCCGGAGATGGCGCGGCCTTTCCGCTCGGCCGGCGTGACGCCGCCGCCGCCGCGGCCTCCGGTTGCCGCCCCGGGTCTGCCGCCCGCCGCGGTGCCCCCGGCCGGAGTGACCGCAGCGACCGCCGCGACGACGCCCGGCGGCGCCGCCGGCGCCCCCGGCGGTCCGGCGTCGGTGCCGCTCGGGGCGCCCGGAGTGCCTGGGCCGCCAATCGGTGGCGGTCGGGTGGCACTTCACGGAGAGTATGTCCAGTCCGGTGCATCGCCTGGGCCGGGGACGGCGCCTGCCGCAGGCACGCCGCCGGTCCCCGTCGCGGAGACCCGGCCCGAGGGGCCGCCGGCTCCCGGTCCCGCGAGGCCGCCGGCGATCAAGATCGACTCTGAGTTGCTCGAGCGCACCGCGGCCGAGCTGCACCCGCCCGCCGTCGAGCGTTACGAAGACCTCGTCTCCGAGGCCGAAGTGCTGGCCAAGTACGGTCTCGAGGAGAAGGCGATCGAGCGTTTGCGCGAGGCGACGCGTCTCAGGCCTCGCCAGTTCGCGGCTTACCTCCTGCTCATCCAGCTGCAGCTCGACAAGGGGCGCCACGCGCGGGTGATCGAGCTCGCCAACCAGGTCTCCCGGCTCTCCGAGAGCGGCGACCGGGAGCCGTGGGCGAAGCTGCGCCGGCGCCTGCTGGCTGCCGGTTACCGGTTGGACGGGGATCGGGTCGCCTCCGGGCCGCAGCTGCCGGGTGTCGCGGAGGGGGAGGCCGCGGCGCGACCAGCGCGGCCACGCACCGCCACCCCGGGACCTTCGAGCGAGGCCGCCGAGCGGCAACCTGGCGCCGCCGCCGAGGCATCGCCGCCAGCCGCCCCGGGCCAGCCGCCGGCAGTGGCTGCCGCCCCTCCCGGCGCCGCCCCGGCCCGCCGGCGCAAGTCCGATACCGGCATCGAGAAGATCCTGCGCAGCCTCGTCGATCGGCCGCAGCGCTCCGGGCGCGCGGCAAAGAAGCCGGCTGCGGCGGCGGCAGGCGCTCCGGGCGTGGCGGCAGGCCCGGCCCCGGCCGCGGCGGCGGGGGAACCTGGCGCGGCGCCGGCAGGACCGGAGCAAGCGGCGGCGGCGGCGATCCCCACTCCGGTGGCTGCTCCGGCTCCCGCTGCAGATGCGGCTGCCGCGCCGCCAGCCGCCTCCTTCCCGGTCCCGATGCCAGCCCAGGCCCCGCCCGCGCCTGCGGAGCTCGTTGCGGCTGGGGCGCCGGCTGAGGCCGCCGCGCCAGTCCCCGCCGAGGCCGCTGCGCCCGCCTCGGCCACGCCTGCCCCGCATCCGGCCGCGCCCGAGGAAGCGGCACCGTTGCCTGCCGCCGCGGCCACGGCTGCTGCCGCTGCGCCCCAGCCGCCGCCAGAGCCACTACCTGAGTCACGGCCGGGCGTGGCGCCGGCGCCGGCGAGAGGCCAGCTCGCGCCATTGCTGCCATTGCCGATGGCGCCGGCCACGCCGGAGGGCACGGACCGGCATGACCTCGCGCCGCCCGCCGCCGCCGCTGCGGCACCTGATCTGGTCGAGCTGCCGCCGCTGCTCACTGGCGACGAAGAGGCAGTGCCGCGCGAGGAGCTGGAGCAGCCGCTCGAGGTCTTCAACCCCCTCGAGATCGGCGCCATGGTCGAGCGCGAGGAGATCGACTGGGGCGACGATGGCGCCTCGCGGCCCGGCTTCGCACCCGGCCTGGCTGCTGCCGGCGCGGCCGGCGCGCCACCCACAGCCGCTGCCGGCGCGGCCGGCGCGCCACCCGAAGGCGCCGCCGCAGCGGCGAGCCCTGGCGGCGCGGGCGATGTCCGCACCACACCAGCCGGCGCTCCTGGCAGCCCAGGACACCCGTCCCTGCCGTTCCCGCCGCCCGCGCCGCCCGCGGCCGCGGCGAAGCCGGGCGCTCCGGGCCTCGACGACACCGGCGGCATGAGCTGGCTCGACGAGGCCGAAACCGGCAAGCACGAGGCCGCCGCCAGGGCCGCGAGTCTCTTCGACGAGGAGGAAGACTTCTTCGACCTGGCGGGAGAGCTGGCGCAGGAACTGTCGCGCGAGCCGGTCTTCCAGGGCGACGAGCAGCTGATCCAGCAGGAACAGTCGCTCGAGGAGATCGTCGAAGGGTTCAAGCGCGGCGTCGCCGAGCACCTCTCGCCGACCGATTACGATACCCACTTCAACCTCGGCATCGCCTACCGCGAGATGGGCCTGCTCGACGAGGCGATCGGCGAGTTCCAGCTCTCTGCCAAGGACGCCCATTACCTGGTGTCATGCTGCTCGATGCTCGGCCTGTGCTTCCTCGACAAGGGGTTGCCCGAGCTGGCCATCAAGTGGTACCGGCGCGGCCTCGAGGCCGAAACCATCAGCGAAGACGACACCCTCGGTCTGCTCTACGACATGGGCTGCGCCTACCTGGCGATGGGCGACAACGCGGGGGCCTACAAGACGTTCGTCGACGCCTACGGCATCAACACCAACTATCGTGACGTGGTGGCTAGGATCGAGGAGCTGGGTCGTCCCCATTGAAGGCACTGAAGGCATTGAAGTCGTCGAAGGTCCCTTCGCGCATCCTCTCCTCCCGCTGCCTCCCGAAAGCCTCGACCAGCAGCTCGAGGAAGCGCGGCAGCTGCTCGTACAAGCGCCGCGGCGCGCGCCGTGCGCCCGCCGCCAGCGCGTAGTGCGTGAGCAGCGGCAGGACGACGGTCGCGTCGCAGTAGACCACCACCGCGTCGGGCAGGCGCTCGGGGTCCACCTTGCCCCATGACACCGCCTCGCCGGGGGTTGCGCCGGAGAGGCCGCCGACGTCGGGCCGCGCGTCGGTCACCTGCAGGAAGTAGTCGTGCCCCGCCTCCGACAGCCCGAGCACCTCCTGGATCTGCGGCTCGGTCTGCAGCATGAAGTTCTTCGGGCTGCCGCCGCCCAGGATCCAGCAGGCGCTCTTGCCGCCGCCTTCCTTGGCCTGCCAGACGATGGCGGCCGACAGGTTGACGTCCAGGTTGACGTCGAAGACCAGCTTGCCTCCCTCGAGCGCCAGCTCGGCGACGTTCATGCCGATCGAGCTGTCGCCGGGCGACGAGGTGAAGATGGGTACCGCATGACGCCAGGCGGCGGCCAGCAGCGAGGTGCCCTCGATGTCCAGCCGCCGCTCGATCTCGGCCAGGTAGCGTCCCACCCGATAGTGGAACTCGGGCGTCGACATCGGGCGCTGGAACTCGGGCAGGCGCAGCAGGCGGCGATAGAACTTGTCGGTCTCGAGCAGCACCGTGTAGTCGAAGACGATGTCGTAGATGCGCACGACGCCCTGCTCGCGCAGCTCGACGTCGTCCCAGAAAGGGCTGCCGGCGTGGAGCTTCAAGCCGATCGCGTGGTGGGTGTCGTGGTAGAGGTTGGCGCCGGTGGAGACCATCCAGTCGATGGCTCCGGCTTCGATCAGCGGCACCAGGCAGGACTTGCCGTAGCCCGGTGGGGTGAGCGCGCCCGACAGGCTCACGCCCACCGTCACCTCCGGCCGCAGCATCTTGCCCGCCAGCAGCTCGCAGGCCTCGCGCAGGCGGCCGCCGTTGTAGGCGGTAAAAGCGTTGCGGATCAGCTCGGCTGCGGTCTCGCGGCCGGTGATCGGCTGCGGGCTGATCGCCTTGCCGGCGAGATGCCGGCGGGGCGCTGGATCGTGCATGGCGGCGGCGCTCTCTCTCGCAGGGGGGACGGCTTCGGGCGGGGATTGTAGCAGGGCGTGATAGCCTGTGGCCCCTTCAGAACGGGCGGTTCGACACCGGGTTTCGCGCGGGGGAAGGACGGGATGCCCGGGTCGTTCTTGTCCCACAAGTCGCCCGCGGGCAAACGGCAGCAGAGACGAAACTGCCTTAATGAGGGGGAGGGAGGGGGCGTCCCCTTCCCCCCGGAGGGTGGGAAGGGGAACGAGGGGATGCGGGGGAGATCCGATAGATGCTTTACGTAGGCCCCCAACGGTCTGTGCGCCGCCCGGGTTCATGTCTCGGGGTAGATTGATGAGCAAGACCATGATCACGCTGATCGCGGGAGACGGCATCGGCCCGGAAGTGGCCGCCGCCACCGTCAGGGTGCTCGACGCCGCCGGCGCCGAGCTCGCCTGGGAGCCGCAGATCGCCGGCAAGGAGGCGCTGCAGCGCTACGGCGATCCGCTGCCGGCCGAGGTGCTCGACTCGGTTCGCCGCAACCGCGTGGCGCTCAAGGGGCCGGTGACCACCGAGGTGGGCGGCGGCTTCCAGTCGATCAACGTGCAGCTGCGCCAGAAGCTCGATCTCTACGCCAGCTTGCGGCCGACGCGCTCGCTGCCGGGGATCCCGCACCGCTTCGAGAACGTCGACGTGGTGGTGGTGCGCGAGAACACCGAGGACCTCTACAGCGGCCTCGAGCACATCGTCGTGCCGGGGGTGGTCGAGAGTCTCAAGATCATCACCGAGAAGGCCTCGACCCGCATTGCCAGGTTCGCCTTCGATTACGCCCGCCGCCATGGCCGCAAGCGGGTCACGGCGGTGCACAAGGCCAATATCATGAAGCTCTCCGACGGCCTGTTTCTCGATTGCTTCCGCCGCGTCGCCGTCGACTATCCGGAGATCCGGGCGGACGACCGGATCGTCGACAACATGTGCATGCAGCTGGTGATCCGGCCCGAGGAGTGGGACGTCCTGCTGCTCGAGAATCTCTACGGCGACATCGTGTCGGATCTCTGCGCGGGCCTGGTGGGCGGCCTCGGGGTGGTGGCGGGAGCCAACCTGGGCCTCGACTTCGCGATTTTCGAGGCGGTGCACGGCAGCGCTCCCGACATCGCCGGGCGCGACCTCGCCAACCCGCTGGCCCTCATCCGCTCCGCCATCCTGATGTTGTACCACCTGGGCAAAGACGAGGTGGCGGTGCGCGTGGGAGCCGCGCTGCGCAAGGTGATCGTGGTGGACCGGGTGCTCACCCACGATCTCGGCGGCGACGCCACCACCACCCACTTCACCGACGCCGTGGTGGCGGCGATCGAGGCCGGGACCGCGCCCGGCGCGGACGGCGAAGGCTTCGCGTAGCATTCGGGACGCGGTGAGCCGGCGAGTGGGGCGCTGCGATCTGACGGTGCGGGGCACTGAAACGGCGGGCCGCTGGACGGCACCATGGCACACCTGGTCTGGCCGCTGCTGATCGAGCTGTGCCTGCTGCTGGCGGTGGCCCAGGCGATGTGCTGGCTGCTGGCGCGCGGCCTCGGGGCACGGCTCGAGTGGCGGGCGATGGCGCTCGGCCTCGCGTTGCCGCTGCTGCTCCTGTCGCCATTCCTGTTCGACGACACGCTGCTGGCGCCCACCGGGGTCATCGCGGGAGTGCTGCCGCTGCCGGGGCTGCCGCCGGTGCGCTACTCCCACCTGGTCCAGAGCGACACCATGTACCAGTTCCTGCCCTGGGAGCTGGAGATCCGGCACGCGCTGCGCCAGCACCGCCTGCCGCTGTGGTCCGACCTGCTCGACGGCGGCAGCTCGCTCTGGAACAACCCGCAAGCCGGCGTCCTGTCGCCGCTCGCCATGCTGGCCCGGCCGGTGGCGATCCAGCACTTTTTGCTCGCGATGCTGGCGCTCAAGATGCTTCTGGCCTGCGAGGGCGCCTGGCTGCTCGCGCGGCACGTGGGCATCTCGCGCGCCTCGGCATGGATGGTGGCGGCCGGCTTCACGCTCGGCGGCGGCATCATGTCGTGGGCGCTCTTCCCGCACACCGCCGCCCTGGCCTGGGTGCCGTGGCTGACCCTCGGCTGCATCCGGCTCTGGCGCTGGCCGCGGGCGCGCACGATCGCCACCACCGCGGCGATCACCGCCGCGATGCTGCTCTCCGGCCATCCCGAGACGGCGGCGGCCGGCGGCCTGCTGGCCGGCGTCTGCGGCTGCGGCCTGCGCCGGCGGCGCCTCCACCGCGCCATGGCGGGCGCGGCTGCAAGCGGGGCCGCCGACGGGGCAGCGGGCGGCGATGCGAGCGCGCTCGGGGAAGCGGTCGCCGCCGGGGGGACGGGCGCTGCCGGCGGCGCTCGCGCCGATGGGCGGGCGGGCGCCGCGGGGCGGGCGGGCGCCGGCGGCGGGGCGGGCTTCGGGCGCGGCCTGGGCGCGGCGGTGGCCGCCGCGCTGCTCGGGTTCGCGCTGGCGGCGCCGCAGCTGTTGCCTTTCGCGCTCGCCTTGCCTGCCGCGGAGCGCACCCGCGACATGCTGGCGCTCGACGTCTCGGGACACCAGGCGCGGCTGCTGGCACCGAGAAGCTGGTTCCTGGCGCCGAGCGCGGCGCTCATCCTGGCGCCGATCAACCCGCGGGTCTTCGGCATCCCCTACCAGGAGCCGTTCCGCGGGCCCTTCGACTGGGTGGACGCGCTGAGCGGCTACACCGGCCTGGTGGCCTTCGCCGGCGCCGCCGTCGCCCTCGTCGCGAGCGGCGCCATCGGTAGGCGTCGCGGCCGCCGCGGTCGCCGCGGCAGCAGCACCAGCCGCGCCGTCCTCGCCATCCTCCGATGGCGCGCCCGTCCATGGCTGGGCTTCGTCATCCTGTCGCTGCTGCTCGCCGCCGGCTTCGTGCCGTTCGCCCTGCTGCAACAGGCGGTGCCGGTCCTGCGCCTGCCGACCTACACCCGCCTGCTGCCGGTCGCCTGCCTGGCGCTGGCGGTGGCGGGGGGCTTCGGCACCGACCTCCTGCTGCGGCGGCGGCTGCCGGCGGCGCTGCGGGCGCGGAGCGCCGTGGCGCTGGGGTTGGCGGCCGCGGTGAGCCTGGCCGCCGACCGGTCTCCCTACGTGCTGCTGCTGTGGGGTCTGCTCGCGGCGGCGGCGCTGCTGGCGCCATGGCGGCGGCAGGCGGCCGCCGCCATGCTGGCGCTGGCCCTCGGACTCGACCTGGTGCCGTGGGCCCAGCGGATGCTGCCGCACGGCCAGCCGGCGCTGTTCTACCCGCCGAACACGGTGACGTCGACGCTCGCCAGGGAGACCGGCGTCGATCTCGCGGCGGCCGGCGGCGTCGGCGGCGTCGGCGGTGCCACGGCGAGCAGGGAGAGAGCTGCCGGCGGCCCGAGCGGCGGCAGCGAGGCGGGCGGGTGGCGGGCGGTGGGGATCTCGACGCTGGTCTACCCGTCGCTGCTGCCGGTCTACGGCATCGCCGAGGCGCGCCCGGACAACGTGCTGACGCCGGCCGCCTACCTGCGGGTGCTCAAGGCCGCATTCGGCTTCAACCCCACACTAGTCAATTACTACGCGAGCTTCGACCGCCCCGACCATCCGCTGCTCTCCTTCCTCGGGATCCGGGCGGTGGTCGGCAGCGTCCTGCTGCCGCAGCCGCGCACCCTGGTGCCGGTTCCTTTCCTCGGGCAGATGGCCTCGCTGGTCTTCCGCAACCCGCGCGCCCTGCCGCGCTGGTTCGTGCCGGCCGCGGTCGAGGTGATCGACCGCCGCGCCCTCGACGGCTGGATCGCCGGGCTCAAAGACCCGGGGCGGGTGGCGCTCTTCCGCGACGAGCTCGCGGGAGCGGGCGCCGTCGCTGGCGCCCGCGAGCTGCGAGTGGCGGCGCCGGTGGTCGGAGGTGGCGCCGCGGCGGCGGCCGCCGCGGCGCCGGGTTCCGTGCGCGCCGCCCAGGCGCTCGAGGCCGTGCCGGGGCGCGCCCTGCTGACGGTACCGGGCAGCGGGCTGCGCCTGCTCGCCACCTCGATTCAAGGGCCGGTCGGGTGGAGGGCGCGGGCAGCCGGCGGCGCGCGCCTCGCCGAGCTGACCGTCAACGGCGCCTTCCTGGGGGTGCTGGTGCCGGCGGGCGTGTCGCGCGTGGAGCTCGTCTACCGGCCGCCCGGCCTCCTCGCCGGCACGGCGTTGGCACTCCTGGCGCTGGCCATCTTGATCGCGCTGGCTGCGAAGGGGCGCGAGCAGCGCGGCCGTCACCAGCGGCTGGTCCGAGCGAGGGCCTGAGCAGGGGGCGAGCGAGGGCCTGAGAAGGGGCGAGCCAAGGCTGAGCAGCCGAGTCTCGTCCAACCTTGGTGATCGGCTCTCAGAGTCCTGCCACGAAAGTTCTCGAGGAGGGTCAGGCTGCTTTCAGCACGAAGCTGACTCGTACGGCGTCAAACGGGAAGACGAACCTGCCCTCCTCGTTCTTCTGCAGAATGCCGGCGTCGAGGAGTGCGTGGACGTCACGGTGCACTGCCTTGACGTCCCGTTGCACCCGGCGGGCCGCGTCGCGCAGAGTGATGGGGCCGACGCCCGTCATCGCCGAGAGCAGCTCCCACCGCTTCCGCGTCAGCACTTTGAACAAGAGAGCAGGTGTCTCGAAGCTGATGAACGCCCCCTGGGGCTTCGTTTCGAAGGCGTGCAGCAGCCGGCGGTCGGTCTCCGCGCGCGAGGACACCTCCAAGGTCACGCTGGGCATTTCACGATCTCCAAAAGTTGACGTCGTTCCAGAAGTCGGCGAGCAGGCGAGCGGGACTTTGGAGAGTATAGAGAGTCTCCACTCCGTCGAGGTGCTTGTGATCTCCCTTGCCTGACTCGTTGTCGTAACGCAGCACGCACTTGCCCCTGACAATGAGCGCCAGGCGGTATTGGAATCCGTGCGCACTACCCAGCACGGGCTTCGGGACCTGCCACACCACGAGCTCCACAAACGAATCCTCGGCCAAGACCCGGCGCTCTTGGAGCAGCGGCTCGGCCCTCATGTTGGTCACGATGACAACATTGAGGCCTGTTGTCAATGACTCCAACGTTCGGATGGACTGAGGAGATACAATCAGCCTATGGCGCAACCGATCGTCGAACCCGTCCGCTCTTCCCGCGAGCCCTCCCGCAGCCTCGTGACCAGCGCCTGCCCGCTCGATTGCCCCGACGCCTGCAGCCTGTCGGTGACAGTGGAGGACGGGCGAGTGACCAAGCTCGACGGCAGCGAGCGCAACTCCCTCACCGCCGGCTACATCTGCTCGAAGGTGCGGCACTGGCCCGAGCATACCTACGGCGCGGCGCGGCTGCTGTACCCGGAGGTGCGCCGCGGCCGCAAGGGCGACGGCGTCTTCGCGCGGGTGTCCTGGGACGAGGCGCTGGCGCTGGCCGCCGAGAAGCTGCGCGACGCCCGCGACCGGCACGGCGGCGAGTCCATCCTGCCGTTCTCCTACGGCGGCTCGAACGGCCTGCTCACCCAGGACACGACCGATCTCCGCCTGTTCGAGCGCCTGGGCGCCTCGCACCTCGCCCGCACGGTCTGCGCCGCCCCCTCCCGCACCGCCGCCTCCGGGCTCTACGGCCGCATGGCCGGTGTCGCGCTCGGCGACTACGTGCAGGCGCGGATGATCGTGCTCTGGGGCGTCAACCCGGGGGTCACCGGCATTCACCTGGTGCCGGTGATCCAGGAGGCGCAGCGGCGGGGCGCCCTCCTGGCGGTGATCGACCCGCGCCGTACGCCGCTCGCCAAGCGCGCCGACCTGCACCTCGCGCCGCGCCCCGGCACCGACCTGCCGCTGGCGCTGGCGGTGATCCGCTGGCTGTTCGAGGAGGGACGGGCCGATCTCGAGTTCCTCGCCGCCCACGCTCACGGCGCCGCCGAGCTGCGCCGGCGTGCCGCGGCGTGGGATTTCGACCGCGCCGCGGCGGTCTGCGGAGTGCCTGCCGGCGACA
>Ga0209118_1001162_pt1 | contig 12755 bp, 10 predicted proteins | sample BlaSpr_A8_Ref_M1_FD_187988 | JGI IMG/M metagenome (GOLD analysis project Ga0209118, IMG submission 187988) | Forest soil microbial communities from Thunder Bay, Ontario, Canada - Black Spruce, Ontario site 2_A8_Ref_M1 (SPAdes) (version 2) | ecosystem: Environmental > Terrestrial > Soil > Boreal...
CTCGTGCTGGGCGAGAGCATTGGCGACCTTGGCGGCGTGAAGCTCGCCTATCTCGCGTTCCAGAAATCAATGGAAGGCAAACCTCGCCCGGCCGACAAGGATGGCTTTACGCCAGAGCAACAGTTTTTTATCTCCTGGGGGCAATCGCGGGGAGACGCGATCCGTCCGGAAACACAACGCCAGTTTGTGCTCACGAATCCGCATCCGGTCAGCAAGTATCGCGTCATCGGTCCCCTTTGCAATTTAGCTGAATTCCATAAGGCGTTCAGTTGCAAGGCCGGTGATGCCATGGTGCGTCCGGCCGAACAGCGATGCGAGATTTGGTGATCCGTTTCTTCAACTAGATTGATGAAAGCTTTGGGCATTGCGCCTCCACACGCTTTTTGTTAGGCTTCGCGCAATCAAGCCTTCTGGGAGGACCTGCAATGGCATATTGCAAAGCGTGTGGCGCCGAGGTCAGCGGCGCCGCTTTCTGTCAGAAATGCGGTGCGAGCCAGGGCGCTGGGGCAGTCGTAGCAGCACCTTCCAGTGACGGGCTCGCGGAGAATCTCGCCGGATTGCTCTGTTACGCTGTTGGCTGGGTCACCGGGATCATCTTTCTTCTGATCGACAAGCGGCCCTTCGTGAAATTCCACGCGGCGCAATCGATTGTAGTCTTCGGAGCGTTGACCGTTTTTCGAGTCGGCTTGGGAATGGTCCTCGGCTCTGGAGGCCTGATCGGTTTCGGTTTGTGGGCTGCTATTTCCATGCTGATTGGGTTGCTGGGCTTCGTGCTCTGGATTCTTCTGATGATCAAGGCATATCAGCACGAGCTCTTTAAAGTGCCTATTGCCGCGGGGATTGCCGAGGGAATTGCGGGGAAGTAGCGCTCGTGTCACTTTCGCTGCCGGCAAGTCTGGATCTTTTCAGCTGCTTCTCCATCGAATTGACGCTCTGCATGGCGTCGCCTATACTGATTTATTGAATCGCAAGATGAACTCTCACCTGTCTGGCCTAATTCGAAAGTCGCCTAGCGTTGCGCAATCACATGGAAATGATTCATTCGTGATCGCGAACCGGGGCGCGTGCCGCCGAGACCAGCGAGAATTTCGTTACGAAACGGATTGTTGTCCCAGGAAAGGACCGCTGCATGGCTGAAGCAACCTGCCGCCGCGAGCTGGAATTGGAGATTCCCGCGGAAGAAGTGTCGAAAGCGATGGAGCGCGTCGCAAAGGAGTTCGCTCGCGTGGCGAACGTACCCGGATTCCGCCGCGGAAAAGCGCCCGTTTCCCTGATTCGCCGGAAATTCGCGGACGATATCAAGGGAGAAGTCTTGCAAACGCTGGTGCCGGAACGCGTGGAAAAAGCGGTCGCCGAACAAAAGCTGACGCCGGTCTCGCAGCCGCAAGTGGATAAGCTGGATTTCAACGAGGGGCAGGCGCTGAAGTTCCGCGCTGTTTTTGAAGTGCTGCCGGAATTCGAGCTGGGAAATTACAAAGACCTTGGGCTGGAAATGCCCACGCTGGATGTCACGGACGAAGACGTGACGAAGACGCTCGAGGAGATGCGCGAGCGCGCCGCCACATTTGCTCCCATCGATGGCCGCGCGATTGAAAATGGCGACTTCGCCCAGGTGAAACTCCTCGGCACACCGGAGGGCGGAGGCGAACCGCTGCAGGCCGACAGTGTTCTTTGCCACATCGGCGCCGAAGAAACGATGGAGCCGTTCAACACCAACCTGACGGGCGCAAAAGTAGGCGACCACAAGAATTTTGATGTCGCATATCCCGCGGATTACCCCGATCCGAAACTTGCGGGAAAGACGTATCACTACTCCGTCGAGGTGCTGGGCATCAAGACGAAGAAGCTGGCGGAACTGAATGACGATTTCGCGAAGGATGTCAGCGACGCGGCCACGCTGGACGAACTGAAAAAGAAGGTCCGCGAAGGACTGGAACATCAGCGCGACCATAAGCACAAAGAATTGCTGCAGGAAAAGGTACTCGCGGAAATCGTGAAACTCCACGACTTCCCTGTTCCCGAAGCGCTCGTTGAACATCAGATGGACGTGCGCCTTGAGCGGGTCGTGCGTTCCCTTGCGGCTCAGGGCGTCGATCCTCGGGCCGTGAATGTGGATTGGGTGACGCTGCGGCGGCGTCAGGAAGACCGCGCCAAAGACGACGTGAAGGCCGAATTGATCGTCGACCGCATCGCTTCCGCGGAAAACATCGACGTGACCGACGAAGAGGTCACGCACGAGCTGGAACACATGGCTGGCCACAGTGGTGAATCGGCGGAAGCGCTGCGCGCTCGTTTGACAAAGCAGGGCACGCTCGATAGGATGAAAGCGAAGCTGCGGAGCGACAAAACTCTCGACTGGCTTGCGCAGAACGCAAAAATCAAGACCGTTGCGGCTGCGAGCGCTGCAACAGATTCAAAGTGAAACACTCCGGGCAAGTACCAATAACATTTACCCAAATGAAAAATTTTGACGAACCCGACTATCGCGGCACAACGCTCGTACCCATGGTGGTCGAACAGACCAGCCGCGGCGAACGCGCCTACGACATTTATTCCCGGCTCCTCAAGGAGCACATCATCTTTATCGGGACGCCGATTGACGACCACGTGGCCAATCTGGCCACGGCGCAGATGCTGTTCCTGCAGGCCGAAGATCCGGAGAAAGATATTCAGCTGTACATCAATTCGCCGGGCGGCTCCATCACCGCGGGTTTTGCAATTTACGATACAATGCAATTTGTGAAACCGGATGTGGTCACGACCTGCATTGGGCAAGCAGCCTCCATCGCGGCCGTGCTTCTCGTTGGTGGCGCGCCCAAAAAGCGATTTGCGCTGCCCAATGCGCGCATCCTGATTCACCAGCCCTGGATGTCTGGCCTTGGCGGACAGGCCACGGACATTGATTTGCATGCAAAAGAGATCTTGCGCATGCGCACGACCATCAATGAGCTCCTGGCGAAGCACAGCGGGCAGCCGGTGGAGCGCATCGAGAAGGACGTCGAGCGCGACTACATCATGAATCCAACGCAAGCCAAAGAATACGGAATGATCGACGAGATCATCTATAAGCATCGCTAGCATTTGGCGCCGCGGAGTGCTTTATCGTTTGAAGCAGTTTCAGAACGCTCGTTCTTAAAAGTTAGTAGCCCATTGAGTTTCTCTTTTGCTCAGGGGAAAAATCGGCCTAGAATATATGGATAGAGACTCCGTCGAAGCCCAGCGGAGACGAGGCCTTCACACCAGTGAAAAAATTCAACCCAGACGAGCCCTTGCGCTGCTCCTTCTGCCATAAGACGCAGGAACAGGTCGAAAAGCTGATCAGTTCGCCTTCCGACTATCCCCGAGCCTACATCTGCAATGAGTGCGTCGGCGTATGCCAGACCATTCTCGAAGATGAGAAGCGCGAACAGGCCGCCGCGCCGGCGAAGCGCCTTCCCCGTCCGCCGGAGATCAAGCAATTCCTGGATGGCTACGTCATCGGGCAGGACCGCACAAAAAAGAAACTCGCGGTCGCGGTCTATAATCACTACAAACGGATTTTCCTGAACAAGCAGCCCGGCGAAATCGAACTCAGCAAATCAAATATTCTTTTGATAGGTCCCACGGGTACGGGCAAGACGCTGCTGGCGCAGACGCTCTCGCGCATGCTCGATGTGCCCTTCGCGATTGTCGATGCCACGACGCTCACCGAAGCAGGCTACGTCGGTGAAGACGTGGAGAACATTATTCTGAAGCTGCTGCAGGCCGCCGACGGCGACGTCCAGAAGGCCCAGCAAGGCATCATCTACATCGACGAGATCGACAAAATCGCCAAGAAAGACGAAAACCCCTCGATCACCCGCGACGTCTCCGGCGAAGGCGTACAGCAGGCTTTGCTGAAGATTCTCGAAGGCACGGTGGCCAATGTGCCTCCACAAGGGGGGCGCAAGCATCCGCACCAGGAATTTACGCCGGTGGATACGACGAACATTCTCTTTCTCTGCGGAGGCGCTTTTGTCGGACTGGAAAAAATCATCGAGAAGCGTGCCGGCCGCCGTTCGGTCGGATTCCACACGGATTCCGCGCCCACGACCCCGCAGAAGCGCAACACCGAATTGCTCGAACAGGTGCAGCCCGGCGATTTGATCCGCTACGGATTGATTCCGGAGTTTGTAGGCCGCCTGCCGGTAGCCGGCGTGATGAACGATCTGGACAAGGGCGCGCTCGTAAAGATTCTGACCGAGCCGAAGAATGCCCTGCTGAAGCAGTACCAGCGGCTGTTCGAATTCGAAAACGTGCGGCTGCGCTTCACGGACGATGCGCTCGATACCGTCGCGGAGTTAGCACTTCAGCGCAAGGTCGGCGCGCGCGGCTTGCGCATGATTCTCGAAGACCTCATGCTGGAACTGATGTACCACCTTCCAATGCAGCGGAAGGTGCGCGATTTCGTGGTCACGGCGGAAATGGTCCGCACCCGCGAAATCAATTGGAGTTTGCTCGAGAAGGCGGGATAGGCCGCTCGAGTATCGATCTGCGCCGGCGGCCGGTAATTGGCCGCAGGGAGTGAAGTTCAGGGGCCCAATGTTCAACCGTGAAAAACAGGAAATGAAACGCGTGCCGATGATGCCGGTGCGCGATATGGTCATCTTCCCGCAACAGATGACCCCCTTTATCGTTGGCAGGGAAGCCAGCGTCCGGGCGCTCGAAGAGGCGCTGGCCGGCGACAAGAAGATTTTCCTCTCCACGCAGCACGACGCTTCGATCGACGATCCCAAGCCGGAAGAGATTTATGCGGTCGGAACACTGGCAAACATCGTCCAGAGCGTAAAGCTCCCCGATGGCAATATCAAAGTTCTCGTCGAGGGCGTGGAACGCGCGCGGGCGATTTCGATCGCCACGGAAGAAGGCTTCTTCCGCGCCACGGTTCGACTGCTTACCGCGCGGGTCGAACCATCGCCGCAGGTCGAACAGACAGTCCAGAAGATCACTGGCCTCTACGAACAGTTCATCAAGCTCTCGCAGAGCCTGAATTACGACACGATGATCGCGGCCGCGCGCGTCGATGATCCGGCGCGCCTCTCGGATACGATTGCCGCCAACCTGCAGCTCCCCGTCGATGAAAAACAGGACCTGCTCGAAACCGTCGATCCTCTTGAACGGCTGAACCGCATTGGCGACATCCTCGAAATCGAGCTCGAAAAGCTGAACGTCGACCGCAACATCAACACCCGCGTGAAGCGCCAGATGGAACGCGCGCAAAAAGAGTATTACCTCAACGAAAAGCTCAAAGCCATTCAGAAAGAGCTCGGACGCGGCGAAAAGAACGAAATCGACGAGCTGAAAAAGAAAATCGACACCGCCGGGATGTCCAAAGAGGTCCATGAGAAGGCTATCCAGGAACTGAAGCGGCTGGAGCTGATGCCCCCCATGTCCGCGGAATCTACCGTCAGCCGCAATTATTTGGACTGGCTGCTCGCCGTGCCGTGGAAGAAGAAATCGAAGGAAATTCGCGATATCAATGCGGCGGAGAAGATTCTCAACGAAGAGCACTACGGCCTCGAGAAGGTCAAAGAGCGGATCCTCGAATTCCTTGCCGTTCGCCAGCTGGTGAAGAATCCGAAGGGTTCGATTCTCTGTTTTGTCGGGCCTCCGGGCGTTGGCAAGACTTCCCTGGCGATGTCCATCGGCCATGCCACGGGCCGCAAGTTTGTCCGCGTTTCTCTTGGCGGCGTGCGCGATGAAGCCGAAATTCGCGGCCATCGCCGTACCTATATCGGCGCCCTGCCCGGCCAGATCATCCAAATGATGAAGAAGGCCGGCACGGTGAACCCGATTTTCGTTCTGGACGAAGTCGACAAGATGTCGACGGACTTCCGCGGCGATCCATCAGCCGCGTTGATGGAAGTTCTCGATCCGGAACTAAATCACTCTTTTACCGACCATTACCTCGACGTCGAATACGATCTTTCGAAAGTAATGTTTGTTTGCACGGCCAACGTGCTGCACACGGTTCCCCAGCCGCTCCAGGACCGCATGGAAATCCTGCGTCTTCCGGGATACACCGAGCAGGAAAAACTGGAAATCGCGAAACGCTTCCTGGTAAAGCGCGCGCGCGAAGCGACCGGCCTGAACGAGCAGAACCTGAAGTTCACCGACGAAGGCCTGCTGCACTTGATCCGGCACTATACCCACGAGGCCGGCGTCCGCAGCCTGGAACGCGAAATTCAAAACATCGCGCGGAAGATGGCCCGCAAGGTCGTCACGGAAGGCGCGAGTTCGAACGTGGAGATCACGCCCGCCAACGTCACCGACTTCCTCGGCGTGATCAAGTTCCGTGAATTCTGGCTCGAGAAGCAAAACGAAATTGGGTTGACCACCGGGCTCGCTTGGACGGAAGTGGGCGGGACCGTGCTCGCCACAGAAGCGACACTGATGGAAGGCAAGGGGCGCCTCACGCTCACCGGCAAACTCGGCGACGTGATGCAGGAGTCCGCGCAAGCCGCGATGAGCTACGTTCGCTCGCGTTCGAATCTGCTGGGCCTGCCCAGGGATTTCTACCGCACGATCGACATTCACGTGCACGTGCCCGAAGGCGCTATCCCCAAGGACGGCCCCTCCGCTGGTATTACCATCTGCACTTCTATCGTCAGCGCGCTCACGAAGAACGCCGTGCGGCGCGACGTCACCATGACCGGCGAGATCACCCTGCGTGGCAAGGTCCTCCCCATCGGCGGCGTCAAGGAGAAGCTCCTGGCCGCCCACCGAATGGGCTTGCGTACGGTACTGCTTCCGAAGGACAATGAGAAGGACCTGGCGGATATCCCGCAGGAGATCCTCTCCAGTCTCACGATACATTTTGTAGAGACCATGGATGAAGTGCTCCAGATTGCGTTGGAGCGGCCTATTGTGCCGCTTGAGCATGCCGTGGTTGCGCCCGTTGCGGAACCTTTCGCGGCCGGCCCCGAGAAAGACAAGAGTTTGACCAACTAAGCAGTGCTGTTTTGGGCCCGCCCCGCCCCGCGGGTTTGCAGTTTCGTCGTGGCTCGGCGCTGCCGCCGGTTGAAGAAAGTCTGGTTTACCTATCTCGGCTGGTTTTCGCGTCTTCGGTTTGTGTGACCGCGGAGCGGTCAACCGCCAGTTCGGTGCGCCACCTCAAAAACAATCCGGATTCTCAGGGTCCATATTCACAATCAAAGTTAAGGACATATGCCAAAAGAAACAAGCATTGAAGGAAACAATCAGATGAGTATTAGCCTTGCCGAGCTGAAGGAAAAGAACATCACCGACCTCGCCAAGATCGCCAAGGAATTGAACATTCCCGGCGCCAGCGGCATGCGCAAGCAGGAGCTGATCTTCCAGATCCTCCGCGCGCAGACCGAGAAGAACGGTTTGATCTTCTCCGAAGGCGTCCTCGAATGCCTCCCCGACGGATTCGGCTTTCTCCGCGCGCCGGAATACAACTACCTCCCCGGACCGGATGACATCTACGTCTCGCCGTCGCAGATCCGCAAGTTCGACCTCCGCACTGGTGATACCGTCTCCGGCCAGGTCCGCCCGCCCAAGGATGGCGAACGCTATTTCGCGCTCATTAAAGTCGAGGCCGTCAATTTCGAAGACCCCGAGGTCGCGCGCAACAAGATCTTCTTCGATAACCTGACGCCGCTTTACCCGCAGGGCCGGCTGAAGATGGAAACCACGAAAGACAACATGACCGGCCGCGTGCTGGATCTTCTCTGCCCCGTCGGCAAGGGCCAGCGCGGTTTGATCGTCGCCCCGCCTCGCACCGGTAAGACCATGATGCTGCAGTCCATCGCCAATTCCGTCACCGTGAATCATCCCGAAGTCGCGCTCATCGTGCTGCTCATCGACGAGCGCCCGGAAGAAGTCACGGACATGCAGCGCACGGTGAAAGGCGAAGTCATCAGCTCGACGTTTGACGAAGCGCCGCAGCGGCACATTCAGGTCGCGGAAATGGTTTTGGAAAAAGCTAAGCGCCTTGTGGAACACAAGCGCGACGTTGTTGTGCTGCTTGATTCCGTCACGCGTCTCGCGCGTGCTTACAACGCCGTCACGCCGCCCTCCGGCAAAGTGCTCTCCGGCGGTATTGATGCTAACGCTCTGCAGCGCCCGCGCCGTTTCTTTGCCGCCGCCCGCCACGTCGAAGAAGGCGGCTCGCTCACCATCATCGCCACCGCGTTGATCGACACCGGCAGCCGCATGGACGACGTCATCTTCGAAGAGTTCAAGGGCACCGGCAACATGGAAATCAACCTGGACCGCCGCCTTTCCGATAAGCGCGTTTTCCCCGCGATCGATATTCAGCGCTCCGGCACTCGTAAGGACGAGTTGCTACTTCCTCCCGACGAGCTCAGCCGCGTGTGGGTCCTGCGCAAGGTTTTGAGCCCTCTCTCGACCGTGGAAGCCATGGAACTGTTGATCAGCCGCCTCTCCAAGTCGAAGTCCAATGCGGAATTCCTCAGCTCGATGTCGGCACCAGCCTGAGCAAACCGCAACCTGTCAATCTCAATCTTCACAAAAAAAGAAGCGACGAGTTCCTCGCTGCCCCGGTTGTACCGATTGCCCGACGATGCGGCAGGAGCCGTTCGATATTCTCGCGCTTGTCCTTCCCTGCGGACAAGGCAACTTCCCAGGTATCGGGAGGCCCGAGCGTGTTCTCAACGAGCTTTTTCCAAACGGCCGCCTGCTCCGCATCTTTCGGCTTCGCGTGGCAGAGGAACAGCACGTTGCACAAGTTCACCTCCTTCCGGGAACACTTCTCCCACAGCGAAAACTCTGGAATTCAAGCGGCTCACCCGCGGCAAGAAACACAAATCCCACGGTGGATTGCTTTAGATCGAAACGACTTAGGCAGTTTGTTTTAGAGTCGCGCGAACAAGCAGTGCTCCACGAAACTCTGTCGCCGGACAGTCATTGGCTTTCGAGTTTGCTTTTCGTGTCTCACATCTGCCTCTTCACGCTCAGTGAGGATCCCGGCTGCGCCGGGACGTACGACTGAGGTAATCCAAAAGTAAACGGCCTTCGAATTTCTGTCAAGCCCCTTTTTTCAAAAACCTCATTTTTAGTCCGTTTTTCGCGTAACTTGTTAATTTTAAAGTACCTAATCATCGCGGGCTGTTCAAAGCATGGGAGGGTCTGCATCAGCGGGTTTACCACATCTTCTGGCTGGGAAAATCTGGCACGTTCTTAGTGCGCCGCTTGCTCGTCAATCCACCGCTTCGTATGCGCTTCCAGCACGTTCAGCGGCACGGCGCCATTCTCAAGCACCGCGTCATGAAACTTGCGCACATCGAATTTCGTCCCGAGCCGTTTCTGCGTTTCCGTCCGCAGCTCGCGAATCTTGAGTTGCCCAATCTTGTACGCCAGCGCTTGTCCCGGCCACACGATGTAACGGTCCACTTCCACGGTGATGTCCTGATCCGTCTTTCCCGTATTGTCCTTGAAAAACTGGATCGCCTGCTCGCGCGTCCAGCCCATTGAGTGCATTCCCGTATCGACGACCAGCCGCACTGCGCGCCACATTTCGTAGCTCAGTTGCCCGAATTTCGAGTACGGATCTTCGTACAACCCGAGTTCTTCTCCAAGACTTTCTCCGTACAACGCCCAGCCCTCGACGAACGCGGAGTACCCCACATGCTTGCGAAATTCCGGCTGGCTTTCCATTTCTTGCGCCAGCGAAATCTGCAAGTGATGCCCCGGCACCGATTCATGCAGCGAAAGCGCTTCCATCTCCCACTTCGGCCGCGCGTGCAAGTTATACGTATTCACGAAATAGCAGCCCGGGCGGCCCGCGCTCGGTGCACCCGGCTGATAGTATGCCGTGGTTTGCGAAGGGGCCTTGAACTCCGGGATGGTGCAAACCCCGTAAGGCAAACGCGGCAGCTTGCCGAAAAGACGCGCGAGTTCCGGATCGATCTTCTTCGTTATGATTCGGTAGCCGTTCACCAAATCATCCGGCTTGTCATAGTAGAAGCGCGAATCGGTGCGGAGAAATTCCGTGAAGTCGTGAAAGCTGCCTTTGAATCCTGTAGAAGCGATGACCTTGTCCATCTCCGCGCGGATGCGCTTCACTTCGGCGAGTCCGATTTCATGGATTTGCTGCGGCGTCAGGTTTGTGGTGGTCTGCCAGCGCACGTGAAACGCATACGCCGCCGCGCCGTTCGGCAGGGCGGTCGCTGCAATGTTTTCGCGGCACGCAGGCAAATACGCCGAAGCTACGTAGTCATGCAGTTTCTGAAACGCCGGCGCGACTCCCCTTGTGTAGATTGTCTTGGCTCGCGCCGTCAATCGTGAACGTTCGGCCCCTGGGAATCCCGCTGGAAATTTCCTGAAGGGCTCCAGCAGTGGGCTCGCCAGCGGATCGGCGGGAATCAGATCAGCGATCTGTTTCGGAATATCGCGCAGCATCAACTTCGGCGGCGTGTAGCCTTTTTTCAAACCCTCCTGAAGAAACAAAAGATTCTGTTCAACATTTTTCGGCAACGCTTCGAGCCGTGTGAGAATGTCATCGTAATCCACCACCGTCTGGTGCGGCATCGTTGCGATCGTTGCCGCCGCGCCTTGCTGGATTCCTCCCATCTGGGTCATCGGCATCCACATATTGAGCGGTACGACGCTATGAAACGGCATCGGGTCGTCGCCATACTGCAAACCCTCTTCCGCTGTTTCCAGCAAATTCCGGTATAGGTCGTAGTTGAGCTGTTCTTCTACGGGAAGAGCCTCGCGGGAAACTGTTTTCAGCAGAGTCATACTTCCGTGCAGATGCTTGATTCGTGCTTCCATACCTTTCGCCGAATCATCGCTCCAGCGGCGGTTCTGCCCGGGATATCCGGCCGAGGTGGCCATTTCAGGGTATTCCTCCATCCAGCGCTTCCAGTCTTCATCGAGGTATGCGCGGAATTTTCGGGTAGCTTCCGCCGGGCTGTCGTTCGCACTCGAACTGGACTGTGCCAACGCCAGCATCGGCATTACGAACAGCGCACTCCCCGCACCAATCGCCAGCATCGCAAACAAACGCATCATCCCGTCCTCCCTGCTTCCTTCAATTCCCTTTCGCGCTCCCGCGCCAGCATCACGATCAGCCGCGCTGTTTCCTCGATCCCCATCGCCGTGTTGTCGACCAGCACCGCATCCGCCGCGCGCACGAGCGGGGAAACTTTGCGCTCGCGATCGCGCTTGTCTCGCTCTACCACTTCGTCGAAGACTTCCGCGAGCGTCAACTTCTCGCCTTTCTCCTGGTGCTCTTTCCATCGCCGCTCCGCCCGCTCTTCCGGCGAAGCATCCAAAAAAATCTTCAGCGCGGCATCTGGAAAAACGACTGTGCCGATGTCGCGTCCTTCCATTACCACGCCGCCACCCGCTCCCGCGCGCCGCTGTTCCGCAACCAGCAACTCACGCACTTTGGCGATCGTCGCGAGCCGCGACGCCGTCTGGGCCACCTCGGCCGTACGAATTTCCTTCGTTACGTCCGTTCCATCCAGAAACACGCAGTTCTTCGCGCCGGCTTCTTCGTGCGCGGGAGTGGGGGCCCGCAGCTCGATGTGCGTCTCGCGCGCGAGCGCTTCGAGTTGCGCTTCATTGCTAATCGACACTCCTCGCCGAATGGCTTTAAACGCCAGCGCCCGGTACATCGCTCCACTGTCGAGATACAAATATCCGAGGATTGCGGCTACGCGCCGCGCGACGCTGCTCTTCCCCGATCCCGCCGGGCCGTCAATGGCGATAGTGAGTTTTGGCATTTTCGTGGCACAGCGCTCTTGGCTGTGCGCTTTTTCACGAATCACACAGGCAGACACGGATCAGACAGGATTGGCTGGCCCAAGCAGAAACCGCGGCCCCGCACCCTCCTCAATTCTGCACTGCGCTGTTAACCGTGAACTGTCGACCGTCAATCTTTTTTAGAAACCCATGATGTTATAGCCGCAATCGACGAAGATCGTCTCGCCGGTAATGCCCGAGGCCGCTTCGGAAAGCAGGAATGCAGCGGTCGCGCCGACTTCGCTCGGCTCAACATTGCGCTTCAACGGGGCGCGCTCCACTTGCGTCTTGAGCATGTCGCCGAAGTTCGAGATTCCTCGCGCCGCAAGCGTCTTGATGGGCCCGGCGGAAATGGCGTTGACGCGGACAGCCTGCGCGCCGAGATCGTTCGCGAGGTAGCGCACCGTGGCTTCCAGAGCCGCTTTGGCCACGCCCATTACGTTGTAATTCGGAACCACTTTCTCGGAACCGTAGTACGTCAGCGTGACGATCCCGCCGCCGGCGGTCATGAGCGGCGCGGCGCCGCGCACAACGGCGATCAAAGAGTAGACGCTGATGTCATGCGCGATGCGAAATCCTTCGCGCGACGTGTTCAGAAAGGAATTTTTCAGTTCTTCCGGCGGAGCAAAACCCACGCTGTGCACCAGGCCGTGTAGCACACCGTAGCGCGACTTCAATTCATCGAACAATCGCGCGATTTCATCGTCCTTCGTGACGTCGCACATGAATCCCGCGGCGCCCGGCATCTCCGCGATCAGGTCCTTCGCTTCGAGTTCGAGCCGCTCGTTTTGATAGGTAATCGCCAGCCGCCAGCCCGCTTCGTGCAGTTTTTTCGCGATAGCCCACGCGATGCTGCGTTTGTTCGCGAGGCCGAAAATCACTGCTGTCTTTTGCGAATCGCTCATTCGGTGAGTCTCCCGATGGCCGGGCTAAAGCCCGGCACCTACAAAAGTCAGATTCTATGGAACGCCTTCTCAATTTCTTTCATTGAATACCGCAGC
>Ga0209118_1001163_pt1 | contig 12740 bp, 10 predicted proteins | sample BlaSpr_A8_Ref_M1_FD_187988 | JGI IMG/M metagenome (GOLD analysis project Ga0209118, IMG submission 187988) | Forest soil microbial communities from Thunder Bay, Ontario, Canada - Black Spruce, Ontario site 2_A8_Ref_M1 (SPAdes) (version 2) | ecosystem: Environmental > Terrestrial > Soil > Boreal...
CTTTTACGACCAGTTCGGCGATATCAACCTCAAGTCGACGGCGCTGAAGTTCGCCGCGGCGGTGGCCGTGTACGCCGTGGCCATGGCGGGGATCTCCGCGACGCTGCACTAATCCGGGTTCGGCCGGCGCGCGCGGCGCGTGCCCGCCGTTTTCAACGGCTCCACTCCTCTCCTCCTTTATCTCAAGTCCGCTTTGGACAGGGTCAGGTGAGATCCGCGCGTCTTGGTCGTTTGTGATTGCATCGTGGCGAGCGCCGCCGATGAGATGCGGGAGACGACTGGACACGGGGCTAATCGTCCGGGGTGCCTGCACGTGCGCTCGGCCCGCCAAGCATCCATCGTCGATCGCGCGGAAGCCAAGCCCTAGCGCCGCTCGGCGTTTGCGCCCGATGTGGAGGTTGTCCTATAAATTACCCGCAACACGCCGACACCTGACGACGGGTTCAGCTGCCCAAACGGTTGGGGGCCCGCCACGCTCGCTCGAAAGGCAGCCGCCAGGCGCGCGGCGCCACGAGCTGATGGATGGCGTTCGGCCCCCAAGAGCCCGGCGCGTAGAAGCGAACCGGCGGAGGTGCTTCCAGCAATGGTATCGACGCCTGCCATAATCGCTCAATACCCTCGGCGGTCGTGAACAGGGTGCGATCGCCCCGCATAGCGTCGAGGATCAATCGCTCATAGGCCTCAAGCACATCGCCGATGAGGCCCGTGTCATGCATGGCGAATTGCAAGCTCAGCTTGTCGAGTCGCATACCTGGGCCGGGCCGCTTGCCGTAGAACGACAGCGACATCTTCGAGGCGTCCGCCAAGTCGAACGTCAAGTGGTCCGGACCCTGCGCGCCGACACCCGACCCTGCAGGGAACATGCTTTTGGGCGGCTCCCGGAATGCGATGGAAATGATCCGTTGCCCCTCAGCTAGCCGTTTGCCGGTACGCAGGTAGAACGGAACGCCTGCCCAGCGCCAGTTATCGATGGAGCACTTCAATGCTATGAAGGTCTCCGTTTCCGACTCTGCGTTGACACCTTCCTCAGATCGATAACCGTTGAATTGTCCCCGGACGACATCGCTGGGCTGGATCGGCAGCATGCTGCGAAACACCTTGTTCTTTTCCTCGCTGATAGGCGATGGCTCCAAGGCTGTCGGTGGCTCCATCGCCATGAACGCGAGAATTTGGAACAGATGGGTCACTACCATGTCGCGATACGCTCCGGTCGCCTCGTAGAACCCGGCGCGTTTACCGAGACCCAGTGTCTCCGGTACATCGATCTGCACGTGGTCGATGAAGTTGCGGTTCCAGATCGGCTCGAACAGCCCGTTGGCGAAGCGGAACGCGAGGATGTTTTGCGCCGGCTCCTTGCCCAGGAAGTGGTCGATCCGGAAGATCTGCTCCTCGTCGAATACCTCATGCAGCTTGGCGTTCAGAGACACTGCGCTTGCCAGATCGGTGCCGAAGGGTTTTTCCATGATGATGCGCGACCGGTCGACAAGATCGGCTTCTCCGAGCATCCGTACCGCCGACAAAGCTGCACTGGGCGGTACGCTCAAGTAGTGCAGCCGACGGGTCACGCCGTCGAACGTCTGCTCGGCTTTTTCTACCGCGGCTTTGAGGGCCCCAGCACCGGCGGCGAGCGGCACATAGTCCAGACTTCCGGCAAAGGCATCCCAGCCGGCATCGGTCGCCTTGCGAGTGGAGAACTCATCGAGTGCCCCTCGGACGTCCTTGCGGAAGCCCTCGGCGTCGAGGCCGTCCAGCGAGACGCCTATAATTCGGCAGCCTGGGATAAACCCGGCACTCGATAGATGGAACAGGCCCGGCAACAGCTTGCGTCGAGCAAGGTCACCTGTGGCGCCCACGAGGATCACGACTTGCGGATACCGCGGACCAACCCCTGGAGGAATCTTTGCCACCGCGCACGCGTCCTCTCATTGTGAATGACACCCGAGCCACGGCGTGGGCAAGGCGGCGCGACTGCCGTCCACCCCGCCACCAACCAGCCCCCGACGTCTTCGGAAGCTAGCGTATTGTCCGCGATCTGCAGGTCGTTTGCTATTGGGAAAGTTCTACCCAACAATTTGCGCCCCGCCCTCCTATAAATATCGACGCCTCAAGGGTGTCATCGGCGTTCTGATAGTCGGCTAATCCACCGGTCTGAACGTCGTTTTCTTCGTTGATTCTCTTCGGCTCCCTTTTATCTCAAACATCTTCCTTGGCGCTGGTGCGTGTTCCTTTGCGTGGTCGTTCGTGACGGCGCTATATCGGCGCCGCTGGGGGCGTCGGTCCGCGCCCCGCTATCCGCCCCGAAGGGGGATCGCCGAAGACGCAATGGGCCCACTCCATGAGCTTCGTGGTCGCAGGCCCGACAGCGTACCGTGCCGGTATCGGTGCGGGCGAGCTAGGAGCACATCCGCGCTCGCGCAGGTGCGCGCAAAGTTCGCGCGGGAGGGCCCGTAAGCACTTGACGAGCAGGCGTCGATCGCAGGCCCCTTTTGAGCAGCGGGGTAACGTTATTGGCGCGAATAGCCGCTGACCCGCTCACGGGAAGCGTGGCACCACAGCCTTCGCGCGCGTTTCAGGCGACCATCGCGGAAGCGGCGCACGGTGCGCGCGATGAAGGCGTAGCGCCCGTCGGCCGCCAGCGCGAAAGCGACCACTGCGGTTACGTTGAGAAAGGCCTGTAGTTGCCCTGGCGTGTCCAATTGTTCGCCGTTCAGACTCAAACCCTGTTGGACAACGCTTGCTCGTTGCAGCGAGGCCCGCATCGAGCTTATGCTGTGGGCCAGTCACGGCGCATGATTCGGGCGGCGCGCGGCTAATTTCTCTGGAGCGCAATCCAACCATGAACAAGAACTATCTCGTAGGCATGCTGACAGGATTCATCGGCGGAACCCTGGGCGCCTATGTCCTCGTCAGCCTCGAGCGCGGTGCAATGCTGCCGCAGGCGGCGGCCGCCCCAGCACAGGAGGTTGTTTCGGCGAGCCGGATTCGTCTACTCGACGCGACGGGCAAGACACGCGCGGAGCTGGCGATTTCGCCGGACGGGGGCCCGGGGCTTTTCTTCTACGACACACGAGGCAGGAACCGGCTGGTACTCGGGCTCTATTCTCCGGCGGAAAGCGAATATCCGTTCGTGGTTCTCAACGACACGCGCCAGTTCGCGGCCGGCATCTTCCGCCTGTTCGGCGAGCAGGAAACGCCCGTGGTGGTGCTCAAGAACAAGGGCGCAGACCGCTCCATCTTCGGCCTCAATCCGGGTTCGACGGAGCCGTTTCTGGTCAACTATTCGGCAGACCGGAAAAAAACCGCGGTGTTCGGGAACTTCTGAGAGCCAGTGGCGAAGCGACTTATCATGGTGTGCGCCGCTGTGCTCGCGCTCGTTACCGGCGGGTTCGTCTGGCAGCATGCGCGCGCGCCGCAGCGCCCCGAGTACGTGCTGATCAATGAGACAAGCCGGCACGACTTCGACCTCGCGTTCAGGATGAGCCTCAAGCTCGCGGAGAAAAAGTCCGGCATCGAAAACGCGCTGGTGCTGCTGCCGTCGCTGCCGCCGTCGAAAACCATCGAACAGGCCGCTGCGGACCTTTTTACGCAACTGCGGATCGGTGCACGGCGCAACGGCAGGGGCGTCCTCTATCTTTACGCTGTCCGGGAAAATCTCATGAAGATCGAGGTTTCATACGCGCTCGAAGGCGAGATCCCCGACGCGTTCTGCCGTCGCCTCGAGGAGGCGGCCAAGACCTATATGCTGTCCGAGGTGCCGCAGGATTTTATCTCCGAGCTCATCATCACCACCAATCTGCGTGGCCTCGACTCGAAGCGCCAGGTGAGCGGCCCGTCACGACCGCAGTGGCTAAACGCCGAGTTCTTGTCGGGCGGCGCCGGCGCGCTCACGCACGGCTACCATCGCACGGTCGACGACCTCCAGCGCGCGATCCGTCGCCTGCCCGATGCGAGTTTTGGCCAATTCTTGCCGTCGCGGGACGCCGCTGAATCGCTGCGCCGCTATCTCGCCTCGCTCGACGCGGGCATCGGCGACCCGCGGCTGCCGCTGTTGACCGAGGGCAGCCGGATCTTCCGCGCGGTGGTGCCGCGCAACGATGAGCAACAGGAGCGAATCTACGAATTTTTTACATCTGCCGGTGCCTATCGGCTGATCTTCGCGAGCGATCTCGGGCTCGTGGTCCCGGGGCCGGACAAATCCAATCTGCCGATCGTGCTGCGTCGGGGATCCGACGGACTCTGGTACGTGGACGAGGCGAAGGCTTGGACGTACTTTCACCGCTTCGAGGACAATTTGAATTTCTACGTCAAGTACGGGGACAACCGGTTCTTTGCGCAGCTGCACGCGGAGCGCATGCCGAACATGGAGAGCGCGATCTACGGTAACCACGTGCATACGCCGGCGCTGAAAGCGTATCCGTTTTCGCTCGCCGCGGTGGTGCAGGCGGGCGAGGAAAAAATCCGCGCGGCTCCCGAGGTCGCAGCGAGCTATGCTGAGCTGGGCGATGTCTATCTCTTCGAGATGAACTGGCTCACGCCGGCGATCGAGCTCTACGAGAAGGCTGCCGCGCTCTCGCCGGACGAGTTCGCGTACCGCTGGCGGCTGATGGACCTGTACCTCAACGCCTCGCGCCCTGACAAGATGCTCGAGGAGCTCAGGTACCTGGCCGAGCATCTGCCGGGCGATGCGCAGACGCAGGATTGGTATCGGGCTTACAAGAAGGATTACGACTTTGACGACAAGCGACCAGCTGGGAGGATGGAGTCATCGACAACAGCGTGGTGATCAACATGAGACCGCGAATGCGGCATCCCGCAGCAATGACCGCCACGCATCAGCAAGATGATCGAGCACATCCTGCCACGATCCCATCGCAAAAGAACTTCGGCCTTGCTTAGCGTGGCCGTGTGCAGCAGTTTGATGTAGCGGCGTCAAACCCTGCTTCTGCGCCATTCACATCGCACCGCTTACGAAATCCGGCGGGAGATTTCGACGATTCTTCGCGACCAGTGGCAACTGCCCGGGGTGATATAGACGCTTTTGCCCCACTGACGTCCCCTTTTGCGAAGTGCCGCAATCTTGCCTTGCAAGTTCTTTCGCGACGTCGGGGATCTGCACGTCATAGATGGAGCGAGGAACGCGAAAGCCCCCTTACAAGCAAAGGCGCGCTGTTATCGCTTGAACGCGATGCGCCGCGTTCGTGTCCGGGCATGCGCCAGTCGCAAACCACTTCTGCCTTTGTCGCCATCGACCATCGGGAGGCGACGGCGGGGCTAAGGGGCTTGCCCGCCCTTAGTCTGCAAAAGAATCCTCCCATTGACGCTGCCCTATGGGCTCGTCCGGCGCAAGGCAGGACATGGAGCGTCTGCGCGAGGACACGCCTGCTCAGTGGCACCTATGAGGCAGGGTGGACTATCGGCTCAGCGCTTATCCAGGCACTGCGGCGCGCCCTTCCCGGCCGCGCTTTTCTGTCTGGTCTGCCTCGTGATCTGATAGAAACGCCCATCCTTCGCGAGCAGCGTGCAGCCGTTTTCCAGGCGGCCAAAACGATGGGTCACAGAGCGTTTGCACTTGATATCGAGGATTTCCACCATCGTGCCGAATAGCGGGAACTGGTCCTGGGACACGCGATAGTCGGCAAGAAAATCCGTCGCTGTCTGCTTGTCGACTCGGAAGCTCGCCGGGATGCAAACCTCACGGCCGAACTTCACCTCTTGATCCGAGATTCGGATCCTTTCGCCCAGCAGGCTCGTCGCCTGCTCATCCGTCAGCGCCGTGATTCCCGGCGCGCCGAGGTCCTGCCGCAGCGTCCACGTGCCCGCCCACTGTTCGGGCAACTTTGCCGGTTCGCCGTCGGCCGCGGCCCATGACCCGGCAATTGCAAGTCCGAGCACGACCGCGAGGACCGAGGTTTCTCGCCAGACCGGGGGGTGAACGATGCGGCGGACGATCCGTCTCAGCGCCTCGCGAATCATAGGGTGAGGTAGAGCGTGCGTTCGGCGTTGCGCCGGTTGGTCAGTCCCGTTACCGGCTGCAGGACGCCTTTGATGCGGGCTTTGTTCCACATCAGGAATGCGTCGGCGGCGCGCTCGTCGTTACCGGCAAGGTGTTCTTTCAGGACCGTGGACTGGCGGAAGTTAGCCGTTCCGACATTGAAAGCGAAGCAGACCATGGCGGAAAACTGGTTATCGGTTGTGTCGGCATCGCTTGTCGCGTCCGCGACGGCCGCTTCGGTGCCCGTGAGATCGTCCTGAAGCGCTTGCTCCGCCTCGTCATCGCTGATGTGCATCCCGGGCGTCACACCCTTGATGTGGCCGTAGCCGATCGTCCAAATCCCCGCGACATCCTGGTAGGCATCAAGCTTAACGCCTTCGTACCGCTTGATGAGCGCGATTCCTTGGTCATTTATCTGGCGAGCCATCTCAGGTCTCCTTGGGAACGCGAGAAGTTTGTCAGTTCCGCGCCCATATAACCAGCGCAATATCAGGGCCCCGCCGTCGCGTGACGTGCCTTCGCTTATCCTGGGATTTTCTCTCGAAGGCGTTCCGCTAACTCTAACGGGTGAAAGTCTACGCCAACTTCCCGCGCCCGCTGATCAGGTTTCCACTGTCGGCCGCTGCGGAGGAATGGCAGCCTTCTATCGGGAAGAATGTATGTCCGCAGTCAGGAAATTTGGACGCCATGATCGAATGGCGGGAAATGGTTCGTTGCGCCCGTCGGACCAACCGGCAAAAACGACTCGGTCTCCGGGCGTGAAGCCGTCCTCCAAGCTTGCCGAAACCGAACGTCCGAGATTCGCAGAGCGGCCGTTGCGCACAGCCCTCCAGCGAAGAGTCCGAGGCGAAGCCCGGGCGAAGCTTGATCCTCGACACGGAGCTGGCGGCAGTTACGCTCACTGCGGAGTTGGCAGACGCGGAAGTTGAGCGCTTGCAACCCTGTCCACAAGAACTTTCGACCACCATCCACCCGCTTCCGCCGGTGCAGAACCTAGTCAATCCGCCCGCGTTCGCGTTAGCGATGATCGGCGATGTGCCGAGAGGCCTCTACCGAGGTTCGCACGGGGATGATTTCAAAATGCGCTAGGTCGCCCCAGGCGGCTATCCACTCATCAAACAGCGATCGATCCTCAGTGCGCATAAGTTGGAAGCAGCGAAAGTAGTCGAGGTCAACCCAACTATTGACGTATTCAAGTCCGGCGGGCAATTGGCGCCCTGTCTCGCGCGCGCGACGGTAGATTTCGGGCGCCGCCCCGGCATTGAAGTACTCGATCACCATGTAGAGCATTGCGAGGTTCCTGAAGGAAAGTGCCACGTGGAATTCCACCGGTGACGCCTTGATTATCCGTTCCGGTGCTTCCATTCCATATAGTGCTTGCCCAACCGCTACAGAGGTGCTGTTGCTGGCCAAATCGAATGGCGGTTCGTCAATACGATATCCGATACACCCGTGCACCGCTCGAACATCACCTATTGGCCGACCAAGTCGAGTGGCCGTTCGAGTGGCCCCAATCGACGTCCTTGGCGTCGAGGCTGCTCGCCACAACGCCGTAGCGACTCGCAGTAATCCCCTGCAGCCTGCAAATTCGTTTGACAAGCCGCCTCAATGATGTAGACTACCATCCATATGGAATCCATATGGAATCTATATGGATGGTAAATGGAGGATAAATGAGCGTTACTGAAATTCGTCCCAAGATCAGCGAAACCGAAAAAATCACCATCAACCTTGGATTGATCGATCTCGGGCAAATCGATTTGTTGGTTCAGGAAGGGTTTTACTCGAACCGCACAGACCTGATTCGCACAGCAATCCGCAATCAACTGAGCACCCACGCGGAGGTCGTCAAGCAAACGGTTGCGCGCAAGAGTCTCGTGCTCGGTCTGCAACACTATTCGCGCGCCGATCTTGAGGCAGTGCAGACGGCGGGACAGCGCTTGCAAATCCATGTTCTCGGCTTGGCGAGCATTGCGAACGACGTATCTTCGGAACTCGCGTTGGCGACCATTGAATCCATCGATGTACTCGGCGCCTTGCATGCCAGTGCCGACGTGAAAGCCGCACTCGCGGGACGCATTCTCTGAGCTACTCCATGAGAAGGACAACACTTTGAACATCAACGAACACATGATCACCACGATGCGCGAAGCGATCCGGGCGCTGCGAGACAGTCGCGGGAACGGCGCGGCCACGGCGACCCAAGCCATTCGCCAGACCTTGCAAAAATTGATGCCGAACGGGGCATGGCCCTCGACTGCTCCGCAGCAGCGTGCCGCCATGCGCGATATCAATCCTCCGGCGCACACGAGCAGCGGCAAGGTTGTTTTAGCGAGCGATTTCGTTGCGGAATTGCTGGATGGATTGCAACTCCCGTTAGATCCAGTCGCATCCTTCCTCGAGATACCGGGGCTGCGCCCTCGCCCGCTGAGCGACGCGGAACCGGACCCGTTGGCGCGAGGACGCTTCATCGCCGGGTCGTACACCAATCCTTTCGGCACACGCGCTTACAAGGTGTACATACCGACCAGCTATCACGGGCAGTCGCTGCCGCTCGTGGTGATGCTGCACGGCTGCACACAGGATCCGGATGACTTCGCCGGCGGGACACGGATGAACGCGATCGCCGAAGAAAGGCAGTGCTTCGTGGTCTATCCATCACAGGCGCAATCCGCCAACAATTCCAGGTGCTGGAACTGGTTCAAGGCGCTTGACCAGCAGCGCGGTCAGGGGGAACCGTCCATCATTGCCGGCATTACGCGCGACATCATCAAGACGTATCACATCGACGAGCGGCAGGTTTTCATTGCAGGCATGTCATCGGGCGGCGCCATGGCGGTCATCATGGCAACGACCTACCCTGACCTTTACGCGGCGGTCGGGATTCACTCTGGATTGCCGTATGCATCGGCGAAGGATTTGCCGTCTGCACTAGCGGCGATGAAGGGCGACGCGGCGGCTTCGACCGGATCATCGCATATCGATGGCATTCCAATTATTGTGTTCCATGGCGACAAGGACAGGACCGTCCATCCGCGCAATGGCGATCAGATCATCGCACAATCGCTGCTCGGCCGCCCCACAGGAAGCGCGGCGCAATCCTCAACTGAACAAGGCAGGGAACCGAACGGCCGCGCCTACAAGCGCACGATCCATCGCGATGCAAACGGACATGCCGTCGCCGAACATTGGGTGGTGCATGGTGCTGGACACGCTTGGTCGGGGGGCAGCAATCGGGGCAGTTATACCGATCCGAAAGGGCCGGATGCGGGCCGGGAAATGATGCGATTTTTTTCTAAGCAGGCGAGGCCGGAAAGGCGTTGTTCTACGCGATAACCAGCGCCAGAGGGCCCGGCGGGCTGCGCGGGCAAACCTGGGATGAACAGGCGACATGCTGCCGGAAAGCCGCGGGTCGCGACAGCAGAAATTCACCACTGCGGCCACTTCCGTCCCGGCCGTCGTCTAATAGCGGCCAAGTACTACCGTGAAAATCATGTGTCGCCGCTTCGTAAAATGGAGTGAGCTGACCCATTCAGAGTTCGCATTTCAGCAAATTCCTTGCAGCGACAGCTGATAGTCTTGGCGAAATTGCCACTTCGCGAAATTGCCCAGGGTTAACGACACAAAGCCCGGGTGGCGCTGGTAGTTGCACTTTTTGTACGGTAGCGCACGGATGAATTGCGGGGAACGGCGCAACCTGCCTGAATGCGAACCACGTTCCGGTTCCCTAGCTTCAGGGCTCTCGGCTGCGCGTGCACGGCACCACAGCAAGGCAATCGAATCCATCGACGACACGGTGGTCAAGACGAGAACGAGTCGGATTCCGGCTCAAGGCACTAATCTCGGGTTCAATGTCTTCAAGTAGGTCGACACATGTAGCCAGTAAAGCAACTTTCGCGTGAAGTCACCCTCAAGGCACCAGCAGCCGACTCGGAATGAGAACACTGGAATCCCCGCGCAGGGAAAAAATGAGGGAAACAAACACCGCGTCCCGGTTGAATCGCAAGCTTCAGCTCGCGTTCGGGTCGGCCATTTTGACCTTGCTCGTCGTGGGTGCGATTTCCTATCGCGGCATGGTCTTGTCCAGCGAAAGCGACGGGTCGGTGCGGCACACCCACCAGGTTCTCGAGAACCTCCACGAACTACTCCTGGCAATGGAGAGTATCGAATCGAACTCCCGCGGTTTTGCATTGACTGGCAAGGAATCGTATCTCGAGTCCTACCGTGCCGGTATATTGCGCGCAGAGCAAGACGAAGCCACCGTTCGCACCTTGGTGCTGGATAACCCCGAACAGCAGCGTCGGCTTCTATCCCTCGAAGCGCTTGCTGCTCGGAAGATCCAGCGCGAAGACATGGTCATCAGTGTGCGTCAGGCCAAGGGTATAGAGGCGGCAGCGGACGCCATTCGAAGCGGAGTGGGCCAGCGGATCATGGATGAGATTCGCGGCGTAGTTCGCGCGTTGCGGGACGAAGAGCTGCGATTGTTGGTGCGGCGCGACGCGGATGCGAAGCGCCACTTGGGCCAGATCAAGATAGTTCTGATCCTGGGACCCGTCCTGGGCCTGTTGACCGCGGCTGCCGCAGGTTGGAGCGTGCGCCGTGACAACGCCAGACGTGGGCTTGCAAAGGCGGCGCTCCGGGATAGCGAGGACAAATACCGGATGCTCATCGACGGACTCCAGGACCACGCGATCTTTATGCTGGACCCGCGGGGCCAGGTCGTCAGTTGGAATGCCGGTGCCGAACGGATCAAAGGTTACACCGCCGAAGAGATCATCGGCCGTAACTTCTCTTGCTTCTTTCCTCCCGACGATATCAAGCGGGGCAGACCGGAGGAAATACTCCGGATGACTGCCGCAAGCGGCCGGCACGAAGAACAAGGCATTCGCGTGCGTAAAGACGGCTCACGTTTTTTGGCCCATGTCACCTTCACAGCGTTGTGCGACCCTGCCGGGAATCTGCGCGGGTTTTCCGAGTTCAGCCACGATCTCAGCGAGAGCAAGGAGTCGGGGGCGAGATACCGTGGGTTGCTGGAAGCGGCTCCGGATGCGATCGTGGTGGTGAATCAGGACGGGACAATCGTTCTGTTGAATGTTCAGGCGGAGAAGCAGTTCGGTTACCCCCGCGATGAGCTTGTGGGGCAGAACGTGAAGGACATCATTCCGGAGGGCTTCGCGGAACGGCTGATCGCGGACGGTACCCGAAGTGCGGCTGAGGCGCTCGCGCAGCAGATCGGAACGGGGATCGAGCTCTCCGGGCGGCGCAAGGATGGCAGTGAGTTTCCGATCGAGATCATGCTGAGCCCGCTGGAAAGCGCCGCCGAGGGCATACTGGTGACGGTAGCGATCCGCAACATCAGTGCGCGCAAAGCTGCGGAACGGCATCTGGCGCAGATGGAGGGCAGGTACCGTGGGCTGTTGGAAGCGGCTCCGGATGCGATCGTGGTGGTGAATCAGGACGGGAAAATCGTTCTGTTGAATGTTCAGGCGGAGAAGCAGTTCGGCTACCGTCGCGATGAACTCCTGGGGCGGGAGGTGAAGAGCATCATTCCGGAGGGCTTCGCGGAACGGCTGATCGCGGACGCTCTTCGCTCCGCGGCCGAGGCGCTCGCGCAGCAGATCGGTACGGGGATCGAGCTCTCCGGACGGCGCAAGGATGGCAGTGAGTTCCCGATCGAGATCATGCTGAGTCCGCTGGAAAGCGCCGAGGGAATCCTGGTGACGGCAGCGATCCGCGACATCACCACACGCAAAAAAGCCGAAGCCGATCTCCTGCACAAGGTGGAGGAATTGAACCGCTCGAACGAGGAATTGGATCAATTTGCCTCTATTGCCTCCCATGATTTGCAGGAGCCGCTACGCATGGTGGCCAGTTACACGCAGCTTCTATCCAGACGGTACAAGGGAAAGCTGGACTCCGATGCCGATGAGTTCATTGCTTTCGCAGTCGACGGGGCTAAGCGCATGCAGCGGTTGATCCAGGATCTGCTGGCCTATTCGCGCGTTGGGACAAAGGGAGCGGATCTGCTCGATACTTCCAGTGAAAAAGCATTGCAACAGGCGCTCGTCAATCTACGCGGCGCCATCCGGGAAAGCGGCGCACTGGTGACGCACGATTCCCTGCCCACCGTCCTGGCGGACGAGACGCAACTGACTCAGTTATTTCAGAACCTTGTTGGCAACGGCATCAAGTACCAAAACCCCGGAGTTCCCCGGGTGCACGTCTCCGCCGTCAGGAATGGCCATGAGAAATGGATATTTTCAGTGCGCGACAACGGACTGGGAATCGACTCGCAGTATTTCGAGAGGATTTTTGGCATGTTCCAGCGGCTGCACAAGCGCGAAGAGTTCGCCGGCACCGGCATAGGATTGGCCATTTGCAAGAAGATCGTCGAGCGCCACGGCGGCACCATCTCGGTCGAGTCACAACCCGGGCAGGGTGCCACGTTTCGCTTTGGCCTCGCCGCAAGTGAGCGGAAATCATGAAAGCCATCGGAGGATAAATATGCCCCTGCAGGTTCTTTTGATCGAAGACAGTCCCGGTGATGTGCGGCTCACGCAGGAAGTCTTCCGCGATGCCCAGGCGTCCATCCTGTTGCACGTAGCTGCCGACGGCGTGGAGGCCATGGACTTTCTGAGGCGTGAGGGGGTCCATGCTCATGCGCCCCGCCCGGATCTCATCTTGCTGGATCTCAACCTCCCCAGAATGGATGGCCGCGAGGTCCTGGCTCGGATCAAGGACGATGACA
>Ga0209118_1001165_pt1 | contig 12729 bp, 15 predicted proteins | sample BlaSpr_A8_Ref_M1_FD_187988 | JGI IMG/M metagenome (GOLD analysis project Ga0209118, IMG submission 187988) | Forest soil microbial communities from Thunder Bay, Ontario, Canada - Black Spruce, Ontario site 2_A8_Ref_M1 (SPAdes) (version 2) | ecosystem: Environmental > Terrestrial > Soil > Boreal...
CGATGGGCAAGCGTGCGTTCGTCGTGCGGGTGCTGGCAGGCGTTGGGTTGATACTGCCACCTACGAGCCCCAGGTAGAACCGCTGCATCAATGATTGCGATCCCACTGGCTGGCCTAGTTGGGCAGTCGCCAGCGGGGAGCTCCGCAACTTGAGCAACACTGCAACGACGCCGGCCGCGTGGATACTTGTATCCGACTAGGAAGATGACGGCCGAGTCGGGTTCGAACGATCGAGGGCTGCGGGAGCTGGCTCAGCGCCTGCTCACCCATGCCCATCCCGAAGGTCCAACCTCGGTTGAAGTGCTGCTCCGACGACTTCCCGAGTCTGTGGCCCTCGAGATCCCAATGCCTCCGGGTTCGCTGTTGCTGGGCAGCGTGCTTCACTCGCGCCAAGGGCGGCCGACACTGATGGAAGCGGTGTTCGACTCGGAGCGCGAGCCGCATGAGGTGGTGACTGCTTACGCGCCGGAGCTTGCCCAGCGTGGTTGGAATGCGTTCGAGGGCTTCGGCGGAATGCAGGGCGGGTTCGTACCCGGAGGGATGGGCGAGGGGCGGTCGTTTCGACGCGACAACGGGGGCCCTGTGCTGATGGTCGTGGGCCGTGCTGGGATTGGAAAGCCAACTGATCTTCGCCTACGGCTCGACTGGGAGATCATCCGCCACCTGCCCGAGATGCGGCGGCACGGAAGGCCAGAAGGTGCCGAACGATTGCCGACGCTAGGTCCGCCTTCTGGAATCCTCCTACGCGGCGGCGGGAGTGGCGGCGGCGGTGGAACCTGGCACTCTGAGGCGAGCGTCGAGACCGATCTGCCGGTGGCCGAGCTGCAGTCTCACTTCGCACTGCAGCTTGAGCGAGCCGACTGGAAGCGTGTTGGGGGCAGCGCGGACGATACTGTCGGGTGGAGCTCGTGGCAGCTACCAGGCGAAGGCAACTGGACTGGCATTCTCTTGGTACTCGCGACCCGACCGCACGAGCGCTTCCTCTATGTGCGTATCGAGGCGAGCGTTCCGAGCGAGGGTGGGTATCACGTCGGGGGCATGACTTTCACTGGCGGCTGATTACGCTCGATGCGATCGCAATCAGAGCCGCGCAACCATGGCCAGCGCTCAGCGCGTTTCTCATCGCGTCATCCTCAGCTGGCGGTTTGCAGTTACGTTGAATAAGCGGTAGATAACGCGATCATCGTTCACATAGGTCCGACCCGGATTCCGCATGGACGATCGTTCTTGAATCAGGGCATAGAGCGTTCGGATCGCCCTGTGTCGCCCGTTCGCAGTGCGGCAACCGCTTTTACCGCCTGAATGATTCGGTCAATATCCTTAGCCGTTCGTGTGAACCGCGCTTGGTTGCCAATTGGCCGGCCCTCGTATGGGTCACCGATGTATCGCGGATACAGATGCATGTGGAGGTGGGGGATCGTGTTGCCGTGTATTTCGTAGTTCATCTTCACAGGCTCGAGTAGGTTCGCGAGCCCACTCGCCGCAACCATGCAGTCCTCCCAGAAAGCAGCCCGCTCCCGCTCTGCCAACTCGTAAGGCTCGACCACGTGTGTCTTAGCGACCGCGCACACATACCCCGGCAAGGGGGCATCAGTCGCGGCGGTTACCCAAGCGACGGCTAGATCCGCGATCACGTCATTTGGGCGGCCGCCGGGATTGGAGCAGATCGGGCACGTGCGTTCGTCCATATCGGGGGATGCCCCCACTAGCTGACAAGCAGAGGCCAGCGAGCGCCAAACGACTCAGGTCAGTAACGAGCTACCGCCACCGAGCTGCTTAGCCTGGCGGACTCACGTGGGTGACGTGGACGCTCGAACTGAATGGTCAGCCTGGGCTATCGTGGCGTGCCGCGCTGTTGCTCCATGTTGACGCGGACCATTCCGGGGTTGCGGAGCAGGCCGAGACGTTCATAGAAAGGCTGAACTTCGGGATCGCATAGCAATGCGACGTGGTAGTGCGCTTCGAGTGTGTTCAAAAGCCGCCGAACCAATTCGGTGCCGATGCCTCGTCCGCGATGGGTGGACAGGACCTCGAGGAGCGGAATGTACGCCATGTAGCAGCCGTCGCTAAGAGCATTGATAAACCCGACGACCGCCGCACCGTCGCGCGCCAGGACGATGTGGTCGCTGCCTTGAAGCAGCGTGAGGTGGGTCGCCGCTGACGGCCGAGAGCTTCGCCCCTTCAGCAGGGGCGAGTCGACACAGAACCTAGTGCGCTTCAGACCTCTGGTGGAGCACCCAGCCTGGAGGCCATTCGAATCAGCTGCAGTCTTGAGCTGATTCGTAATTTTGAGTAGGCACTGGCTAGGTGGCTCTCGACTGTGCGATCGCCAATGTTCAAACGTCGGCCAATTTCAGCCGCTGTGTAGCCCTCCGCGGCCAGACGCGCAACTTCCAACTCGCGCCGGGTCAGAGACCTAAGACCATGTGACGTTCGGTCTATGCCGCCAAGGGTCGCGGGCGTGACCTTGCTCTTGGTGGTTGGTCTCATATGCCGACGGCTGGATAAGAGAGATGCCAAGCCTGTGGCGTAGAGCCTGCCTGTCACGGCTGTGCCGAAGACGACCACTCCGAGAAGGATCAGCGACATCCGGTTTGCGGTTTCGAGGGCAACAGCGGCACCAAAGAAAAGAGTTGCCACGATTGCCACGAGAGCTGCCAGCCGGCTTGAGAGCACCCACAGTGCGGCGAGTATGGGCAGGATGGCGAATGCGCCGACGACGACATCCGGGGTAAGGATTTCAGCGATGAAGACCGCGCCGAGCACAATGACAAATAGCCCAGCGAAGAGGAGTTCCCTGGGGCTCCCGGCCAAGGCGTACGGCGTGACCAAGAACTGATCTAGATTCAGCTTGGTTCGGTTCAGCTGGCCGCGCATGGCCCTCGTCTTCACTCTGCCGGTCTGTCCTCTACCCCCGGGCCAGCCCCTTCGGCGGGATCATACACGTGGACAGGTTGGCGTTCGATCAGGAATAGGGCTGCAGCTGAAAGTAGCTCGCTGTACGGATTCTTCGCGACTCCGTAGAAAGATCCGTACGTGTACGGAAGACGAGCCAGCCGGCGGAGCGCATTGTCCAGTCGGGAGCACTAAAGACGAGGCCAACCTGAGTAAAGGAGTCGCGAATGAACACCCTTACGAGACGGGCTATGCGGCTGGCAGTTATGACAATGGGATTGGTAGGGCTGTTTGTAATCGTGAACGCAGTCCCAGGGGCAGCGACACTCGCATCACCTGGATTTACAAGCGTCCGCTTGGGCCACGGGACGTTGTCCCAGGGAAGCCTCAGCGTCAAACCGGGGTTGCAGATAGTCGTCGCCAAAATCACTATCCAACCCGGTGAGTCCTCCGGCTGGCACTCGCACCCCGGGGGCGCGATCGTCGTCATCCAGGAGGGTCAGATCACCACATATCAGGTAGTTAAGAACAACGACGACGAGAACGAAGACCGCGGTGCCGGCTCCTCCCGCTGCGTCATCACCACGTACACGGCGGGGCAGGCATTCGTCGAGCGCCCCGGTGATCCTCTAATCGCGGTGAACAACGGCTCGACCGTAACGACCAACTACGCGACGTTCCCGGGTGTGCCTTGGGACCCGAAGACCGGTAATACATTTCAAAGGACCGACCAACCCAAACCCAGTCCGGATCCCTGTCCCGTCTGACGGCTGACCGAGCGGGCGGCGAGCTCTTCGATGGAGACGCCGCCCGTTAACTCGATTACAACCAGTCGGCAGTCCAAACGTCGCCCGGCAATGCGCAAGTGTTTTCAAACAACTCGCTGACTCCCTTGCATGAGGGAGATGAGCGTGGCTGAGCAACGGTACCAAGCGAACCTCCTCTAACGGACACTATCTCGACTGGCGCAGTGCGCTTGTTCGGGTCCGGCGCGCCAGCGGTCCTAGATTCGTCTCGGGAATCAGACCGGCATTGATTCGGCTGGTCACTCGCCTGAGCTCTGTCACCTCTTCCGGCGTCAGCACGTCGAATACGAGCCGGCGAACCTCCGCGAAATGAATCGGGCCCGCCTCCATCAGCTTCCTGTATCCCTTGTCGGTCAATTCGGCGTTTGTCGCGCGGCCCTTGACCCCGCTGACTCGGCGCACCCATCCCTGCCGCTCGAGTCGCGAGATCACATGGGATAGGCGAGACAGCGAGCCGTTGGCGACCACAGCCAGGTCTTTGAGCTGAAGGCGCCGACCCGGCTGCCGGGATAGCGCCGCCATGACGCCAAACTCGAAATGACTCATGCCGGCTTCTCGCTGCAGCTGGGAATCAATCGCCGCAGGCAGCAAGGTAAATGCGGCCAGTAGGTGGAGCCATGCGCTCCATTCGTGATTGTTCAGCCACCTGGCTGGCTTGGTGGTTGGAATAAGTTGACGCTTCAACTTATTCAGACTAACAACTTGAAGCTTCAACTTCAAGAATGGAGTTCGGGAGGACGTCGATGAACCTGTTAATCCTCGGAGCCACCGGCCGTACCGGCCGCCTTTTGGTCGAGCAGGCGCTCGCCGCCGGCCACACCGTCACCGCGCTGGTTCGTTCGCCTGAGAAGCTGACGATTCGAAACTCCAACCTCCGCGTGGTCGCGGGCAGAGCCACTGATCCTGAAGACGTCGCGCGAGCGTTGGCAAGTGCCGACGCGGTACTGAGCACGCTGGGCGGCGGCGGATCGGTGATCGTCGACTCAACCGGGGCGATGGTCGAAGCCGCGCGTAAGACAGGAGTCAGGCGGGTGGTCGTCCTCTCGTCGTTTTTCGTCGAACGCGATCGCCTGGGCGCGGTGCCTCGGCTGCTCACGGGGATCGCTATGGGCTCCGTCATCAAGGACAAGAGCGCCGGCGAGCAACTGCTCAAGCAGAGCGACCTCGATTGGACGATCATCTACGCGAGCGTGCTCAAGAACGGCCCCGTCAGCGGATCTGTAGAGGTACTTCCCGAGGGGGCGAAGCGGCGGATTTCAGACAGAATCTCGCGCTCGGACGTGGCGAAGTGGATGGTCCAGGCGGCCACCAGCAGTCAACTCAGCCGGCGCAGCGTCGGGATCACCGAAGGGACACGGACCAAAGAACACATCGCGCGGGAGGCGGTGGAACATGACTAAGAGAAACAAGGGCCTGATTACCGCGATCCTCTGGGCTCTCGCTGCAGCCTACGCCGTAGCCCTGGTTGCCAACATCGCGTTCGGGCTCGGTATCCCGATCGCCGTCGTGCTGTTGATCTCGGTTGCGTTCGCGCTCATTCACGGAGCCGTCCGTTACGGCTGGAGCGGCATCGTGGTATTCGTCGTGATCTGTCTCGTGGTAAGCAACATCCTGGAAAACACGAGCATCCTTACCGGCTTTCCCTTCGGTCACTACCACTACACCGATGCGCTCGGGCCGAAGCTGTTCTTGGTGCCGTTGCTGATCGGTCCTGCCTATTTCGCCAATGGCTATTTCGCGTGGGTGATCGGGAACATGCTCATTGGAGAAGTCCGCCGGGGGTCCAGCGCTTTCACGACTTTTGCGGTTCCGTTCATCGCTGCCTTCGTCATGGTCATGTGGGATCTCACTTTCGATCCGAGGGCTTCAACGATCGAGCACCAGTGGATCTGGGAGCAGGGCGGAGGGTACTTCGGCGTGCCGCTGACGAACTACCTGGGCTGGTTTTTCACGGTGTACCTCTTCCTCCAGCTGTTCGCACTGTTCGTCAGATTTCGCGCTGACAACGAGACGGCCGTGACGTTCCCGCGGTCTCATTACGCACAGGCGCTGTTGACATACGCGGTGATGGGCCTGACGCCCGTTCTTACATTCGTGATCGGCGGCAGCAATGCGCAGGCCACCGACGCAGCCGGTGTTGTCTGGCAGACAAGAAGCATCGCCGAATCGGTTGCGACCGTGAGCATCTACACAATGCTCTTTGCCGTTGCGCTGTCGGCAGTGAAGCTGATTCAAGCCCCAGCCACAGCTCCCGAAACATCAGCTCAAGAGGCGACGCCGATGACGAGTGACCTCACTCGACCTCAGGCTCTCGTTCGCGACCGCAAGTAGAGACCGAGGACCACCGTTAGCGCCAGCAAGATGTAGCCGGCGATCGCCACGGGATTGTTTCTTTGTGTGCGGCCGATCACTATGAGCACGGCGGACACGACCACACCGACTATCGGGACAAATTTCATCGCTCAGATGCTGTCGCGCGCAAGCGATTACCCTCCATTGATACAGACTGTATGACGTCGCCAGTCAATCAACCTGATAGCAAACTGACTAGTGCTTAAGATCTCGGAACTTTACCAACGTTTCGGCGAGAGGATCGCCGTAGACAAGCTTTCTCTTACCGTCGAAAAGGGCGAGCTCGTGGGTTTGGTCGGGCGAAACGGAGCCGGCAAGACCACGACGATGCGCGCCGTTATGGGCATTCTCCAGCCATTGGGCGGATCGATCACCTGGTCCGGCCACCCCGTAGGCCTATCAGATCGCCTGCGCTTCGGCTACATGCCAGAGGAACGCGGTCTCTACCCGCAAATGCGCGTCCTCAGTCAGATCGCCTACTTCGCACGGTTGCATGGAGTCGAGCCGCGGGCAGCCACCAGCCAGGCGCAGCAATGGCTCATCCGACTGGGCCTCGAAGGCCGAGAGCAGGACCGGGTTGTGGCGCTCTCCCACGGCAATCAGCAAAGAGTTCAGCTGGCGGTAGCTCTGGCTTATCAACCGGCGTTGTTGGTCCTGGACGAACCCTTCGCAGGGTTGGACCCGTCGGCCGTAGATTCGCTGTCCGAGGTCCTGCGAGCTGAGACATCGCGCGGCACGTCAGTGCTCTTCTCAAGTCACCAGCTTGATCTTGTCGAGCGCCTGTGCGACCGGATCGTGATCCTCGAACAAGGACGGGTGCTAGCCGATGGGACACTCGATGAGCTGCGGGCTCGCATGCCGCGGAGGCTGCGAGTGAGAGTCGCTACTTCTGCGGACTGGACGGCAAGCCTGGCAGGCGTCGAGGTCATCAGCAAAGATCCGCAGGGAGTGCTGCTCGCCGTGGCACCCGGGATGGATACCCAGGCCGTGCTGCGACTGGCGATGGCAGCGGGGCAGGTGGAGCAGTTTGGCTTTGAATCAGGCGGGTTGGTGGAGCTCTACCGCCAGCTGGTTGGCCAATGAGTCATCTCAAGTCGATTCGGCTGATCGCCGGCAGAGAGATCGCGGAGCGCCTCAAGGGACGCGCGACCTGGATCATGACCGGGATCACCACTGTCATTGCAGTGGTGCTAATCGTGGGTCCGACCCTGTTCAGCTCGCCTCCGAAGCCATATGTCGTTGGTTTGGTCGGTCCCTCGGCGCAAGCGCTGGGGCCGGCACTGCAGGCCACCGGTAAGGCCGCCGGCGTCGACATGACGACCATGAATGTGGCGGACGATTCGACCGCCCGATCTGAGCTGACGCCAGCGCAGTCGTCGGGCAGGAGCTCGCGCCTATTGGGACAACTGCTCCCATCACTGCAAGGGGGGAAAGCAACGCTTGACGTCGCGCTAAGGCTCGATACCGGATCAGCAACCGTCGAGTTCTATCAGACGGTCTCGCCCACGCTCGCTGCCATCCTGCGCGCGGTCGTCGAGCAGGTCCATCAGCGCGACGTCTTGATTCAGGGTGGAGTACCTGCCTCGGTTGCGGCCGCGGCGCAACAGCCTGAACCGATAAGCACCGTCACCGTCCAACCCGCGTCGTCCAACCTGGCGGGCCGCAGGATCGCCGCGCTGGCTGCCGGGATTCTGCTCTACGTGAGCGTTGGTCTGTTCGGCAGCGCCGTGGCAAGCGGTGTCGCCCAGGAAAAAACGTCTCGCACCGCGGAGGTGCTTCTGGCCGCGGTCACGCCGAGTGACCTGATGACCGGCAAAGTGGTCGGAATCGGACTGGTGGGATTTGCTCAAATGGCGGCCACGATCGGTGCTGCCCTGATCGCCAATGCTGTGGTCCAGAGCTCGTCGGTGCCCTCGGAGGTATGGGTCCTGCTCCCGGCCATCCTGTTGTGGTTCGCCCTCGGGTACACGCTGTACGCGTTCGGCTACGCCGCCGCGGGCGCGATGGTCGCGAGACAGGAAGAGGTTCAGTCGGTAAGCGCGCCCTTCTCGGTCTTTCTCGTCGGTGGCTTTCTGCTGACATATGCGGGGATCGCGTCACCGGACGCTTTGTGGTTCAAGATCGTTTCCTACCTTCCCCCGCTGATGCCGGTTCTGATGCCCGCAAGACTTGCGGTGGGCAATGTTGCGATTTGGGAGATGCCGCTGGCGATCCTTATCATGCTGGCGTCGATTTATGGAATGGCCAGGCTTGCTGGCCGTATTTACGCCACCAGCCTGGTTCGAGGAGGGCCGCGGTTGAGTTGGGTTGCGGCGCTTCGTAGGCGCTGAAGGAGCCTCTGATGCCTGTACATGATCACCCCGAGTTCGAGAGTCGCCGTGCGGAACTTGAAGAGAAATGGGCTATTACGTGGGAGGCCGATTTCAAGAAGAAGCCTTCACCCGAGGAGCTGCGTGCACACCCGCAGTACGAGGGGACACTTAAATCGTGGCTGGCCGGCTTCGGGATAACGGACGGCTGAGACCGTCGGCTACGGAGGGCTACTTCTTGAAGTAGTCCGCGTTCACCTTGGTGAACGACACCCACTCCTTAGGAACCTCGTCCTCGGGGAATATTGCGTCCACGGGACACGGATCAACGCAGGCTCCGCAGTCGATGCACTCGTCCGGGTCGATGTAGTACATGGGATCGCCGTCGCTGGTATGTATGCAGTCGACCGGGCACACCTCCACGCAGGAGGCGTCCTTCACGCCGATGCACGGCTGCACGATGACGTAGGCCATCTGGTTACGAGTATAGGGTTGCGTGCGCAGGCGACTTCGACCGGGTTCGGTCCGATTCGTCCTGCCTAGATCGAAATGTCGAAGTGCTCAGCATTCCACTCGATCCCGAGCTCCTCCGGCCCCGCCATATAGCCGAGCAGAGCCGAGGCAGCCACGACTGCCGGGCTGGCGAGATAGCCGAGTCCTCCGACGCCCATTCGGTTCTGCCAGTTGCGGTTGAACGAGGTGATCGCCACCTCTCCCTTCGTGAGCGCGTCTGGGCCCTGACCGAAGCATGGACCGCACCACGACTCCCGGATCTCGGCGCCAACCGATCGGAGGACGGACGCGATTGATTCGCCGTCGAGCCTTGGCTCCGGCTTCTCGATATCTCGCTTCACGCCACCAGAGCCTGGGAAGACGACAAAGGTCTGAGGCGCCTTCTCGAAGCCTTTCTCCCGGCCGGCACGGATGACAAGCGCCGCCTCCAGCAGGTCGTCGTAACCGCCGTTCGTGCAGGAGCCGATGAATGCTCGGTCGAAGGGCAACTTCTCGAGAGCAACCTCGCTGGCGGGAAAGGCGTTGCCGGGTGCGAATGGCTTCGCGATAAACGGCACCAGCTCGGAGAGGTTGAGCTCCTCATCGATCTCGTACACAACCGCCTCGCCTGGTTTGAGCTGCGGATAAGGCAGATCCTGCATGCCCTTCCGCCGGTACCACTCGCGTGTCCTTTCATCTGGCGCGAAGATGCCGTTCTGCGCTTCAGCCTCGGCCATCATGTTTGAGATCGTGTTGCGATACGAGATCGGAAGCTGCTGCTCCTGGTCGACGAACTCGACGCTCATCCCTTGCGCCTGCGGCTTGCCCCAGCGCCGCAGCAGCGCGAGGACGACATCCTTCCCGCTCACCCATGGGCGCAGGTGTCCGGTGAAGACGACTCGGCGCGGCTTCGCCGGTGTGAAATAGATGTAACCCGTTGACCAGCCAAAGCCCAGCTGGGTGCTGCCTACTCCGATGCCGACGGCACCATAGGCTCCATAGGCGCGACTGTGCGAATCGGCTCCGGGAATGAAAGCCCCCGGCACCACAAGACCCTGCTCCGGGAAGTAGAAGTGGAAGATGCCGTCGCCCGGGGTGGCGTAGTACGGCTTGACGATGCCGTGCCGGCGCGCGAACTCGGCCCCAATCGATGTCTGCTTCTCGTCGGCGTTTCGGCCCGAGAAGACAAAGTGGTCGTTCGCGATCGCGGCCTGGCGCGGGAAGATCGCCTCGCCGCCGGTGATCTGGTTGAAGGTATGGATCGCGAATGGCGCGGTACCGTCCGATGCCGGCAGCAAGTCGCACCACACGCGCAAGGTGACGCCGGATCGCACCGCGGCGCCCTTGTCCACGCGATGTGCCCATACGATCTGCTCGGTCGTAGTCAAGGTGCGCGCCGTTCGCGGGTCCGGCCAGTCGACGCGGGGTTTCAGATCGATTGACTCCTCGAACCCACGCCGCCCGATTGCGATGATGCCGCCAGAGCGCCGGATCTCCTCTTCCTTCTGCGTCAAGGTGACCGGCTCATATGTCAGGTGGCGGGTCTCATTGGTCAGCTGCCGCGTGGCTGGGTCGAAGGCGAAGAGATCGCCCTCCTGTGCGTCATCTACGGCCGGTCGACTTTGCACGAGATGCAGGCCAAGGTTGAGGGCGTTCCGCCGAAAGATATCGCCGACGCCGTCCCCACACACGATGACGAGCTCGAGGCCCACCTCCTCGGCGACCGCCTTGAGCCCTGCTGGGCTCATCTCGCGCGAGGAACCAATCCCAAACCGCTCGCCCGCGATGACGAACGTCTCGCCCCGGTGGACCCGCTCGCGGAAGTCGGGCATCAGGTGGCGAAAGGCGCCGAGCTTCCAGCGCTTGTCGAGTTGGTCAAGGCTTTCCGAGACGCAGTCGTCTGTTGGAGTGATCTGGTCCGTGTCGATCGAATCGAGCTTCGCTCCGGCAACCCGCGGGTCCCAGAAGATCAGCGCCTTCCCACGCACCAGGCGATTGCTGCTCGCGGCGGCGGCGAGCGGCTGGACCTCCCTCGATGCGGTCGGTCCAGCCTTGCGTCGGGCTGGCTGAGCGGTGTTTACAAGGTCTGTGATGCCTCGATTCTCTCACCTGACCCAGGGGAGTTTGGGACCGGCTGTATATGTGGCTTCCACTCGCTCGATTGTGGGTATCAGGTGGCGGAACGCTTGGGGTCCGATTGACCGCAAGGCGCTGCGAGAAACGGCTGGCTCGATAACCATTATCCCCGTGGCGAGGGGCTTGCCACAAGCCCTGGCCGCCGTGCGAGACTGGCTTCCACAGCCCGGTTCTGCGTGTGAGACGAAGGAGGTACGGCCTCGCCTGACGACCGCCGTCCCTTAGCCGACTACTACTTTGTGCTCGGCGTCCCGCCTGACGCAACGGAGACAGAGTTGCACGCCGCCTGGCGACGGCAGCTCATGTACTGGCATCCTGACCGCGGCAACCATCCGGACGCGCTCGAGCATGCGAAGTTGATCAACCTGGCGCACGACGTTCTGACCAACAGCACCAAACGCGCGGCATACGACCGACAGCGGGCAGCCGTCGGCTGGCGCCCATCCGCTTCGGCCCCGTCATACGGTCGGTCGGTCCAATGGAGGGCGGTAAGCCGCGAGGGCCCGCCCCGCGCGCCAAAGGGATTCGACCGGCACGGTTTCGTCGCCCGCCTGGAGGAGATGATGAACCGGGGCCGGCTGATGATTGAGAAGCGCAAGGACCTCGCGTCGGCGTCGAAATGGGAGGCGCAGACTCAGGCCCTGCTGCGAAATGAGCTGGGCGACCATGCGTATACGAAGCGGTTCGAAGTTGCACTGAGCCAGCCCCGCCCCGAAGGCCTGGTGGCTGCGTACGGGGTGCTGTGGGCCGCGTATGAGGATGCGCTGAAGGGCGTTCTGAAGCCGGTGGTGAAGGAAAGGCGCCCGTCCTGACCCGCTGATCTCTGAAACGACATCCGGGACTTTTGGCCGGGCTGGGGAATAGTAGGAGTGGGATGATTCTCGCCGCACCGCTCGTCCAGGAGGCCCTTGGCGGCGACCAGCAGGCTTTCGTTCTCTTGATCGAGCCGCTACTCCCCGGCGCCTACCGCCTCGCAATCGGCATGCTCCGATCACAGTCAGATGCGGAGGATGCGGTTCAGCAGGCCGCGCTCAAAGCCTGGCAGCACTTCGGTCGCTTTCGCCGAGACTCAGATCTCAGGCCCTGGCTGTTCACGATCGTGGCCAACGAGTGCCGTAGTCAACGGAGAAGCCGATGGTGGTCGGTGATCAGGAGGTCTGAAGCTCCCGACGACCTCGCCGATGCGACCTCATCGGTCAACCCGGCAACCGTAGACCTTCGGCGGGCGCTCTACCGCTTGCCTCACGACCAGCGCTTGGTTCTGATCCTTCGCTACTACCTTGACCTGTCCTACGAAGAGGTCGCCAAAACGCTTCGAATTTCGCCCAAGGCAGCCAAATCTCGAGCTCACCGAGCGGTGGAGCGGCTGCGCTTGAGTCCGGAGGTTCTCCCTGATGAATGAAGTCGAGATTCGCGAGCGTCTGCGCCAGGCGGTCGGCGAGAGCCGCTATCCAGCCGGCTTCTCGAGTCGAGTCGAAGCTGAAGTCAAGCATTCGACACTTGCCCACCACCTGCGAACAGGCCCGGACCGCACGCAGAGTCCTTGGCTGGTGAGTCTTGGACGGGCCGGTTCGCTTGCAGGGGCACTTTTGATCGTGCTGCTCATGGCCTCACTGGTTCTTGGCGTGCGTGCATGGTTCATGAACACACACCCGGTCGTACCCACAGGCCCGGATCCTTCGGTCAAGCACTACCAGTCCATGATCAGCGTGGACCTGCTGAGATTGCAAGGCGCGCCA
>Ga0209118_1001166_pt1 | contig 12723 bp, 12 predicted proteins | sample BlaSpr_A8_Ref_M1_FD_187988 | JGI IMG/M metagenome (GOLD analysis project Ga0209118, IMG submission 187988) | Forest soil microbial communities from Thunder Bay, Ontario, Canada - Black Spruce, Ontario site 2_A8_Ref_M1 (SPAdes) (version 2) | ecosystem: Environmental > Terrestrial > Soil > Boreal...
GGGCGGCCGCGCCTGGACGCCCGGCAAATCATGGTTCCGGGCGATCTTTCTTCGGCCGTATTTTTCCTCGGGGCGGCGCTTATTCTTCCCGGCTCCAACGTGATCATTCACAATGTCGGATTAAATCCGACGCGGTCGGCGATCCTCGATGTGCTCGGCGGATGGGGCGCTCCGGTAAGCATCGTAGCCGCGCCTCCTATCGACGTAGTAGCTGGACCTGCTGTCGCTGCCGCTGGCGGCGTCACCACTCCGTAACCCTGTCCATTTTTGGGACAAAGGCCGCTGGCGCCCGCTGGCGGCTTTCTTATTGTTGGGTGATGGTAGCGACTTCTTCGGTCAAGGGTTGGCCGCAGGACGCGCAGTAGAGGTCTTCCTTGGGGCACTCGGCCCCACACTGACCACAGTGAGTAAACGGGTGTTTGAGTTCAGTCCCGTCTTTGCGGCAGAACTTGTCGTTTGGCCTTCCTATGGAACCGCATTTGGAGCATATTCTTTCGATGATGGTTACTTGACTGGCTTGTGGTTCAGGTGGAGGATTCGGAGTGAATTGTGCGGGGACTCGCTGGATCAAATCTTTTGCCATCAGGTGACAGCGGCAGCGGCAATCATCTTCTTTGCAGCCAGCGTGTGTTTGCGAAGCGCATTCATAAGAGACGCCCGGCATTTTATCTGCCTGTCCCTAGTCTGCGTTTCTCCGCGCGGATCTCTCTCGCGCGTTCAGCGTTTTCTTTTGCCGCCTTGCGTTTCTTTTCCGTCATGGCAGCGCCACCTTTTTTGCCGATGTAACGCTGCCACTCGTGGATGGCTTGTTGGATGTCTTTGGAGTTCACGGGAGTGTGATACCACGAAATGATTTGACATTGCAAGCGGCTTCAGAGAATAATGCGCTCGTGTCACCTCTGCGATGGGCGGTGTGGGGTGCGGCTTGGTTGGAGCAGGGTCAAGTCGGGGTGGGCGGCTACTCATGGCAACGGAGAAACAAAACAGCGGAATCCCGCAAGGGGCTGACAGAACTCCGGTAACTCGTGCCGCTGGCTATTACTACACCTCCGCTCAGAAATGAACGCCGCCCATTTAAGGACCCGAACTCAATGCCCGACAAGCAGGACGTTTTGACTTGCAGGAATTGGCGTGCGGGCACCTGTCCAAAATCGGACGCCATTGTTCTCCAGGAAGATTCGCAGTACATTCAGCTTGGGTGCCGAACGTGCCGCGGCGGGTGGGTAGTGACGATGCCCGAGGGTCGAGCGAAAGCCCGTTACGAAAACAAGATCAAGGAAATGAAAGAAGCGGAGGCCAGGGACCGTGCGCGACGCGAACAGCCAGTCTACTTCACATGAAACTTGAACAAACAATAGTGTTCAATTTCAGCTTCATTGCTGAGGGGATTGGGTTCAACTTCAGCATCCCGGCCCACGGCGAGGATGAAGCTTGTCAGAAACTGACCAGCGCCTTAGCTTTTATTCAGGACGATCTGAAACAGGCTATTGCCAAGAAGAGAGTAAACTGATGGCCATTTCATTTGAATCAGAGCGCACGAACTGCGGCTGGTCGCAGGAGTCTGAATGGGTAGACGGAAAGAGGAAACCAACGTGGCAAAAGCCGCAACCGCAGAACCGAAATCAGAGCTTGCCCAGTTCGCGTCCAAAGTAAAAGACCCGTGGCCGCTTCCTCTTCGTCAAGACTGGGAAGAGATGTCACTGGACGATGCTCATGTTCTGATCCAGAAACTCCATGCGTCCTACACTGAGGGCGCCGGGATTTTTAATCAGCGGACATCGAACCAAGCGCGAGCGGATGGATTCTACAAGTGCATGGTCTGCGGCAAGCGGAAGGCGGACACAATTGACAACCACCCTAATTATGTTTGGCGGGAGGACCGAAAAGATCCGCAAACTGGAATTTACACGACGCAAAAAATATGCACTACTCAATGTTATTTCAGGGGAGCCAATTCAGGCCAGATGACGAAGGCAGGGATGGCATCGAATGTCCACAAATGACAAGAAGGAACTCGCGCAACTCTTGGAGTACATCACCAAGAACGGCTTCCAGCCCATCGGAATGATTTTCTATGACTCGAAGCTGCAACTCCTCGGTCTAGCCCCGCTGGAGAAAGTGCCCGAGGCTTTTGTCGAGTTGATCGGTAACCGTCTCGGCGGCGCTAAGGGCTCCATATCTTGGACGGAGATGAATTGAAAATCGAAATTACCAGCGGGGATATCCGAGATAGCTGGTCAGGGTCGCAACTGAATCCAGTGGCGCTGGCCCTGAACCGGCAATGCGGGTGGCGCTGGTCGGTGACGGATGACATGGCGGTACGATATTCGGAGAATGAACATCGCCGGGAGTATCCCTTGCCGAACCAAGTCAGAAAGTTTCTGCAGCGCTACTATGACGAGAAAGTAGTAGTACCTTTCGCGTTTGAGTTGGAAGTATGAAACTCACTCAGTTTGTCACATTGATGAGCAAGCTGAAGATACGCCATCGTGACGATACGAGCATGATGGTGCCCTTCAAGATGTTCCCGAACCAAGTTACAGCGGTCAAGGCTCTGGAAAAGCAGTACGAAGAGAAAGGCAAAATCCGCGCCATTTTCCTGAAGTCTCGCCGGGTCACCGTTTCCTCGCTCTGCGATGCCTACTTGTTCGCTGACTGCTTGGCAGCTCCCAACCGGGAGAATTTAATCGTCGCTCACGTCAAAGATACGTCTGAGGGTTTATTCCGTGTGCCGCGCGACTTGGCCATTGTCTTAAATGAAACCGCCAATGTCTGCCGGATCATGGCCAAAAGAATCGAGGTCGATCATGCAGAAGGAAAATCTATTCTGGACATCGCTACAGCCGGGACCGTGGCTTCGGGCCGCGGCCTTACGCTTTCTGGGTTACATCTATCGGAAGCGGCCCGGTACCCGGGTCAAGACAGTTTTCTCTCCCTTCTTCCCGCGGTGGGTAAAGGTCGAGATACCGCCATCCTCGTCGAGTCCACCGCCTACGGTAAAACTGGCGAAGGTGAAACCTTTTACGAGTTCTGGCAACAAGCGGTAGCGCGACAGAACGAGTACATCACCATCTTCCTTGGCTGGCTGACTGATCCGGCGTGTGTCGGGAATGAACAGAATGCCGGAGACGCTCCTGCTACTGACCTTGAAAAAGAGTTAATGAAGGACTTCAAAGCTACGCGGGCTCAGATCGCGTGGATGCGGAACACGCTAGAAAACGAATGCCAAGGGTACGAAAAAGTCTTCCTCCAAGAATATCCACACACGCCAGGGGTAGCTTTTATCTCGACTGGCGACCCTGCGTTCACTCCCGAGGAGCGTAACTTCGCTGAGTCAACCTGCCGCGAACCTTTGGCCGAAGGCCACATGGAGTGGAAAGGCGAGAAGCCCCACTTCGTTCGTGTCTCCGGTGGAGCGCTGCGAATCTGGGAAGAACCGAAGCCGGGCCACAAATACTACATCGGAATGGACGCTGCGGTGGGAGTTGAGACGGGAGACTTCGCGGCAATCTCGGTGTGGGATGGGACCACAGGGAATCAGGTCGCGCAGTATGCCGACAAGGTGGTTCCTGAAGTCTTGGCATTCTTCATGCACTGCATCGGGCACTGGTACAACCGGGCCATGACGAATGGAGAGTTGACGGGCAACAGCGGCCGCGAAGTTTTGCGAGTCTTGCGTGACCAATATCACTACCCATTCTTCGCCTACTGGAAAGGAAAAGATGACAAACTGCTCGGGCGAGGGGAGAATCGCAAGCCGACAGTCTGGTGGGAAACGACCAGCTACTCTCGCCGGAAGATGATTGAAATATTCCGCATGGCGGTACGTGGCGCGATTCGCAAAGATGACTTCCGCGCCATTGTCCGTGACCACTCTCTCGCTTCGCAGATGATGGACGCCTCGCTTTCTGAAACTGGACGCTGGGAACTCAAGCGCGGCCATGACGATATTCTGGTCAGTGGGATGCTGGCCTTGGTTGCAATCGCGCAGAACCCAGTGCCGAGGATGTCCGGGCAGTCGCACATTGCTGATTCCGGGGAAGGCGAAGACTCGCAACTCGCTCGGGCCATTCCCAACATTGTGGATGATGTGACGTTGAGTTTACAGAGACACTACAAGCGGGCCATGTCGCTTACGAACAAATCGCATGCGCGGATGTTTGCGCAGAATGAAAGCAAGTTGGGCCTGAATCGACTCATTGGAATCTAGGAGAGCGGCTATGGAAGATACCAGCAGCAACATAGTTCGGCAGGCTGTCTGCGAGACACATGGGCATAACCTGCACAGCAAGCAGGACGACGCCAAAACATGGTTGTGTCTGAACTGCGGGATGACTCTTGAAGAAATACGCGGCGAGACCACGGCTAAGCGTGAGGTGGCGCGTGCCTCATAATCGTGGTGTAGTTCGTCTTGACACTTGGCTCTCGCAACTTCTCTGGGTGATTGCCCGCAAGCAGGGTGGGGAGATTCGTATCTCCGCTGTCGAACTGGAAGATGTTCCTAACCAATGTGCTGTCAGCACCGACTATGATCCAATCGGCCATGAGATTGTGATTCGAGGATTGAGTGGCGCGGCGGAGATGATTGTGATAAATACTGGGGAGCAATGGACCAGAACCAGACCAGCACAAGTGGCGGAACCCTTGCCGAGTTCGCAGCCCTCGCCAGCGAATCAGAATCGAAGCGCAGTGGTGGACGACGACATGATGGCGAGGATCGAGCAGAGATTGATTCGCCGGGCAGCGGAGAGGCAGCGCGAGAAGGAAACGGCGGAAGTAGCCCGAGTCCAGCGGGACCCGTCCTGGCCCTAATTGGCAAGCTTGCAGGCGAGTCGAAGCGCTACGAGATGCTGGAAAAGGAACTCTGGGAGCATGTGGGCGAACTGGTTCCTTCGGTTATGTCGCTTTCAGATTGGACAAAGTGCCTTCGGGAACTTCGTGAGGCGAATATGAGCGCAAGACGCGAATCCGGGTCAACATCTGAAGATCCTCTTCAGGCGATACGTGCTTTTCTAGGATCGTAATGACCGATTCACAGATGTGGGCGTACATAGCGGGCTTCACAGATGGTGAAGGAAATATCGCCATGGGTGGTTCTCGCGGTATGCGGCCGAATATCCAAATTGGTCAATCAGGAGATGTCGGCAAGAAGATTTTGACTACACTGTCTGAGTTCATGTCGTTGCACGGGATTTCCGCCCCAGTCTATAAGCGGAAAGGAATCGGCGGTGGTGTCGTAGACAAGCGCTCAGGGAAATCGTACCAAGATGCATGGGTTATCGTAATTTTCCGCAAGCAGGATGCGTTGAAGTTCCTGATTGCTATTCTGCCGTATCTCCAAGTTAAACGTGTCTTGGCTCAAGACCTGTTGAGATTCTTCACTCTTTACCCGGATTGGGCATCGTTCTCTCGCAGGAAAACTCATTGCTCCAACGGTCACCCATTGACTCCAGAGAATGTGTTCACTGACACGCTGCCCGGTAGAAAGTACGGCCGTCGGCGCTGCAAGACGTGTCATCGGAAGTACATGGTTACGTATGAACAAAAGCGCAAGGAGGCAGCATGTCGGCCTCTCTAGTTCCGTTTCCTGATGTCTCCACTAAAAAGAGGGATGATAGATCAAACCCCGATTTGGTCGTGTCAAGACAATTGGACGAATTGTTCAGATTGTCTGAGGAAGAAAGGGACCGACAGTTAGGCGCTAATTGGTTTGTAGAGGTAGCCCAGTTCTATACTCTGACCGGGTTGAAATCTGCCGCTGCACCATCCTTCCGCCCGCGTGTCCAGATTCCCGAACTGCAAACCTTGATGCTGGCCGAGGCCACGGACATATCGGAGACCTCACCCAAAGTCTTCCTAATGAACAAAGGGAAGCGCGACAAAGAGCGCGAGAAAGCCTTCCAGGAACACTGGCGGCAACAGCAGTACAACCTGCAACTATTCTTCGCGGAACTTTGGGCACTGTTTTGCGGCACAGGATTCTTACAAGTTGGAGTTGATCCAGAAGGTCGCCGCGGGAAGGGTGAAATCTGGGTAAACGCACGCGATGCAGGTGCCACCTTCCCTGATCCGGGGACACTCGACCGGGACCACTGGGTCTATGTCGGGATTGAAGACAAGATGTATCTCGACGAAATCTGCCGCATGTGGCCAGATGCGGGAGTCCGACTCAGGCGGCAAGCCAAGGGCTACGTCAGTGCGCGCATCGGGACGGATGATAGCGGCCCCGGAGGGTTATCGCTTCCTGAAGGCCCGATGCGGTGGGGCTCGGGAAGCATCCCCCAACAGCGAGTCGTAGGTGATGGTCGCATGATGGTGCGGCAGTTGTTCATCAACGACTACTCGACCGAGGAGTTGTCAAAAGAGGAGCGTGCGCGAATTCAGGAAATGCTCGGACCACTCACGCCTTCGCCCGAGTTCAAGTTGAAATTTCCTAACGGACGTTGGGTAGTGGAATGTGAGGGCGTGGTCTTGGCGGACGGCGAGAATCCTTTCCCGTTCAAACTTTTCCCGATCATCCCAATCCAGTCTATGCCCAGACTCAAGAGTTTCTGGGTGCCGCCACCAGTTCGCTACAGCAAGTCCTTGCAGGAACTGGCGGAACGCATGTTGACGGGAGTGTTCGAGAACGGCGTGCGGTTGAACAATGGCACTTGGTTCGTGGACGAGCGGGCGGGAATCGACGTGAACGACTTTGGAGGTCTGCCCGGCGAGGTACGGATCATCAACGCAGGCGCGACGGTGCCAGAAGTGAAATACGGTCAGCCCATGCCGGCTCATTTCACGCAGATGCCAGAATTGCTTTTGACCAAGCAGCGCATGATTCACGGGTTCACTCCGATGCGCGCAGGCCAACCCGCGGCAGGCAATATTTCGCAGAGTCTTTACGATGCTTCCGTGTTCCAGTCGCAAGTCCTGACCCGGATGCGGTCAAAGCTGATGGCTCCAGCGGTCCAACAACTGGCAGAGTTGGTGTTTTACACCATGTCGCGCTACTACACCCAAGATCAAGTATTCCCTGGATTCGGCAACAACGAAGTTGAGATGGTGCCGTGGAAGCCGATGACCGGGGGGTGGGAGAGTGCTTACGACGTATATCTTGATCCGGGCAGCATCAAGCCTCTCTCGGCGTCCTACCTGCGGTCGCTCGTCACTGCGCTTCTGGATAAGGGCAAGTTGCCGCTCAAGTTCGCGCTCGAAGCCCTAGACTTCCCTGGCGGGGAGGAAATTGCGGAGCAGCAGAGGGAAGAATTGGAACTGGCGGCCATGAGTAAACAAAAGAGGCCAAGATGAAAGGTGTCACGCCATTCGATGTGTTCGTCTCTAATTTTGAGACTGAACTGAAGCGCCGGTACGATGCTTGCGAAGACTTTGCGGCAACTCCGTCGAGTATCCTGCTGGCCGTGTTGAATGCCGTTGCGGAAGCAAGGAAGCGTACCGATGTCCTCAATGGCTGAGTATGAGTCGTTGCTAGAAGATCGCCCTGAGAAATTTGCCCCGGATGATGTAAACTTCCGGGAAGCCAAGTCTGGAGAACCGATGTGCGCCTCCTGCGTTCACTGGTATCGTAGTGCAGGAGGCGAACATGACGTTTGCGAGATTTTGAGAACTAAAGACGAGCAGGTACCTTGGAATTGGGTGTGTGACTTTTTTAACACCGACCGAGAGCATTATCCGTTGTTCCACGAGACGAAAGCTGGCGCAGACCAGCACGAGAGAGAGTAAGGGGAGAATTGCTCATGCTCTGAGGTAAAGAGCATGAAGTTAATTAGGGGCATAGCCCTCTGTCTGATTCTTTTGGCAGGCATCTCGCTTGCCCAAAATACCACTACCACAATCAACGTCACGGATGCTGGCTCGGTAGCCTGGGCCAATGGCACCTACAGCATCACGTTTGTAGGCCCGCCCAGCGTTATTTGGACGGGGGGTACCCTAAACACCGCCACGCCTATTACCGGGGTTCTAAACGGCGCTGGGACGGCCGCAGTGACCATCCCTGACAACAACCAGATAACCCCGCCAGGGACTCAGTGGGCTATCAACATTTGCAGCGCTACGCTGCCCCGAGCATGCGCGTCCAGCACAGTAACCATCACCGGAGCCACGCAGACGGTAAATATTACACCTGCGGCGATTGTGGCTACGGTTCCAACCTCACCTACGTTCTCACTCAACCCGCTGACCATGTACGCGGATGCTGAGATATCCGGAGGCTGGGTTGGGTATCGCTATTACAACGTGGCCAGCGGCTCTCTGAGGGTATGCCAGACGGTCACGGCGAACTCTTGTAGCGCGTTTGCGGCGGTTGGTGGATCGGGCGGCGGGAACGTCAACAGCTCGGGAAGTCCCACAGTCAACCAGCTTGCTCAGTGGGTAGACTCGACGCATATCCAGGGAATCAACCCAACCCTTTCCAGTCCGACATTCGCAGCCACCAGCTCGGTACAGTTGGCAGGCGTGGTAACGGATGAAATTGGCTCTGGGAAGCTTGTGTTTGCTACCTCGCTCCAGGGTACCGATACCAAGGTGTTGACTGCAGGGACGGTCAGCGGCACTGGGGCGACTCTCTGTGTCGATGCTCTCGGGGGTGCCACGACTTCCGGATGCGGCACCGGGGTTGGCACGGTCACTAGCGTGGGACAGAGTTTTACTGGGGGTCTGATCTCGGTCGCTGGTTCCCCTATTACCACTTCGGGCACCCTAGCCCTGACCGTAGCCGGAACCAGCGGCGGCATCCCGTATTTTTCCGGTGCTTCTACGTGGGCATCATCGGGCGCACTTCCCACGGGAAACTTCGTGCTCGGCGGTGGTGCCGGCGGCGCACCCACGGCGACCTTCAGCATTGTTCCCGTATCTAGCGGTGGTACGGGTACTGCCTCTCCAAGTCTGATTGCCGGGACCAATATCACCATCACAGGCGCCTGGCCGAATCAGACCATCAACGCCGCCACAACCGGCTCTGGGACCGTAACCAGCGTGGCCCAGACGGTGCCCAGCGGATTCAGCGTGGCAGGTTCTCCAATCACGACCTCCGGGACTCTGGGGATCACTTACAGCGTGGCTGGCATGGATCAGCCTTTACTGTCAACGGGGACGAATGCTGCAGGGTTTGCTGCCGCCATTCCGTTATGCGGAGACGGCTCACACGCACTAAGCTACTCAACGTCCACACACACGTTCGGTTGCCAAGCACTGACTACTGGGGGAGCAGGTACCGTCACAAGTGTGGCTGTCACAGTTCCCAGCGGTTTGGCGATATCTGGATCACCAATCACCACCTCGGGCACGCTGGGCATTACCTACAGCGTGGCAGCTTCAGACCAGATTCTTATCTCAACCGCGGCAAATACAGCCAGTTTTGCAGCGGCTCTGGCGACTTGCGGTGATGGGACTCACGCAATCAACTACTCAGCCTCAACTCACACTTTCGGATGCCAGACGCTTACGACTGGTGGTGCCGGGACGGTCACAAGTTTTAGTGCGGGCACCTTGAGTCCACTGTTTACGACGAGCGTGGCGACTGCGACAACGACTCCTGCTTTAACCTTCATCCTCTCAAGTGCGGCGGCAGGAACAGTGTTTGGCAATGCAACCGCGGCGGTTGCATCCCCGATCTATACTTCTACCCCGGTTCTCGGTGCGGCTGGCGTCAATGTAGGCTCCATAGGTTTCCAGAACCTAACCAGCGGCACGATTCTTCTCACCCCGACAACAGGGGCTCTGGGATCAATAACTATTACCATGCCTGCGGTTACAGGCACGATGGCGGAAACCACAGGGACGTTAACCAGCGGGCATTGTTCACAATTCGATGGCAGTGGCCGCTTGGTGGACTCTGGAGCAGGTTGCGGTGGGAGTGGCACTGTAACGAGCGTAGCTGAGACGGTACCAAGTGGCTTCGCTGTATCTGGTTCCCCGATTACCACATCAGGAACGTTTGGAATCACTTACAGTGTCGCAGCGTCGGATCAACCATTACTGTCAACTGCAGCCAACACGGCTAGCTTCGCCGCAGCAATCCCACTTTGCGGAGATGGCACCCATGCGCTGAGTTATTCGACTTCAACGCATACGTTTGGCTGTCAGACTCTGACTACGGGTGGTGCGGGGACTGTGACCAGCGTATCGCAAACATTCACGGGAGGCTTGATATCAGTAGCAGGGTCACCGATTACAACCTCCGGCACGTTGGCCCTGACGGTCGCAGGCACTTCTGGCGGCATTCCGTACTTCAGCAGCGCGACGGCCTGGGCTTCATCTGGGTTGCTTCCGACTGGAGATTTTGTTCTTGGCGGAGGCGCCGGGGGTGCTCCGACTGCCACATTCTCAATCGTGCCTGTAGTGAATGGTGGCACGGGGACTGCATCGCCAGGCTTGATAGCCGGAACGAACGTCACCATCACCGGAAGTTGGCCGAACCAGACTATAAATTCTAATGCTGGTGCTGCGGTAACGTGGAATGCAATCACGAATCCTACCGGGAATCAAGCTCTAACGTTCGCAGCTACGGACACGACGACTTGGACAATCGCAGATCAAGGGGCATCACCGATAACCGGGATCTTTAACATCACGGACACTTCATCCACGGCAACCGATACCTCCACCGATCTCATAATCCAAGCTCCGTCTGGAAGTTATCACAACCCGCTAACAGTCGCAGTTGCAGGATTCAATCAGTTCCAGGTGTGCAACACCAACGGCGCTTCCCATGTGGGCATAACCGTATCCGGCAACATCATCACCTGCCCCAACCTGTCTACTGCACCGGTGAGTAAGTCCTGGATTTTGGTCGGTTCCAATCCGCACACGGCGCAGACGTTGTATGAGAATGCGGCGGCTTATACTGGCAACCTGTTTCAGATGCACACCTTCACCGCTTCAGGTACGGGATTCAATTTCTGGACGGCATGCCCCGGTGCATCAAATACGGATGGAAGCTGCGCCAGCGGCAATGTTGTGGCCAAGTTGCGCGGCGACGGATTGCTGACCTCCACCAGCGCGGCCTATACCGGTTCGACCAGCGGCGTAATTACCACGAAGCCGCAAGCCGCTGCTGGCACCTGGGAGTGGGATTGGCCGATCACCGCCGGAACCGCTGGGCAAGTCCTAACTTCACAGGGTGGCGCTGGAACGGCGATGACCTGGACAACGGCTGCTGGTGGTGGTGGCACGGTAACCAGTATTGCGACAACTTCCCCTATCACTGGCGGAACAATTACTACAACCGGTACAATCGCTTGCGCGACTTGCGTAGTGGCGTCATCTCCTGGCGCTGGCATTGCGCGTTTTGCTGGTTCAACTCAAACAGTTACCTCGGCTGAAATCAGCGGAGATGTAACCACCAGCGGCTCGAACGTCGCTACCGTAGTTCAGATTGAAGGCGCGGCGATACCAGTTTCTGCGAACGTCGTGAGCACGAATGCCAGCAAGCAGTTGGTGGCGGGAACTTCGCACGCGGTTTCAACGGTATTATCGTGCGTGGCGGCCTCCGGCTCAGGAACGGCTTATACCTGTACTACCACTCCAACATTTACCCCAGCAGACAATGACACGATTCACTTCGAGTCAGACGTAGCCAATACAGGCGCCGCCACGTTGAACGTGAACTCTTCCTCAGCGGCCCCAATCAAGAAGCAAGGTGGAGGAACGGCGCTAGTAGCTAACGACTTTCTCGCCGGTCAGGACACGATTCTTATTTTCGATGGCGTGAACTGGCAGATGCAGGGGCAGGTTGGCAATGCCGCTAGTGGCACCGGGAACACGACTTCGACAGGTCTGACCTCGGGCGTGATTCCGCAGGCCAGTGGCGTTAATTCCATCGTCAACTCATCTCCTCAACTCGACAACGGAGTTACGACTGCGAATACCTTGACCTATGCAGGTACGGCGGGAGTAACTTCGCCGGTCTTTAGGACGAGTGGCACAAATGGTGGCCTGAGTGGACTGGAAGGTACCGGTGCGAACGTTACCGGCTCTGGCACGTGCCTGGCGACGTTTGACAACCTCTGGGCAGACAGTACGCTTCACGGCTTCAAGATGTGCGCTGCGTCGAATGGCACGGTCACCACGGCAGTGCCAGTCGTAGGCGGTCCAGCCTCGTCCACGGCGGGCGATGTGGTTACCTTTAACGGCGTTGGCGGCGAGTTTATTCAGGACTCTGGGATATTGGGCACAAACATCGTTCGCAAGGATGCTAACAACACTGGCGCTGCGGCAATGACTCTGGACATGTCGGCCTCGACCGGGACTGGCGCTTTTAGGATTCCAAACAGTGCCGGTGCGACCACGGTGGTAAATGGAGCGCTGGTCTATGACACAACCAACAACAACGTCCACTTTGGATCAAACGGCGTGGACAACATCAACGCTGTTATCCCAACCTCCGTTACCGTCACGAACAACGACTGTGCGAAGTGGACAGTAGCTTCCGGGGTCATCACGCTGAACGATGCTGGGGCGGCGTGCGGGTCTGGTGGCGGGACTGTCCCAATCAACAGCGTACTTAGCGCGACCGGAGCGATTGCTACCATCGCACTCGGGAACAACCCTCTAGTCTTTAGCTGCGCTTTAACCTCTGGCACTAGTTGCATGGCCCTTACTCAAGCGACAGCCTCGACTGTTTCTGGATCGGCACAACTTCAGATCACATCACTGACAACCTCTGCTGCGATGAGTATCCAGATCACCCAGGGAGCCAATGGCCCAGCTAACGGTAACGCT
>Ga0209118_1001167_pt1 | contig 12722 bp, 12 predicted proteins | sample BlaSpr_A8_Ref_M1_FD_187988 | JGI IMG/M metagenome (GOLD analysis project Ga0209118, IMG submission 187988) | Forest soil microbial communities from Thunder Bay, Ontario, Canada - Black Spruce, Ontario site 2_A8_Ref_M1 (SPAdes) (version 2) | ecosystem: Environmental > Terrestrial > Soil > Boreal...
GAGGAGGTCCGCCGGGCGGCACGTGATCGGCTCCTCGCGTCCGTTGACCAGGCGGCGGATCTCAGCGTCCACCGGGTACGGCGGTTCGCCGTACAGGCCGAGGAAATAGTCCTTCACCTCCTGGCTGATGGTTGCGTAGCGGTCGCCCTCGATCACGTTGTAGACGGCCTGGGTCGCGATCATCTGCCTGATCGGGGCGACCAGCGGTGGATAGCCCAGCTCGAGCCGCACCTTGTTGGCTTCCTCGAGCACCTCCGCGATGCGGCCGCCCGCGTTGTGTGCATCGAGCTGGCGGTAGATGTCCTCGAGCATCTGACCGGGCATCTGATAGCGGAGGATGCTCGCGTCAACGCGGTCAGCGACCGGGCTCAGGTCTTCGATGTGCTTGCGCTTCAAAAGCTCGACGTCATGCTGCACGTCCCACATCTTTTCGAGGTCCATGCCGGTGTCGTATTCGCCGCCCTTGAGCGCCGCCACGACGCTTTCGACAGCCGGCTGCGAAGTGCCCCATGCGAGCGGCGACATGGCCACGTCCAACAGCGTGGCGCCGGCTTCGACCCCGGCCATGTAGGCCATAGGCGCCATTCCGCTCGAGCAGTGCGAGTGGACGCCGATCGGAACGTCGACCGTCTCCTTGAGAGCGGTGACCAGCTCCCAGGTCGCTTGAGGGCTGAGCAGTCCGGAGGTGTCTTTGATCACGACCTCGTGACACCCCATGTTCACCAGGCCCTTGGCGAGCGAGCACCACAGCTCGACGTTGTGGGCGGGCGAGGTGGCATAGCTGAGGGCGCCCTGCACCTTCTTCTTCGCTTTGAGGGCCGCGGCGATGATCGCCTCCATGTTGCGCAGGTCGTTGAGCGGATCGAAGACGCGGAAGACGTCGACGCCGCACTTCGCCGAATGCTTCACGAACAGCTCGACCACGTCGTCGGCGAAATTGCGATTGGCGACCAGGTTCTGGCCGCGGATCAACGCCTGGACGGGGGTGTTCGGGGTCGCTTTGCCCAGCTGCCGCAGGTACTCCCACGGATCCTCCAGGCGACGGACCTGGGTTTCGAAAGTGGCGCCGCCAAACGCCTCCATGGCCGCGAACCCGATCGAGTCCATCTTCGCGGCGATGGGGACCATTTCTTCACCGCTCAAGCTTCCGCCGAGCAAGGACTGCTGGGCGTCGCGGAACGTGGTGTCGATGAGGCGAATGCGGGGAGCCTTGTTCGCCATCTCTTAAGTCGGACCCGCGAGAGACGCGCGCTTTTCGCGGTGACGCTCTTCGATATCCGGGTCGCCGAGGCCCAGTATCCGAGCGGCGAGCCAGGCCGCGTTCTTAGCCCCAGCCTCGCCGATGGCGACGGTGGCGACGGGGATTCCGGCGGGCATCTGCACGATCGAGTAGAGCGAATCCACACCACCGAGATGCTGCGTCGGCACCGGCACGCCGATCACCGGCAGGTCGGTCCAGGCGGCAACGACCCCGGGGAGATGTGCCGCACCGCCGGCGGCGGCGATCACGACCTTGATGCCACGCTCGCGCGCCGACGTGGCCCACTCCATGACGCCCCGCGGATTGCGGTGCGCGGAACAGACCTTGACCTCATGCTCGATCCCGAGCTCCTCGAGGACTTTGACGCACGACTCCATCAAAGGGAGATCGGACTTGGAGCCGAGAATGACGCCGACCACTGGCTTCAAACAACCGCCTCCCGAGGAGTCCGCTGAGGGATTGCCGTCGGATCTTTGGCCCCCATGCGGCGCATCTGCGTCGTCGGCTTCTGCGCTACTCGCTTACGCATCTACGATGCGTGCGCTCCGTTGCTCGGCGCCTCCTAGCATCTGCACCACCTGGTGACCAAATCTCTCGACGTCACCCCTCAACGGCCTCCTTAGCTATGTCTGTACGAAAAAAGGCGCCCTCGAATCGTACCTGCCGGGCCCCGGCAAGCGCCTTTTCACGGGCCTCCGCCACGGTATCGCCCAGCGCGACCGATGTCACGACACGCCCGCCATCTGTGACGAGGCCTTTTCCGGGCTCGAACTTGGTTGCGGCGTGAAAGATGAGCGCCCCGCGCGGTATCTCGCCGAGGCCGCGAATCTGATACCCCGTCTTAACGGCTGCGTCATCGGGGTAGTTGCCAGAGGCGACGACAACGCCGACTGACGCCCGCGGGCTCCAGCGCAGATCCGGGAAATCGGCGAGGGTTCCCTTTGATGACGCGAGGGCCAGCGCCACCAGATCGGTCTCGAGTCGAGGGAGCACGACCTGGGCCTCAGGGTCCCCGAATCGAGCGTTGAACTCGATCGCCCGAAGGCCCGAGCGCGTCAGCATCAGGCCCGCGTAAAGCACACCGCGGAACTCATCGCCCGAGCTCGACAGCTCGCGCACGGCGGGCCGCAGCACTGTGTCGACAACCTCGCGCACCACTGCATCATCGATGCCCTTCGGCGGCGAGTAAGCGCCCATGCCGCCGGTGTTCGGTCCCTTGTCCCCGTCGCGCGCGCGCTTGAAGTCTCGAGCCGGCGCGAGCGCGATGACCTCGGTCCCGTCCGTGACGCCGAGCACCGACAGCTCCGGCCCTTCGAGCAGCTCTTCCACGACGATGGTGGCGCCGCTGCGTCCAAACTGCTTCTCCACGAGCATGGCGTCTATGGCGCTGCCTGCTTCCTCGATGCTTGTGCAGACGATGACGCCCTTGCCGCGAGCGAGCCCGTCGGCCTTCACGGCGACGCGGCCTTCGCGCTCGGCCGCCCACGCCTTTGCGGGCTGCGGCTGCGTGAAGACCTCGTAGTCGGCGGTCGGGATTCCTGCTCGGACCATGAGCCGCTTGGCGAACGATTTGCTCGTTTCGATCCGGCCCGCTCCGCGGTTGGGGCCAAGCACGTTGAAGCCGGCCTTCCGAAGCGCATCACCAACCCCGGCGTCGACCGCTGCCTCGGGGCCGAGAATCACTAGGCCGAGCCGCTCGCGCTTGGCGAAGTCCACGATGCGCACAACGTCGGCGGCTCCGATCGGGATGTTTCGCGCCATCCCGCCCGTCCCGCCGTTTCCCGGCGCGCAGTACACGCGCTCGACGAGCTCTGACTGCACGCATTTCCAAACCAACGCGTGCTCGCGCGCACCGGAACCGACGACGAGTACCTTCACCGCCGGGCTATTGGATCACTTACTCCCACTCGATGGTGCCGGGGGGCTTGCTCGTGATGTCGAAGACGACCCGGTTGACGCCCTTGACCTCGTTGACGATGCGGTTGCTGATGCGCGCCAGCACCTCGTAGGGGACGCGCGCCCAATCGGCGGTCATGGCGTCCTCGCTTGTCACGACGCGCACTGCGACGACGTTGGCGTAGGTGCGATAGTCGCCCATCACGCCGACGGTTTCGAGCGGTGTCAGCACGGCGAACGACTGCCACACCTGGCGGTAAAGGCCGTGGTGCTTGATCTCGTCGACGACGACCCAGTCTGCGTTGCGCAGGATCTCCAGCCTCTCGGCCGTGACCTCGCCGAGGCAACGGATCGACAGCCCGGGTCCCGGGAACGGCTGCCGGTAGACCATCTCCTCGGGCATGCCAAGCTCGAGGCCCACGGCGCGCACTTCGTCCTTGAACAGGTAGCGGAGCGGCTCGATCAGCTGGAAGCGCAGCCCGGGCGGCAGGCCGCCCACGTTGTGGTGGGTCTTGATCTTGACGGCCGTGGCGGCGACGTCAGGCGCGGTGGACTCGATGACGTCCGGGTAGAGCGTGCCTTGGGCCAAGAAGTCGATGTGTCCAAGCGTGGATGCCTCTGCCTCGAAGACGGTGATGAACTCGCGCCCGACGATGCGCCTCTTCTCCTCCGGGTCGACGATTCCACGAAGCGCTCCGAGGAACCTGTCGGTGGCGTCGACGTAGCGGATGTTCATGTCAAGGTTGCCATGCATCACGGCCAGCACCCGCTCAGGCTCTTCCTTGCGCAGCAGCCCGTTGTTGACAAACACGCAGGTCAGCTGGTCGCCGATGGCGCGATGAACGAGCGTGGCCGCAACCGCCGAATCGACGCCGCCGGACAGAGCGCAGATGACGCGACCACTGCCGACCTGGGCGCGAATGCTCTCGATGGCGTCAGCGATGAACGAGCCCGGCGTCCACGACGCATCGCATTTGCATACCCGGTAGAGGAAGTTGCGCAGCACCTCGCGGCCGCTCGGCGTATGCACGACCTCGGGATGGAACTGGATGCCGAAGATGCCGCGGTCGTCGGTGAACGCGGCCACCGGCGAGTTGCCGCTGGAAGCCAGTGAGCGAAAGCCTGGCGGCATCTGGGAGACCGTGTCGCCGTGACTCATCCACACCGGCAGCTCCTGATTGAGGCCCTCGAAGAGCCCCGCCGGGTCGCGCACGGCCAGGAGGGCCGGCCCGTACTCGTGGGCCTTGCCGGGGTCGACCTTGCCGCCGAGATGGTGGGCGATCAACTGCATCCCGTAACAGATGCCGAGGACTGGAACGCCGGCACGAAGCGCCTCGGGGTCGACCTGCGGCGCCGCGGCGTCGTAGACGCTTGCGGGGCCGCCGCTCAGGATCAGCCCAGCGGGGTGTCGGTCTTTCAACTCCTTCCAGGGAGTGGTCCCGGAGACCAGCTCGCAGTAGACGTGAGCCTCACGCACCCGGCGCGCGATGAGCTGGCTGAACTGGGATCCGAAGTCGAGCACCAGGACCGTTTGTTGCCGTGTTCCACCACTGGTCTCTTTGCGTGGAGGGGTAGCGACGTCGGTCTTGGAGATCAAGAAGTCACATCCTTACGGCCGCTTTGCGCCCCGATGCTCAGGCCTTCCCCATGCCAACGTGTTGAGCCTGCTGGAACACCTTGCCTTCCGATGTGATCGCCGGCGCGACAACCATCTCCACGTGCTGGAACTCGGCGATGTCGTTGGCCCCGCAGACGCCGAGCGCCGATCGCAGGGCGCCGGCGAAATTCTGGCTGCCGTCGTCTACGCGCGCGGGGCCGAGAAGGATCTCCTTGAGCGTGGCCTTGGTGCCGACGTGGATGCGGGTTCCGCGCGGAAGGTTGGGGTCAGGCGTCGCCATGCCCCAGTTGAATCCCCTGGAGGCGGACTCCTCGGCGCCGGCGAGCGGCGTACCGATCATCACCGCGTCGGCGCCGGACGCGAACGCCTTGCAGACGTCGGCTCCGATTCGCATGCCCCCGTCCGTGATCACGGCAACGCGCATCCCACCGCGCCGCATGTACTCGTCGCGGGCGGCTGCGACGTCCGCCGTAGCGGTCACCTGCGGCACTCCGACCCCGAGTACGCCACGCGTCGTGCAGGCGGCCCCCGGACCGACGCCGACGAGGATGCCTGCGATGCCGGTCTCCATCAGCTCGAGCGCAGTTTCGTAATGGACGCAGTTGCCGACGACAACCGGGATGTCACAAACGCGGACCAGCTGCTCGAACGAGAGCTGGTGATACGACCTCGATGAGTGTCGAGCCGTGAGGACGGTGCCCTGGACCACCAGCACGTCGGCGCCGGCCTTCTGCACGACCTCCGCGCGCTCTTCAGCGCGAGCCGGGATGCTCGAGACAGCACAAGGAACGCCGGCTGCCTTGATCGTTTTGATCCTCTCGGAAATGAGCTTCGGCTTGACCGGCTCGCGATAGACCTCTTTCAGAAGGGCGTTGATGCTTGCCTTGTCGGCTTCGGCGATCCGCTTGATGATCGGCGCGGAGTCTTCGTAACGCGTATGAACTCCGTCGAGGTTGAGCACCGCAACTCCGCCGAGCCTTCCCATCGCAATAGCAAAGTCGACATCGACGACACCGTCCATCGCGGCGCCCCAGATCGGCAGCTGGAGCTTGAAGCGATCCCCCATTGCGAAAGTGATGTCCACCTCGTCGGGGTTGAGTGTTACGCCGCCTGGCACAAGTGCGACTTCGTCGAAGCCATACGCGCGGCGTGCGTAGCGCCCGATCCCGATCTCGAGGCCAGACTGCTCCCCGGGAACCACTCCGCGGGTTGCGAGCCGGCTCTGATTCAGGGTGTGTTTACTCCAATGGCGGCGGGCTTTTCGAAATTATACGAGATGCTTGAGGTACGACAGGGTCACGTGTGCGCCCGATCGCACATATCCTTTATGTAGATGTACCGGACGCTCGAGTATCTGCGTGGCATTTCTGAGGATGACGTGCGGCGATTGCGGTCGCGTGGGATTCACCACACCATCCAGCTGCTGCATCGCACATCCCTCGGCATCGACCGCCAGCGGCTGTCCAAGAGGACGGGCATAAGCACCGACCGCCTCCTCGAGTTCTCGCACCAGTGCACCCTGTTCGAAGTATCGGGGATGGACCGCTCCCTGCCGGTCATCCGCCGCCTGGGCATCGATTCAATGAAGGCGCTGCGCGCGCAGGATGCACAGGAGCTGCACGCAAAGCTCGTGGATGCCATCGGCCTCGCGGGCGCGCCAAGCCTGTCGGACGTCCAATACTGGATCAGCCAGGCCACGGCCCTCGACATAATCGAAGAGCCGGAGCCGACCGAACCCATCGAGGTAACTACTTAGGCGAGCTTTCCAATCGCTTTGGTCGGCGGCTCGTCCTCGCGAAACGTCAGAGGGACCGCGGCCGTGCCCGACAGCGTGGGTGGATATGGCCACGCCGGCACTGGCGACCCAGAGGTGTTGGGGGGTGAGGCCGGAACGTCGACCAACCGCCATCGCACACTTCGTTGAAGAAGACGGCGACGACGTTGCGGAATGATGCGGCAGGGGGGCACGCCCGCCAGGATCACGACCCCGCCCGATATCGACTTCAGCATCGTTTCAACACTGCGTCGATCGATTGTCCACGCGTTGCCTTTGGAGGCAGACCTGGCAATCTCGGCCGACGTCATCGGGCGGCTGTCGTGCATCACCGACACGATCAGATTGAGCAGAAATTCGTCGATGCTGAGCAAGCGCTTGTCCGCCATAGCCTTCCTGGCGCCGAGTCTAGAACAACCGGTTAGACGAAGATTCCTCGGCGCAGCTTCAGGTTGTCGTAGACCCCCTGCTGGATCGTGTCGCGCACCTGGTCGGCGAGCGCCATGACGAGGTTCTGGTCGTCAGCCGCCTTGGGCGGGTGGACCTCGACGTGGATCGGGGCATGGAACTGGATCCGCCATTTGCTCGGCAGGGGAATGACCCCGAACGGTCCGAGCCACGGCCAGAATGGCGTGACCGGAAAGTAGGGAAGGCCGAACATCTTCGCCAGCGGGGCCAGGTCGGCGATCATCGGGTAGATCTCTTCCGACCCCACTACCGAGACCGGGATGATCGGGGCGCCGGCTCGGATCGCAGTCGCCACGAAGCCGCCGCGGCCAAACCGTCGCAGGCGGTAGCGGTCCTTGAAAGGCTTGCCGGTCCCCTTGACTCCCTCCGGGAAGACGAGGACCAGCTCGTCACGTTCGAGGAGGCGGCGCGTGTCGTCTGGGTGGCCGACGGTCTGACCCGTGCGGCGTAAGAACCAGCTCATCACAGGCATGCCCATGAAGAGGCTCGCCACGAGGGCACGGACATGTCGAGGCGACGGGTGCTCGACGAAGACCGCCGTCTTGATCATCGTACCGTCCCACGGCAGCACGCCTCCGTGGTTCGAGACCAGAAGCGCCCGCCCCGTCGCCGGCACGTTCTCGATCCCGGTCGTCTCCACCCGCCAGTAATCGCGATAGAGAACCCTGAAGACCGACAGGAACGACTCCGTCCATTGGGGATCGAATCCGAAATCATCGACCGTGTAGTTCGCCCCGCGTCGCGCCAGCTCACGCTGCTGGTAGGCGAACTGCACGAAATCCATGACCCGGTTGAGATCGATGATCTCGCGGCCGGTCAGCTGACGAAGGCGCGACGACAGCTCGGCCAGTCCCTGCATGGCGTAGATCGGCAAGTTGCGCTGCAGGCGCCGCACCGGCTTGGGAAGGCGGAAGCCAGTGCTCGGCGGTGGGGCGACGATATTGGCCTTGTAGCTGCGCCGCCGCCGCTCGCGCGGAGCCGCGGTGTAGATTCCGGCCGGCTCAGCGCTCATCGCGGGCGCGGGCAGGTTGGGACTTGTTGATTTCACCTTTGAGCCACGCGATGCCCGTCGCGTTCCTCCCGCCTGCGCCGCTGGAGATAGACCTGGAGCTCGTATTCCTGCGGCGGGGATGGCGCCTCGACTAGCTCCTGGTCCTTGCCCCAAGCAAGAGCGTCCATCACGCTGCGAGTGTTGTAAGCCGGCGTCCAGCCGAACTCGGCACTGAGCTTGGAGCAGTCCACCACGGAACCGTATGCCAGGACGCCGGCGAGGTGCCCGGGGAGATCGACCCCGGTCACTGCGCGCAATCCCAACCGGGCCAGCCACTGTCCGTTGTGCGGCAGGATCGGCGCGGCGCGTCCGCCCATGATCGTGATCGCCTGACTCAAAAGAACGACACCCGCCGCCGCAACGTTGTATGCGCCCGGATGAGTGCCCATCGCCGATCGCACGATTGCCTCGACCGCGTCCTCCTCATGCAATAGCTGCAGTCGAGGATCGAAGCCCGCGAAGGTCGGCACGATCGGCAAAGAGAGGTATCGCGCAAGCGTCGTGCCGTCGGTCACCCGGAAGCCCAACCTGAGCACCGTCACCTGGCACGTGGGGTCGCGAATGGCGAACTCGTTGACCAGCTGCTCCATCTCGAGCAGGTCGCGGGTCACGAAGGAACCCTGCCGTTCGCCACCGGCCATGTCCTCTGAGAAAAAAGACGGATCGCCGGGGCCGGCACCGTAGACGGCCTGGCTCGACTTCACGACCAGTCGCTCGACCGGACTGGACGCGCCGGCGCAACCGATGAGCACGTTCATGGTCCCGATCACGTTGGTCTCGTGGTCAGCGCGGTCCTCTCTTGCGGAGTCAACCGTGACGGCCAGGTGCACGACAGTGTCGATGCGAAGCCGGCGAACCAGCTTTCCTATCACCGCGTGCCGTGTATCGGCATGCACGAAATCCATCTCTTCCAGCGCGCTGATGGGGTCGGCGACGTCGCAGCCGAACAGATAGGGAACCTGCGGGGCGAGCCGGCGGGCCACCTCGGCGCCGAGCGGGTTGGACACACCGGTAATCAAGACGCGACGGGGAGTCATTAACTCCCGATTATGGATAGATCCCTCGAACCATGGTTGCGTTGGCGACTCGCTGAACCGCGATCGCGTACGCAGCGAGCCGCATGTCGATGCGCTTGTTGACGGAGGTGTGAAGGATCTCGTAGAAGGCACGCGTGATCACGTGGTGAAGCTTGGTGTTGATCTCCTCCTCTTCCCAGAAGAAGGCCTGAAGATCCTGGACCCACTCGAAGTACGAAACGATCACGCCACCCGCGTTGGCGATGATGTCCGGGATCACGAAGATCCCGCGGTCCTGCAGTATCGGGTCGGCCTCAGGCGCGACCGCGGCGTTGGCTCCCTCGGTGATCAGCTTGGCGCGGATTCTTCCCGCGTTCTCGGCGGTGATCTGGTCCTGTACGGCGGCCGGCACGAGCACTGTCACCGGCAGCTCCAGCAGCTCGGCGTTGGTGATGCTGTCCGCCTTCTTGAAGCCGCTGACGCCACCGCGCACTTGCCGGTGCTCCTCGAGCGACGCCAGGTCGAGGCCCTTCGGGTTGTAAACGGCACCCTTCGAGTCGCTCACGGCGACGACGCTGAAGCCGGCCTCTGAAAGGAGCCTCGACGTCGATCTCCCGACCTGGCCGTAACCCTGGACCGCAAGCGTGGGCGTCTCTTCCTCGACGTGGAGGTACTTGAGGGCTTCGAGAGTTAGGTAGGTGGCTCCGCGGCCCGGTGCGTCGACGCGTCCTTCCGATCCACCGACATCGACAGGTTTCCCGGTGACTGACGCAGTCACCGAGTGACCGGAGTGCATCGAAATCGTGTCCATGATCCAGGCCATGACCTGCGGGTTGGTGCCCATGTCGGGCGCGGGGATGTCCTTCTCGGGACCGATCAGGATCGCGATCTCGGTCGCATAGCGGCGCGTGAGATGCTCGAGCTCGCTAAGCGAGAGTTTGCCCGGGTCGCACGCGACAGCGCCCTTTGCGCCACCGTACGGCAGCCCGACTGTGGCGCACTTCCACGTCATGAGCATCGCCATCGCTTTGACGAGGTCGAGAGTGACATCCGGGTGGTAGCGGATGCCGCCTTTGGCGGGACCGCGGCTGATGTTGTGGTGGACACGCCAACCGGTGAAGACGCGCACGGAGCCGTCGTCCATCCGTACAGGGAAGTGGACGGTCAGCTCGCGCTTGACCTCCCGAAGCCCTCTCCGCGAGTCGTCGGAAAGGCCGATGACGTCAGCCGCCGCATCAAAACGCCGCTGCGCGGTCTCGAATGCGGAGAGCCGGGTTTCGACCGCCATGTAGGGAATCCGATAGTACTCCGGTAGCGGGGGCTCCTAGACCAGAATTGACGCAATGTCGCGCCAGCGTCTGGTCAGCATCCTGGTCGTCGCGGCGGTCGCGATGGCGACCGGTTTCGTGGTCGCCGGCCAGGTCAAGGTGCAGCTGCTCACGCCCTCCAACCAGGTCGCTCGATACCAGGCGCTCGTGCGGAGCGTTCAGGACCTCGAGGCGACGAACGCGGACTCGCGCCGCTCGATCGCGGCACTTCGGGCTCAGATCGATGCGCTTGAGGCGGCCGCCGCCCAACGCTCAGCCGCGACGCAGGACCTGCAGAGCCAGGTGGCCGACCTTCGAGCCCATGCCGGCTTGACCCGCCTGCACGGCCCGGGCGTCGAAATCCAGCTCGTCAACGGGGTTGCCGGGCCCGACCAGGGCGTCCAGACCGGGTACCTGGTCAACTTCCAGGACGTCCAGGACATCACCAATCTGCTGTTTGCACAGGGCGCCGAGGGCGTCTCGGTCAATGGACGGCGGATAACGCCGCTGAGCGCGTTCTCCGGATCCGCCGACCAGATCGTCATCGACCAGGGTCCGCCGATTTCGTCCCCGATCAAAGTGCTGGCCGTAGGAGATCGCAACCGGATGGAGGCCGCCTTGAACGACCCTTCTGCCGTGCCCGACATCCGCGCCCGGCAGGTGCAGTTCCAGCTTGGGCTCACCTTCGGCGGCAGCCCTGATTTAGCGCTGCCCGCTTACGACTCGAGCCTCGAGGTTCCTCATGTCGTCACGGGTTAGGCCGCGAGCATCGCGGAGGGCGATCGGCATCTGGGTCATCGCGCTGTTGGTCGCGGTCGTGGCCACCATCCAGGTGCGCAGCCAGGCCGAGGTCGTCCGCAGCCTCGTCGGCACCGACACCACCTCGCTGGCATTCTTGATCGACGATCTTCACCGGGCCAACGATGCCCTGGACGCAGAAAAGACCGCGCTGAGCCAGCGTCAAGCCACCCTGGCCAGCGGCACGGGCACGGCTGCCGATCAGGTTTTGTCCGAAGAGGCGAATCGACTTCGGGCCGCGGAAGGCCTGGTGCCCGTCCACGGACCGGGCGTGGTCCTGGTCGTGAATGCGGCCGGCCTGCAAGCCCTCGACCTTCAGGACGCGCTCAACAACCTGGCTGTCGGCGGGGCCGAAGCGATCGCCGTCAACGACCACCGGGTCGTGCTGGGTGTGCCGATCGAGCAAACCCCGAGCGGGGTCAACATTCAAGGCGCGCTGGTTCCGCCGCCGTGGACGATCGCCGCGATCGGTGACGCCAACCGGCTGGCGCAGGCCGCCGACCTGATGACGCAGCAAATGCGCGCCGACCGGCGTGTGCGCCAAGCGACCTATCGCGTCGAGCCTGACCTCGCGATCAGGGCAGTCGTCAACGCGCGGCCTTTCGTTTACGGGGTCGGGCCTTAGAAGGCTCCCCGGCTCCGGCTCGCTTCAGCTGTGCGGAAAGCTGGTCAAGGCGTGCATTGACGCGGTCGATGTCATGGCGACTCGGGATGCGTAGCCGCCGCAGCGCGCGCTCGATCGCTTCGTCGATCACGCCCTCCAGGTCGCCGCGGCGCCGCTCCATCTGGTTGACCAGGTCGGCGGGCACGTTGAGGGTTTTGCGGACGTAGTCGAGCAACGCTTGGCCGCGTTCCTGGATGGTTCCAGGATCAACGGCGCGCGCGGGGCCGCGCTTCTCCTCCGACAGAACGATCTGCGAAAGGATGACCTGCGTCAGGTCTTGACCCGTCTCGCGGTCGACGACCTTGATCTCGTGCCCGTCGCGAACGAGCTCGGCGATGCCCTCGAGAGTTATGTAACGGCTGGTCCGCGTGTCATAAAGCTTGCGATTCGCATACTTCTTGATAAGGTGACGCTCGGGCGCAGGGTTCAAGGTGCGCCCATTCTAACGCGGTGCGTTATGGCGACTGACGGCAACATTGGTGGAGGTTTGGTCCATGGCTACCAAGAAACGCGCATCGACGCGAGATCAACTCTTAAAGCGAGCAGTGAAGGCGGGCCGGAAAGCTTTGCGCAGCGCCGAAAGGCGGGTTCCGCCAGACCTGCGCAAGCAGATCGAAAAGAGTGTTGAGGATGGTCAGAAGACCGTCCACGCGGCGATCAAGCGGGTGCAGAGCCAACTCGATCGCACAGCGCGCCAGGCGGATCTCGACAAGGTCCTGAAGCGCCTCGAGGCAATCAGCAAGCAGGTGCAGCAAGTTGCTCGCGCAGCCGCGACTGCCGCCACCGCGGAGCCCACACCGAAAAAGGCGGCGCGCAAGCCGGCGACCCGCAAGGCGGCCGCTCGAAAGCCCGCCGCGGCGAGGGCGACC